>Ga0335070_10011717_pt1 | contig 10238 bp, 9 predicted proteins | sample Lox_Sample_13_FD_206722 | JGI IMG/M metagenome (GOLD analysis project Ga0335070, IMG submission 206722) | Soil microbial communities from Loxahatchee National Wildlife Refuge, Florida, United States - Lox_Sample_1.3 | ecosystem: Environmental > Terrestrial > Soil > Wetlands | place: USA: Florida... | reverse complement strand
GCGCGCGCATGGGCGGCGGTGCCCCTTGGGGTGCGCCGTCGAGCGGCAACGCCGCCTTCGATGAATATCGCAACGAGACCTTGAAGCGCCTCGAAGAGGAGCAGCGCGAATTCCGCGACTTCCTCGAACGGCTGCGCTTCGCCAAGGACAAGACCGAGTTCGATCAGTTCATGGCCGAGCGGCGCAGCCGCCCGTCGCGCGAAAGTCCCCCGCAGCAGAACTAATAGGTCCCCCCGTGAGACGGCCGTCCGCTTTCCCCCGAAGCGGGCGGCCGTTTGCTTTCCCGCTAATCCTTCCTTAACCATATTCGGCGCTGTTAGACGGGCTCAAACAGCGGGCTTTCGCGCCCAAGTTTAGCCAAGTTTCGCGGAGATTTCGTCGGCTCGCCGGGGGCGGGGCGCTTGGTTTTTGCGAAACGAGACGTTTTCGGCTCAAGCGCGTGAGCGATGCGCGCTTTTTTATTCGGCGATTGCGGCGCGCCGGTCGGGCGCGTGATCCCGAAAAATGGGTACCGGTTTTCGGAAAAGATCACGCGCAAAAATGACGAGGGCCGGACAGCGGAAAGGACGTGCCTTATGAATCCTGCCGACGTGGCACAGTCGGTGCTCCCGGTTACCTCCGATCTGTCGCTGTTCACGCTGTTCTGGCACGCCGCCTGGATCGTCAAGGCGGTGATGATCGGACTATTGATCTGCTCGGTCTGGGTCTGGGCCATCGCCATCGACAAGACGGTGCTTTACGCGCGCACCCGCCGCGCCATGGACCGCTTTGAGCAGGCCTTCTGGTCGGGGCAGTCGCTGGAGGAGCTTTACCGCTCGCTGTCGTCGCGGCCGACCGACTCCATGGCGGCATTGTTCGTCGCGGCAATGCGTGAATGGAAGCGCAGCTTCGAGGGCGGCGCCCGCTCCTTCGCCGGCCTGCAGATGCGCATCGAAAAAGTGATGGAGGTGACGATTGCCCGCGAGGTTGAGCGGCTGGAGAAGCGGCTTCTGGTGCTGGCGACGATCGGCTCGGCCGGCCCCTTCATCGGCCTGTTCGGCACGGTCTGGGGAATTATGACGAGCTTTCAGTCGATTGCCGCCTCGAAAAACACTTCGTTAGCGGTTGTGGCGCCGGGTATCGCGGAAGCGCTGTTTGCGACCGCGATCGGCCTTGTCGCCGCCATACCGGCGACCATTTTCTACAATAAGTTTGCAGCCGAGGTGAACAAGCAGGCGCAGCGTCTGGAAGGCTTCGCCGACGAATTCGCCGCCATCCTGTCGCGGCAGATCGACGAGCGTGGGTGAGGTGAGGGGACTATGGCGGCGAACGCCGGCACGCCGGTCATCGGACGCAGGAAGCATCATCGCCGCAAGGTGATGAGCGAGATCAACGTCACGCCGATGGTGGACGTGATGCTGGTGCTGCTCATCATCTTCATGGTCTCGGCGCCCCTGCTCACCGTCGGCGTGCCCATCGACCTGCCCACCAGCCAGGCCAAGAGTCTCGAGCAGGACAAGGAACCGCTGACCATCTCGGTCAACGACCAGGACAAGATCTTTCTGCAAAACTCGGAAATCGCGCTCGAGGACCTGATGCCCAAGCTGCAGGCGATCGCGGACGCGCGCGGCGGCACCGAGGCGCGCATCTATGTGCGCGGCGACAAGAAAGTGGACTACGGCACCATGATGAAGGTGATGGGGCGCCTGTCGGCGGCCGGCTTCCATCGCGTGGCGCTGGTCACCGAGTTCGAGCAGGGCTCGAAGTAAATGGAGTTCAGAGCGGCAACGGCGATTTCAGGCGGCATCCACGCGGCCGTGTTGCTGTGGGCGCTGATCTCGTTTTCTTCGAAGCCGCTGGAAGCAACGCCGGTCGACTCGCTGCCGGTCGATCTCATCAGCGCCAAGGACTTTTCGGAGATGACCAAGGGCGTCAAGGAAGCGCCCAAAGCGGAGAAGCCGAAGCCGCTGGTGCAGAAGATCGATGAGCCGAAGCCCGTCGACGAGCCCGCGCCGAAGCTCACCGAGAAGCAGGAAATCAAGGCGACACAGGAAAAGCAGCAACCGGCGCCGGCCAAGCCCGACCCGATCGCCGACAAGATCAAGAAGCAGGAGGAAAAGCCGCAGCAGGTCGCCAAGAACGAGCCGCTGCCGCCGCGCCGGCCGCCGCCGCCGAAGCCGCAGCCCAAATTCGACGCCGACAAGATCGCCGCGTTGCTCGACAAGCGCGATCCGCAAAGCCACGCCGCGACCGGCGCCGAGCTCAACGACAAGCCCAACCTCGGCACCGCCATGGGCACCGCCGCGCAGCTCTCGCAATCCGAAATCGACGCGCTGCGCCAGAAGCTGATGGCGCTGTGGAATCCGCCGGTCGGCATGCAGGATGCCGCGCAGAGCCAGGTCACCATCCGCATCCGCCTCAAGCGCGACGGTACGCTGGCCATGGGACCGCAGGTGCTGACCAGCGGCAGCGGCGCGCAGTTTGACGCCATGCGCGACAGCGCCGTGCGTGCCGTCTTCGTCGGCCAGCCCTACACCATGCTGCGTCCCGAGCATTACGACATCTGGAAGGAAATCGATTTCACCTTCGATACCCGGCAGATGTTCCAGGATCTTCCAGTCAGGTAACGCCATCCCGTGACCGAGAATTCCCAATCGCAGTTCAGCCGCCGCACCGTTTTGCTTGGCGCGGGTGCCGGCGCGCTTGTCGCTCTGGCTCCCCGCCGCGCCGGCGCCGTGCTCAACGTCGACATCAATCAGGGCAACGTGCAGCCGATGCCGATCGCGCTGCCCGATTTCATCGCCGGCACGGCGAGCGAACTCGACGTCGCGCGCAACATCACCGGCATCATCACCAACAACCTGCAGCGCAGCGGCTTGTTCGCGCCGATCAATCCGCAGGCCTTCGTGCAGAAGATCTCCGACAGCGACGCGGTGCCGCGTTTCCCCGATTGGCGCGTGATCAACGCGCAAGCGCTGGTCACCGGCCGCATCACCCGGCAAAACGACGGCCGATTGCGCGCCGAATTCCGCCTGTGGGACGTGTTCGCCGGCCAGCAGCTTTCCGGCCAGCAATATTTCACCTCGGCGGACAACTGGCGCCGCGTCGGCCACATTGTTTCCGATGCCATCTATGAGCGGCTCACCGGCGAGAAGGGCTATTTCGACAGCCGCATCGTCTTCGTCGACGAGACCGGGCCGAAGAACCAGCGGGTCAAACGCCTCGCCATCATGGATCAGGACGGCGCCGGCGTGCGTTATCTGACGCGCGGCGACGATCTGGTGCTGACGCCGCGTTTCAATCCGTCGACGCAGGAAATCACCTACATGTCCTATGGCCAGGGGCAGCCGCGCGTCTATCTGCTCAACATCGAGAGCGGCCAGCGCGAGATCGTCGGCAATTTCCCCGGCATGACCTTTGCGCCGCGCTTCTCGCCGGACGGCCAGCGCGTGATCATGAGCCTGCAGCAGGGCGGCAATTCCAATCTGTTCGTCATGGACCTGCGCTCGAAGCAGACCACACGGCTCACCGACACGCCGGCGATCGACACCTCGCCGTGCTATTCGCCGGACGGGCGCTACATCTGTTTCGAGAGCGACCGCGGCGGCTCGCAGCAGATCTATGTGATGCCGGCGAACGGCGGCCCGGCGACGCGCATCAGTTTCGGCGAGGGCCTGCACTCGACGCCGGTGTGGTCGCCGCGCGGCGACTACATTGCCTTTACCGGCCAAGCCAAAGGCATGTTCTCGATCGGCTTGCTCAAGCCGGACGGCTCGGGCGAACGCGTGTTGACTCAAAGCTTCCACAACGAAGGCCCGACCTGGGCGCCCAATGGCCGCGTGCTGATGTTCTTCCGCGATCCCGGGCCCGGCCCGCATCTCTTCACCATCGACATCACCGGCCGCAACGAGCTGCAGGTGCCGACGCCGAGCTACGCCTCCGACCCGGCCTGGTCGCCGCTATTGTCGTGAGCGCGCGCCGCGTCAGATCAGCGGCGCGAGCGCCAGATAGATCCCGAGCAGCAGCAGCGCGATAAAGAACCATTGCCGGAACTTTGCCGGCGACAAGCGTGAGCGCAAGGCCTGCCCGGCCCCCATGCCCGCAATCGACAGGACCACCGCCACGCCGACCGGAACGGCGAGCGACAGGGTGAGGGCGCCCGAGGCGCCGACACTGAAGCCGAGCGCGATCGTCGAAATCGTGAACGACAGTCCCAGCGCCTGCACAAGCTCGTCTTTCTCGAAGCCGATCGCCTGCAGGTACGGCACCGCTGGGATGACAAAGACTCCGGTCGCCGCCGTGATGATTCCCGTCACGAGTCCGGTGAGCGGTCCGAGCGCAAGTTCCGACCGCCGCGGAACCGCGAGACGAAGTACGACGATGCCGGTCAGCGCGTAGAGCGCGAGCGCAACGCCGAGCGCAACGACGCCGTAGCACGCATAACCTCCCGACATCAGGCCCGAGCCGAGCCATGTGCCGATGCAGATGGCGGCCATCATCGGCCAGAGTCTCCGCGCAATGCTGCGCAGGGAACCTCCGGCGAGCATCTGCCAGACGTTGGTGAGAAGCGACGGCGCAACGAGGATCGCCGCGGCTTCAACGGGCGGCATGATGAAGACGAGCAGCCCCATCGATATCGTCGGCAAGCCGAGGCCGATGACGCCCTTCACGAGGCCGGCGAGGGCGAACACCGCGGCGATATAGATCGTCGACTGACCCAGCATGCGCGCCACTAGGGCACTTCCATCCTGCGGTCACAATGCGGATGTTCCGAAGTCTGAGTCTCTCGGCCGCGAAGGCTGCCGCCTTACTTTTACCGGCTTTTAACCATCACAAACGGTTTATGCGGTTCCGCCAATTTTAGCGGCGCCGTGCAAGGCCCCATCAAGGTTGACGGAACGTTCGTTTAACGAACGCCCTGTTAGATCACGCCCATGCGCGTAAGCCCGGATCGCGCGGCCTGACTGTTTCATGAAGTGCGCGAGTAGAGTGGAGGCTGGAATGACAAACGCCAAGAAGCTCATCCGAGCGGCCGGGATGGCGGCTGTTCTGGTCGCCGCGCTCGGCATGTCGGCCTGCGCCAACAAACCCGAGAACGCCCAAGCCAGTGCCGCAGGCCAGGCAACGCCCGGCAGTCCGCAGGACTTCCTGGTCAATGTCGGCGACCGCGTCTGGTTCGATACCGACTCCTCGGAGCTGACGGCGCAGTCGCGTGCCACGCTCGACAAGCAGGCGCAGTGGCTCAACAACTACAGCCAATACAGCCAGTTCACAATCGAAGGCCATGCCGACGAGCGCGGCACGCGCGAATACAACCTCGCGCTCGGCGCCCGCCGGGCCCAGGCGGTGCGCGATTACTTGGTTTCACGCGGCGTCGCCGCCAACCGCATGCACACCATCTCCTACGGCAAGGAGCGACCGGTGGCGCTATGCGACGACATTTCCTGCTGGTCGCAGAACCGCCGCGCCGTCACGGTTCTCAACGCCAGCTCTTGATAGGTCATTGCGGGACGGAGCGACAGCGCCGGACCCGGAATCCAGAGCAAACTCTGAAGCGTTTCTCGGTTCCGGGATCGCCGGCTATGCAGGCGGCCCGGAATGACTGGCGTTATGAGGCCGCTGCCCAAGTCACAATTTCGACTTAGCCCGGCCTATGCTAGGCGTCTTGGGGAACCTGCTTGGCGACATTCGGTATGACGCGTCCATCACATCACATCGCGGCCCTTGCCGCGCTTTCCTTGCTGCTGCTCGCTGGCGCTGCGGCGGCGCAAGAGCGGTCGGGCGGGTTCCTTGATAACCTGTTCAACGGCGGTCAACAGCAACGGCCGGCGCAGCAGCCGCAAGACGCGCAGGCGCAGGATGCGCAACCGCAGATTCCCTCAGGCGCGCCCAGCTCCTCCGAAGTCGGCACGCGCATCGACCGCATCGAGAATGCGCTGCGCCAGCTCACCGGCACGATCGAGGAACTGCAGCACCAGAACCAGCTCCTGCAGACGCAGCTCAAGCGCATGCAGGACGACACCGAATATCGTTTCCAGCAGCTCGGCGCCAAAGCGGCGCCCGCGCCGGCAACGGCGAACGGCATGGCGCCGCCGATGACGCCGCAAATGCCGGCTCAGCCGATGAATGCGCCGGCCACTGCGGCGCAGCCCGGCACCCGCTCCGACGCTTTCGATCCGGCGCTGCATCCGAATGCGCCGGGCGCCCCGCGCGCGCTCGGCACCGGCGCCATCATGGCGCCTGAGAACAGCAATGCCGCGAATATGCCGCCGGTCGGCGCTCCGGGCGGCCGCGCCGCCGGCGCGCCGCTCGATCTGACCTCGCTGTCCGGCAATCCGAACCCGCCGCCGACCATGCCGGTGCCCGATGCCGGCCAGGCACCGGTTGCCAACCAGCCGCCGGTTGCCAACCAGCCGCCGCCGCTGAGCGGCCAGCAGCCGCAACGCAGCCCTGCCGCTCCCGGCGTGCAACTGGCCACGCTGCCGCCGTCTGCCTCGCCGAAGGATGAGTACGAGCTCGCTTACGGTTATGTGCTGCACAAGGATTATGGGCTTGCCGCGCAGGCCTTTCGCGACTTCATGCGCAAATATCCGAACGAGAAGCTGGTGGGCGACGCGCAATACTGGCTGGGCGAGAGCGAATTCCAGCAGCAGCGCTATCGCGACGCCGCCGAATCCTTCCTCGCCGTCTCCACCAAATATGAAAGCTCGGGCAAGGCGCCGGATGCGCTGTTGCGCCTGGGCCAGTCGCTCGCCGCGCTCAATCAGAAGGAGGCGGCCTGTGCCACGCTCGCCGAAGTCGGCCGCAAATATCCGCACGCTTCCGCAAGCGTGAAACGCGGCGTCGCGCAGGAGCAGAAGCGGACGCACTGCTAGGGGCGCGATGATGCCTGCGCCGAAACCCGCACCGGTTTCCATCAAAGAAGCAAAACAGCTTTTCGCCAAGCTCGAGCACTTGCCGGCGCTGGTGCTGGCTGTGTCCGGTGGTCCGGACTCGACTGCGTTATTGTGGCTTGTTGCGCGCTGGCAAAAGAGCCTGAAGAAAAAGCCGGCGCTGCTCGCCGTCACCGTCGATCACGGGCTTCGCCCCGAATCGGCGCGCGAGGCGGCGGTGGTGAAGAAACTCGCCAAGGCGCTCGGCGTCGAGCACCGCACCATGATGTGGAAAGGACAGAAGCCGGCGACCGGCCTGCAGAAGGCGGCGCGGCAGGCCCGTTACGCGCTGTTTGCCGAGGCGGCGGCGAAGCTGGGCGCCTCCCACGTCCTCACGGCGCACACGCGCGACGATCAGGCGGAAACGGTGCTGATTCGCATGAGCCGCGGCAGCGGGCTGACCGGCCTGGCAGCGATGGCGCAGGTGTCACGGCTGCCGAACGGGGCAGGGCACATCGCGCTGGTGCGGCCGCTGCTCGACGTGCCGAAAGCGCGGCTCGTTGCCACCTTGCGCGCCGCCAAGATCGGCTTTGCCGAGGACGCTTCCAACCGCGACCCGCGCTTTACCCGTGCGCGGCTGCGCGTGCTGATGCCGGAACTGGCGCGTGAGGGGCTGGATGCATCGCGGCTATCGCTCCTGGCGCGGCGGCTCAAACGCGCGGATTTGGCGCTCAAGGCCGTCGCCGAGCGCACCATGGCCAATCTTGCAGGGTCGCCGCCCGAGGGCGGCCCGATCGAATTCCCGGCGGATAAATTCGCCCGGCTGCCGGCCGAAATTGCTCTGCGCATCATTGGGCGGGCCGTGGCGCGGCTTGGCGACGAAGGTCCGGTCGAGCTCGGCAAGCTGGAGGCGCTGCATGCAGCCCTGTCGGCCGCCCAATCAGGCAAAATCAAGCTGCGCCGGACGCTGGCCGGAGCGATTGTGACACTCGCTGACGGCCGTCTTACCGTCGAAAAAGCCCCGCCGCGGCACCGAAAAGTCTTAACCACAGGGCAAGCGGGCAAAGCCAAGCAGGCTGAAGCGCGGTAGAATATGTGAGATTCGAGGTCTTTCCATGCGCCCCGGCGCTGCCTACATTGCAGACAATAAAGTAAGATCGCTTCTACTTCCGGCCTACAATGCACATGCCGCCGCGCGCGGCAGCTAGGGACGCCTGATGAACGCCAATCTGCGCAATTTCGCCCTCTGGGTGATTATCGTTCTGTTGCTGTTGGCGCTGTTCACGCTGTTCCAGAACCCTGGCCAGCACACGAGCTCGCAGGACATCTCGTTCTCGCAACTGCTCAACGAGGTTGATCAGGGCCGCGTGCGCGATGTCGTCATCCAGGGGCCGGAAATTCACGGCACCTTCTCCGACGGCCGCAGCTTCCAGACTTACGCGCCGAGTGATCCGACGTTGGTGCAGAAGCTCTACAGCAAGGGCGTCTCCATCACCGCGCGGCCGCCGTCCGACAATGTGCCGTGGTTCGTGTCGCTGCTCGTCTCCTGGCTGCCCTTCATCGCGCTGATCGGCGTGTGGATCTTCCTGTCGCGGCAGATGCAGGGCGCCGGCGGCAAGGCGCTCGGCTTCGGCAAGAGCCGCGCCAAACTGCTCGCCGAGGCACACGGCCGCGTCACCTTTGAGGACGTTGCCGGCGTCGATGAGGCCAAGCAGGATCTGCAGGAGATCGTCGAGTTCCTGCGCGACCCCGGTAAATTCCAGCGCCTGGGCGGACGCATCCCGCGCGGCGTGCTGTTGGTCGGCCCCCCGGGCACCGGCAAGACGCTGATCGCGCGCGCCGTCGCCGGCGAAGCCAATGTGCCGTTCTTCACCATCTCCGGTTCCGACTTCGTCGAAATGTTCGTCGGCGTCGGCGCTTCCCGCGTGCGCGACATGTTCGAGCAGGCGAAGAAGAACGCTCCCTGTATCATCTTCATCGACGAAATCGACGCGGTCGGCCGTCATCGCGGCGCCGGCCTCGGCGGCGGCAATGACGAGCGCGAGCAGACGCTGAACCAGCTGCTGGTGGAGATGGACGGCTTCGAGGCGAACGAAGGCATTATCCTCATCGCCGCTACCAACCGCCCCGACGTGCTCGATCCGGCGCTGCTGCGCCCCGGCCGCTTCGACCGCCAGGTCGTGGTGCCGAATCCGGACGTCGTCGGCCGCGAGAACATCCTCAAGGTTCATGTGCGCAAGGTGCCGTTGGCGCCCGACGTGAACCTGAAGACCATCGCGCGCGGCACGCCCGGCTTCTCCGGCGCCGATCTGATGAACCTCGTCAACGAGGCCGCGCTGATGGCCGCGCGCCGCAACAAGCGCATGGTTACGCAGGCCGAGTTCGAGGACGCCAAGGACAAGGTGATGATGGGCGCCGAGCGCAAGTCGCTGGTGATGACGGAGGAGGAAAAGCTTCTCACCGCCTATCATGAGGGCGGCCACGCCATCGTCGCGCTCAACGTCAAGGCCACCGATCCGGTGCACAAGGCCACTATCATCCCGCGCGGCCGCGCGCTTGGCATGGTCATGCAGTTGCCGGAACGCGACAAGCTGTCGATGAGCCGCGAGCAGATGACCTCGCGCCTCGCCATCATGATGGGCGGCCGCGTCGCCGAAGAGATGGTGTTCGGCAAGGAGAAGGTGACCTCCGGTGCGGCAAGCGACATCGAGCAGGCGACGCGCCTTGCACGTATGATGGTGACGCGCTGGGGCCTCTCGGACGAGCTCGGCACCGTTGCCTATGGCGAGAACCAGGACGAGGTGTTCCTCGGCTATCAGGTGTCGCGCCAGCAGAACATCTCGGAAGAGACCTCTCGCAAGATCGACGCCGAGATCCGCAAGCTGGTGGAAGCCGGCTACGCGGAAGCGACGCAGATCATGACCGACAAGCGCGCGGACCTCGAGACGCTCGCCCGCGGCCTGCTCGAATTCGAGACGCTGACCGGCGAGGAGATCACCGATCTGCTCGCGGGCAAACGCCCGGTGCGCGAGTCAGTGATCGAGCCCACCGGACCGCGGTCCTCCGCAGTGCCGCCCGCCGGCAAGGCGCGCCCGCGGCCGGAACCGCCCACCGGCGAAATCGCGCCGCAGCCGCAGGGCTGAAGATCGCCGCAACCGCCTGCAAACGCCCGCCCGTAGGCGGGCGTTTTTCATTTGATATCGATCAATATCGGCCGCGTGCGCTGCGCTATTTATAAAATAATTCGGTGACGCGTTCGGCGCGCCTTAACGGCGCACTTGACCGGCGCATGCTGAGGAATGCTCGACAAGAGCTGCGTATCCCGGCATGCGGCCGGCCCTGTTTTTGAGTCGGCGGCGATGGAACACACGATCAGTCTGTATAAAA
>Ga0335070_10011716_pt1 | contig 10238 bp, 11 predicted proteins | sample Lox_Sample_13_FD_206722 | JGI IMG/M metagenome (GOLD analysis project Ga0335070, IMG submission 206722) | Soil microbial communities from Loxahatchee National Wildlife Refuge, Florida, United States - Lox_Sample_1.3 | ecosystem: Environmental > Terrestrial > Soil > Wetlands | place: USA... | reverse complement strand
GCCCGAATTTCTTCGTCCGTAGGGTCGGGATTGCTCGCCAGCAGTCCGTGGACCGTCATCATGAACCCGGGCGTGCAATACCCGCACTGCGAGCCACCGAAATCGCCATAGGCCTTTTGCAGCGCCGCCAGTCCGCCTCCGTCCGCGATGCCTTCTACCGTCGTAATTTCGCAGCCCTGGAAGCTTGCCGCCAGCATGGTGCAAGCCAGCATGGCAACGCCGTCCAACTGTACGGTGCATGCGCCACAGGAAGAATCGTCGCAACCGCACTTGGAGCCCGTCAGCGCCAATTCATTTCGCAGTACGTCGAGCAGAAGCGCATTCGGCTGCACTGCCAACTCGTGGGTCCGCCCGTTTACTCGCAATTCGATGAGTTGTTTGTTCATGGCAAATTCCTAGTAGAGAGGCACCGACGGATCGATCTCACGCGACCAGCGATCAATACCGCCACGCAGCGATTGCGCGTTGTTGAATCCTTGCTGCCTTAGCCAGGCCGTAACGTTCATCGAGCGAACACCGTGATGGCACACGACAACAATGTGGTCCTCAGGGTCAAGCTCCTGCTGGAAGCGCGCGGGTACGTCGCCCATCGGAATATGCGCGCTGCCCGCAATACGCGCCTTCTGAAATTCCCACGGCTCGCGCACGTCGAGTAGCACCAGTCCTTTGCCCGCGTCGCGAGCTGCTTTTAGTTCCGCTACTGAAATCTCGTAATCCATCTCGCGATGTCCTATTTCCCTGCCCACACCGGCCTGCGACGTTCGAGATGCGCGCGAATCCCTTCCTGCGCGTCAAGCGTCTGCATCAACTCGTCGAGGTAGATTTGCTCCGCCCGCGCCAGCCCCTTGTCGAAGTGGATCGAATCCCATGCATAGAACGCTTTCTTGGCCAAGCTCAACGCTGCTGGACTCAATTGCGACACGCGAGAAAGACACTCGCTCGCCAGCGTCTCCGGGTCATCGGCGACGCCATTGACCAGCCCGGCAATCAATGCTTCCTGCGCAGTCAACGTGCGTCCAGTCAAGACCATTTCAGTCGCCAGCTTTTGTCCGACCACTGAAGCCAACGCAACAGCAGCTACGGGCGGAAAGCATGCGAGCTTGATCTCTGGAAAGCCGAACACCGCATCGGGAGCGGCATACACGATGTCGCAAAGCAGCGCGAGTTCCGCTCCCCCGCCCAAACAGTGGCGTCGAACCACGGCCACGGTCAGTCTCTTCGTCGCAGCGATCGCACGAATCACTCCGTGAAATGCCGTCAACATGCCGCGCACAGTTTCGGGCGCATGCACCGCGATGTCCACGCCCGCAGAGAAAGCATCTTCCGATCCGCCGAACACAATCGCGCTCACCTGCCGAATCGCTTCAATCTGCTCCAGCGCGGCCAGCAGCTCGCCGATCATTTCCATATCAATCACGTTGAGCGGCGGGTTGCGAAGTGCAATGCGAACCACCGGCGGCTTGAGATCGACCACAATTCTGCGAAATGCGGGTTTGCTGGCGAGGGTCATCGCTGTTTGGCCCCCGTTCTGGGCTTCTTCGCAGTCGCCACAAGAGCGGATGCAATATCGCCCTGGGCAGCGGCATTTGCCAAACCCGGCAGTGATTTGGTCTCGCCGCGAACTCCGCGCAGAAAAATGTCGCCGATTTCCCGCGCGATTACTTCCGCGCCAGCATCGACCTGCGGGTTGTACCAAGTGTAGAGCCAGTTCATCATGCCAAACAAACCCATCACGGCAGTGCGCGTCGAAAGGCCGCCGCTGCCCGACGTCTTATGCGCACTGCTCCGCGGATTGCCTTGTCGAAAGAGGTCATCTACCAAAGCAACGCAGATTTTGTAGTAGTCCCGCTTGATCGCGGCCAGCTCTTTACCGTCGTCGTTTTTTAGCACGTCGTCTTCGTGCGACAGCACCTTCATGGCTTTCTGTTTCGCAACCGCATAGTCCACATGATTGAGCACGAAGATCCGGATGCGCTCTTCCGGATCGTCGCTCCGGGCCAGTCGCGCGCGCAGCCGTTCCATGATCGTCGAGAACGTGTGCTTTTGGATGAGGTAGAGTAACTTCTCTTTGGAGTCGAAATAGTAGTAGAGCCCGGCGAGCGACATTCCGCTCAGCCGCGAGAGGTCGCGCATCGACGCGCCTTCGTACCCCTTCTCGGCAAAGATTTCGGTGGCGTAGTCGAGGATCTCGGAGAATCGGCGGTCAAAGCGAGAATCCTCTACGGGAGCGCCGGGCGGCATCGGTGTTGCGGGTGAAGCAGTCATGGGCGGCCCAACCAATGGGAGGTATGAACTCGAACAGCGTACATTTCGAACGTTCGTTCCAATATACAGCGCACGCCCGTTAGGGGCAATCGGGCTCGGCCACTGCCTCACTCGAGCGCAGACCCGCCGCGCAGGATTCACGCCGTGAGTATCTCCCACTCGCTCCTGTGACAAGCTGTTTGACAAGTCTCTTCTCAACGAGGCAAACTGCAGAATCCTGAGGAAACAGGGCCGCACTGGCTATCTGTTCTCCGGCGGGCGGCACCAGTCAATCCATGACAGCGCAATCAAAGGTTTCATACCGGTTGGAGTCCACGCTGGAAAGCGTGAACAAAGCTGAAGAGATGGCCGGTCAGACCGCCAAAGACGCGGGCTTTGAGGAAGACGTTCGCGATGGCATTACGATGGCTGTGCGCGAGGCCATGATCAACGCCGTGCTGCACGGCAATGCCTACGACCCCAACAAGCGTGTAAACTTGTCCTTTGAACAAAACGGCAGCGAGCTGATAATTACCATCGGGGACGAAGGCAAAGGCCTCGAACCGGAAGAAGTTCCCGACCCCCTCGCCCCGGAAAACCTCATGAAGCAGTCCGGGCGGGGCATCTTCCTCATCCGGGCGTTTATGGACGAAGTTCGGTTCCGTAAACTGGAACCTGGCACTGAAATCACATTGATCAAGCGGATCCCAGGCCCCGACCTGGGCCGCCAGGAGGCTTCCACGTGAGCATGAAAGCAAGCACCCGGCAAGTGGATGGCGTGACGATTGTTGACTTGAGCGGGCGAATCACTCTGGGCGAAGGTAGCGTCGTATTGCGCGATACCATCAAGGACCTGCTCGGCAAGGGCGCCAAGCACATCCTCCTGAACCTGGGCGACGTCAGCTACATCGACAGTTCGGGCATCGGCGAACTGGTTAGCGCGTTTACGTCCGTGCAACGCCAGGGCGGCGAGCTCAAGTTGTTGCACCTCACCAAGAAGGTGCATGACCTGCTACAGATCACCAAGCTGTACACGGTGTTCGACGTGCAGGAAGAAGAAGCGACCGCTATCTCAGCCTTCAAAAAGTAACGGCAACGTCGGCGCAGAAGCAACGCCGCGAATCCGGACGCCCCCTCATTGCAGAGCTAAGGGGGTGTCCTTATTTTCATGCCCGGCTGCGACGGTTGGCACACCACGCGTTAAATTACAACCACGTCCGGCGCGGCTCGTCGCGCATGAACTTCCTCAACTCGGCCATGGAGTAGTAGGTCTCCCGCCAACGAATTCCGCCGTCCCACAGCGTCAGCACCGCCGACCGCGCCAGCGCAAAGCAGAATAGCAATGCTCCAATCGGATGCAGTATCGCCAGCCAAGGTGAAACGTCACTGTACCAGGACATGCCCACGTAGATTGCCGCAATGGCGCCGACGGCAAACAGGTATCCCACTCGGGCGTAGCCGCTCGCCATCACAGCGCCCACGAACGGTCCAGCATTGACGAACAATAGCCCGCAGATCGCCAGAATCGTGAACCACAGGCTGAACCGCAGTATGGCAAACCCGTTTTTGGTCAGGTTGCGCACCATGCCGTAAGCGCCGACGATCCATCGCAGGCAAAGCAGATCGCGGCCAAAAACCGCACGCTGGCGAAAGCCCTCGTGCTTCACCACTTCGCCCAATCGCATGTCGTCGAGGATCTCCAAACGCATTCGTTTGTAGGTACCGATGCGTTCGTACACGTCGCGTCGAATCAGGTTGAACGCGCCCACGCCTATCGCGTCTCTCGACTTTGGATCGGCGGCCTTCCACGGGAGGTGCGCGAATACAAATTGCGATTGGAAGAAGGCGATCATCATGCGCTCGCCCACCGACTCCATCACCATGGTCGGAAACAGCACCAGATGATCGGCACGATTACGCTCCGCGAACGCGACAGCGCGCCGCAGCGCGTCCTGGCTGAAAATCACGTCGGCGTCGGTAAACAACAGCCAGTGGCCGCTTGCCTTTTGGCTTGCCTTCCACATCGCGTGCGTTTTGCCGAGCCAGCCGGGCGGCAGTTCGCGAACATGCAAAACATTCAATCGGTGGTGCAGTTCCTCTCCCCGCGCCCGCCATTCTTCTTGCAGGCGATCCAGGATTGGGCCTGTTGCGTCCTCCGACCGGTCATCCACGACGATAACCTCATAGTCTGGATAGTCGAGTTGCAGCAACGAGAGCACGGCGGCTCTAACGTGCTGCTCCTCGTTGCGCGCCGGCACCACGATGCTTACACGCGGGACCTCGCCCGAAGGACCGGTTGGCGCGACATCGTACTCCGAACCGCTGATCTGCGGAACGCTATCCATGTTCCGCGCGACCAGCACCAGCCGCGATATCCAGACGCCTGCTAGAAACAGGCCAACTGCGAGGCTCACGGCGTCCGACGACAGGCCCCACGACATCAGGCAGTCTCACCCTCTGCGAGTCCGCTCCCCGCTGGGAGATCGGGGAGCTGCGGCGCAAATCGCATGCCGTACAGCAGGATCACCCCCGAGAGGACCACGGCCACAATCATCGCAATCATGCCGGTCTTCAGATTTGTTCGGTCGGAGATATACCCTATGAGGGTCGGCGAGAATGCGTCGCCCAGCATATGAATCACGAATAAGTTGACAGCAATCGCCGTCGCACGAATCGATGCCGACACTGAGTTGACCAGCGCGGCATTCAACGGCGCCGTGTTGAGCAGGATGAGAAACTCGCCAATCAGGATGGCGCCGAACACCACATTGTTGCCGGCGAGATAGATGGCCGCCACCACGAATGGAATCGAACCCAGCATACCTACTGCCGACACCAGCAAATAACCAGCCGGCGTGCGCCGCACCAGCCTGTCCCCAAGCCAGCCTCCAAACAGCGTCGCCACGGTTCCGGCGAAAACCGTAATTCCGCCGAAGACCAGGTTCGCTGTGTCGAGCTGAATGCCATGGACCCGGACCAGAAACGTCGGCATCCACACCTGCATGCCGCCCACTGCGAACGTCATCATGGCCATTCCCAGCGACACGGTCCAGTATCCCTTGTTCCGCAGCAACCCCAGGAACGTCCCACGCTCCAGCGTGTTGGGAAGTTCGTCGCAGATGCCGCGCTGCGGCTCGCGCACAAAGGTCATTCCCAGCGCAAGCAGTAAGCCTGGAAAAGCCCCAACCAGGAACGGCACGCGCCAGCCGAAGTGGTGCCCGAGGTAACCTCCCACCATATAGCCGACGGCGGAACCGACCGGAAGCGAGAGATAAAACAGGCCCAGCACCCGGCCACGCATCTTCTCGGGAAAAAGGTCGGAGAGAAACGCGGGCGCGAAGACCACGAACGTCGCCTCGCCGATTCCGACGATCAGGTGGCGCAATAGAAGTTCGTCATAGTTTTTGGTTACCGCCGACAGCAGCGTGGCCACGCTCCATAGAATCGCTCCGATTGCCATGATCCATTTGCGCGGATACCGGTCAGCCAGCGGCGTGATCAGCGGCGCCGCGATCATGTAGCAGAAGAAAAACGCCGTCGTCAAAAACCCGATCTTGGCATCGTCCACGTGGAACTCGCGTTGGATCAATGGCTGCACCGCAAACAGAACGTTGCGGTCCACGTAGTTGATGAAGTTCAGTGCCGTCAGCAGCACCAGCGCGAATCGCGCGTTGGCGGTATTGGTCATCGGTTGGCGGAGGATATCACAGCCCTGTTAACGAAAACGCCTACTTCTTTGGCCGTGGATACCGCGCAACCACCACCGTACCAATGCCCCCGCGCGGGCGGAACTCGCCCTTCACCTCAGCCCACTGGGGCTTGGTAGCGCGTACCACGTCCTCGAGCACCCGGTTGACGATGTTCTCCTGAAATATCCCCAGATTTCGGTAGCAGGTCAGGTATTCCTTGAGCGACTTCAGCTCAAGGCAGTCCTTGTCGGGCATATAACGGATCCACAGGGTGCCAAAGTCGGGCAGGCCGGTTTTTGGGCAAACCGAGGTAAACTCCGGCACATCGATCAGAATTTCATAGCTCGGGAACTGGTTCGGCCAGGTCTCAATCTCCGGTAGCCTGGCGTTGAGCCCGGACTTGGCGTGTTCTTCTGTGTATCGCTTGCTCTTCGCCATTGAGTCATTGTAACTGCGGCGCGCTGCGATACTCTGCCAGACCCTGACCTTACGCTATACTGGAGCCTTTGAACGGCGATGGCAGACTCAAATGGTACTCCCCGAACCCGTCTCGGCCTCAGGCCCCGCTGGATCGTCCTCACGGCCGTCATCGCGGTGGTGGTGGGAGTTGTGCTTTGGCTGTCGTTCCGCAAGTCGGAGGTTCAGGTGCGCGCGGCCCGCGCCTACCGCGAAACCATCACCTCCAGCATTGCGACCAACGGTCGCATTGAGCCTATCGACAACTTCGAGGCCCGCGCGCCGCTCGGCGCCAACGTTAGGCGGGTCGAAATCATTCAGGGAGCTTGGGTGAAAGCAGGACAATTACTGCTGCAGTTGGACGATTCGGACGCCCGCGCCCAACTCGCGCGCGCCCAAGCTCAGCTCAAGGGCGCTGAAGCGGAATTGCAGGCCGTCTCCGGCGGCGGCACCCAGGACGAGCTGCTCAACAGCCGCAACGCGCTCGTCAAGGCCCAGGCTGATCGCGACGCCGCGCAACGCAATCTGCAGGCTATGCAGCGGCTGCTGACAACCGGCGCCGCTTCCCAAGCTGAAGTGGACGCCGCGCAGTCCCAACTTCGCGTCGCCGAAGCCAACGTCCACACGCTGGAGCAGAAGCTTCACGACCGTTTCTCCCAGGGTGAGATCAGTCACAGCGAGGCCCAAGTCGCCGAAGCCCGTGCCGCGCTAGCAGCCTCGTCCGACATGCTCCGCAACCTGAATGTTTCTTCCCCGCTGGCTGGCGTCGCGTACGACTTGCCCGTGCGCAAAGATTCATTTGTGCCCGCGGGTGAGCTTCTCGTGCAGGTCGCCGACCTCCACAAAGTCCGTGTTCGTGCCTTCGTCGATGAGCCCGAAATCGGTCGCCTGCAAAAGGGCCAGACCGTCGAAGTCACCTGGGACGCCCTGCCCGGCCGCACTTGGACCGGCACCATCGACAGCCTGCCGACCAATGTCGTCAAGTTCGGTACCCGTATGGTCGGCGAGGTCACCTGCATCCTCGACAATAAGGATCTTAAGCTGTTGCCGAACACCAACGTCGCTGTGTCGATCATTCAGGACCGCCACAACAACGTCCTCACCGTTCCGCGCGAAGCCGTGCGCCAGGATTCAGAAGGCAAATATGTGTTCCTGGTGATGAACGGCAAGCTCGTGCGGCGTAACGTGAAAACATCCATATCGAACCTTACGCGAGTGGAGATCATCAGTGGCATTCCCGACGACGCGGTTTTGGCGCTGGGTGCCGTCAACATGCAGCCGCTTCGCGCTGGAATGCCGGTAAAGAACCCGAGCTAAATGAGGCGCCTACGTCACCGGATTGCGGTCTTGTCGATTGCGTTGCTTGCGCTCGCGGTGTTTTGCCTTGCAGCTACGCCCGAGCAGCTCATCGCCTCCGGCAGCGTGGACGAGGCCATCCGCACACTCTCCGGTCGCAACGACGCTGCTTCCCTCAACCTGCTCTCGCGGGCCTACTACGCCATCGAACAATGGGACAGTGCCGTCTCTTTCGGCGAGAAAGCCGTGGCCGCCGCGCCTGACAAATCGCTGTACCACCTCTGGCTCGGTCGCTCGTATGGACAGAAGGCTTCCTCCGTCAACCCGCTTTCAGCGGCCTCTCTCGCGCGCAAAACTCAGGCGCAGTTCGAAAAAGCCGTGCAGCTCGATGCAGCCAACGTGCAGGCCCATGCCGACCTCGCCGAGTACGACACCGATGCACCGTCTTTCATGGGCGGCGGCGTCGACAAAGCCCGCGAGCAGGCCAGCCAGGTATCCAAGTACGATCAGGCGACGTCGCACTGGATCCTCGCCTTAATTGCGGAAAAGGAAAAGCGCTATCCGGATGCCGAGAAGGAACTCATGGAAGCCACCAGGGTCGCCAATGACCCCGCTCAATACGAGATGAATCTGGCCTCTTTTTACCGCCGTCGCGGCCGCCTGGACGACATGCAGAAAGCCATTACTCAGGCGATTGCCCGGGCCAACAAGAACGCCGAGGTGTATTACAACGCGGCGAGCGAACTCTTTCAGTCGAAGCAGGACTTTGCTTCAGCGGCACAATACTTGAGACACTATCTCGATTCCGGTGCTATGGTGGAGGACGCCCCTGCCTTCCGCGCCCATTATTTGCTGGGGCAGATTTACGAAAAAATGGGCAACAAGCTTGATGCGGTCGCCGAATACAAGGCTTCGCTTTCTCTGGCGTCCGGCTTCGCTCCCGCATCCAAGGCGTTGACCCGGACGCAGTAACGGACCTGGCATGAACCTGTCCACGGCTTGGACCATCAAGCGTTTAAAATCTCCCAGCTACGTCATCGCCCTCGCCGTTGGCGTGCTGCTTGTTGCACACGCCTCATTCGCCGAGGAAAAGCCTGCTCCCGAGCCTCTTCGCTTTCGTAGCGCGATCGACCTGGCCTTGCAGCACAGCGGTGTCATGGCAATCGCCACTGCCAGCCAGCTCAAATCGCAGAAGGCCTACGAGGAAGTCCGCAACCATTTCTTTAAGCCGCAGTTCACAGTGGGCACAGGACTGGGATATTCCTACGGGTTCCCTTTGACGCTGGAAGGCTCCGCACCGTCGGTAGTCAATTTCACCTCGCAAAGCACTTTCTTCAATCCCTCGCTCCGTCAATTTCTCAAGGCAGCCAAGATCGATTGGCAAGCCTCCACTTTCGATATCAATGACAAGCGCGCCGACGTCATTCTCGACGCGTCTCTCTCCTACGCCCAACTGGTGAATCTGCTGAGCAAACTCAACACTCTTGCCGACGCACAGCGAGCGGCAGAGAAGGCACAATTCGTGACCGAGCAGCGTGTGAACGAAGGTGTTGACAGCAAACTCGATCTCACCAAGAGCCAGCTCGCCGCCGCCCGTATCCGGCTTCGTATCGCCGATGCCCAAGCGCAGGCCGAAGTGCTGCGCGAGCACCTTGCCAACCTCACCGGCCTCAAGCCTGAGGAGATTCAGCCCGATCTTGAATCCATGCCGCAATTGCCGCTCATCTCGCAGCAAGATGATCTTGCCGCCCGCGCCGCTGCCAACAGTCCGTTAGTGAAATTGGCCGAGCAGAAAGCGCAGGCCGCAGCTGCACGGGCCAAAGGCGAGCACAAGGCGACCCTTCCTTTCGTCGACGTTGCCACGCAGTACGCTTACCTGGCACGCTTCAATAACTACGACCAGTACTTCCTGAACTACAACGCCAATAACCTCGCTGCGGGACTGAATATCAGATTTCCCTTCTACAACCCCGTCCAAAAGGCGCACGCGGAACAGGCCGACGCCGACACCATCGTTGCCCAGAAGCAAGCCGAACTTACCCGTCACGAGGTGAGCGAAAACACCCTCAAGCTGCAGCGCTCACTGGTTCAGTTGCAAGCCGCCCGTGACGTCACCAAGCTCGAATGGCAAGTTTCGCAAGGCGATTATGAAGCCGTTCAGGCTCGCATGCAGACCGGCGGTGCCACCACCCGCGACCTTCAGCTCGCCCAGCTCGATGTCAACGACAAGTACGCCGTCTATCTCGATGCCGAATTCGAAGTCATGCGCACCTCCTTGCAATTGCTCCGCCTAACCGGAGAAATCGAAAACTGGGCCATTCCGGCCCCGTAATTCACCATTCGCTGCACGTCACAAATAAGGCGTAACTATTACATTTCTAAGCTCTTCCGCGTGTCACCAGTCAGCTACAGAGTGTTAGAATGAATGGATACGAATATGCCTTTGAAGACGCTCTTCCTCAATCCACCTTCGTTCGAGAACTACGATGGCGGCGCCAGTTCACGCTGGCCGGCCACGCGCGAAATCGAGTCCTACTGGTACCCTGTGTGGCT
>Ga0335070_10011715_pt1 | contig 10239 bp, 11 predicted proteins | sample Lox_Sample_13_FD_206722 | JGI IMG/M metagenome (GOLD analysis project Ga0335070, IMG submission 206722) | Soil microbial communities from Loxahatchee National Wildlife Refuge, Florida, United States - Lox_Sample_1.3 | ecosystem: Environmental > Terrestrial > Soil > Wetlands | place: USA... | reverse complement strand
GCCATCCAGGAGAAGGAGGTCACGCCGCTGGGCTCGACGCGGCCGCTGCACGTCGACGTGCGCATCATCGCTGCCACGAACCGCGATCTCGACGAGGCGGTGCGCGCCGGCGCCTTTCGCACCGACCTCTTCTACCGGTTGAACGTCGTGCCGATTCATCTGCCGCCGCTGCGCGAGCGGCGCGACGACATCCCGCTGCTGGTGGAGCATTTCGTCCAGGACTTCGGCCAGATCTATGGCGTCGAGCCCAAGCGGGTCACGCCCGAGGCCATGGCCCGCATCGTGGAGTATCCGTGGCCAGGGAACATCCGTGAGCTGCAGAACGCCATCGAGCGCGCCTTCGCGCTGTCGGCCGATCCGGAGATCACCCTGAAAGACTTGCCGCCGGCGGTGGTCCGACGCGGCGCCGCGGCGACCGAAGCGTTTGCCGAGCCCATGCCGCTCGACGAAATGGAGAAGCGCAACATCCTGGCCGCGCTGCAGCGCAGCGGTGGCAACAAGAACGAAGCGGCGCGCCTGCTCGGCATCGACCGCCAGCGGCTGTACCGCAAGATCGAGAAGTATGGCCTTGATGGATGAACAACGCTCTTCACCGCAGAGGACGCAGGGGACGCGGAGGAAGAAAAGGGGGGCCAATAGAGCCGCGAACCGAGACTGCGGAGCGGTTGCTCCCACGGTCTGTTTGTTCGTCAGCTTTGATTCCAGTTGCCTTCGCTTGCTCTGCGTCCTCCGCGTCCTCTGCGGTGAGTCGTCTGGCTCTGGACTTTCCGGAAGGACTCCTGGTAAGGGGCCGCGTGCACTCTCTCGATGAGGAGCGACATGCCGATGGCTGACGACGATCTGCCGAAACCGGAACCCAAGGAAATCGACGAGAAGCTGTCCTTGCAGCTGCGCCACCTCGTGGAGGACGCCATCCTGCGCGGCCGTCCGAACGGCGACGAGGAGTGCCGCAACTGCCTCTACTACCTGAACCCGGACGACGACCTCTCGTACTGCTGGCACCCGAAGATCCGCATCCTGGTCGGGGAGAAGTGGTGGTGCCAATGGTGGGAGAAGATTCCCGCCGACGCGTGATCGGAATCGGGGGCGCCGGCGTCCCTGCCGTCGGCGCCGGGCAGGCATGAAGGCCTGCCGAAGCGCCTGGCGGTGCCTGGCCGGGCACCCGCTTGCCGAGCCGGGGCATCGCCGATACAAATGGTCGCTGATCGCGCCGCGATGTGGAGGGGCAGAGCAGCGTTCCATGGCAGAGGGAAGCACGGATACGGATGCGCCAGTCGTCTTCGACGCCGTCGACATGGCGTTCGGCGAGCGGCGGGTGTTGCGCGGGTTGTCGTGCAGCTTCCCGCGCGGCCGCATCTCGGTCATCCTCGGGGGCAGCGGCTCGGGAAAGACCACCGTGCTGCGCCTGGTCGGTGGGTTGGTGCGGCCGCAGGGCGGACGGATCATCGTGGCGGGCCAGGAGATCGGCGGGCTGCCGGAAAGCCAGATGTATGCGGTGCGCAGCAAGCTCGGCATGATGTTCCAGGGCGGTGCGCTGCTCGACTCGTTGACCATCTTCGACAACCTGGCCTTTCCGCTGCGTGAGCACACGCGGCTGCGCGAGGCGGAGATCGCCGACGAGGTGCACAAGCAACTCGCCGCCGTCGGCCTCACCGACGTCGATGCGCTGCTCCCGGGGCAGCTCTCCGGCGGCATGATCAAGCGCGCGGCGTTGGCGCGGGCGATCATCACCAAGCCGGAGATCCTGCTGTGCGACGAGCCGTTCTCCGGGCTCGACCCGATCTCGGTGAAACGCATCGAGGCGCTGCTGCGGCGCATCAACCGCCAGCTCGGCATCACCATGCTGGTGTCGTCGCATCACATCCCGTCGACGATGCGGATGGCGGACCAGGTCGTGCTGTTGCTCGGCAACACGGCGGTGGTCGGGGCGCCGGCGGAGCTGCAACAGAGCCGCGACGCGACCATCCGCAACTTCCTCAACGAAGAGGTCGACGAGTCGCTGGAGGCGGCCGCGGAGCTGGCGACGGAGCGGCAGAGCGGGACGTGGTCGCACCCATGATCGGCTTCGTGCAAGATCTGGGGTGGATGGCGGTGCGCTTCGTCGACCACCTCGGCAAGCTCGCGGTCTTCGCGGCGCAGATCGGACGGGCGCTGCTGACCCCGCCGCCGCGCGTGCGGCCGTTCATCGAGGAGATCTTCAACCTCGGTGTGCTGTCGCTGGTGATCATCTGCGTCAGCGGTCTGGCGGTCGGCATGGTGCTCGGGCTGCAGGGCTACAACACGCTGGTGCGCTTCGGTGCCGAGCAGTCGTTGGGGGCGGTGGTCGGCTTGAGCCTCATCCGCGAGCTCGGCCCGGTGCTCACGGCGTTGCTGGCGACGGGACGCGCGGGATCGGCGACTGCGGCCGAGATCGGCACCATGGTGGCGACCGAGCAACTCGACGGCTTGCGGATGATGTCGGTGAACCCGATCCACTTGGTGGTCACGCCGAAAGCGGTGGCGATGGTCTGCGTGATGCCGCTGCTGTCGGCACTGTTCATCGTCTGCGGGCTGGGCGGCGGATACTTCGTCGGGGTGAAGCTGATGGGCCTGGACGGCGGGACGTATGTGTCGAGCTTGCAGAACGCCGTCGACTTCCACGACGACGTCGTCGGCAGCCTGCTCAAGGCGCTGGTGTTCGGGGTGCTGGTGGGCCTGATCGCCACGTATCGGGGATATACCTCGGCGCCCACCTCGGCAGGGGTGAGCAGCGCGACCACGTCGACCGTCGTCGTGGGGTCGGTGTCGATCCTGATCTTCGACTACTTCATCACGGCGTTGTGGGGGGTGTGAGGGATGCGACGTTCGGCGGTGCGGGACTTCGTGGTCGGGCTCTTCGTGCTCGTGGGGTTGAGCGCGATCGCCTACCTGTCGATGAACGTCGGCGGCTGGTCACTGCGCCGCAGCGGTGGCCTGACTCTGTACGCCGCGTTCGATCAGATCGGCGGGCTCAAGGTGCGCGCCCCGGTGGTCATCTCCGGCGTGAAGGTTGGGCAGGTCGACGCCATCGTGCTGGACAAGAACTTCCGGGCGCGGGCGACCCTCGATCTGGATCCGAGCTTGAAGATTCCGAGCGACACGTCGGCCTCGATCGTCACCGCGGGGCTGCTCGGTGACCGCTACATCTCGCTGGAGCTCGGCGGCGAGGAGACGTATCTGAACTCGGGGGACGAGATCACCATGACCGAATCGGCGGTGCTGCTGGAGCGCCTCATCGGCAAGTTGATCCACAACACGGACGTGAAGAAGGCGGAATGAACCGTCCGATGCGACAGCTCTGCCACGTGATGGCCCTGGGCGCGGCACTGGCGCTGGGTTCGCTTTGTGTCGGCGCGTCGGCGCGCGCCGAACCGGCGGCGCCGAACGATGAGAGCCACGATCCCCTCGAGGGCATGAACCGCGGGATCTTCTGGTTCAACGACCAGATCGACCTCTACATATTGGAGCCGGCGGGCAAGGGCTGGAACTTCATCGCGCCGGACCGGGTCAAGAAGTCGGTGGCAAACTTCTTCATGAACCTGCGCTTCCCGATTGTGATGGTGAACGACCTGCTGCAGGGCAAGATCGTCCACTCGGCGTCGGACATCGGGCGCTTCGGGGTCAACACCACCGTGGGCGTGCTCGGCTTCTTCGATCCTGCGAGTGACTGGGGGCTGGAGGCACACAACGAGGACTTCGGGCAGACGCTCGGCTGGTGGGGTGTGCCGCCGGGGCCGTACCTGGTGCTGCCGTTCTTCGGGCCCTCCAGCCCACGCGACACGGTGGGCCTCGCGGTCGACTCGGTGAGCACCATCTACCCGTTCTACGTGGCGATCCCGTACACCGCGGGGGCGCGCGCCGTGGACGTCGTCAACCTCCGGGCGATGGTGTTGGACGAGGTCCGCCACGCGAAGGAGGCCTCGGTGGACTATTACACCGCGGTGCGCAACGCGTATCGGCAACGGCGTGCGGCGCTGGTGCGCGACGGGGAGTTGAACGCGCAGGAGCAAGAGGACCTGTACAACGTCGAACCGAACGGAGAGTAGGACGTGCGCAACGGGACGAAGCAGGGGGCAGTGAAGGGCTGGGCGGCCGTCATGGCCGTGGCCATGGTGCTGGCGGCGCACAGCGCGCGCGCCGCGGCGGAGTCGCCCCGCGCGGTCATCCAGGAGACCACCGACGCGGTGCTCGCGGTGCTCGCCGACAAGGGCCTGAGCGCCGACCAGAAGCGGCACAAGATCGAGGACATCGTCTACCTGCACTTCGACTTCGAGACGTTGTCGCGGCTGGTGCTGGCGCGCAATTGGAAGCAGCTCTCCGCCGAGCAGCAGAAGGCGTTCGTCGAGGAGTTCAAGCGACACCTGTCGGTCACCTACGGGAAGAACGTCGAGACCTACAACAACGAGCGCGTCGCCATCACCGGCGACCGCGCCGAGGCGCGCGACGATTGGACGGTGAAGACCAAGATCGTCCGGCCCAACGCCGACGACATCCTGGTCGACTATCGCCTGCGTAAGGACGGCGGCGAGTGGCGGGTGATCGACGTGGTCATCGAAGGCGTGAGCCTGGTGGCCAACTTCCGCTCGCAGTTTCAGGAGATCATCAATACCCAGGGCGCGGACAAGCTCATCGAGTTGCTGCGCGACAAGAACGCCAAGGGCGAGTCGCTCAAGTCGTGAGCCGCGCTCAGTATCCGAGGCGACGGATCTCGTCGTCGTCCATGCCGAAGAAGTGTCCGATCTCGTGGATGAGCGTGCGCCGCACCTCGTGGCGGATCCGCTCCGGGGTGCGACAGGCGCGCAGGATGGGCCGGTAGAAGATGCTGATGGTGTCGGGGAGGGCGTTCCCGAAGCTGGCGCCGCGCGCGCTCAGCGGCACGCCCTGGTAGAGACCGAACAGCGTGTGGCGGCGCGGGTCCATTCCCAGCGAGCGCAACAGCTCCGGCGCGGGCTCGTCTTCGATGACGATGGTGACGTTGTCGAGCTGCCGGGCGAACACGGCCGGCAGCTCCGCGAGCGCCTCGTCCACCACGGTGTCGAAGATGGCGCGGTCCATGACCACCGACCGTACTACAATTCGTGCGTGCCGGCAGCAGCCGGCAGCGTCGCGCGGCGCCACCTTGACCGCCCCGGCGAATCCTGACACAACCGGGCACCGCATGATGAAGCCGTTCTCGCGCGTGCTCGCGCTCGTGGCCGCCGGCGTGCTCACCGCTCTGGCCGGGTGCGGCGAGACGGGATCGAACCCGGTGCTCTACCCGGAGGTGCAGATTCAGATCGGCGCCGACCAGGGCGGCACGGCGCAGTTCGTCGTCGACACGCTCGTCGGCGGCGGTGTGCTCTACACGTCGTTGAGCGACGAAACCTTCACGGCTTTGGGGGGCACCGTCAACTTCTTCCTCGAGGGCGCTGCACCGCCGTACTCGATACAGGTGCGGCAGGTGGGGGATGCGACGGTCCGGGTGCACCTGTTGATCACCGGCTCGACGGATTTGGTTCGTACCACCTCCGGCGCCGACACGACGGTGACCGTGCAGACGGCGTCGACTACGCCGCTCCCCAGCCCGGTACCGCCGACGGTCGAAGTCCGCGCCGATGTCTGCGCACCGTCAACCGGGTTCGGCTCGTGCTCGCCCAGCGGCAGCGATCCCGGCGTGTTCGGACGGCCGTTCACGGGAACCTTCGGCGATCCGTTCACCACGCATCTGCTCAGCGCCAACACGCCGGCGGTCTACTTCCTCAGCGGCGCGCGCGACAACGTCAGCGGCGTCTTTCAATCCACCCAGAAGCTCGATCTCTTCGCGCAGCTGTTCACCAACGGGGCCCTCAAGGACTCACAAGCCGGTACCGGCAACGTCGTCGTGCGCGCCGATCTCTAGCCGGCTTATCAACACCGGCGCGTTTGCGACGGAAGAACGCGTCACGCCCCTGTAACGCGAGAGTTTACTTTAGGGATTTTGGCCAAGCGCTGAGAAACCTGGGCGATTTGCACGGCCGGAACCTGCACGAATGCTGCGCAATCCAGCCGAGGCCTTGTGGGAGAAGCGCTAGCGGCACCTCCTCCACAGCTTGTCCACAGGAACTGTGCGTTTAGCGCGGGAAATCAGACCGCCTGGATCGAACCGACGACCTTTCGGGCGGCGTCGGCCATGTCGGACGCCGACAGGATGTTCAGCTTCGACTCGGCCAGGATCTGTTTGCCGAGATCGACGTTGGTCCCCTCGAGGCGCACGACGAGCGGGATGCTGAGACGCACTTGGCGCGCCGCTTCGACCACGCCGGTGGCGATGACGTCGCACTTCATGATGCCGCCGAAGATGTTCACCAGCACCGCCTTCACGTTCGGATCGGCGAGGATGATCTTGAAGGCGGCGGTGACCTTTTCGGTGGTGGCGCCGCCGCCGACGTCGAGGAAGTTCGCCGGCGCGCCGCCGCACAGCTTGATGATGTCCATCGTCGACATTGCCAGGCCGGCGCCGTTGACCATGCAGCCGATGTTGCCGTCGAGCGAGATGTAGTTGAGGTCGAACTTCGAGGCTTCGACTTCCTTCGGATCCTCCTCGTGGATGTCGCGCAGCTCGCGGATGTCGGCGTGCCGGAAGAGGGCGTTGTCGTCGAAGCCCATCTTGGCATCGAGGGCGACGAGGTCGCCGCTCTTGGTGACCACCAGCGGGTTGATCTCCGCCATCGAGCAGTCAGACTCGGCGAAGGCGCGATACAGGGCGGTGATGAAGGCCACCGCCTTGTTGATCGATGCCTTGGGCAGCCCGAGGCCGAAGGCGATCTTGCGCGCCTGGAAGGCTTGAATGCCGACGGCGGGATCGATCGGCTCGCGCAGGATCTTCTCCGGGGAACGCGCCGCGACCTCCTCGATCTCGACGCCGCCTTCGGAGCTGGCCATCACCGTGGCCCAGCCCTTGGCACGGTCGATCACCATCCCGAGGTAGAGCTCGCGCGCGATGTCGCAGCCTTGCTCGACGAAGACGCGCCGCACCTCGCGGCCCGCCGGGCCGGTCTGATGCGTGACCAGGGTCTTGCCGAGCAAGCCCGTGGCGAAGGCGTGCGCCTCCTCGGGCGTCTTGCACACCTTGACGCCGCCCGCTTTGCCGCGGCCGCCGGCGTGGATCTGCGCCTTCACCACGCACACGCCGCCGAGCTCGCGCGCGATCGCCGCGGCCTCGTCGGCCGTGGTCGCCACCTTGCCCGTAAGCACCGCGACGCCGTAGCGCCGGAGAATGTCCTTCGCCTGATACTCGTGAATGTTCATCCGCCCCTCACTCCGTTAACGCCACAGCAGGTCTTTGATCAGCTTGACGGTCGTCTGCCGCCCGAGCTCGCCGATGGCAGTGGTCAGTGGAATCTCCTTCGGGCACACCTGGACGCAGTTCTGCGCGTTGCCGCATTCGGCGATGCCGCCGTTGCCCATCATCACCTCGAGGCGCTCGTCCTTGTTCATCTCCCCCGTCGGATGCAGGTTGAACAGCACCACCTGCGCCATGGTCGCCGCGCCGACGAAGTTCGTCGTGTCGTTGTACTGCGGGCAGACCTCGAGGCAGCAGCCGCAGGTCATGCAGCGCGAGAGCTTGTACGCGAACTCTTGGGTCTGCGGCGAGATGCGCGGGCCCGGGCCGAGGTCGTAGGTGCCGTCGATCGGTACCCAGGCGCGCGCCTTCTTCAAGGCCTCGAACATGCGCGTGCGGTCGACCTGGAGGTCGCGGACCACGGGGAACTTGGTCATCGGCTCGAGCGTCACCGGTTGCTCCAGCTTGTCGATCAACGCCGTGCAAGCCTGGCGCACGTGCCCGTTGACCAGCATGGTGCAGGCGCCGCAGACCTCCTCGAGGCAGCTGGACTCCCACACCACGGGCGTGGTGTTCTTGCCGTCGCGGGTCACCGGGTTGCGCCGGATCTCCATGAGCACGGAGATGACGTTGTGCTGCGGCTTGTAGGGGATCTCGAACTCTTCCCAGTAGGGGGCCGCGTCCGAGCCGTTCTGGCGCTTCACGCGCACGCGAATCGAGCGAGTCTCCATCGGTCGGTCCTCAGGCTGCCGTCTTGTCGACGTCGTACTTGCGCGGCCGCGGCTTGATCTGCGAGGTGTCGACGTCCTCGTAGCTGAGCTCGGGGCCATCCGAGCTCCAGCGCGCCTTGGTGGTCTTGAGGAAGTTGGCGTCGTCGCGTTCGGGGAACGCGGGCTTGTAGTGCGCGCCGCGGCTCTCGTTGCGTTGCAGCGCACCGAGGGTGATCACCCGCGCCAGCTCGAGCATGTTCCACAGCTGCTTGATGAAGGACAGCTCCTGATTCGCCCAGCCCGACTGATCGTGCAAGCCGATGTTGCCCCAGCGCTCCTTGAGCTCGAGCAGCTTGTTGTCGGTGGCGCGCAGCTTGTCGTTGTCGCGGATCACGGTGACGTTGGCGGTCATCCACTCGCCGAGCTCTTTGGCGAGCACGAAGACGTTCTCCTTGCCGTTGAGCTTGCGGAGTTTGGTGTAGGTGTCCTCTTGCCGCTTCTTCTCCAGCTCGGCGGCCTTCTCGGCGGCGCCGTTGACGGCGCTGCCGTGCCCGTAGCGCACCATGTGTGGCCCGGCGATCTGGCCGCTGTAGATGCACGACAGCAACGAGTTGGCGCCGAGCCGGTTGGCGCCGTGGTACTGGTAGTCGACCTCACCCGAGGCGAACAAGCCGGGGATGTTGGTCATGTGGTTGTAGTCCACCCACAAGCCGCCCATCGAGTAGTGCATCCCCGGGAAGATCTTCATCGGGACCTTCTTCGGGTCGTCGCCCATGAACTTCTCGTAGATCTCGAGCACGCCGCCGAGCTTGCGCTCCAAGGTGTGCGGGTCGATGTGGGTGACGTCCAGATACACCATCGGCTCGCCGTTGACCCCGAGATTCATCTCGAAGACGACCTTGAAGATGGCGCGCGTGGCGATGTCGCGCGGCACCAGGTTGCCGTACGCCGGATACATCTCCTCGAGGAAGTACCACGGCTTGCCGTCTTTGACGGTCCACACGCGGCCGCCTTCGCCGCGCACCGACTCGGAGATCAGCCGCAGCTTGTCTTCGCCGGGGATCGCCGTCGGGTGCACCTGGATGAACTCGCCGTTGGCGTAGAACGCGCCTTGCTGGTAGACCGCGCCGGCGGCGGTGCCGGTGTTGACCATCGAGTTGGTGCTCTTGCCGAAGACGATGCCCGGACCGCCGGTAGCCAGCATCACCCCGCCGCCGAGGAAGGACTGGATCTCCATCGTCCGCTGGTTCATGGCGACGATGCCGCGACACGTGCCAGTGCCGTCGAGGATCGCCGAGAGAAATTCCCAGATCTCGAACTTGCGCACCAGGCCGGCGGCCTCGTAGCGCCGCACCTGCTCGTCGAGGGCGTAGAGCAGCTGTTGCCCGGTGGTGGCGCCGGCGAACGCGGTGCGGTGGTGCTTGGTGCCGCCGAAGCGGCGGAAGTCGAGCAGACCTTCGGGCGTGCGGTTGAAGGTGACGCCCATGCGGTCGAGCAGGAAGATGATCCCCGGCGCGGCTTCGCACATCGCCTTCACCGGCGGCTGGTTGGCGAGAAAGTCGCCGCCGTAGATGGTGTCGTCGAAGTGCACCAGCGGCGTGTCGCCTTCGCCCTTCCAGTTCACCGCCGCGTTGATGCCGCCCTGCGCACACACCGAGTGCGAGCGCTTTACCGGCACGACGGAGAACAGATCGACCGGCACACCCATCTCGGCGATCTTGATGGTGGTCATCAGGCCGGCGAGCCCGCCGCCCACGACGATCATACGTTGGTCAGCCATGGCTGTTGTCCTTTGCGTGAAAGATGGCCCGCTTCAATGGAACGCGGACACGATGAGCAAGCTCGTGGCGCCCATGGCGACGAAGAGGACGTTGCACGCCACCCACACCGCCCGCTGCGCCTTGGCGCCGACGGTGATGCCCCAGGTGATGCAGAAGGTCGACACGCCGTTGGTGAGATGGAACACCGCCGAGAGCACGCCGATCACGTAGACCCCGAAGACCAGCGGGTTGCCGATCCAGCCGTGCATCGTCTCGTAGGTGATCGGCACGTGCCAGACGTAGTTGTAGATGCGCGTCGTGTACATGTGGAAGGCGATGAACAGGAAGGCGATCACCCCGGTGACCCGCTGCATCGAGAACGACACGTTGCGCGGATAGTTGTAGGTGGTGAAGTTGTTGTCCGCCTCGCGCACGATGAACAACCCGTAGA
>Ga0335070_10011713_pt1 | contig 10240 bp, 4 predicted proteins | sample Lox_Sample_13_FD_206722 | JGI IMG/M metagenome (GOLD analysis project Ga0335070, IMG submission 206722) | Soil microbial communities from Loxahatchee National Wildlife Refuge, Florida, United States - Lox_Sample_1.3 | ecosystem: Environmental > Terrestrial > Soil > Wetlands | place: USA: Florida... | reverse complement strand
TTACGACCGCTTCGGCCACGCTGGTGTGAATAACGGCGGCGGGTTCGATTCCTCTTCGTTCCAGGATTTCAGTGAGATCTTCGGTGACTTCTTCGGTTTCGGAGATCTTTTCGGCGGCGGCGCTCGCCGTGGCAGCCGCGCCCAGCGCGGCCCCGACCTGCGCGAAGATCTGACGCTGGAGTTTGAAGACGCCGTCTTCGGCAAAGAAACCCAGGTCAGCGTAAAGCGTCACGAGACTTGCGGCGATTGCCGCGGCACTGGTGCCGCTCCGGGGAAAACTCCGGTGAGTTGCCGTACCTGCGCCGGCCGCGGGCAGGTTCGTTTTCAGCAGGGATTCTTCAGCATGGCGCACACCTGTCCGACCTGTCAGGGCGTGGGCAGCGTGATCACCGATCCGTGTCCGAAATGCAAAGGGCAGGGAAGAGTGGTGCGCCAGAAGACGGTCGAAGTCAAAATCCCGGCCGGAGTCGAAAACGGCACCCGCATTCGCTTCTCTGGCTACGGCGAAGCCGGAGCCTATGGCGGCCCCGCAGGCGACCTGTACGTCGTCCTGCATGTGAAAGAACATGCGTTCTTCGAGCGTGAAGGCACCGATCTGCATTGCGTCATACCCATCTCGTATGCGCAGGCGGCGCTCGGGACGGAGATTGAAGTTTCAACCCTCGACGGCTCGCATAATCTGAAAGTTCCCGAAGGCGTTCAGTCCGGAACTACGCTGCGCATTCGCGGCAAAGGCGTGCCCGTGCTGAACGGTCATGGTAAAGGCGATTTGTTCGTGGAAGTCCGCGTTCAGACACCGAACAAGCTGAACAAACGCCAGCGCGAGTTACTGCAGGAGTTGGACACGCTCTCTCGCGTCGAAAACCGCCCCCAACGTCGCAGCTTGCTTGGGAAAGTCAAAGATATTTTCGGATAGAAAAGCGAACCACAAAGAACACGAAGTTGCACGAAGTGAATTCCTTAGTGTTCCTTAGTGCCCTTGGTGGTGAAATTTAATAAATGACCCGTCGCCGATGGATTGCCGACCAAGTTTCCGGGTCGCGCGCCGTTCTCACCGGCTCCCACGCCCAACATCTCTCCCGGGTTCTGCGCGCGAAGATCTGTCAGGAATTCGACATTGCCGCCGACGGCGAACTACGCCGCGGCCGCATCGTTCACATTGATGACACCCGCGTTGAATTCGAACTTGGCGATCCTATTCACGTCCCAACCGCTTTGGACGTCACCCTCGCTTTATCCATCTTCAAATTTGACCGCATGGAGTGGGCGATCGAGAAGTGCACCGAACTGGGAGTAAATCGCATCATCCCGGTCATCGCGGCCCGCACCGAAAAACATCTCGCCGCCGCCGCAGATAAGCGCGTCGATCGCTGGCGCAGGCTGGCCACCCAAGCTTCTGAGCAATCGCGGCGAGTAGCTGCTCCGGAGATTTCGCCCCCGACCCACATCAAAGAGCTCCTCGCGATCCCCGCCTCCAGCCGCATCGTCCTCTCTGAAATCGAGCAAGATACGACGCTCAAGGATGCATTGACGGCCGTGCAGTCAACACAAGGCCTGGCCCTCGCCATCGGACCCGAGGGCGGTTGGACAGAAAACGAATTGAAATTATTCTCAGAAGCAGGCTGGAAACCCGCCTCTCTCGGCGGAACCATCCTCCGCGTCGAAACCGCTGCCATCGTGGCCCTCGCAATTGTCCAATCACAGCTGAACTGAAGTCGTTTCTCTGGTATTCTCCTGCCCAGTGGCCTCTTCGAAGTCGATTCCCGCGGTCGAACCTCTGCAGCTCGATCCCGCCCAACGCCAGGCGATTGAACATGTGCACGGACCGCTTCTGGTCGTGGCCGGCGCTGGCACCGGCAAGACGACCGTCCTCATCCAGCGAATCGCGCGGCTTATCGGCGAGGGCCACGCGCGTCCTGAGGAAGTTCTCGCCCTCACCTACACCGACAACGCCGCTAGCGAAATGCAGGAGCGCGTCCATTCCGCCTTGCGCAGCAAAACCACGGGCCTGCGCATCGAGACCTTTCACGCGTATTGCAACAACCTGTTGGGTCGCAACGGGCAGGACTTCGGCATAGTCGACGACTTCGATCTCTGGATTTATCTGCGCAAGCGCATCCGCGAGCTTGCTTTGCAGCACTTCATCATTCCGGCGAACATAGGCAAGTTTCTTAACGACCTGCTCAACTTTATGCGCCGGTGTCACGACGAATTGATTGAGCCTGCCGGCTATGCCAACTACGTCGCGCGTTTGGAGCGCGGCGAGCTGCCGATCCCTCGAGTTGCCAAATCAAAAGACGCCGCCCTTCTCACCGATGACGAAGTTCTGGCGCGTTGCCAGGAGATCGCCCGCGTCTTCGCCCTGGTCGAATCGATGTTGGCGCAGGAAAATCTCGGCACCTTCGGCCACATGATTACCCGCGCGCACCATTTGCTGAGTTCGGATTCCGGACTGCTCGCTCACGAGCGCACTCGCGCGCGATTTATTTTGGTGGACGAGTTCCAAGACGCCAACCTCGCCCAGGTCAAGATTCTGGGTCTGCTGGCCGGCGATGAGCGCAATATTTTCGCCGTCGGCGATCCCGATCAGGCCATTTACCGCTTCCGGGGCGCATCCAGCGCAGCCTTTACTCTTTTTCAGCGCACATTTCCCAAAACACAAATCGTCGCCCTTGATCGCAATCGCCGCTCGACCACGCCGATTCTCAAATGTGCCCACGGTGTGATCGTCAAGAACCCTGGCATCTCGGGCGATCGCCGCACACCGCTGATTTCCGCTCGCGATGAAGAAGCGCCAAACGACGCGAAGTCGCGTCCCGTCGAACTCGTGATTTTGGCAGCAAAAGAAAAAGACATCGAATGCTCCGACGTGATCGCCGTCATCCAGGAGCACCGCCGCCGCTCCCGTTGCGGCTGGAAAGACATTGCTGTGCTTTGCCGCCAGCACTCTCATCGCGATGAACTTGTGCAGGAGCTGCAGACCCGAGGCATTCCGTTCTCCATCGACAACATGGACGTGATGGACACCGCTGAATCGCGCGACCTGTTCGCGTGTCTGTCAGCAGTCGTGTCCACGGCTGACGACGCCAGTTTGTTACGTGTCGCCGCTCTGCCGCAATTTTCCATCGATCCGCAAAAGTTGCGCGCCGCGATTCGAGCCCTGCCGCGCGAGCAACAGATCGGCAGAGTGGCAACTGCTCTGCCCAAAGTGGAGGGCGGTACAGCCGTTCTCGGTTCGCTTCGCTCCGTCCGCGAACAAATCGATGCAACGGGCGCCAAAGCCGCCGCAGCCCTCGCAATAATCGTCCGCCAGTTTAAGCTCAACCCTGCTTCTCCCCCGCTCAAGGCCGTACTGGACTTCGTTGACCGCTGGGAAAAGAAGCCGATCGTAAAGACTGGCGAGATCGCCGAACTTCTCGAATACCTGGAGTACTTCCGCGAAGCCAACGGCGTGATCCCGTTGCCCGCCAGCGACGCCAACGCCGTTCATCTGATGACCGCTCATGCCGCGAAAGGCTTGGAGTTCGATCACGTCATCATTCTGCGCGCCAATTCCAACTCCTTCCCGTCATCATACAAAGAGCCTCTAGTCGAGTTCCCCCGTGCCTTGCGCGAAGACGACTCAGTCGCGAATGAAGATGAGAAGGCCCTCCACGAGCAGGAAGAGCGCAGATTGTTCTACGTCGCCATGACCCGTGCTCGCGATTCACTGACCATCTACGCGAAAAAGGGAACGGGCAAAGCCGATCCGACACCCCCGGGTTATCTGCGCGAACTGATTAAGGATCACGCCCTGGCCGCACATCTGCGGCAACGACCCGCCCGCGGATTCCAGACCGAAATCTTCGCCGCAACCGCTCCCCAACCTGTCGGCATCTCCGCTTGGACCGCCTTGCCCCCCGCCGCCGATCTCAGTTCCCGGCTCAGCGCCAGCGCGGTGCAGACATACGAAACCTGCCCGCTCCAGTTCAAGCTCGATCGCGACTGGAAGATTCCCGGCGAGCCCGGTGCTCCCATGCAGTACGGAGCCTCCATGCACCGCGTACTGTTGGAGTTTTACAAATCTGTCATGCAGGGGCAGCCGATGAGCCAGGACGAGCTCTTGGCGTTTTTCCGCGAAGACCTTGCCAGCGAAAAAATTCAGGACCCTTATCAGCACGATCTGTACCAGCAGCAGGGAATCGAGCAACTCAAAGAGTTCTATGCAGCATCCTCTCGTGGTGCAGTTCCCAATGTGCTGCATACCGAAGAACATTTCGAAGTGAAGGTGGGTCCCACCATCGTGGCTGGCCGCATTGATCGCATGGACCGCCTGCCGAACGGCTCCGTGGTCATCACTGATTACAAGACGGGCCGCCCCAAGTCACAGGAGGACGCCGACGATAGCCTGCAGCTCTCCATCTATGCTCTCGCCGCCAAAGAAAAATGGGGATACCGGGCCGACCGCCTGATTTTCTATAACCTGCAGGAAAACAGTTCGGTCGCAACCGTTCGCACCGAGTCCCAATTGCAGGACGCTCGAAACAAAGTCGAAGACGTTGCGCAATCGATTGCGGAAGGGAAGTTCGATCCCAAACCTAATTTCACCAGTTGCCACCTGTGCGCCTATCGCAGCTTGTGCCCAGTTACGGAGAAGAGATTTGCTGTCGAATCTGCTTAATGTTTACGAAGGCAATAGTTACATCCCGGCGCAATCGATTCTGGTAGTAGTGAGAGTGTATGACCGATAAGAACTGCAAGCTTTACCCGCCATGGAGTTCCATCCTCTTCCACAAGTGCGATGACCCATGGCGGGGCGGTACTTTCCGCTTCATCCTTTCAACCGAAGCAGGTTCCGAAAATTGTGAAATCATCTGACGCGTTTATGAGGGTAGGCCTGCTTTTATTGCTCGCGTTTAGCTTTCCTTCCGTTGCTCACGCGCGGGTGCGCCACTACTACATTGCCGCCGAGGAGTGCACCTGGGACTACGCCCCCAGCGGCCAGGACCTCATGGGCGGACGTCCCATTCCCCCTCCCTGGACTCAGAAAACAAAGTGGAAGAAGGCCCGCTTCATCGAGTACACCGACTCTACCTTCACAGTCCGCAAACCTCAGCCTGAATGGCTGGGCATCCTCGGTCCTATTATTCGCGCCGAAGTCGGCGATGAAGTAGTCGTTGAATTTCTGAATCGAACTCGTTACGCGCGCAGCATGCATCCTCACGGCTTGCGCTACGACAAGGCCAACGAAGGCGCCTACTATCTTCCGCTTGGCGGGCCGGGAGGCTCGGTTCAGCCCAACAAGCGCTTTATCTATCACTGGTTCGCCGACGCGAAAAGCGGCCCTGGCCCGGGCCAGCCCAGTTCGATCGTGTCGTGGTACCACCCACATGTCGATCCAGCGGTCGAGATCAATCTCGGTCTGCTCGGACCCATCATCGTGACCGCCAAGGGCAAGGCGAAACCCGACGGTTCCCCTAAAGATGTCGACGACGAATTCGTCGCTGCTTTCTTCGTCTTTGACGAACTCAATGGAAGGAATGAAGGCCTGTTTCATGCCATCAACGGATACATCTTCGGCAATCTCCCCGGCCTTGTCATGAAGAAAGGTGACCGCGTCCGTTGGTATCTGATGGGCATGGGCAACGAGCGTGATCTGCACACTGCACACTGGCATGGCGAGCGCGTTACCGACGGCTCCCGCAATCTCGACGTCGTGAGTCTGCTGCCAGCCACCACTGAAACTGTAGACATGCTTGCTGACAACCCTGGCGCGTGGATGTTTCATTGTCACGTTTCTGATCACATGGAGTCCGGCATGATGGCCTGGTACACCATCTACGAGCCGGAAAAAGCCGAGTGCCCGATTCGCGTGGTCAATGCCAGTTTCTATGATCACTCGGGAAAATTCTCCATGACCGTGAAGAATGTGAGCTCACGGCCGATCAAGACCTTCGCCATGACCTCCGAACATCTGATGGCGCCAGAATATCTGCGCAGGCCGTTCGACTCCCTCTGGAATTCCACGCAGCCCCTGCAGCCCGGCCAGGAGGAGACAATCGAGCGCGACGCCTACAACAAGGGCGTCGACGACATCATGGCCTGGGTCCTATTTCCTCACGACGTGCTTTACGCCGACGGAAGCCGATGGGCGCCGAAGGACGACGCGGCCTGTTTTCAACTCTTCTGGCGTGACAAAGATCATCCCGATCTCGAGGTCTTGCCGCCGCTTCAAATTGAGCTGAACGAAGATTAGGATCCTAATAAAGCTGACCCTTGAATTATGCCGGCTGCCACAATTCGATGGGATTCCCCTCGGGATCATGCAGACGAGTGAAGCGCCCGATGTCGGCATAAGATTCGGGATCCTTCACCTCAATTCCTGCCTTTCGTAGTTGGGCCACCATCTTGTCCATGTCATGCACTCGAAAGTTCACCATCCAGCTCTTGGTAGGATCTCCGAAATATTTCGTGGTCTCGGGAAAAGGACTGAAGGAGGTCGGTCCTGCCTCCTGCTGCCAAACGCTTCCGCCCTCGGATGATGGAGTGAGCGAAATTCCCAGGTGTTGCTGATACCATTCGCCCAGAGCTTTGGGGTCACGAGCGCGGAAGAACAACCCTCCGATTCCGGCTACTTTTTCCATTTGAGCGCCTCCCGATTCTTGTTTCACAGCTGTTTTCACGGGCGAACCGGAACTCGATGCCTGTGCAGAGTTCGGAGCAGCCGTGGCCAATTCGTTCTGGGGCAGAATCAAGCTTGACCCCAAAGCATACGACAACATTTTGAGTAACTCGCGTCGTTGAAAACTCATTAGCATTCACGCTCCGGGAGACGGTGAGCGATCCCTTCCCCTCAAACTGTGAGAGAAGTTCCAGACGGATTCTGAGCGAGGCTTGCCCCGGAGTCAAGCTCATTGACCGGATACCAAAGGAAAACGGCATTTTTCCTTGACTTCCCGCGGCCTTCCAGCCAAACTCTTTGCCATCCCCCTTCGGCTGGCCGATCCCGCCGGACCTTTAATTCTCAGTCAGGTTCTCCCAGGAGGCTGTGTGTCCCGCACTTCTCGCGCCACTTTCGCGGCTATAACCGTCCTTGTCATTTCTACCTTTGCTCTTGCCGCCTCCGCACCGCCGCTTGAGGTCCGCAGCGGCGTCTGGCGTGGTGTACCGATTATTTACAAAGTCGCGAACGGACAGTTGATCTTCCAGGGAGACATGCTCCTCGATCACGTCGGCTCCATGCCCCCCAAGGGCAAAGTTACTGCCGGCCACCAGCCCGGCAGCGATTCCTTCGGCAGCGCTTATAGCAGTTTCATCTGGCCGATTAATCCGGTTTCAGGTGTTCACGAAATTCCCTACGCCATCGATCCCAACTCCGATCCCAATGCGACACCGACTATCAACGCCGCTGTTGCGTCGTACAACGCGACCTTCTCCGGACTGATTCAGTGGGTGCCCTACAGCAACCAGCCCAACTGGGTCGACTTCGAAATGAACGCCAACGATCAGAGCGGCAGTTGCCAGTCGTCCGTTGGCGATACCAACCTCGGCGAGCAGTTCATCACCGGATCGGGCGCCTGTACCGTCTCAACTTTCCTGCATGAAATGGGGCACAGCACCGGCCTGTGGCATGAGCAGTCGCGCTTCGACCGCGACTCTTATGTCAACGTCAATTACAGCAACATGATTAAGAGCGAGCGCTTCGACTTCGACATGGTGCAGGACAACGGCCAGAACCTGACTTACTTTTACGATTACGGTTCGGTCATGGAGTACTTCTCCACCAACTTCACCCGCAACGGCGGATTTACCATCGACTCCATCCCGTCGGGCATTCCGCTGTCCAACACGGTCGGCTACACCGCGGCCGACATCGAAGGTATTCAGCGCTTATACAGCACCGTGCCGACTGCGATTACCGTTACTACCAATCCTCCGGGCCTGCCAATCATCGTCGACGGCACAAACTATACGGCTCCGCAGACTTTCAACTGGCCGCTCAACTCCAATCACACTTTGATCTTGCCGAAAGTCGTGCAGGAACTCCCTAACCAGGTCATTGGCACTCCGCCCAACACCGCAGTTGTAAATCTTTATTACATCTACGGACGCTGGAACGACAGCATTTCGCAGACCCATTCCATTACCGTTGCTCCCGGCAACGGTTTTGGGCCATTTCCGGTGAACGCACCGTTAGTCAGCACTTACACCGCGAACTACATCAGCCTGTTGCCTTACAGCGCTAGTGTTTATCCCGATGGATCGGGTTCCGTCGCGGTCTCGCCGCAGCCGGTGACTTACTCCGGCAGCAATTTGCAATTCTTCACCGCACGTCAGCAGGTGACTCTGACGGCGACGCCAGCCGGCGGTTGGAATTTCTACGGCTTCTACAATTCTCCGTTCTGGCTGCAGGGCGGCCTGAGCAACAATCCCAAGACTTTTTACGCCGCGGACTGGGGCAATCCCATCAACACCGCAACCTACTTCTCCAACACTCCCGTGTTCACGTTCGACGTGCAGCCGGAAACGTTCGACAGCGGACTGTGGCTCTATATCGATGGCGGCTACTGGCCGACCCCGGTCATCTTCTCTTCCTATTACGATGGATCAGGTTGGGCCGCGGGCGAGAGCAACGTACCGCACACTTTGAGTTTCACCAATCCCGAGCAGCCTTTCAGCTACGCTACCCGCTTCTCGTTCGACAACTGGAACCTCAACGGGACCAACAACACGAATCCCGATGTCACGCTGAATTCTCTTCCAGCCAACAGCGCCAGTTTCATTGCCAACGAGCACGCCGAATACATGCCGATTGATAACTTCAGTTACGCATGCGGCGGCTCGGCCACGCTCTCACCCGGTTCTCCGACCGGCGATGGATTCTATCCCACCGGGCAGATTCTGAGCCTGAGCGCGACTCCGCTCAATCCGTGGCTCTTCGCCGGTTGGACCTATGACCTGACCGGCACCGGCAACCCGCAAAATTACACGCTCAACGACGAAGCCCTCATTTACGCCAACTTCAACATGACCACCACGCCTTTGAGCGTGACTGGCCTTGTGCCTCCGTCGGCGACTGCAGGCGACGGAAATTTCACGCTGACGGTTAACGGCACGGGTTTCGTTGCAGGTCCGTCGGGAACACAAGTCATCCTGGTTTTCAATCCCGGACCTAATGCGACCTACCGTACTCCCGCGCTCACGTTCGTAAACTCGAATGAACTGCAAGTCCAGGTGCTGGCCGCGGACATCGCCAATCCCGGCGCGATGCAGGTCTGGGTGAACGAATATCCGACGGGCTGGAACGGCAACTGCTCGGTCTATAGCCTGAACACTTTCCTGATTGCCGCCAGCAACGGCTCTGCCATCGTTTCGGCCTCGCCGACTAGCGCGACTTTCAAGGGACAAGCCGTGGGCACGAACAGCACGGCGCAGAAAATCACAGTAACCAACAGCGGAACCGTTGCGACCAGTCTTGCGGTCTCCTCCAGTGGTGACTTCAAGCAGACCAACAACTGCAACGGATCGTTGAGCGCCGGAGCGAGTTGCACCGTCAACGTTACCTTCAATCCTACGAATGTCGGCACAATCACCGGTGCGATCACGCTGACCGACAGTGCTGCCAACTCCCCGCAAATCGTCAATCTGTCCGGCAACGGAATCACGCCCGCGAGCCTGTCGCCGACGGGCCTGTCATTTGGAAACGTCAACGTGGGCACGACCTCAGCACCGCAAACCGTGACCTTGACTAACAACGAACCGACTACGCTGAGCTTCACCTTCGCAGCCAGCGGAAATTACTCGGTCGTAGGTAGCGGAAGTTCGCCCTGCGGAACCAGTCTGGCCGCGGGTGCGAAATGCACCATGTCGGTCACGTGTACTCCGACAGCAAGCGGGGCAATCCTGGGAGCTGTGACCGTCGCCGACACCACCATCGTGAAGCAGCAGACAGTTGCGCTTTCCGGAACCGGCAAGAATGGCCAAGCCGCGCCCCTGACCTTTTCCCCCGCAACTGTCACTTTTGGTAACCAGGCCTTCGGAACCACCAGCACTCCTCAGGTTGTTACCGTCAAAAACATCAGCACCGCCACCGTGACGCTTTCCAGCATTGCCGCCAGCGGTAACTTTGTGGAAGGCCCGACCGGCACAACGCCGTGCAAGGCCAATACCAAGCTCAACGCCAACGCGACTTGTACCATGAACGTCGCCTTCCTTCCTTATTATTTGGGAAGCTTGAAGGGAGCAGTGGTCGTAACCGACA
>Ga0335070_10011712_pt1 | contig 10240 bp, 12 predicted proteins | sample Lox_Sample_13_FD_206722 | JGI IMG/M metagenome (GOLD analysis project Ga0335070, IMG submission 206722) | Soil microbial communities from Loxahatchee National Wildlife Refuge, Florida, United States - Lox_Sample_1.3 | ecosystem: Environmental > Terrestrial > Soil > Wetlands | place: USA... | reverse complement strand
GTTCGGTGATCATGGAGGCGGGGGGAGGAGAGGGGAGAGGGGGAGCATCGAGGCGGACGCCGAGGCGGTCCGATTGATCGGTGACGCGGAACGTCTGATGGGAGAAGGCGTTACGCGCTTCCTGGGAGAACTGATCGGCCTGGGGACCATCCGTAACACGAAGGATTTTTCGGGGTTTGAGAGAGAAAAGAAGGCCTTGAGAGGCGCGACGCAAGCGAATTTTGCCGGGTGCGGGGCCAAAGCGCAGTACATCGCCTTTGCGAAGAGCACGGCCCTGGAAGCCGCCAGAGCCGCTCAAGAGATGCGTAGAGGCGCTACCGAGAAACAATTTCACTTTGATGCCGCCGGCCACCGCGAGATAAGCGCGAGCGTAATCGCTTGTAGGGCCTAAGGTTAGCACCGCACCGCGAGGAACGGGAACAGTGGCCCACATCGCAATTTCCTGTTTATTAAGGGTCGGATGCATGTTTGCGCCGGTAATCGCGATGGTTCCTCCGGCCGGGAAGACGTAACTGCCGCCCAGAAGGGTCATTTCGAGGGCGGCGGCGCCGGGTTGATTGCCGACCAGCAGGTTTGCGAAGCGCAAAGCGACCGGGTCAGCGGCTCCGGCCGGAGAGACACCGATGGCGCCGAAACCGACGCGGCCGAGATCCTGGACGGTGGTGAGCAGGCCGGGCGATTTGACGACGAGGGAACTCATGAGGCGGCGAGCTCCGAGAATTCTTTCGAAGAGATGGCCTGAAAGCGAACCTGGTCGCCAATGGAGATGAGTTCCATGGGTTTGCGGTTGGTCCGGAAAAGGGCAAGAGGTGTGCGGCCGATCAAGCGCCAGCCGCCGGGAGTCGCAAAGGGGTAGACGGCCGTCTGCTTGCCAGCGATGGCGACGCTGCCCACGGGAACCTGCTTTCGAGGAACCTCGAGGCGTGGGGTGGCAATTTCCTCGGGGAGATCGCCAAGGTAAGCGAAGCCGGGGGCGAAGCCGAGGAAGTAAGCGTGGTAGGTGCGCGACGTATGGAACCGGACGACGTCTTTGGGCTTGAGATTGTGGGCGCGAGCGACGTCCAGAAGGTCCGGAGCGAACTCGGGGTCATAGCAGGCCGGGATTTCCACGGTGCGAGATTTTGGCGCGGGCAGAGACTCGGCGCGTTGTTCGAACTTTCGCAAAGCGGCTTCCACGGCAGGGTGATCGATGCGAGTCGCGTCGAACGTGACCATGAGCGAGCAATACGCAGGCTGAATGTTGCGCAGCCACGCCGGCGGCTCTTTTTGCAAAAGCCGGAGCAGCTTAAGAACGCGTTCGTTCGTTGCGAGAGCAATCTCCTCCCCCAGATAGAGAAGAATCGATTGGTCGCTCGCCGCGCAGAAGCGCATGAGGGACTCCCGTTACTGGACGAAACCGATGTTGGTGGCAGGGCCCTGTTCGGGTCCTTCCTTGATGGGGCCGAATTGCGCTTCGAAGCGCGCGATATTCTCGCCGAGCGCGCGCCAGATTCGCTTGGCGTGGCCGGGACTGATGATCATGCTGCTGAGCAGCTTGCCCTGCGCGCCGTTGGGGAAGACGTAGACGAAGTTCATGGTGAATTCCTCGGCGTGATGCTGAATCATCACCAGATTGCTGTACATGCCCTGCAGTTCTTTTTCATCGGCCTTGATTTGCACCTGGCCGGGAGCGGGCGCTTGCGGTTGCTGCTTGTCGTCCATGACACTCTCCAGGATTTCTCCTCCAAGGTATCACAGACGATAAAAGGGCATCCGGCCGCATCAAAGGTCCGGTACACCGCGCACCCACATGGTGTGCGGTTTGAACTCAGCACGGAGCGCCAATGTATTCTCCTGATGCGGAAGAACTGTTTTGGCCACAGCTTTACAGTGGAATATGACACGCTCCCAATTCGCGTCGATTGTCGCTCTGCCTGCAATTTGTTTTGGGAAATGGAACTCGGTGCGTGGCTCCTCCCGTTCGACTCCTTCAACAAACTGCACACTCGCAAGGTCCAGGGTCGAGCCGTTGGGCAGTTCGAGAAAGACCGTGTCACGCAAGTCGTCTTTGGCGTCACGGAATAATCGCAACTGGTCGCTCCCTTCCACCACGAGAACGTAATCCGATAGCTCTTCCGCCTGTAAGGGTTCTGTCGACTGCAGGCGATTTTGCAATTGACGCAGGCGCTGTTCTGCAAGGCGTATTGTTTTCGACGACCACCAAAGCACCGGAATTGCGGGTTGACGCTTGTTACGGTGCAGCCGGATACCGGGAACAGAGCTGGCGGCAGGATCAGGATTGTTTCGATCTCTGATCACCCCCGTCAGCGGGTCCACTTTTCCCGGGGCGAACTCTCCCTCGACGAGCTCGGATTCCGCTGGGCTCCACGGAGAATCTTGCAAGATGCGATAAACGTCTTTCAAATCCCATTTTTCGGGTGCTTTGTCCCACGTTGGTGTGCGAAGCGACGCAGCGAGGGCTAGCCAAGTGAAGAGGATTGCCCTAGTAGTCATAAACTGCCTCTGAGTGATGCCTCTTGACCGGGACTCAACAAAACACCGGCAAGGGTGAAAAGCGCGAATACCCACGACCTGCGTAAGCCAGCATCTTCGGGCTTTTGGTCTGGGTACAAGTGGTGCCCTTTTTGCGTAAACCGAATACCCACTTCTGATTCCGGACTTGGGCGATGGTGTGACGCTAGTGCAGGGGCAGGCAGTTATCTAGTGGGACTATCACGCATCAATATAGTATCCGTCACATTAATGCTGACTCATATGGTCCGCACGCTTGATCGCCGTGCCGACCAGAATCACGAACAGCCCCTTTCGCGCAGAAGAGCGCGCTTCTCCGCTCAACACTTACAACGGATGGCACGAACGAGACGGCAATTCCGCAAACGGGAGAAGGGAATCACCCTTTGCATGCCCCTGCCGTTCAAGAAAGCCGCTGAGACCAAAGGCGCGAAAGCGGAGGGAGAGAGTCCTATTGACACGCGCAGGCGTTAAGCGTAGTTTATTGACGAAGTTTACTATAGTTAATATGTCCGACCTGATCTCCAAACTGTTCGCTTCGCAGCCTGCGCCGGCGGAGGGCTCCGCGTGGCGGCGAGCGGTGACGCTTCCGTCGCTGCCGGAGGCGCACCGGAGCATTCCGATCGGGCCCAACCTGTCGTGGTTCCGGAAGATCCTGGCATTTGCGGGGCCGGGGTACCTGATTGCCGTCGGCTACATGGACCCGGGTAACTGGGCAACCGACCTGGGCGGAGGTTCGAAGTTCGGGTACACGCTGCTCAGCGTGGTGCTGCTCAGCAGCCTGATGGCGATGTTCCTGCAGGCGCTCTCGGCCAAACTGGGCATCGCCACCGGGCGCGACCTGGCGCAGGCCTGCCGCGACCATTATTCGAGGCGGACGACGATTTTCCTGTGGGCGGTGTGCGAACTGGCGATAGCCGCGTGCGACCTGGCGGAAGTGCTGGGCTCGGCGGTGGCGCTGAAGCTGCTGTTCGGGTTGCCCCTGTTGCTCGGCGTGGTGATTACGGCGTTCGATGTGATGCTGGTGCTGGCGATGCAGGGAAAGGGGTTCCGGCTGGTGGAAGCGTTTGTGGTCACGCTGATCGGGACGATCGGGTTGTGCTTCGCGTATGAGATTTTCTTCGCGCGGCCGTTGTGGCTGGAAGCGGCTTGGGGATTCATGCCGCGGCTGGAAATCCTGCGCGACAAGGAAATGCTGTACATCGCCATCGGGATTCTGGGCGCGACGGTGATGCCACACAACCTGTACTTGCACTCGAGCATTGTGCAGACCCGAGCGTTCCGGCAGGACGAGCGCGGGCGGCGGGAAGCCCTCAAGTATTCGGTGATCGACTCGACGGTGGCGCTTACGTTCGCGTTGTTTATCAATGCGGCCATTCTGGCGCTGGGAGCCGCGGCCTTTCATACGCGCGGGCTGAATGACGTGGCCGATATCGCGGAGGCGTACAAGCTGCTGAGCCCGGTGCTGGGAGTGAGCCTGGCGAGCACGCTGTTCGCGTGCGCGTTGCTGGCGTCGGGACAGAACTCGACACTCACCGGAACACTCGCGGGACAGATCGTGATGGAAGGTTTTTTGCGGGTGCGGCTGAAGCCGTGGATCCGGCGGCTGCTGACGCGACTGATCGCCATTGTGCCGGCGATCCTGGTAATCGGGATTGCGGGGGAAGGGAAGCTGACGTCGCTGCTGATCCTGAGCCAGGTGGTGCTGAGTTTCCAGTTGCCGTTCGCGGTGATACCTCTGGTGCAGTTCACGAGCGAGAAAGCCAAGATGGGCCCGTTTGTGAATTCGCGGTTTACCTCGGCGCTGGCGTGGCTGGTGGCGGCAGCGATTCTCTTCTTTAATGGCGAGTTGCTGTGGCTGATTTTCCGCGGCGTGTGACCGGCTGGATGTGAGACCTAGCAAAGTGTGCTGCACTTCCACTACCCTTCCCCAAAGACAACCCATGTGCGAAAATTTTTGAAGTAACCATGGCGGAATCCAAGAACAGACAACACGTGCTGCGGGTGAGTGTTTTTGTGGTGCTGATTGGGATGATCCTGCTGGCGCTTGCGTTGACCACGACGCACAGAAGCACCTGGGCGGTCCCACCGGAAGCAAAAGCAATGAAGAATCCGCTGGCGCCTTCGGAGGCAGCGATCACCGCGGCGAAACGGGTGTATGCCGACCAGTGCTCCAACTGTCACGGGGATTCGGGAAAGGGCGACGGGGCGGACGCGACGATGTACGATCCCGCGCCTTCGGATCTGACGAACGCGGGAAAAATGAGCAAAGTGACGGACGGCGAGATGTATTACCAGATTACGGAAGGCCGCAAGCCGATGCCGTCGTACAAGAAAAGGCTCAGCGAGGAGCAGCGCTGGCAGCTGGTGCTTCTGGTGCGGTCATTCGCGGGCCAGCCGGCGCCGCCTCCCGCAACCAAACAGCCCGACGTTCCGGGGAGCAAGCCTCCGGAGCCGTCGGGCAAACCGAAGTGATCGGTTTTTTTCCCTACTTGACCTGAGCGAGAGCGGTGGCGACTTCCTTCACGTCGGGAACAACGGGAATGTCGTAGTTCTTGGCCCAAGCGACCTTCCCGCCTTTATCGACAATGAAGATGGCGCGGCCGGTGATGCCCTTATCGGCGAGATAGACGCCATATTTTTCGCTCATCGCGCCCTTGGGATGAAAATCGGCGAGCAGAGAATAGTTGATGTGCATCTTCTCGGCGTAGGCCTTGTGGGACCAGACGCTATCGACACTGACGCCAAGCACCTCCGCGTCGAGGGTTTCGAACTGCTTCATGTCGTTGACGAAGCAGGCGTGTTCGTTGGTGCAGACCGGGCTCCAATCGAGCGGATAGAAGACCAGAACAACCTTCTTCTTGCCGGCGAAGTCTGACAGCTTGATTTCCTTCTGGTGCTGATCCTTCAGGGTGAAATCCGGTGCGGTTTGTCCGACGCTCAAGCTCATAGGTTCCTCCGAGAGATGGTGTGCAATAGGAGAGTTTACCGAAGGAGGTGGGGTAGCGCCAAACGCTTCCGGGGATGTTGGGCACCCTGCAGCGTGCCAATGAGTCGGGCAGGCGAGTACGGGGCGTTGCGATTACCCAACTAGGCAGGCGTTGACTGCGTCGACGTGGAAACAATCTACTGAGCCGGTCCTGGGCCGTGGTCCGATTCAGCCGCATCGTCCGTGATGCGCTTGTCCACGGCGAAGCGAGGCCTGCCGCGGTAGGAATCCGCAACGACCCAACCACTAGCCGTGAGCGCCGCAGAAACGATGGTCTCGCTCCATTGGAAGGCGCCTTTGGAGCCAGCCGCTACGATGGGTACCCACACGAGCAGCGTGAACATACCCATCTGGAGCGACGAGAGTGCGGCTGCCAGCCCGGCACACGCGTCGATCAGCACGGCCACACCCGCCGCGATGAAGGCTCCGCCAGTGAAATAGGCCCAGGCCACATGCCACGGCAACCAGGCTGGCACCAGCGAGACGGTATCCTTGAGATCGAAGAAATGTGCAAAGCCGAAGAAGATCAGGGCCATCGCGTAGAGCACTCTCGCGATGCGGAGGCCTTTTTTCCCGGTAGCGAAACCGAGGCGCTGCCTGTCCCAGTCCGCGGCGAACCAGGTGTATAGGACCCAGGAACCCGCCACCATCTCCGCAGTTTCGAAGCCGGGCCAGAAAACTCCGAAAGTGGGCGAGAGGATGATTTGGGGCACTCTGAGCAGCAGCAACCAAAGCAGAAGGCTGGCGAACAGCACGCGGGCAGCGACGGCGGCGGTGCGCTGCCAGAGCAGGCCCAGGCCAGTTGTCAGAGAGATGAAAGAGCAAAGATAGGCCAGAGCGTGCGAATCCTGCGGAATGGGATCCCACACCGGAGTGAAATCGCCCTTGATCAGGCCAACGATTCCAATCGCAATCATGATCGCCGCAAAGACCACATGGCTCAGGCTCGCGATGCGCAAGTAACTATCCAATCTCGGAAATAATTTTCTTGTACTCATCTTCCGTGAAAGCACGCAGGGTTTCCGTCAGAGAAAGTTTTATATCAGATTTTCGTGTGACCGGCTAAGGTCCTGATGGCTGACTTACCGGGATTTGTGACTGATAAGGTTGCCGACGGCTTCGATCGAATGGCCCGCTACTCGTTAGTCCCGCCGCGGATAACGTCGCGCCGTTTCGTGTCGGTCTCTGATAATCTGCACTTCAATTCTTCCCAGGTCTCTTGCGGAATGTGGACCAGTCTCACCGGCAAATGAAGCTCTTTGATGAGCAAGAGTCTGAATCGCAGCCAAAGTTGTGGGATGCAACACCTAATCCCGGCGCGGTACACTCGCGCAGAACGGCATACATCAATGATCACGCTGAAAACGATCGTGGAACGCTACAACTCGGTGGCGAAGCCGCCGGGCGCGACGGTGGCGCTGGAGGCATTCGGGCTCACAGCGGAAGAGACGCAGAAGGTGTTCAACGCGTTGGATGAGGACTACCACATCAGCCGGCATCTCCATTTTTCCAAACTGGAAGGCCGCGCTTACCGGGTCAGCGGCGAAGAAGTGACACATGTGGCGATCGATCCCGGTATAGCCAGCCTCTTGTAGCGCTTGCCGATGTGACCGGCATCACAATTTCCGAGCATACGTGTCATTGAGACCGGACGCACCCCTGCGTAACTTGGTGAGGGAAAATCCGACACGTCTGTCTCCGTGTCCCTTCTATGCTGCGCCGACTCGACATCAAGTTGATCCTTTCGCTGACTGTGCTGATCGTGGCCATCAGTTGCGTCGGAGGGTATGTGACCTTCCGCATGCAGAAACAGCGGTTGGTGGAAACGATGGTGACGGGAGCGGACCAACTGTCGCGGAGCATCACGAGCGCGACCTGGCACGCGATGCTGGCTGACGACCGGGCATCGGCATACGAAATCATGCGGGTGATCGCGGATAAGCACGGCGTGGACCGCATCCGAATGTTCAATCGCGAAGGGCAGCTGACGTTCTCGACGGATACGCAGGAAAAAGTCGTTGCGACATCGACAGCCAACGAGGTGTGCATCAGCTGCCATAAAGTGACGCCGATTCTGGCGAAACCGGCATTCAATTCGCGGGTGCGCTATGCCACGTCGCCGGAAGGCATAAAGACGCTGAACATTGTGACGCCGATTTACAACGAGCCGTCGTGCAGCAACGCGTCGTGCCACGCACACTCCGCCAGCACGGAGGTGTTGGGCGTGCTGGATGTGGCCTTGCGGCTCGACCCGGTTCAGCAGCAGACAAGCTCGGTGACGTTGCAAGCGGTGATCACCACAGCGTCCATGGTGCTGGTCGGCGCGGCCTTCGTCATCCTGTTTACCAGGCGGTTTGTGGCGACGCCCATCCGCGAATTGATCAACGGCACAAAGGTCTTGAGCGTAATGAAGCTGGATCATCCGGTGACGATCTCGCACCGCAGCCAGGAACTGGACGAACTGGTGGATTCCTTCAATGGAATGCGGGAACGGCTGAAGGTAGCGGTCGACGAACTGAACGAAATGAAGCAGACGCTGGAAAGCAAGGTGGCGGAGCGGGGGAAACAATTGCAGGTGGCGCACCGGAAACTGCTGCAGGCCGACCGGCTGGCGTCGTTGGGGCAGCTGTCGGCCAGCGTGGCGCACGAGATCAACAATCCGATTTCAGGCGTCCTGAACCTTTCGACCCTGCTCGAGCGGTTGATGGCGAACGGCGCGTTCCCAGCGGGACGGGAAGCGGAATTTCAAAAGTACCTGGGGCGGATTTCAGCCGAAACGGCGCGAGTGGGCCGGATCGTTTCCGATCTGCTGGCGTTTTCGCGGCGATCGAAACCGCAACGCGTGCCGGCGGACCTGAATAAGCTGGTGATCAGCACGGTGGGGCTGGTCTCGCACAAGCTGAAGATGAACAACGCGGAGGCGGTGCTGGACCTGCAACCGGACCTGCCGCAGGTGGAGTGCGATCCCTCGCAGATGCAGCAGGTGATCCTGAACCTGACGATGAACGGCGCGGAAGCGATGCAGCCGAAAGGAGGCGGGCAACTGACGGTACGCACACGCCTGCTGCCCGAGGACGACTGCGTCGAGCTGTGCGTCATCGACACGGGGGAAGGAATCTCCCCGGAGAACCTCTCGAAGATCTATGACCCGTTCTTTACCACGAAGGCGGAAGGAAAAGGTGTCGGGCTGGGCCTGACGGTCTTGTACGGAATCGTGAAAGCGCACGACGGTGAAGTGGAAGTGACCAGCACGAAAAATGTGGGAACCACGTTCACGGTGACGATTCCGCTGAAACCGCGAAGCAGCGCTCCAGCGCAAAGGGAAGTGCAGGTACATGGCGGGTGAGAACTCTTTACGTGCTCCCAGTAGGAACTGTGCCGGCACAGATCCTGGACTGGATCGACGAGGTTGCCGCGGAATGGTTCCCGATGCCCACACAGAGGCTGGCGATGATTGCGGTGCCCGCGGAAGCCTACGACAAGACACGGGCGCAGTATCAGTCCGTGGAACTCATGAAGGCCGTGACGCGCAATGCTCCGGCGGATGCGACGCGCGTGCTGGGCATCACGGAGGCGGATCTGGCGATACCGACGCTGACGTTCCTGTTCGGTCAGGCGCAATTGGACGGACTGGTGGCGCTGGTGTCGCTGGCGCGGCTGCGGCAGGAGTTCTACGGCCTGGAGGCGGATGAAGGGTTGCTGCGGGAGCGGCTGGTGAAGGAAGTGCTGCACGAGATGGGGCACACGTTCGGATTGACGCACTGCCACGATCCGAAATGCGTGATGAGCCTGGCAACGCATGTGGGCCTGGTGGACAGGAAGGATCAGTCGTATTGCATGAATTGCGGCATACGGATTGCCCGGCGTGCCGCATCGCTCGACGGAGAAACACAATGAAGAGGGTATGGCCGATTCTTGTGGTAGACGACGAAGAAGTGATGTCTGAATCGATGGCGGCGTGGCTGCGCGAAGACGGATACCGCGTGGATACAGCGCCGAACGGGCAAAAGGCCGTGGAACTGGCGAAGACCACCGACTATGCGATTTGCTTCGTCGACCTGAAAATGCCCGGCATGGACGGAATTGAGACGATGATGGAGATTCACCGGAGCCGCCCGGACGCGTCCATCATCATCATCACCGCTTATGCCACGGTGGATACGGCGATCCAGGCCATGAAGGAAGGCGCGCAGGAATACGTCGTGAAGCCGTGCCATCCGCAGGAAATCTCCATCATGGTGTCGCGCATCCTGAAACTGAAGAAGTTACAGAGCGAAAACGTGATCCTGCGGAAGAAGATCAGCCGGAAGTATCATCATCGCGACATCATCACGAAGAATCCGAAGATGGAAGAGATTTTGGCGCTGACCAAGGAGATCGCCGTCCACCGCAGCACGGTACTGATTTGTGGCGAAAGCGGGACGGGGAAGGAACTGGTGGCGCGGGCGATTCACTATGCCGGGGACCGCGCGGACAAGCCGTTCGTGACCGTGAGCTGCGCGGCGCTGACGGAGACTCTGCTGGAAAGCGAACTGTTCGGCCACGAAAAGGGTTCGTTTACAGGAGCGGCGGGGCAGACCAAAGGGAAATTCGAATTGGCGGATGGCGGAACCATCTTCCTGGACGAGATTGGGGACATTTCGCCGAAGCTGCAAGCGGATTTGCTGCGCGTGCTGCAGGAACGGCGATTCTATCGCGTGGGCGGAACGCAGGAAGTGGTGGTGGACGTCCGGGTGATCG
>Ga0335070_10011711_pt1 | contig 10241 bp, 8 predicted proteins | sample Lox_Sample_13_FD_206722 | JGI IMG/M metagenome (GOLD analysis project Ga0335070, IMG submission 206722) | Soil microbial communities from Loxahatchee National Wildlife Refuge, Florida, United States - Lox_Sample_1.3 | ecosystem: Environmental > Terrestrial > Soil > Wetlands | place: USA: Florida... | reverse complement strand
CAGGCCGCGCTCGACGAGCCGCTTGAGCAGTTCCTGGCTTTCTGGCGTATGCGGAGCGGGCGCCTCGCCACGGATGCGGCGCGACAGGCGCAGCGGATAGAGATCCAGCATCACGGGCATCATGAAGTTGTGCTGTTTCGGGTCGTACTCGATGCCGATGTCGGTCACCTGGCCGAGCACGATGCCGCGGAAGTCGACCGTCGCGCCCACCGAAAGGCCGCGCAGCGACTGGTTGAAGTACATCACCACGCGTTGCGGCGCGCCGTCCGGCTCGCGCATCGCCTCGGTTTCGTCGGTGGCGAGCGTGAAGGTGGCGTTGTCCGGCGCCTGTGGGCCCATCGACTGGCCTGCCGGCGACTGGAACGCGAGGCCGCCCACCACGATCGTGGCGAGCGATTGCGTGTTGACCTTGATGCCGCTCGAATCGAGCTGCACGTTCACGCCGCTCGCGTGCCACCAGCGCGTGTTGGTGCCCACGTACTGGTCGTAAGGCGCGCTCACGAACACCTGCACGGTGACGCCGGTGCCGTCCTTGTCGAGCGAGTAGCCCGTCACCTGGCCCACCTGGATGCGCCGGTAGAAGATGGGCGTGCCGATATCGAGCGAGCCGAGCGTCGCGCTGTGCAGCGTGTAGCGGTGGCCTTTCTCGTCGATGGTCACGGCGGGCGGTGCCTCGAGCCCGACGAAGTCGCTTTGCGACTCCTGCGAGCGGCCGGCGTCCGCGCCAATGTACGAACCGGAGAGCAGCGTGGTGAGGCCCGAGACGCCGCTCGCGCCCACGCGCGGGCGCACGACCCAGAAGCGGCTGTCCTTCACGGCGAATCGTTCGGCGTCCTTGGTGAGTTCGACCGTGACGATCACGTGGGAAAGGTTGGGCGAAAGCTTGATCGCCCGCACCGAGCCGATGTCGACGTCCTTGTACTTGACCTTGGTCTTGCCGGGCTCGAGCCCTTCGGCGCTCGAAAAGCTGATCGTGATGGTGGGGCCGCGCGTGGCGACCGATTTCACGACGAGCGCAACGCCGATCAGCGCCGCGACGAGCGGCACGATCCACACGAGCGAGGGCAGCCAGCGTTTGGGCTTGACGATCTCCGGCTCGGGAAGATCGGGAGGGAGCGGGCCACCGCCAGAGGGCGCTCCGCCAGAGGGCGGGGTTGGTCCTTTCGGGTTATTCATGAGGGCGATCCTGAGATTGTTGCGCAGGCTTGTGTTTGTCTTCGTCCACGGGATCCCAGATCAGTCGCGGGTCGAACTGCATCGAAGCGATCATCGTCAGGATCACGACCGAGCCGAACGCTATCGCGCCGGGCCCCGCCGTGATCACGGCAAGCGACTGGAAGCGTACCAGCGCGACGGTGAGCGTGACGACGAATACGTCCAGCATCGACCATCGCCCGATGAACTCGACGAGCCGGTAGAGCTTCGTGCGTTCGGTGGGGCGCCAGGTCGAGCGGCGCTGCGAGGTGAAGGCGAGCAGGGCGAGCACCGAGAGCTTGAGCATCGGCACGAGAATGCTCGCGATGAAGACGATCACCGCCAGCGGCCAGTCGCCCGAGGTCCAGAAGTAGACCACGCCGCTCATGATGGTGTCGTCCTCGTCGCCGACGAGCGAGGTCGTATGCATGACGGGCAGCAGGTTCGCGGGAATGTAGAGCAGCGCCGCGGCGATCAGGAGCGCCCACGTGCGCATGATGCTGTCGGGGTTGCGCTCGTGCAGCGGCGAGCCGCAGCGGTCGCAGTGCGGGTGCGCGCCCGTTCGAGGGCGCACGTGCGGCTGCACGTGCCCGCAGGCGTGGCAGGAGAGATAGCCGGCGTCGTTGGCGGTCTGATATTTCATCGGGGCGCCTTGGTGAGCGGGTCGCCGCGCGGCGACACGGGGCCTTGCGCGCCGGCGGCGGGGTCGCGGATATCGGGCTCGGCCAGCGGGTGGGGCGATGCCGGCGGCGGGGAAGGCGGGAAGGGTGGCGAAGGCGCGCGCGGGCCACCCGCAACACCGGCCCGCCCGCTTGGGCCCGCGCCACCCTCGCGTGCCTCGCTTGCGGCGTCGCGCAGTGCGTCGGCGATGTCCCAGAGCGTGCGCGCATCGAAGGTGACGACCACGGTGAACATCAGCGTGAGCGCGCCGAAGGCGAAGAGCGCGGTTTCGGGAATCACGCGTGCGAGGCTCACCATCTTCACGATCGTGATGAGCACGCCAAGCATGAACACTTCGAGCATGCCCCAGGGCCGCACGAACTGGATTGCGCGCAGCACGCGGTTAAAGCCCGGCGGAATATAGCCGCGCCGCACCGGCAGCAGCACGTAGAGCAGCGCCACCAACTCCGTGAGCGGAAAGAGGATGGTTGCGCAGAACACCATCACGGCGACGATTTCCATGTCCTCGTGCCACAGCACAATGAGGGCGCCGAACAGGCTCGACTGCGTGGTGATGCCGTTCGCGTCGAGTTCGACGATCGGAAACGACTGGGCGATGATGAACGTGACGAGCGCCGCGACCGTCATGGCGCAGATGCGGTCGAGCTGGGACGCGGCGCTGCTGTAGAGCGTCGCGCCGCAGCGCGAGCAGCGCGCTGTCTGGCGGCCGAGCAGCCGCGGTTTTCGGTAGAGCGCGTCGCAATCGTGACACGCGATCAGTTTGTCCTGGGCCATGCGGGGAGATGACGCAAAACGACGTAGACGGGGACGTGCGGCGTCGGCGCGCATGTCATATGGGTACGGCCGGCGCCTCGCGCCATGTTACCAAACGCGCCGGACGGCGCAACCGAACGGGCCGGGCGGCCCCATTACGGGTGCCGCGCGCGAAGAACGGGCTGCGAGTGTGCCACGTTTGCGCCGTGCCCGTATGCGGGCGCGCAGGGTGGGGCACTATCTCCATATGTTTGCTGTCACGCAAATTGGACTATCTTTCGAACGTGGGAGCCGCAGGGACAGCGCAGCGAGGCCCGAGCGATTCGACGAAGCCAGACGACGAAGCCAATGCGAGGCGATCATGGGATTCCTGTCGGGGTGGGTCCGTTTCTATCGGTGGCGCGTGGCGCTCGGGGCTGCGGCGGTGTGGGCGGCGGGCGCCGCGGCGCTGCTCGCGGGCGGCGCCGCCCACGCGCAACTCGACGCCGCAAAGAGCACGCTCGTTGCCGTTTCGCGCCAGATGAGCGTCCCGGTGCAGGGCAGCTTCACGAAGTTCAGCGCGCAGATCGATTTCGATCCGGCGAAGCCCACGGCCGGCAGCGCGCGGATCACGGTCGACATGAGCAGCTACGATCTCGGTGACGCGAGCTACAACGACTCGGTGCGCGGACCCGAATGGTTCGATGCGAAGGCTTTCCCGCAGGCCACCTTCGTCTCGAGCTCGATCACGCCGACCGGGCCAAACCAGTTCCGCGTGGACGGCAACCTCACGATCAAGGGACATACGCAGAGCGTGGCCGTGCCTGTCGTGCTCACGCAGCAGGGCGCGACGCAGACCTTCGACGGCACGTTGCCCATCCATCGGCTCGCCTTCGACATCGGCACCGGCGAGTGGAAGGACACTTCGACCGTTGCCGACGTAGTACTGATCAAGTTCCATCTCGTCGTCACGCACAAGTAGCGGGCAACGCGTGCGGCGCCGGGATTTCACATCAACCACGCAGTGACCAGAAAGGAGGTGCGCTTGAACAGCTTGAGCAAGTTCGTGGTGAGGGCGGCGGGGGCCGCAGCGCTGCTGCTCGCCGCTCAACTGGCGCACGCCGCCGACACCTATCAGCTCGATCCGAACCACACCTTTCCGAGCTTCGAGGCTGATCACCTCGGCGGCCTTTCCACGTGGCGCGGCAAGTTCACGAAGAGCAAGGGCACAGTCACGCTCGATCGCGCGGCGAAAACCGGCACCGTTGACGTGACGATCGATCCAGCCTCCGTGCAGACCGGCAATCCGCAGCTCGACAAGCATCTCCTCGGCGACGATTTTTTCGATGTCGCGAAGTATCCCACCGCCACCTACAAGGGCACGCAGATCATCTTCGACGGCGACACGCCGAAGGAAGTCGTCGGCGACTTCACGCTGCGCGGCGTGACGCGCCCGCTCAAGCTGGAGATCGCATCGTTCAAGTGCATCCAGCACCCGGTGCTCAAGCGCGAGGTGTGCGGCGTGGAGGCCGAGGCCACGTTCAATCGCGACGACTACGGCATGGACAGCGGCAAGAAGTTCGGCTTCAGCATGAAGACCACGCTGCACATCCAGGCCGAAGGCATCAAGCAGTAGCGAAGTCTGCGAGCGCCGCGCAAAAGAAAAGAGCCGGTTCGCGAGAACCGGCTCTTTTGTTCGATTGCGTTCGATGGAACGGGAGCGCTTAAACCTGTGCGCCCGCGTTCGGATCGTTCGGGTCGTGCTTTTCCTTCTTTTCCTTCAAGAGGTCTTCGCGCTTCACGCCGAGCCACATGGCGAGCGCCGCGGCCACGAACACCGACGAGTAGATGCCGAACAGGATACCCACCGTCAGCGCCAGCGCGAAGTAGTGCAGCGTCGGGCCGCCGAAGAGGAACATCGAGAGCACCATCATTTGCGTACAGCCGTGCGTGATGATGGTTCGCGACATCGTGCTCGTGATCGCGTGGTTGATGACGTCGGTGACGCTCATCTTGCGCTCGCGCCGGAAGGTCTCGCGAATCCGGTCGAAGATGACCACGGACTCGTTCACCGAGTAGCCGAGCACCGCGAGCACCGCCGCGAGCACCGAGAGCGAGAACTCCCACTGGAAGAACGCGAAAAAGCCCAGGATGATCACGACGTCGTGCAGATTCGCGATCACGCCGGCCACGGCGTACTTCCATTCGAAGCGGAACGACAGGTAGATGACGATGCCCGCCACCACGCAGGCGAGCGCGAGCAGGCCGTCGGTGGCGAGTTCCTTGCCGACCTGCGGGCCGACGAACTCCACGCGCTGCAACTGCACTTGCGGGTTGGCCGCCTTGAGCGTGGACATCACCTGGTCGCTCTGCTGCGCGGAGCTGAGGCCGGCCTTGATCGGCAGGCGGATCAGCACGTCGCGCGAGGTGCCGAAGTTCTGCACCTGGGCGTCGGCATAGCCCATCTTCGTGAGCGAGTCGCGCACGGGCTCGAGCGGCACGGCCTGCGGATACTGCACTTCGATCACGGTACCGCCCGTGAACTCGATCGACAGATGCAGGCCGCGGTGCACGAGGAAGAACACCGCCGCGATGAAGGTGATGAGCGAGATCGCGTTGAAGATCAACGCGTGCTTCATGAACGGGATGTCTTTGCGGATGCGGAAAAATTCCATGTTCTTGACTCCGTATCAGCGGGACGAGCCGGTGTTGTTGCCCGAGCCGCTGGTGCCACTCGTGCCACCGGTGTCGCCCGAGGCATTGCGGCGGCGCACGACCGGCTTGGCGCGCGCACCCTTGACGGCCTTCGCCGCTTCACCCTTCCTGGCGCTGGCCGTGCCGGTTACGGCGCGGCCCGTGTCGGTGAGCGCGTCGGCGCCTGCGAGCGCGGCGGCGCCGGCTTCAGGTTCCGGACGCCACACCTGGCCCACCGCGAGCGACTTGAGCTTCTTCTTGCCGCCGTACCAGAGATTCACGAGACCGCGCGAGAAGAACACGGCCGAGAACATCGAGGTGAGAATGCCGATGCAGTGCACGATCGCGAACCCGCGCACCGGGCCCGAGCCGAACGCGAGCAGCGCGAGACCGGCGATGAGCGTGGTCACGTTCGAGTCGAGAATCGTCGCCCAGGCGTGCGCGTAGCCGTTCTGGATCGCGAGCTGCGGCGGCGCGCCGTGGCGCAGCTCTTCGCGCACGCGCTCGTTGATGAGCACGTTCGCGTCGATGGCCATACCGAGCGCAAGCGCGATAGCCGCGATGCCCGGCAGCGTGAGCGTGGCCTGCAGCATGGAGAGCACCGCCACGAGCAGCAGCAGGTTCACCGAAAGGCCGATCATCGAGATCACGCCGAACAGCATGTAGTACACGATCATGAACACGGCGATCGCGGCAAAGCCGTAGATCACCGAGTCGAAACCCTTGCGAATGTTGTCCGCGCCGAGGCTCGGGCCGACCGTGCGTTCCTCGATGATCTCCATCGGCGCCGCGAGCGAGCCGGCGCGCAGCAGCAGCGCGAGGTCGGCGGCGGCCTGCGGCGTGGGCTGGCCCGTGATCTGGAAGCGGTCACCGAGTTCCGACTGGATGGTCGCCACCGTCAGCACTTCGCCCTTGCCGCGCTCGAACAGCACCATCGCCATCGGCTTGCCGATGTTGTCGCGCGAGACGGCGCGCACCGCGCGGCCGCCCGCCGAATCGAGACGGATGTTGACCGACGGGCGCTGATGCTCGTCGAAGCCCGCCGAGGCGTCGATGATGCGGTCGCCGGTGAAGATCACCTGCTTGCGCAGCAGCACCGGCGCGGCGTTGCCTTGCGTGAAGAGCTCGTCGCCCGGCGGCACCGGCGCGTTCGGGTCCGGATGCAGGCCCATCGGGTCGGCGAGGCGCGCTTCGAGCGTGGCCGTGCGGCCGATGATGTCCTTCGCCTTGGCGGTGTCCTGCACGCCCGGCAGCTCGACCACGATGCGGTCGTTGCCCTGCTGCTGGATCACGGGCTCGGCCACGCCGAGTTCGTTCACGCGGTTGTGCAGCGTCTGGATATTCTGCTTGAGTGCCGCTTGCTGAACCGCCGTCTTCACGGCCGGCGTGAACGTGCCGACGAGCTGCACGCCGCCTTCAGGGTTGTTCTGCGTGGCCCATTGCAGCTCGGTCACGCCGCCCGTGCCCGCGAGCGCCTTGCGCGCCTGCTCGGCCACGTCCGCATCGGCGAAATTGACCACCACCGACTGGTCGACGCGATTCACGCCGCCGTCGCGGATGTTCTTCTCGCGCAGGAGCGTGCGCACGTCCGAAGCGTCGGAGTCGAGCTTCTTGTTGAGCGCGCCGTTCATGTCGACCTGCAGCAGGAAGTGCACGCCGCCGCGCAGGTCCAGACCGAGGTACATCGGCAGCGCGCGCAGCGACGTGAGCCAGTGCGGCGAAGCGCTCTGCAGGTTCAGCGCGACGATGTACTGCGGATCGCTCGGGTCGGCGTTCAGCGCCTTGCTGAGCGCATCTTTCAGGCGCAGCTGCGTGTCCGTGTCGGCGACGCGCACGCGGATGTTCGCGTTCATCGACGAGTTGTCGAACGTGACGTCGGCCGCCGTGATGTTGTTCGCGGCCAGCGCGGCCTCGACCTGCGCGAGCGTGCCCGAGTCGAGCCTGACGGTGGCTTTGCCGCTCGACACCTGCACCGCGGGCGCTTCGCCGAAGAAATTGGGCAATGTGTACACGAAGCCGATGACGAGCGCCACCAGCATCACGACATATTTCCAGAGGGGATAACGGTTCATTGGCTGACCCAACGGGGGAGGGGAATGGCCTGTTCGATGCGCGCGCGTCCGGCTCAAGCCTCGTGACGTTCCTGCATTGACGTGCTTTGGTCAGTGGCGGCGAGGGTGGGCTGGACGCGCGAGGCCGTTCGTTCGGGGGCAACGGCCTTGAGAGTTCTGCGAGGCCTTTACAGCGACTTGATCGTGCCCTTGGGCAGGATGGTCGAGACCGACGACTTTTGCACGGTGATTTCCGTGCCGTCCGCGATTTCGACGCCGACATACGCTTCGCTGACCTTCGTCACCTTGCCGACGATGCCGCCGCTCGTGATCACTTCGTCGCCCTTGGCCATGGCCGCGAGCATGTTGCGATGTTCCTTCTGACGCTTCATCTGCGGACGGATCATGATGAAGTACAGCACGGCGAACATCAGAATGAGCGGCAGGAAGCTCATCAGGCTCGATTCGGCACTACCTGCTGCACTGCCTTGCGCGAAGGCATTGGAAATGAACGACACGTTGGTCTCTCCGTTTTTTACGATCACAAAAAGCGAGCCGGTTATTCTACCACCGGCGTTCTCCGCGACGATGACGCAAAATTAGCTTTCCGATCAAGTGCTTAAGCTGAATCTCGCCCCTGCGCGGCGTACGCGCGTGAAAACCGGGGCGGCTCGAGCGGACGGTGTGCCTTGTCTGCGTCGTCGTGGCGAAAGTGAATTGTAAGGTCTGGCGGGCATTGCCGCCGCGTCAATCCACGCCGCGCGCGCGCTGTTCGGCAAAGCGCTGGCGGAACGCGGCGAACGTCTTCGTCTCGATCGCCTCACGCATCTCGCTCATGAGCTCCAGGTAGTAGTGGAGGTTGTGGATCGTGTTGAGCTGCGCGCCGAGGATCTCGCCCACGCGGTGCAGGTGATGCAGATAGCCGCGCGTGAAGTTGCGGCAGGTGTAGCAGCCGCATTGCTCGTCGAGCGGGCGCAGCGAGTTGCGGTGCACGGCGTTGCGGATCTTGATGTCGCCAAAACGCGTGAAGATCCAGCCGTTGCGCGCGTTGCGCGTGGGCATCACGCAGTCGAACATGTCGACGCCCGCGGCCACGCCCGCCACGAGGTCTTCCGGCGTGCCCACGCCCATCAGGTAGTGCGGCTTGTCGGCCGGCAGCTTCGGCGCGATGTGCTGGAGCACGCGCATCATGTCTTCCTTGGGCTCGCCCACCGAAAGGCCGCCGATCGCGAAGCCGTGAAACGGCATTTGCGAAAGGCCCGCGAGCGATTCGTCGCGCAGGTCCTCGAACATGCCGCCCTGCACGATGCCAAAGAGCGCGTTCGGGTTGCCGAGGCGGTTGAATTCGTCGATCGAGCGCTGCGCCCAGCGCATCGACATGCGCATGGAGTCGGCGGCTTCCTTGTGCGTGGTGGGCACGCCGTTGGTCGCGTAGGGCGTGCACTCGTCGAACTGCATGACGATGTCGGAGTTCAGCACCTTCTGGATCTGCATCGAGACTTCGGGCGAGAGGAACAGCTTGTCGCCGTTCACGGGCGAGGCGAAGCGCACGCCGTCTTCCGAAATCTTGCGCAGGTCGCCGAGCGAGAACACCTGGAAGCCGCCCGAATCGGTGAGGATGGGCCGGTTCCAGCCCATGAAGCGGTGCAGGCCGCCGTGCGCCTCGATCGTCTCGAGACCCGGGCGCAGCCAGAGATGAAACGTGTTGCCGAGGATGATCTGCGCGTGCATTTCCTCCAGCTCGCGCGGCTGCGTCGCCTTCACGGTGCCGTAGGTGCCGACGGGAATGAAGATCGGCGTTTCGACCACGCCGTGGTTGAGCGTGACGCGCCCGCGGCGCGCGAGGCCGTCGGTGCCGAGCAGTTCGAACTTGAGGCCGTTTTGCGGGCGCTCGCCCACGAGTTGACCCAGATACGCGCCGTGCTCGGCGCGTGCGTTGTTTTGATGACCTTCGGTCATGCGTTGACTCCTGTGCCACCGGAGAACAGTCCGGCGCAGATGATGAAACGCCGCGACACGCTTGCGAGTTGCGCGACGGCTTGGGAAACGTAGCTTATGCCTTGAGCGCGTCTTCGGTTCTGGTCAGCAGCATCGCGTCGCCGTAGCTGAAGAAGCGATACCGCTCGTCGATCGCGTGACGATACGCCGCGCGAATCGTCTCGATGCCCGCGAACGCCGAAACCAGCATCAGCAGCGTCGATTTCGGCAAGTGGAAGTTCGTGACGAGCCGGTCCACCACGCGGAACGCATAGCCCGGCGTGATGAAGATATCGGTCTCTGCCGAAGTTGCGGCGAGCGCCCGGCCTTCGCGTTCGGCGTCGCGCGCGGCGGCTTCGAGTGCGCGCATCGAAGTCGTGCCCACCGCGATCACGCGGCCGCCGCGCGCACGCGTGGCCGCGATCTTGTCGACGAGCGACTGTGGCAGCTGATACCACTCGCTATGCATCTTGTGTTCGGCGATGTTTTCCACGCGCACCGGCTGGAACGTGCCCGCACCCACGTGCAGCGTGAGCGTCGCGCGCTCGACGCCTTGCGCGTCGAGTTGCGCGAGCAGGGCGTCGTCGAAGTGCAGGCCCGCGGTGGGCGCGGCCACCGCACCCGGATTCTGTGCGAACACGGTCTGATAGCGCGTTTCGTCGCTCGCGTCGGCGTCGTGCGTGATGTAGGGCGGCAACGGCAGGCGGCCGTGTTGCTCGATCAGCGTGAGGCAGTCGTCGGGGAAGTGCAGCGTGTAGAACGGCTCGACGCGCTCGCCCACGGTGACGTCGAATGCGTCGGCGAGGCGCAGCACCGTGCCGGGGCCCGGGCTCTTGCTCGCGCGAATCTGCGCGAGCGCCGTGCGCGCGCCGGTCAGGCGCTCGACGAGCACCTCGATCTTGCCGCCGCTGG
>Ga0335070_10011710_pt1 | contig 10241 bp, 6 predicted proteins | sample Lox_Sample_13_FD_206722 | JGI IMG/M metagenome (GOLD analysis project Ga0335070, IMG submission 206722) | Soil microbial communities from Loxahatchee National Wildlife Refuge, Florida, United States - Lox_Sample_1.3 | ecosystem: Environmental > Terrestrial > Soil > Wetlands | place: USA: Florida... | reverse complement strand
CTTCAGCTGGGTGGCTATCCCCGCTGCTTTTCCCGCAAGGGCGAACTGCTCCAGTTTTCGTTCCGGCCTATTCGCTTGGGGCGCTGACTCGGCAACGGCTCCCATCCCTCGTTCTTTTTCTAGAGTCGTCGCGCGCTCGTCAGGGCGTACTGCCTCTCTACCGTAGAACAGCACGCGGGCACTGACAGTCGGTGCGCTTGCGCCCCCGATCAAGCCACTAGCCTGAGTGGTCATCGGTGCCGGTTCGGGTACGGCGGTTGACGGTGCAGGGGTTGCCGCGAGCTTCCGATCTGCCGAGGCGGTCACTTCTTCCGCCGTCTTACTCAACGAGGCAGCCGGCGTTTCGGCTTGTCTCCTCGCTTCATCCTGTTCAGCAGGCAGGTTCAGCTTGTCGCGGGCAGCATCGGAGGCTCGTTGTTCCTGCGTCGGTGCGACGGTTCTGTCGCGTTTTGCCGTTTTGTCGAGGGGCGCGTTTTTCTTTGCCAGTTCATTTAAGGGTTCGACCTGTACTTTGGCTTTCGCCTGCGGCTCGCTACCCGGAGACGGCACAGGGGCGGATGCCTGAGGCGCTGGAGTTGCTGGGCCAGCGGGAGTCGCCTCTTCGGTTGCGACCGATTGGGCCGATTGCTTGAGACTGTCCTGATAGATCTTCGTGCCGAGGACGACCGCGAGGGCCGCAGCCACCAGGCCTCCGGCGAAGGCGAGCCCGGCCGGCCGTCGGAACCAATCGAGCCAGGAGAGGGACCCGCCTGCGCTAGAAGTACCGGTCTGTTGCAACGCTTGCAGGAGGCGGCGGCGCACAGCCGGATCGGCCAGCAATTCTTTCAATGCCTGCTCGTCGGCCAAAGCATTGAACAGCTGTTGGTCCTGCAGCGCTGCGGTGAACAGCTTCTGCCGTTCCTCTTGCGTCAGCGTATCCGCTGCGAAGCCACCGAGTAGCTTATCTAATTCGTGTTCAGACATCGTCTTCGTCTCTCGTCGTTCGTGAAGCGCATTTCGTGGATCTCTCAGGACTCAGCACTCAGCGCTTCTTTTTATTCCCACGAGCCACCCATTAGAGTGAGCAACTGTTTTCTGCATCGCAAATCCCATGTGTAGATCGTGTTGATCGAACTTTGGCCCATGAGCCTCTGGATCTCCGGAAAGCTTTTCCCTTCGAGCTTCCACCTGAAGAGTTCGCGGCAGCGCTCTCCCAGTTGACTCAGAGCTGCGAGCAGCTGATCGACGCGCTGCTTCTGATCGAGTTGCGTCGAGGGATCATCGGCCGGATCGGCCAACGGCAGGTCCTCGATCGATGCCTGATTATACTCGCCTCGGCGGAGTGACTTGCGGTGAGCGTCCAGCATTTTGAAGCGCAGGACCTGAAAGGCCAGAGGAACCAGCTCGGTCACTTCCATCACGTGGGGATATTTATCGTGCAGGACGACCAGGACCTCCTGCGTGAGATCCTCTGCGAGATCCCTCGATACTCGTAATGTCGCGAAGGCTAAGATCCTTTCGCGGAGCGAAGCGAGTATCCGATCACGATCCATTCTCAACTGTCCTCGCTATGCCTTGGATAGCGCGACAATGTCGCCAAGCGACCGGAAGCCAAGTCCCAACCCTCGACAGACAGTCACCTGACGGTCAAACCGATTCTTGGTGCGGATCATCTTTGCGAGCGCGCCGATTCCCACGCGTCCCCAGGCGGGTAGATGAAAAACCGAGAGCGGATAGTCGGTGCCGAACAATAGACGGTCGTGAAGCTCGGGGTGTCGGCGGAGATGGAGAAGCATCGTGAAACGATTGGGCAGCGTGAGTCCTGAGATATCGGTGTAGAAATGCGGATACCGTTTCACGAACTCATGAAACGTCAGGAGATATTTCTCGTACAGCATCAAACCATAGCTGCAGGCATGGGCTGCGATAACTGTGGCGCCTTCGTCCAGCGCCACCCGTAACCGATCGGGATCCCCCAGCGACTGATCCTTGCCGATCAGGCTGAACTCATAGCCGACATGGCTGAGAAGCGGGAGCCTTCGCTCGGCCAGAGCACGGTAGAACGGTTTGTAGTTCGGGTTGGCCGGGTCGAAGTGCTGGGCATTCGGAAGCACTTTCACCAATACCGCTCCGGCCTCGGCGCAGCGATGGACTTCCTCCACTGCGTCCTCTCGTTGCGGGTTGATCGACGGGCCGGCGAGAAACTCGTCCGGATACTCTCGCGCGATCTTCAGCACATAGTCGTTGCTGATCAGAAACTCTGTGTGCTGTCTGAGGAGCAGGCCGGTCTGGTCATAAAAGCCATCCATGCCGAGGAGCACCGCTTTCTGAACATGCCGGGAGGCCCGTAGCTCGATCAGGAGATGGTCGAGGTATCTCCGGTTGGCTTCGCGCGGGTGAGCCGGCGAGAGTTTAAGTTTCCACAGCAGGAAGCGGAACAGCGGGCTCTTGAGCAACTTCGGCGAGATGTAGCAGCCGTTGTCCCCATCCGGCAGCGCCGCGAGGTGCACGTGGCAATCGATCAGCGTTTTGTCGGTTGTCATGCGATACTCAGGAGCGGCCAGTTATTGGCTATCAGCCATCAGCTCTCAGCACTGAAAGCCCTCGCCACACTTTACCTCACACCTTACTCCTTACTTCTCACGCTGAACCGCGAGCCGCTCCATCGCGATCCGTTTGAGGCTGCGCAGGTCCATTTTCCCCGTCCCAAGCACGGGCAAGGCGTCGACTTTGACGAAGTTTCCACGCGGAGGAATGAACAGGTTTGGGAGTCCATTGGCAGCGAGTTTCTCGAGCACCTCGGGGATTCGAGCGTTGTCCACGATATGCAGCACCGCGAGTTGCTCCCCCTTGCGATCATCGGGAATTCCGGTGACGGCAAAGGCGACGGTGTCGAGCCCTGCAGCGACATGGAGCGCCTCTTCGACTGTGCCATGGGGAACCATCTCCCCGCCGATCTTCGAGAAGCGCGACAAGCGATCGGTGATGGTCAGAAAGCCGTCGTCGTCCAACATGGCGATGTCGCCGGTGATGTACCAGCCGTCGCGCATCGCGCGCGCCGTCAGATCCTCACGGCCCAGGTAGCCGTTCATCACGTTGGGCCCTCTGACCAGCAACATGCCCGGGGTTCCCGGAGGCAGCGGCGCAAAACTGTCAGGATCGACGATCTGGACCGAGACGCCGGGAAGCGGCTGTCCTACGGTGCCGCGTCGCGACGCTGGTTGATAATATCCGGCCGCGCGATAGTCCGGGCAATTGACGGCGATCACAGGAGCGCATTCGGTTACGCCGTACCCCTCGACCGGCTCGATTCCAAACCGGTCTTCAAACGCCTGGGCGAGCCTCGGCGGAAGCTTCTCCGCACCCGTGATGACGATGCGGAGCGAACTGAATTGTTCCGGAGTACATCGGCGCTGATAGAGCTGGAGGAAGGTCGGCGTCGCCACAAGAAACGTCACACGATAGCGGCGCACCAGTTCCCCGATCGCAGCGACATCGAGCGGTGAGGGATGGAAGATGATGCCGATCCGACTACAGCACACGAGCCAAAACACCAGATAGCCGAAGGAATGAAAGAATGGCAGGACGCCAAGGACGCGATCCGTGCGAAACAGCTGGAGCACCTGGGATGCGGCCCGCTGATTGGAATCGACGCTGAAGTGAGACAGCATGACGCCCTTGGGTTCGCCGGTGCTGCCGCTGCTGAAGATGATCGTCGCGAGATCATCAATCGACATCGGGGTCGTTTGGCCGCAGGCCCATTCGATGACCCGTGCTGGAGCGCAGAGTGCCAACAAGGCGGCGACAAATTTCTGCCACGCACCAATGGTCTTGGCCAGATCTTCGAGCCAAATAATCGCCGGTCCGTCCGGCAGTTCCAACTTGGCCTTGTCCACAAACGTCCGGCTCGTCACGATAGTGCGAAGGCCGGCGAGCCGCACGGCTGCTTCGAGGCCGGATTTGCCGACTGTATAGTTCAGGTTGACGCTCGTTCTCCCGCAAAGTGGAGCAGCGACGTTTACCAGCGCCCCTGCGACCGTGGGAGGGAGGAGGAGGCCGACGTGGCGCTGGTCCCGCCAATAAGGACGAAGCGCTTTGGCGAGAACGAGTGATCCGATCAGGGCTTGGAGCGCGGACACGTGTGGGCGAGTTTGATCCGCCATTGCGAACCGAAACGGATGCCGTCGCATCGAACGGATGAATTGCCGATGCAGGGGCCGGCGGTCACGTTTCCGAAGCGTCCAAGCCGCCTCGCCGAGCGCACGAATCGCCTGCCGCAGTTCGGCCGCTGAAGTATCCGGCGGAAGGGGTGAGCCAAAGGAGACGGTCACGGGATAGGGAATCCGCTCGGGCCACTTCCAGAGAAAGCGGCCTCGCTCGAAACTGAAGAGGCTGCCCCAGAGACGATCCAAATGGACGGGGATGATCGGTGCCGTCTTGCCTTTCATGATGCGCTCGAACCCGCGTCGGAACGGCAATAAGGTTCCTGTTCTGGTGATCTGGCCTTCCGGGAAGATGCACACGAGCTCCCCCTTCTCGATCGCGGTGCCGGCGTCACGGAGTGCGCGCAAGATCACGCGCAGCCCCTCATGCGAGGAGATCGGGATCACGCCGAGCATCTTCATGAAGGGTTTGAGCAAGGGATGGTCCGCATATTGCGCATCGACGACAAACCGCACGGGCCGGTCGAGACTGGCGGTCAGGAGGAAGCCATCGATGAACGAGACATGATTCGGCACCAGCAACGCGCCGCCGGATTTCGGCACGTGTTCCTCGCCCACGATCCGCAAGCGATAGATCGAATTCGTTGCAAGAACAAGGAGTACCCGCAGGAGCGCATCCGGCAGCAGCCGGAGCGCCCAGGCAGTTCCCGCCAGAGTGACCAACGCCGTCGCGGTAAAAATACCGGTGGTCGACAGGCCTGCGTTCGCCAGGGCGCCGGCGCTTAAGGAGCCCAAGAGAATGCCGGTAAAGACGCAGATGTTTTCGAAAGCGATGACGGAGCCGCGCCTCTCGGCTGGGGCCCGCCACTGGATGAGCGCGTTCAGCGGGACGAAGATCAGGGCACTCGCCACGCCCAGCACCACCATGAGGACGAGGGTCCCGGTCAACTGGGGCGCTCCCAGACCGAGAGAGAGCAGCATGGCGGCCACGCCGATGGCGCCCAAGGGGATCAAACCGTACTCGACGCGCGATTGCGAGAGCCGGCCGACGAGTCGGGCGCCGATGCCGATCCCGATTGACAGCAGCATAAGCGGCAGGCCGGATTGCCAGTCGGAGACATTCAACACGGCCTTGGCATAGACAAGAATGTCTTGCGCGAAGAGGCTGGCGATGGTCCAAAAAAAGACCGCGCCTATGACGGCGAGGCGCAGCAGGCGATCCGCGGCGAGTGCCGACCAGGCCCCCTGCAGCGTATCCAGAAGGCCGCCTTCGGTCCGTGCCGGCGGAACTTGGGGAATCGTCCAGGCGGCGGCAAAGCCCACGAGCGAGAGGATGACGAGCGTCAGCGGGGCAAGCCACAATGAGGAGCCTGTGATGGACAGCAAGATACCCGGCGCCGCGGTGCCCGTGAGGATCGCAAGAAAGGTCCACATTTCCAAACGGCCATTGCCCGCGGCTAATTGTTCGTGCGGCAGCAGTTCGGCGAGAATCCCATATTTGGCCGGACTAAAGAGCGCGCTGTGAACGCCCATACCCGCGAGTACGATTAACGGCAGGATGCCGCCGGCCGGATTGATCCAAAGCGCCTCTGTGGCGGCGGTCATCAAGAGAACCTCTACCGACTTCATCATGATGATGACGGTGCGTTTGCTGACGCGATCGGCCAGCACGCCAGCAACGACGGAAACCAATGCAAGAGGAAGTGTAAAGACGACGAAGGCCAGGGTCGTGTGGGTCTGTGAGGCCGTCTCGAACTCAGGACCGGGACCCATGGTGGCAGCCAATTGCCTGATGCCCAGCAAGGCGACCATCAGCTTCCACGCGTTATCGTTGAACGCGCCGCAAAACTGGGCAATCAACAGGCCGCGAAGAGGATGGGAGTTGGGGTGAAATCCGTGACCATTCGAGGCTGTCATTTGTGGGTCTTAGTGTGCCTCAATTAAGGATGCCGAGGAAATAGAAAAGTCCTTGAGCGCCATGATCCGCAAGGCATTCGTCGCGGAGATAACGCCCGAGGTCCAATTAAGAGTCGACTTGGGCGACAAGCAGTGTGAGGGGAGGAATGACAGGCGGCTTGCGTGATGTCAATGCAAGGAGGACATTCTTGGCCCGAGTTCTTACATCTAGAGGTCACCTGGGTGTGTGACTTCCGTCGCCCATTAGCCGGTTCGGCTGGGGTCAGGCGAATCAGCCGGTCTGATCTTCAGCAGGTGCATGTCCTTGCTTCTCCGTTGCGGAAACTCATGGACGACTTCGAGGGAAAGGTCTTGGCGGACCTTCAGGCTCCTAAGAGATGTATTGTCCATGATGGCCAACACGTGGCCGGCCTCACGAATCCGTGCTAGCAGCATGTCTTCCGACGCCAGGCGGGGCAGAGCCGGTTCGAGATTGAGGTAATAGACGATATCCTCGTTGCCAGGCCAGCTCGGGCTGTAGAGGTAGAGGGTTTCGGAAGAGCTTCGAGGGAATGCCTTGATCGTGTCGCTCACCCGTCTGGTCGAACCGGCGGCGTCAATCGCCGGAAGAATGATACCGACAACGCCGAACGAAAACACGATGGCCAGCGTAGCGACCGTCCCGAGCGCGAATCTGAGATTGGATCGGACCGTTGCGTACCCAAGTAGCACCGCCAACACCACGACAACTATGACAAACCAAAGGGGAAACAGTGACAGTGGAGTCTGCCAGCGCTGTCGGAGCAGGCCTGGCCCATACATCATGGCCAGGATGAATGTGATGGCAAGCGCAGCCAACATGAATCGTAACACCGCCGTCGCGAGACGTTTGGACTCTCGAGAAGTCCAGACCGAACGACAGTAATGTCCAATCAATAGGCCGAGGGCAGGTGCGAGCGGCATGAGATACGGTTCACGCTTCAGCCTCGATAGGCTCAGCGCCACCAGCATCCCGAAGAACCAGACAAGCACGAAGAGTTCCGAACGCTCGAGACGGAATGGCTGCTTGCAGAACAGCCACACCAAGCTTGGTGGAAGCAGGGCGATCCAGGGAAAGAAATCGAACCAGAGGATGAGCAGGTACCAATAGGCCGGATTTCCGGTGCTCGCTGTTTGCGGTGAGAAGGTAAACGCGATGTCGTACCCTCGGAATAAATTGAAATGCCATTGCAGATCGTCGCTCAAGAGGCTCGCAAAACCGGTTAGCACGGCAATCGTGAGAAGAATCGTCGCATGAAAGGAGCGGTGCTTGAGCGGGGTTACGTCGCGAGTCAGCACGAGGAGTCCGATGATCACCACCAGCGGAAGCGCCGCGCCATGCAAACCCTTTGTCATCACCGCCAATGCCATTGACAGTCCGACGATTGGATACCACCACACACTTGCCGACCGCAGATACGCTTTGGCCCAGGCAAAAAGCGACAACGTGATGAAGAATGTTTGCATGGAATCGAAGAGCACCCGCCGGCCATACCAGAGATCGAGATGGCAGGTGGCCACAACCAGGGCCGCCCAGAACCCTGCCGTTCTCGAGAACAAGGACTTGCCCAGAGAATAGGTGAGGATCATTGTGGCGAGACTGAACAATGTGCCAGGCAGACGAAGGGCGACCTCGTTTTCTCCGAACAGTCGCGTGCTCGAGGCAAGCACCCAAAAGAAGAGCGGCGGTTTATTGACATATGGCTGGCCCTGATAGCTCAACTGAAAGTAGTGTCCTGTGAGGGCCATCTCCCGGCTGATGTGCGCGTATAACCCTTCGCTCCCCTCAAACAGTGCGATGTCCAGATTGTAAAAAAATGCAAAACTGGTGATGAGCAAGAGCGAGAGGGGATAAAGGAAGGTATTGACCTCGGGATTCCAATGCTCCCCCTGGTCAATCGTCTTCGGCCACCTCTCAATCAACTGAGCCTCCTCTTCCATGTTGCTTCCACGTCTTCTTGTCCGGCCTGCTGGGCCTCGAGTGCACAAAAGGCTCGGCGCACTCTGCCCTATTGCCGTCCCAAGAAGGCGGATGCGATGTTTTGGTGGATTGTCGAGAAGAGAGAATCGACTGTTCCGGCAGGCCTTATACCAAAACTGTACAAGCTTCTCAAGTCTGTTCTGCCATGCCATCGTGCGGCACGGGGAGGCCCTCCAGTTCCATAATCCTGAGCGCGTTTGTCGTGGGGCAGGGGCCGGGACGAAGCTTGTAATCGAACTCGAGTGCGCCGGCGACGACAGTTTCCCGGAAATGGCTATTGGTGAGGTGAGGCACCGTCTTGTCCAGATCGGTTAGCTCAAGATCGTGAGTCGTGACGAGACCGAATCCGTTGCCTGTCGCGAGATACTGGATGAACGCGCGGCTCCCGATCAATCGCTCGCGGTTATTCGTCCCCTTGAAGATCTCATCGATCAGGAAGAACACGGGAGGAGCCGTGCGGTTGTGCGTCGCGTCGAGGATGGACTTGAGCCGTTTGACCTCTGCGTAGAAAAACGAGAGCCCTGCCTCGAGTGAATCGTCCACCCGAATACAACAGGCTACGCGGCTCCACGTCCATTCAAAGCGGCTCGCGCATACAGGCCCGCCGGCTTGCGCCAGGCAGGCGTTGATTCCCACGGTTCTGAGGAACGTACTCTTGCCCGACATGTTTGAGCCGGTGATGAGTTGCATATGGCCGATGCCACAGAGCCTAAACTCGTTCGTGACTCTTCGTGCCGCCTGGATGAGGGGATGACCGAGGCCGACCGCGGTAATTTCCGCTCCTGTGCCATTGCCGGCAGACGGGGTCGATTGTGGAGTGGGCCATGCGTAGGCCGGATGGAGGTCGGCGAAAGTGGCGAGTGCCGCAGCTGCCTCGACTTCAGCCAGCCGGTCCAGCCATGTCGGGAGGAGTGCACCGACTCGTTTCTGAATCTGTAGCAATCGGTGCATCCACCACAAATCCCAGGGACACAGCGCATTGACCAGCAGGTGAACAAGGGGGTGGGCCTTGACGCTGATCGCATGGAGCGTTCGCGCCGCCCGCCGAACGAGCTTGGGTGGATTGGTTGCGTTCGAGAGCAAGGGGGCCCAGACAGACTCGAGTGCCGATCCGCCGCGCCGCGCATACCGTTCCACAAACCCGAGTACGGCTCCAAACTTCTCGAGCTCATGGTGCAGACCGACCGCATGCTCCAACAGCTCCTCCCCTTGATCGGTCTGCAAGTAAATGAGGGCATAGAGAGCGAAGGACCAGAGCCAATAGCTCGGCAGCCATCCGAGCACTGCGCTGAGGCCAAGGCCGATCGTGGTCAAAGCCAGAAGAGCTTGGATGGTCAGGATTGTTGTGAGATGGGGGATTCCCACATGATGCTGGAGCACGGCTTCGAGCCGGCGCCCGTTGATCTCCTGTTCGCCGATGAGCTGCGCTTCGAGCACGAGCCTGTCTCGGAACAACGACTGGGTGACGAACTCTCGAATCAGCCGCCGTCGAGCTGTCCACTGGTCGACTGACGGGGGCTGCTCCAGCAGCCAACCCTCAAGCCTGGCACGTCCGTTGGATGACAGGGTGGTATCGATCAACTGCAGTAACGAGTGGGGTCCAACCAGATCCAAGTCTTTCGCGTAAGGATGGTGTGCGGGGGCACTCGAGACTCGCAGCGGGATGTCGTCCCAATGAAGAAGCAGGCGCGCACGATGTTGGAGCTTGATCTGTTTCCACAGACGGAGCCGATGAATCCGCTGTTCGAGCCTGTTATGATACGACGCCACGACAAGGAAGAGGCCGACGAAGGCGATCAACGATCCGTTACCTGTTTGGTACCAGTCCATCTTGTACAGCGTGATGGTGCAGAGCAATCCCGTGACAAAGAGGACGAAGCGCCACCGGGTAAAGGCGGCGCTCGATGTCGTGCCTCGGGCAAGTAGACGCTCGATTCTCCCGATGACGCGAGCCAGCGACCGTTCTCTCGTGGATGGGATGCTACCGGATTGTTCTGGGACGGGCATGGCACGAACCTTACTGGAAGGCCGAGGGGCCGTCAACCGAGGCGTGGTATGACCGGGCAAGATTGGATTGACGTCCGAATTCGAACGTCGATCGATGCTGGTGAGTTGCTCGGGTTGTTGGGAGATCCGGCTGTGCAGGGGGGGTGGGAAGAAAATGGCACGGTGCACCTCTATTG
>Ga0335070_10011709_pt1 | contig 10241 bp, 5 predicted proteins | sample Lox_Sample_13_FD_206722 | JGI IMG/M metagenome (GOLD analysis project Ga0335070, IMG submission 206722) | Soil microbial communities from Loxahatchee National Wildlife Refuge, Florida, United States - Lox_Sample_1.3 | ecosystem: Environmental > Terrestrial > Soil > Wetlands | place: USA: Florida... | reverse complement strand
GACCTCGGTCGGATCTCGACCCTCGGCTTCCGCGGCGAGGCCCTGGCCAGCATCGCCGCCGTGTCGAGGCTGACCCTGAGGACCCACGACGGCTTTGGCGACCGAGGTGTGACCATCGAGCGCGAGGGCGAAAAGCTCCTCTCGGTCACCGACGTCGCCCTGCCCCGGGGGACGATGGTCGAGGTCCGCGACTTGTTCTTCAACCTGCCCGCCCGGCGGAAATTCCTCCGCTCGAACACCTCCGAGCTCGGGCTGGTCGCCAAGTACGTGACGCAGGCCGCTTTGGCCGGCCCGGGGACGCGCTTCGTCCTCGTCCACGGCAGCCGCGAGCTCATCAACTGCCCGCCGGTCGGGACGCTCCGAGAGCGGATCTACCAGCTTTACGGGAAGGCCGTCGTCGAGGGCCTTATGGAGGTCGCGTCGGCCGAAGGGGAGGGGCGGCTCCAAGGCTTCGCGTCGAGGCCTCTCGCCGGCCGCGGGGACCGTTCGGTCCAGGTCTTCTTCGTCAACGGCCGGCCGGTCAAGGACCGGGTCGTCCAGGCCGCCCTCAACCAGGCCTACGCCGGCCTCCTCGAGCGGGCGCGGTCGCCCGAAGCCTTTCTCTACCTCACCCTGCCCTACGCGGACGTCGACGTCAACGTGCACCCGGCCAAGGCGGAAGTCCGCTTCCGCGACTCCCAGATCGTCTTCCGGCTCGTGCTTCGGGCCGTGGAGGACGCGGCGCGGCGGGAGCGCGCGGTCAAGGAGGCCTACCCGGTCGGAGGGCGGGCGGGGAGTGTCGCCGGCGTCGCGGAGGAGGGGGAAGGGGCGACGCCCGGGCTCGGCTTCGGGCCGGGGACGGCGACGGCCGCGGGTCCCGCCGGGGCGGCACTCGCGCCCATAAGCGCGCCCTTCGACGCGACGGAGGGGAAGCCGGCCACGGGTCCCGAGGTCCTGGGCCAGTTCCAGAACCTCTACATCATCGCCGCCGCGGAGGACGGGCTGCTCGTCGTCGACCAGCACAACGCCCACGAACGCGTCCTCTACGAGAAGTACCGGGAGATCGACCGTGCGAGGGCCTGGCCGCGGAAGATGCTCCTCATCCCGGTCGTCCTGGAGCTCACGCCCTCGCAGGCGGCCGAGTTCGAGGACAACGCCGTCCTGTTCGAAGATCTGGGCTTCCGGGCCGAAGCCATGGGCGGCCGGTCCTTCGCCCTCAAGGAATACCCCGACATCTTCCGGGCCGAGGAGGCCGTGGACGTCTTCCGGGCGCTTGTCGCCGAGGCCGGCCAGGACAAGGCCCGCGACCGGCGGGAGCATTTCCTGGCGACCCTGGCCTGCAAGACCGCGGTCAAGGCCGGCCAGCCCCTGACGCGCGAGAAGATGGGCTATCTCGTCAGCGAGCTCTTCAAGACCTCGCAGCCGGCCCTCTGCCCCCACGGCCGGCCCGTCGTCGTCAAGGTCCCCCGCTCCGACCTCGACAAGGGCCTCGGCCGTTGAGAAGCGCGACCTGACCCCGTCCGGAAATTGACAGCCCGGGGGACGGATGTTAAGATTGCGGACCGGACGGGGAGTGGCGCAGCCTGGCTAGCGCGCCTGCCTTGGGAGCAGGAGGTCGGCGGTTCAAATCCGCTCTCCCCGATAGTCTCCTCGCGGATTTCCCTCCTGCCGCGCCGGCGGGCGACGGCGGCCCCGGGGCGGCCGGGCTCCGCGGTCCGGACCATGGTCGTCGACGACGCGCCTGTAGCTCAGGGGATAGAGCAGCTGCCTTCTAAGCAGCGGGTCGGGGGTTCGATTCCCTCCAGGCGCGCCATCTTATTCGCCCGAGAAACCGGGCCTCGAGTTCATATCAGGTTGCATGATTCGCCGGTCCGAGGGGTCTTCGGACAGCGGCTGACCGGGCTGGAGGGCAGCCGGTTCGACCTGCCCATCCTGGCGTTCCCGTTCGCTCATCATTGACCCAATAAGCATGAAAAGGGCGCCTGGCCAATCGGCCGGGAATTCGAGGGATCCAGGGTCAGAGCCTATCGGCCCTGCCATGGGCATTTAGCGGAACAGCTTTGGAGCAAAATCGATGAGGTTCCGCCGCCACACGAGCCAAGTGTGCCCGCCCGGCGTGTCGATGGGAGTGAAGGCGACTCCTTTCGATTTCAGCCAACCGCGATAGCTTTGAACGGGCCCGTAGAGGAAATCCTCCGTCCCACAACTGATGGTGAGGAGCTTCATCTTCTCGATCTTCTTGGTGTCGAGTTCAGGGAAGAAGTGCGCTAGCCGACCGTACATGATCACGGCGGGGCTGAAGCCGCCGATGGCGGTGAATCGATCGGGAGAATTGAGGCCCATGTAGAGCGCCTGAGCGCCTCCCATCGAAACGCCCGCGACCGCCTGATTCCTCGTGTCGACTTCGTAATCATGCTCGACCTCGGGCATGATCTCGTCGAACAACGTCGAGGCAAACGTATCCATGATCTTCTTCTGGTCGGCGCCCCAGGCGAAGAGGTCGCCGACGTGATTCGCCGGGTCGGCGAACCCGTAGCCCAAGGGCATGACCAGGATCATGGGCTTGACCTGGCCCCGGGCGATGAGATTGTCGAGGATGACGTTGGCTTGCCCAGCGGAAATCCAGGCCGTCCCGTCGTCCATCACGCCGTGGAGGAGATAGAGAGCCGGATAGCGCGTTCCTCTTGCCGCATAATTTGGCGGCGTGTAGACCCAGAAGGGTCGACCCTCACCGAGAATGTTGGAGCGAATCGTATGTTCGTGGAGCGTCCCGTGAGGGACGTCGGCCGTTTCCCAGAGAAGGTCCCTGGGGCCGGGGACATGAACGACGCTCTCGCTGCCGCCGGTGACGATTGTCTTAAGGAGCGGATTGGCGGGGTCGGCAAGCTGGACCTCGTCGACAACGTAACTGTAGACATAGTAGTCCGGCGCGAGCGGCTCCGTCGTGAGGCTCCAGACCCCTTTCCCGTCGTCTGTCAGGGCTGCGCGTTTGGCGCCTTCTCGCTCCAGGAAAACGGCCTTGGCGTTCGGGGCGAAGAAGCGGAAAGTGACCGTGCGGTCGGCATGGACTTCCGGCGAAGAGACGGCTTTATCAAATCGCGGTTTGGGGGGCGATTGCCCGAACGACTGCGCGAGCGCCGATCCAAGAGTCCATAAGACCAGGAAAGAACGCTTCATTTGGGTTCTAAGAGATGCCTCTTTATGTTGCACGGCCTTCCCCTCGTCGAGCCCGAATTCGCCGCCACCCTTCAGGAGATAATCGTATTCGCGGCTGCGGATCGGTGTCAATAACATGAAGATCGCTGCAAGATGGACGCCCCGGCCGCAATGGCTGGCCGGGCTGAAGGCCATCTGAGCACAATACTGAGCGCATCATTCGCAAACCAAGGCCCAATCCATTTATCAGCAATCAACTAAGGAAGCGCCCCACCTGTCTTCCGACCCCCCAAAATCCTCCCCACGGGGGCGGGACAACGGAGCCCCGGGCGCCGTCCTTTATTAGGGAGCGTCGACGGAGGCCGCCGCGCGCTTGGCCGGTCCCGCCCCAGGGGCTCCGGGGCGGGACGCTTCACCCCGGGCGGCGGTCGCCCCGCCCCCTCGGCCACCTCGCGGGAGGGGCGTTCTCACCCCTTGGGGTGAGACAAAAATTGTAAATTTCACCCAGGCAATGCTCACCCCCGGTGATTGACGGAAAGTGGCGCCCATCGGAAACTGGAGCCCGTCGGAATAGCCCATATGTCCCCGATAACGAGACCGAGAATTCAGGAGAAAAAGAGGGCCGCGGGGGCCCTGCTCCCGGTTCCTTCCGGGGCCGGAAACCGTTTGACAGGAGTTGTCAAAGAAATTAAGATTGGGAACTTGTCATGGCTTCAAACCTCGGCGAACTTCTGTTAAGAGAAAAGATCATCTCGACCGACCAGCTGAAGGCCGCGCTGGAGTTCCAGAAGAAAAACAGCCTGCCGGTCGGGACGTCTCTCGTCCAGCTCGGCTACATCTCCGAGGAGGAGATCGCCCAAGCCCTGAGCCGCCAGCTCGGATACCCCTATATCGACCTGGACCAGTTCGAGGTCTATCCGGAGGTCATCAACCTCATCCCGAACGACGTGGCCAAAAAATACGACGTCATGCCGATCCACCGGATCCGCAACTTCCTGACCCTCGCCATGGTCGACCCGACCGACCTCGAGGTCATCGAGGACATCCGCTTCCGGACCGGCCTCAGCATCCAGCCGGTCATTGCCTCCGAATCGGGGGTCATGAACGCCATCAACAAGTATTACGGCTCGGCCGACGCCATCCGGGTCAAGAAGATCGTCGAGGACATCGAGCTGGCCGACGAGGGCCGCATCAACATCGTCGAGGTTGAGCCCGAGGAAAGCAACCTCCAGGAGCTCGAGGCGGAGGCCGAGGAAGCCCCCATCATCAGGCTCGTCAACCAGACCTTCATCGACGCGGTCCGCCGGGGCGCGAGCGACGTCCATTTTGAGCCGTACGAGGCATCGTTCCGCGTCCGCTACCGGGTCGACGGCGACCTTTACGAGATCGTCAACCTGCCCCTCAAGTACAAGAACCCCGTCGTCTCCCGCGTCAAGATCCTCTCGAACATGGACATCGCCGAGAAGCGCCTGCCGCAAGACGGCCGGATCAAGATGCGGGTCAAGCTCGACAGCGGCAAGAAGAAGGAAGTCGACATGCGCGTCTCCTCCCTCCCCACGATGTGGGGGGAGAAGGTCGTGGCCCGGATCCTGGACAAGGAGATGCTGAAGCTCGACCTGACCCAGCTCGGCTTCGAAGAGGAGTCCCTGGCCCTCTTCCAGGACGCCATCCACAGGCCGTGGGGCATCATCCTCGTCTCCGGGCCGACCGGGAGCGGCAAGACGAACACCCTCTATTCGGCCGTCTCGACCATCAACTCCCTCGACGTCAACATCATGACGGCCGAGGACCCCGTCGAGTTCAACATCCAGGGCATCAACCAGGTCCCGGTGCGGGACGAGATCGGCCTGACCTTCGCCTCCTGCCTGCGGACCTTTCTCCGGCAGGACCCCGACATCATGCTTGTCGGCGAAATGCGCGACCAGGAAACCGTGGACGTCGCCATCAAGGCCGCCCTGACGGGCCACCTCGTCTTCTCGACCATTCACACGAACGACGCCGCGAGCTCCATCACCCGGCTCGTCAACATGAACATCGAGCCGTTCCTCATCGCCGACTCGCTCATCCTCGTCGTCGCCCAGCGGCTCATCCGCCGGCTCTGCAAGAAGTGCGCCCAGCCCCACAGCCTGCCCGAGAGCGCCCTGCTCGAGATGGGCTTCCAGAAGGACGAGGTCAAGGGCCTCCACATCCTGCGGCCGAAGGGGTGCGACGCCTGCAACAAGACCGGCTACAAGGGCCGGACGGCCCTCTTTGAGGTCATGAAGATCGACGAGGACCTCCGCGAGATGATCCTCTCGCGGGCCCAGTCGCGGGAGATCAAGCGGAAAGCCATCGACAAGGGCATGCTGACCCTGCGGCGGAGCGGCTTGACCAAGATCAAGGGCGGCGTCACCTCCGTCGAGGAGGTCCTGCGCGAAACCGTCCGGGACGAATGACCGGGAACCAAGGAGAGAGATCATGGCTAAAGCGATGTACGAGCTCCTGAAGGCCTGCGTCGAGGCCGACGCGAGCGACCTCCATATCACGACCTACATCCCGCCGCGCCTCCGCGTCCACGGCGCGCTCAAGGACATCGAACACCCCCCGCTGACGCCTTCCGAGACCAAGGAAGTCATCTACAGCATCATGACGGACAAGCAGAAGAAGCTCTTCGAGGACAAGTGGGAGCTCGACTTCTCGTTCGGCGTCAAGGACCTCGGCCGGTTCCGGGCCAACGTCTTCATGCAGAAGGGGGCCGTGGCCGGGGCCTTCCGGCGGTTCCTGCCGACGATGTGGAGCTTCGCCCAGCTCGGCATCCCGCAGCGGGTCCAGCAGCTCTGCTACCTGCCGCGGGGCCTCGTCCTGGTCACGGGCCCGACCGGCTGCGGCAAGTCGACTTCCCTGGCCTGCATGATCGAGCACATCAACCATGAGCGGGGCGTCCACATCGTGACCATCGAGGACCCCATCGAGTACTACTTCAATCCGAAGAAGTCCATCATCAACCAGCGCGAGCTCTTCGCCGACACCCAGTCGTACGGGAACGCCCTGCGCTCGGTCCTGCGGGAGGACCCCGACGTCGTCCTCGTCGGCGAGATGCGCGACCTCGAGACCGTCGAGGCCACGCTGCGCGTCGCGGAAACGGGCCACCTGACGTTCTCGACGCTCCACACGAACTCGGCCGTCGAGTCCATCAATCGCATCATCGACATCTTCCCGACCCAGTACCAGACGCAGATCCGGATCATGCTGTCGATGTCGCTCGAGGCCGTCCTGACCCAAGCCCTCCTGCCGCGCCCGGACGGCAAGGGCCGCGTCCTGGCCATGGAGATCATGATCCCCAACCCGGCCATCCGGAACCTCATCCGGGAGAACAAGATCCACCAGATCTACTCGGCCATGCAGATGGGCCAGGAGAAGTTCGGCATGCAGACCTTCAACCAGTCCCTGGCCAACCTCTACTTCCGCAAGCTCATCAATCTCGACGTGGCCATGGGCGTTTCGTCCTTCCCAGAGGAGCTGACGGACATCGTCCAGCGCCGGGAGGGGATGAAGACGGCCTCGGTGAGCGCTGGGGGCTCGGCGAGGAAATAGGCGAACGAGAAAAAGGCGAGGTGAAAGATGGCGACTTACGCATGGAAAGGGAAGAACCGTTACGGTGACGCCGTCGGCGGCGAGCGCGTCGCCGCCTCGACGGAAGAGCTGACGAGGGTCCTGCAAAAGGACCAGATCACCGTCACCAGCGTCACCCCCGTCAAGAAGGGGCTCCAGATCCCGTTCCTCAAGCGGGAGAAGGTCAGACTCAAAGAACTGTCCGTCTACAGCCGGCAGCTGTCCGTCCTCATCGACGCCGAGCTGCCCCTCATCCAGAGCCTGAGCATCCTCGAGGAACAGCAGAAGAACAAGTACTTCCGGACCGTCATCCGGACGGTCAAGGAAGACGTCGAGGCCGGCTCGACGCTGAACCAGGCCAAGCGCAAGCACCCCAAGGTCTTCGACGACCTCTACTGCAACCTCGTCGCATCGGGCGAGCAGAGCGGCTCCCTCGACGTCATGCTCCGGCGCCTGGCCGAATACATCGAGCAGACTGTCCGGCTTCGGGCTCAGGTCAAGCAGGCCATGATCTACCCCGTGGCCATCGTCTGCTTCGCCGTCGTCGTGACCATCTTCCTCCTCTGGAAGGTCATCCCCGTCTTCGCCTCGATCTTCCGGGACCTCGGGGCCGAACTGCCGTTCCTGACGGCCATGATCATCAAGGCGAGCGGCTTCGTGCAGAAGTATATCCTCCTGGTCGCCCTCGGCATCATCGCCCTGGTCATGGCCTTCCGCTATTACCGCAACACAACGCCGGGACGCTGGTCGACGGACCGGATGATGCTCCGCCTCCCCCTCTTCGGGCCGCTCCTCTATAAGGTCGCGATGACCCGCGTCACCCGGACCATGAGCACGCTCATCTCCGGCGGCGTGCCGATGCTCGAGGCGCTCAAGATCACCTCCACGACCGCCGGGAACGTCACCATCGAGAAGGAGATCATGGACTCGCGCAAGCTCGTCTCCGAGGGCAAGACCCTGAACGAGTCCCTTAAGGAGTCCGGCCGCTTCCCGCTGATGATGCTGCAGATGGTCAACGTCGGAGAGGCCACCGGCACCCTCGACGAAATGCTTTCGAAGCTGGCGTCCTTTTACGACGAGGAGGTCTCGTCGTCGGTGGCCGCGCTCCTGTCGATCCTCGAGCCGATCCTGCTCATCTGCGTCGGCGGCCTCGTCGGCGGCCTGGTCATCTCGATGTACCTGCCCATCTTTAGTCTGATTTCGAAGTTCTAGGGTGCGCGGCGCGGAGGACGGGCGATGAAGGAACAGGCCGAGCGCAAGGCCATCCTCTGGATGATCGTCTTCCGGGGGATCATCGTCACCCTCCTGCTGCTCCTCGCCCTGGTCATCGAGTATTCGGCCTCCTTCAGCTTCTCCTTCGTCCCGTTCGTCGAGCTCGTCCTGGCCGCCTACCTCCTCTCGGCCGCCTATTTCGTCGCCTACTACTGGGGGCGCTTCCCGACCGCGCAGGCCTACGTGCAGGTCACGACGGACCTCCTCCTGATCACCGCCCTCGTCTACGTCACGGGCGGGATGGCCAGCTCGGCGTATTTCCTGTATGTCTTCCCGATCATGGGGGCCGGGCTCGTCCTCTCGAACCGGGCCTCGTACCTGACGGCCGGGCTGGCCGCCATCCTGTTCGGCGGGCTGGTCGACGGAATGTACCTGGGCTTCATCCCCCAGCCGGCGGGCGGGGCCGGGGTCGGCCTGTCGCTCGGGTCGGTCCTCTATCTCATCTTCGTTCCCTGGAGCGCCTTCTTCCTCATCGCCCTGCTCACGAACTCGCTCGCCGGGCGGCTGCGCAGGACACGGCTCGCCCTCCAGGAGGCCGAGCGGGCCCTCATCGTCCGCGAGCGGCTGTCCGAGGCCGGCCGCATCTCCGCGACGCTGGCCCACGAGATCCGCAACCCCCTGGCCGCGATCTCCGGCTCGGTCCAGGTCCTGAAGAAGGACCTGGACCTCAATCCCGAGCAGCGGGAGCTCATGGACATCGTCCTCAAGGAATCCGAGCGGGTCTCCCACAGCCTGGGCGAGTTCCTCGACTTTGCCCTGCCGACGAAACAGGTCTTCTCCGTGGTCCGCCTTCCGGAGGTCCTCGACGAGACGCTCAAGATCCTGAGGAGCGGCGGCGAGCTTAACGGCCATATCCGGGTCGAGGGGAACTTCCTCGGCTCGGGGCTCAGCTATTACGGCAGCCCGGCGCAGTTCAAGCAGGTCTTCTGGAACATCGTCAAGAATGCCATCCGGGCCATGCCCGACGGCGGCGTCCTGAAGGTCGATTTCCTCGCCCGGGACTCAGGCGGAATCGAGCTCCGGTTCGCCGACACCGGCCGGGGCATGACGGAGGAGGCCAAGGAACACCTCTTTGAACCGTTCTGCTCGGGCTTCGAGGGAGGCCGAGGGCTCGGCCTGGCCGTGGTCAAGAGGATCGTGGACGACTACGACGGGCGGATCGACGTCAAGTCGGAACTCGGCCGGGGGACCGAAGTCGCGATCACCCTGCCGCTCCGGGAGTGCGCGGCGAACTGAGGCGATGGTCATGGACAACCTGCTCATCATCGACGACGAACAGAGCCTCCTCGACCTCCTCTCGGTTGTCTTCAAGAAGGAAGGATACGGGGTCCGGGCCGCGCTCTCGGCCGCCAAGGCGTTCGACGTCCTCGACAAGGAGGACATCGGCATCGTCGTCACGGACATCAAGATGCCCGAGACCGACGGCATGGAGGTCCTCCGCCGCGTCAAGGCCAAGCAGCCGGACGTCCCCGTCATCATGGTCACGGCCTACGGCAGCGTCACCCAGGCCGTCGAGGCCCTCAAGGCCGGCGCCCTCGACTATGTCGTCAAGCCCTTCGACGTCGAGGAGCTCAAGATCATCGTCCGGCGCGGCCTGGCCGAGCGCGAGCTCCGCGAGGAGAACCTCCGCCTCAAGCGCGACCTCAGGGAGCGCTATGGCTTCGAGAACATGATCGGCAAGAGCCGGGCCATGCAGGAGATCTACCTCCTGATCGAGAAGGTGGCGGGCACGGACTCGACCGTGCTCATCACGGGCGAGAGCGGCACGGGCAAGGAGATGGCCGCTCGGGCCATCCATTTCGAGAGCGGCCGGCGCGACAACCAGTTCGTGTCCATCAACTGCGCCGCCCTGCCCGAGAACCTCCTCGAGAGCGAGCTTTTCGGGCACGCCCGGGGTTCGTTCACCGGCGCCGTGGCCGACAAGAAGGGCATGTTCGAGGTCGCCCAGAAGGGGACCCTCTTCCTCGACGAGGTGGCCGAGATGTCGCCCTGGACGCAGGTCAAGCTCCTGCGGGCCCTCCAGGAGCGGACGGTCAGGCGGGTTGGGGGGACGGAGGAGATCCCGATCGACGTCCGCATCATCGCCGCGACCAACCAGGACATCAAGAAGAGGATTCAGGAAGGGAAGTTCCGGGAGGACCTCTTCTACAGGCTGAACGTCATCTCCTTCGACATGCCGCCGCTCCGCAAGCGGACCGAGGACATCCCCCTGCTCGTGACCCATTTCCTCCAGAAATACTGCG
>Ga0335070_10011708_pt1 | contig 10241 bp, 7 predicted proteins | sample Lox_Sample_13_FD_206722 | JGI IMG/M metagenome (GOLD analysis project Ga0335070, IMG submission 206722) | Soil microbial communities from Loxahatchee National Wildlife Refuge, Florida, United States - Lox_Sample_1.3 | ecosystem: Environmental > Terrestrial > Soil > Wetlands | place: USA: Florida... | reverse complement strand
TACCAGAAGACCGCGCTCGCCATCGGCACCAGCATTGCGACCGAGTTGATTCTGGGACGCATTTTTCTGGGGAAGTGGCTGCATCCGGCCAGCGCCTACATCACAGGAATCAGCGTGGGCATCCTGGTGCGATCGCCTGCGTTCTGGCCATATGCCCTGTGCAGCCTGATTTCGATTACTTCGAAGTACGTGTTGCGGATCAACAACCGGCACATCTGGAATCCGTCCAACTTCGGCATCTCCGCCCTTTTATTTCTTGCCCCTGAGACGGTGGCCAGTCTGAGCATTCAGTGGGGGAATAACGTCTGGCCAATGCTGGTGATCTGGGTGCTGGGCTCGGTAATCATCTGGCGCGTGCACCGCTTCAACATCACAGGCACCTACGTAGCCTCATTCGTCGCCTTCGCCTTTCTACGCAGCTGGATCGTCAGCCATCCCTGGCAAGCCGAGATTTCGCCGATCACCGGGCCTATGTACCAGCTCTTTATCTTTTTCATGATTACCGATCCGAAAACCACAGTCCGCGCCAAGAGTGGGCAATGCGTCGTGGCTTTCTTGATCGCGCTGGTTGAAATGGTGCTGCGCCTCTTCCAGATTGTCTATGCGCCTTTCTATGCGCTGTTCCTGGTAGGGCCGGCTGCCTTCCTGTTTGAGATGTGGCTGGATTGGCGCCGGAAGGGCCCGGCGAAGGCTGACGCCTAGAGAGAAAATCTATTTTGGTGAAAAGATATCCCTTTGTCTGGAGTGTGTTGCTGGCGGCATCATTGTTCGCCGGTTGCAAGCAGAAATCCGCAAACGGTCCGAAGCAGGCTTCGCCGTCCGAGTCTTCCGTGCCGGCTTCTCCAGTCCGGAATGCCATGCCTTTGCCGGCTTCAGCCGGTCCCGCCCGTCCCTCAGGGCCCATTCAGTTCACGGATATCACTGAGCAGGCCGGCATCCACTTCAAACACAATAGCGGAGCCTTTGGAAAGAAGTATTTGCCGGAGACGATGGGTAGCGGCGTTTGTTTTCTTGACTACGACAATGACGGCTGGCAGGACATTTTGATGGTCAATTCCATGGACTGGCCCGGCCACAAGCCCGGCAGTTCCTTTCCCGCGCTCTATCACAACAACCGGGACGGAACGTTCACTGACGTTACCCGGCAAGCCGGCCTTGCCGTCGAAATGTACGGCCTGGGTTGTGCTGTGGCTGACTACGACAACGACGGCTATGTCGACATCTACATCACAGCAGTCGGCCCGAATCATCTTTTTCATAATTTGGGCAATGGCAAGTTTGCCGACGTGACCGGGAAAGCGGGCGTTGGTGATCCCGGATTTTCCTCCAGCGCTGTCTGGTTCGACTATGACAACGATGGCAAGCTTGATCTTTTCGTGGCGAACTACGTGGAATGGTCGATTGCCAACGACCAGTACTGCTCGCTGGATGGCAAGACGAAGACTTACTGCACGCCTCAAGCCTTCAAGGGACAGAGTTCTACGCTTTATCACAATCAGGGCAATGGCGTTTTCGAGAACGTAACTCAACGTGCAGGTCTCTACGATCCCAAAAGCAAGTCACTGGGCATGGCGCTTCTGGATTACGACAATGACGGATGGCTCGACGTGTTCGTTGCTAACGACACCGAACCCAACAAACTCTACCGCAACAACCGCGATGGTACCTTCACCGACGTAGCCGTCGCTGCGGGCGTGGCCTTCGGCGAGGCGGGCACTGCACGCGCAGGCATGGGCACCGATGCTGCCGACTACGACAATTCGGGCCGCCAGGGACTGGTAATCGGCAACTTTACTAATGAAGGCATGGCACTTTACCGCAATGATGGTTCCGGACTGCTGACTGATGAAGCATCCACCTCAGGGATTGCCAGAACATCGATTCAGTCGCTTACTTTCGGCTGTTTCTTCTTTGACTACGATCTTGACGGGCTACTGGACATTCTCGCGGTGAATGGGCACATCTCAGAGGATATCAATGTGGTACAGCCGACAGTGAAGTATGCGCAGCCGCCACATCTTTTCCGGAACCGCGGAAATAGCAAATTCGAGGAAGTGACCGCCAAGCTAGGGCCGGCATTGCAGCTGCCCGTTGTCGGTCGCGGCGCGGCTTATGGTGACATCGACAACGACGGCGATCTGGATCTGGTAATTATTGCCGACAATGGATTTGCCCGGCTCCTGCGCAATGACAATGCCAACCAGAATGACGCGCTGCGCGTGAAGACGGTAGGTACGCGATCGAGCCGCGACGGGATCGGGGCTAAGGTAACCGTCGTTACCCCGAAAGGAGAGCGGTTGTTGCGCATGGTGAAGACCGGGTCGAGCTACTTGTCGCAGAGCGAGTTGCCGGTGACCTTCGGGCTAGGAAAACCGGAGGAAGGGAAGACGGTTGGCTTGGAGATTGTTTGGCCAAGCGGGCAAAGAGACACGATCGCAAAGGTGAAGCCGAACCAATTTATTACCGTGCGGGAAGGCAAAGGCATGGTTTCGGCGCAGCCGATTGTGTTCGCGAAAGCGACGCACTAGCATGAAACTACTATTGTTCCTCCCGCCGCTAGATGAGAGCCTGACTGCCATTGTCGGAATGCGGTCTCGTCGTGGGGAAAAGCGCGCACGTTTTTACTTGCTGCGCCAGACAGTTCTAATTCTGGCTACTACTGTCGTCTGTTTGATGGCCGGGTGCAGGAAACCGGTGACTTCTTCCGCGGCTGTGGTGATAAAGTCCGAGGTGATGCCGAAACCGCTTCGAGCGGGACCTGCCACGGTGGCCCTCCAGCTCGAGGATTCCAGCGGGAAACCCATCTCCGGAGCGCACGTCACTTTGGAGGGGGACATGTTTCATGCGGGCATGGGTCCGGTGTTCGGAGAAGCAAGGGAAATTGGCAGCGGGCGTTACCAGGGAGATCTGCAACTGACGATGGGCGGCGATTGGGTGGTGCTGGTCCACATAGTCCTGCAAGATGGGCAAAAACTCGAACATCAGATCAACGTGAACGGCGTTCTTCCCAACTAAAGCAATTGTCCAGCATACCCAATCCGTTGCTCGATGCTAAGCCTTTTGACTTGATGCGAGTCCGCGGCGTGGGCCGCTTTCTGCAATGGCGTCATGCTCGCACCTTGCTGCAAATCCCATTGCTGATTCTTAGCATAGTGATGGTTCTGCACGGACTCTTTGGGCCATCACTGGCACCGAAAAATCTAGCAACCGTCCTCACCTGGGTCCATTTTCGTGGAGTCTTAGTCTTGGTTTTGCTAGCGGCGGGCAATTTCTTCTGTCTTGCGTGTCCCTTCATGCTGCTGCGCAACATTGCGCGACGCTTTTTCCGGCCTCGGTTCAACTGGCCTCGAGCATTACGCAATAAATGGCTTTCGGTTGGTCTATTTGCCCTGATCCTCTTTATTTATGAGTTGTTTGATTTGTGGTCGTCGCCGTGGCTGACAGCTTGGCTGATCGTGGCTTACTTTGTCGCGGTACTTGTCATCGACGGCCTCTTCAAACATGCCGTTTTCTGCAAGTTCGTATGCCCCATCGGACAGTTCAACTTTGCTGCTTCGCTGCTTTCCCCGCTGGAAGTAGCGGTGCGAGACCAGTCGGTATGCACGAGCTGCAAGACGAAGGACTGCATCCGAGGCCGACGCGATCCGGGACCAGATTTGGTTGTCGTGCAACGCGGATGCGAACTGGCTCTGTTCCAACCTCTTAAGGTCGGCAATATGGACTGCACGTTCTGTCTGGACTGCGTGCACGCATGCCCGCATGACAATGTGGGCCTCGTCGGCCGGCGACTCGGCGACGATCTCGTTCTTGATAATCAGCGTTCGGGCATCGGTGTGTTTTCCCGGAGGAAGGATCTGGCCGCTCTGGCCGTGCTCTTCAGCTTTGGCGCGCTGCTGAACGCCTTCGGGATGGTGAGTCCGGTATACGCTGTAGAAGAGTGGATTGGACGCCTCTTCCACGTGAGTCACGAAGCGCCAGTCCTTGGCACTCTGTTTACGTTTTTCCTGGTGATTGAACCTGCAATCCTGCTGGGGTTAGCCGCCTGGCTGACCCAGAAGTGGGCGATGCAAACCCGGCTAATCATCCCGACGGCAGTGCGATACGGCTACGGATTAGTCCCCCTGGGTTTCGGCATGTGGCTGGCGCACTACGGATTCCACTTCTTCACCGGATTGCTCACCTTTATTCCTGTAACGCAGAACGCAATTGCCAGCGTGGGTTGGCAATTCTTGGGCCCGCCGCGGTGGACGTGGACGGGAGTGCCCCTGCAATTCGTACGTCCCCTGGAAATGATGTTCCTGGGGTTGGGGCTTGTCGTATCGCTGATCGTGACGTACCGCCTCGCCCGAGAAGACTCACCGCGCACGCCCTTCAGGGCCTTTGTCCCTTGGGCCGCAGTTAGCATCCTCCTTTCAATTGCGGCACTTTGGCTGCTTCATCAACCAATGGAGATGCGGGCTACGCTTCTGGGAGGGTAGCTCGATTCAGAAGGCACCTTAACGCCATGCGAATGATCCGCAAGCTGACAAGGATGGCATCGAAGGAGTTGAGGCTGCTCCTCATTGTTTGCGCAGCGGCGCTGCCAGCATCGGCGCACCAGGGACCACCGTTTCCAATCATCATAGACCAGAAAACGGGTCCTTGCGTCATCTCGGTGTGGACAGACCCCGACGTAGGCGTCGGCACATTTTTCGTAATGGTGGATCCAGTTCCCGGCGGGTCTGTGCCGAGTGATCTGCGAGTAGAACTGGGCGTTCAGCCGGTCAGCGGCCGTCTTCCCGAGGTTATGTATACGACCGAGCGTGACCGCCAGCGCGGCCAGGTGCAATTTAACGCGCGGGTGAATTTCGACAGGCAGGAGTTTTGGCGCATACGCGTGCGCCTGCAAAGTTCCTTGGGAAGTGGAGAAACGAGCGCCCAAGTGGAAGCAACTCCTCCGGGATTCGGACGCTGGGACCTGCTGTTCTACCTCCTGCCTTTTCTCGCCGTCGCGGCCTTGTGGCTTCGGGGCATAGCTCGCAGGCGAAAGCAGTTGCGACAAAAGCAAACGAACTAGGTTCCACGGTGAGAGCGACTTCTCGCGGGGCGGTGGGACATTGTTGTGTTGAGGACTGGCAGAAAACAAAGGTATGCCCGCAATGAGGAGTGGGCCGATTGTCATGCAGGGCCAATCAGGGCCGTCTGCGCACGGCCGCGTTGGCCAGAGAGTTGGCCTCGGCATTGTACTCGCGCGGAACGCGGGATATGGAGAAGCCCAGCGACCGGGCTAATTTACGGCAGGTCCAGTTGAGCGAGTAAAGGCGGCTGCTGCGGCACTTGTACTCGCCCGTCATCTGCTTGACCATCACGTCGGAGTCCGAATAAACGTGAAGATGCTTCGCATTCAGCGACAGGGCGCACTGCAATGCTTCCATCAGGGCGACGTATTCCGCTACGTTGCTGTCCTGGTGTCCAATCCACTTCGCAATCCGGATGGGGCCGTCAGCGGCGCCGTCGATCACCACGCCCACGCCAGCCGGTCCGGGATTTCCCAGAGAACCGCCATCGACGTAAGCAATCAATCTCGACATCTGTATGCCACTACCATGCGCGAACCCGAGACGGTCCGTCAAGACTCTTCATTGGTTCGCTGGCACCATTTTTTCGGGATTCTTCTCTGTTTCGCACTCTGTGAATCGTGTGTGCAAAATTAGGGATAATTTAACACACTATTCATTAAGCTTTAATAATTCAATGGATTGCATTTCATGCATATCGTGCCCGATCTTGCACAGGCTGCACCAAAAAGCGGCATTGACAACCATGAAGCAAGTGTTTACGTTGACACGCGTCGATGGCTGAAAGGGTTGGCTTAATTAAAACTTTGCCAGTCCGAAGTAAGCTGGGCGATTGGCCTGACGAGGTAACTCGACGGGCATCCGGACCCGAAAAAACCGACTGACTCTGCGAGGGGCAGTTGGGGCTCGGAACCGCGAAAGCGGTGATCGCATCAGGGGCTGTGACGGTACATGCATCCACGCTGTTGGCTCCCTCGCAGGAGCCGGCGGCTAGAGCATAACCAATGTCACAGCCTTTCTTATTTTTGCTGCACGCCTGTGGTCCCACCGCTATTCCCGCAGAAAACTGAAGTCTCCATTCCTTAGGCACTTCCGCGCAGAGCCCGGCTAACGCTTTTTTGCCGCTAACGACCGCTGCGAATTCCGCCGATATAACCCAAGTGGAAGTTTGCCACGCGGGGTGTTGCCCTGGCGTGTAGGAGAGTTCTATGAAAACCCGATTTGCCACGCTGGGACTGGTCTGCCTTCTGGCTGGGATGTGCCACTTCGGGCGGGCCCAAGACAACATCGCCGATCGCGACACGGGTCGCTCTCATACATCCAACCGCAGCGCGCAAGAAGCGCAAGCAGCCGCCAGCCTCGATCTCGAAGATCTGGTCAATATGGAGGTCAAGGTGACCTCGGCGTCCAAGAAGGAAGAGGCTCTAGCCGGCGCTGCGGCCGCGATTTACGTCATCACCAACGATGACATCAGACACGGCGGATATTCCTCTCTTCCGGAAGTACTGCGCGTCGTCCCCGGCATGACCGTGCAACAGGTGAATTCGCATTCCTGGACCGTGAGTACACGCGGCTTCAACGGATTTCCCAACGAAAAGATGCTGGTCCTGATCGACGGCCGCGCAGTCTACGATCCTCTTTATGGCGGGGTGGATTGGGATGTCCAAGACGTGCGCCTCGAGGATGTGGATCGCATCGAGGTGATTCGCGGTCCGGGAGGAGCGCTGTGGGGTGCGAACGCGGTAAACGGCGTGATCAATGTGATCACCAAGAGCGCGAAGCAGACCCAGGGCCTTTCTGTCGCCACATCGATCGGGCACGACGAAGGCTATCAGGGAAGCATTCGCGTCGGCGCCCAAGCCGGCAAACGCTTCTACTACCGGGTGTATGCCAAAGGCGGCTCCTGGGAACCATTCGTGAACTCCGGCGACGCGGAATTGTTCAACGCTTGGGATCTTTCGAGCGGCGGCTTCAGAGCCGACTGGACCGTTTCGGACAAGGATGTGCTGACACTTTCCGGAGCGGGCTACCAAGGCCACATTCACGACACTGCCTTGGTGACCACCGATACGTTCCATGGTGCAGTAAACGATCCCTATCTCGTCCAGGGAGGGCACATCCTGGGCCATTGGGACCATACCTTCTCCGAGCGCTCCAACACAGAAGTCGTCGCGTATTGTGACTGGACCAACCGGACCGACATCGAGTTTGCTGCCGAGTACCGCAACACCTGCAATGTCGATCTGCAGCACAATCTGCAAATCAACCAACGCAATTCGATCAATTGGGGCGGCGGCTTCCGCAGCACGGCTGACCAGACACGCGCGACTCCCGACAACCATTTCATTCCACCGGATGAGCGGGTGAACCTGGTCAACGGGTTCGGACAATATGAATTTGACGTCGTGCCCAACCGGTTGCGCGTTATCGGAGGCTCAAAGTTCGAACACAATACTTACACTGGCTTCGAAATACAGCCCCAGGCCCGCGCGGTGTGGACGCCGGCCAAGAATCACAATATTTGGGGTGCTGTTTCCCGCAGTGTGCGAACCCCCACGCACAACGAACACGGCACCTTCAAGTTTGGCCTCATGACTCCTGCTTCGGCGTCTGCCCCGCTTACGATCTTGGGTTGGCTGGGAAATCCCAATCTGAGAGCAGAACATCAGAATGCATACGAGTTGGGTTACCGCTACCAGTACCAACAAACGCTCTCCTTCGACGCCACTGCCTTCTACAATTCTTACTCCGACCTGCTTTATCCGGACATGCTCCACCCGGTCACGTTCACCTTCACCGATCCCACCTACATAGTCCTGGCCTGGACGATTACCAACAACGAGAGAGCGCAAACCCATGGTCTTGAGATCAGCGCGAAGTGGAGGCCGATTCATCCGTGGCAGGTTTCGCTGGGCGTCACCGAGGATCGCGGTACGGGCATCTCCATGTACGCGACGTCCAGACATCAGTTCAACGTGGAAAGCCGCTTGAATCTGCCTCGCCACTTCGAGCTGAACTCGGCGCTCTTCCACGTCAACAAAATTTCGGTTCTTGCCATGACGCCGGTGGCCGTCCCGACTACGAACCGGGTGGATGTGGGATTATCGTGGCACGCGTTGTCCGGCCTGAGTGTCGGTATTTGGGGCCGCAACCTGCAATCGGAGCGGCACCCCGAAGGGTCCGGGTCGTTTCTTTCCACGGGAGAAGTCCGGCGCAGCGTCGTGGTGAGACTGGCCTGGGAATTCGTACCAGAAAAGAAGAATACAAACTAGTGATGAAACACGGCCAGCTATTCAACGAGCAAAGAAAGTGAGCACGACATGAGGGCCAAAACCACCTCATTCATCCTCCTGTTGTCCGGCCTGCTCGTGTCGGCCAGCTTCCCCGCCAGCACTCAGATGGATGAGTACAGCATCAAGGCAGGATACCTTTACAACTTCACCAAGTATGTGGTTTGGCCGGAACAGACTTTCGCCGCCTCCAACACGCCGCTGAACATCTGCATTCTGGGCGGGGACCCATTTCACGGCAAACTCGATCAGGCGGTCGCTGGAAGAACGGCAGGAGACGGCAGGGTACTGGAAGTCAAGCATTTGGACGGCAAGGACATGTCACAGGCGAGGCAATGCCAAGTACTGTTTATTGGCAGATCGGAAGAACAATCTGCAGCTGCAATTGTGAACTCCCTGAAAGGCGCCAGCGTCTTTGCTGTTGCCGACTTCAGCAACTTCGCGGAAATTGGGGGAGTTGCGAATCTGCGGATTGAGGGCAACCGGGTGCGGATTGATCTGAACATGAATGCCGCAGTTCGCGCCAATCTGAAGGTCAGTGGCAAGCTCCAACAGGTCGCCAACATCGTCAGCAATTAACTCAAGCCTCTGAAGCTATATCTCGCAGCGGCGCGGCACTTCGTGTGTCTTCCACCACCGAAGTGTTACCTAGGTGCCTGCCAGTGTGGTTGCTCTAAAGAGATGGTCCTGAAAAGTCGATTCACAAGGTAGGAAGTCATGGCCGCCGCAGAAGACAAACCGCCCATCCAGCGGAAGCTGATGTCCATCATCATGCTGACCAGTAGCGTTGCATTGTTACTGGCGTGCGCCGCCTTCGCGTTCTTTGATGTCGTGACTTTCCGGCACAACAAGATGCGGGAAGCAGCCATGCTGGCGGTCATTATCGGCAACAACAGTACCGCTTCAATTACCTTCAACGACCCGATCATTGCGCAGGAGATTGTTGGGGCGCTACGCTCGGAACCCCACGTGATGGCTGCGCGCATCTACCAAGGCGACGGTACGTCATTCGCTACCTACATCCGCGACCAGACCGCAGGCGACATTCCCGGAAAAGCAGAACCAGAAAGCACGTCATTCACCCGGCATAGTTTGCGCGTCTTTCACCGCATCGTGGTGAAGGACGATGCGATCGGATCCGTCTTTCTGGAACTGGATCTGCATGAGCTAAGTGAGCGGCGTAGCCGCTATGCCCTCATCGCATCGGCAGTATTAGTGCTGTCGTTGTTCACCGCGCTGCTGCTGGCTTCCCGGCTCCAGCGTCTGATCTCCAGGCCGATCCTCGCGCTTGCGCTGCGAGCGCGTTCCATCCCAGACAGCACAAAGGCGGAAATCCGGGACATTGAGGCCGGCTACCAGGAAATTGGGCTGCTTATTGGCAGTTTCAACGACATGCTGCGTGGCATTGCCGACCGGGATCAGCAACTGCGCCATCACCGGGAGCATCTCGAAGAAGAAGTTGCATTTCAGACCCGTGAACTTCGAGTGGTCAATGCTCAACTGAACCGCGCCAAAGACGTGGCCGAGGCTGCCAGCCGGGCCAAGAGTGAGTTTCTGGCCAATATGAGCCACGAGATCCGCACTCCGCTCAACGGCGTGATCGGAATGACGGACTTGGCGCTGGATACCGAACTAACTGTTGAGCAACGTGAATATCTTGAAACGGTCAAACTATCAGCCGATTCTCTGCTTACCGTAATCAACGACATTTTGGACTTCTCCAAGATCGAAGCCGGCAGAGTTGAACTGGAGGAGATTGACTTTAATTTGCGCGATTGCCTCGAAGAGACCCTGAAAACCCTGGCTCTGCGCGCCGCCGAGAAAAAGTTGGAGCTTCTGTTCGATGTGGCTCCAGGAGCGCCTGAAACCGTGCGCGGTGACTGTGGCCGTCTGC
>Ga0335070_10011707_pt1 | contig 10242 bp, 9 predicted proteins | sample Lox_Sample_13_FD_206722 | JGI IMG/M metagenome (GOLD analysis project Ga0335070, IMG submission 206722) | Soil microbial communities from Loxahatchee National Wildlife Refuge, Florida, United States - Lox_Sample_1.3 | ecosystem: Environmental > Terrestrial > Soil > Wetlands | place: USA: Florida... | reverse complement strand
CGCTACTTCACGGTCTACGGCCCGCGGCAGCGTCCCGACATGTTCTTCCGCCGTGTCTGCGACGCGCTGCTCGACGGGACGACGTTCGAGATCTACGGGAGCGGCGAGCAGTCGCGCAGCTTCACGTACGTCGGCGACGCGACTGCGGCGACGATCGCGGCGATGGAGCGCGCGCCGGCCGGCGCGGTCTACAACGTCGGCGGCGGCGACGAGGCGTCGATGCTCGAGGCGATCGCACTGCTCGAGGAGATCTCGGGTCGGACGCTCGACGTCCGGCACGTCGACCGCGCGAAGGGCGACGTCGCTCGGACGAAGGCGGACGTGTCGCGCATCGGCGACGCGCTCGGGTGGCGGCCGGAGACCCCGCTCCGCGACGGGTTGACGGCGATGTGGTCGTGGGCCTCCGGTAGAGTCGCCGCGGCATGAGCCCCGAGCCGCAGCAGCCTGGGCAGGCAGCCGGCAACTTCGATCCGGAGGCAGAGCAGGAGATCGACTTCTCCCGCCACGCACGCCTGCTCGTACAGCGCTGGTGGCTTCCGGTCGGCGGCTTCGTGCTCGGCGCCGTCATCGGCTACCTGATCTCGCTCGGCGGCGGCAACGTCTGGAAGGCGACCTCGGACATCTATCTCGGGCAGCCGTACTCCGCGAGCGGGAACATCGCGATCCAGACGCTGCAGACGAACCCGAGCACGGTGCGCGCGATCGCGACGTCGAACGCCGTCATCGGCCAGGTCGCGCTCCAGTGCCAGACGCTCCCGTCGTCCTTCCGCAACGGGATCTCGACGCAGCCCGTCTCGGGGAACCTGTCGAAGAACGGCCAGAACCCGATCGTCGCGCTCACCGTCCAGTCGTCGAAGCGGCGCGTCGCGACGTGCGCGGCGAACGGCCTCGCGCATGCGGTCGTGGACAGGGTCTCGTCGTTCCCGAATCTCAAGATCGCGCACTTCCGCGCGCAGATCTCGAACGACGAGAAGGCGATCAACACGATCCGCGTCGGGATCGCGAGCCCGAACGTCTCGACCACGGACAAGCTCCTCTTCCAGCTCCAGCTGCGCACGCTGCAGGACGACCTGACGAGCGCGTCGCAGCTGCTCCTGCAGGCGACGCAGGTCGAGGCGCCGAAGATCCTGACGCCCGCGTCGGCGCAGCTCGTCACCGCGCGCAGCCGCCGCAACTCGGTCGTCGTCGCCGCGCTGATCGGCCTCCTGATCGGCGCGATCGCGGCGCTCTTCTGGGATCGCTTCGGGTCGCGCGGCCCGAAGGACGAGCCGACGAACTAGGCTCCCCGCGTGCTCGAGGAGCGGCAGGTCGCGGTCGTCGTGCCCGCGCACGACGAGGAGGAGCTCATCGCCGAGACGATCGGCGGGATCCCCGCGTTCGTCGACCGCGTGTACGTCATCGACGACGCGTCGACCGACGCGACGGCGGAGCGCGCGCGGGGCGCGGGCGACGCGCGCGTCACGGTCATCGCGCACGACAGGAACCGCGGCGTCGGCGCGGCGATCGTCACCGGCTACAAGCGTGCGGTCGAGGACGGCGCGGACGTCGTCGCGGTGATGGCGGGGGACAATCAGATGGATCCCGCCGACCTCGCGACGCTCGCGGCGCCGGTCGCGCGCGGCGAGCTCGACTACTCGAAGGCGAACCGGCTCTTCACCGGCCAGGCGTGGGACCAGATGCCGCACATGCGCTACCTCGGGAACGCGGTGCTCTCGCTGCTGACGAAGATCGCGTCCGGCTACTGGCACGTCGCCGACTCGCAGTCGGGCTACACGGCGATCTCGAAGGAGATGGTGCGCGACGTCGACCTCGACCGCGTCTACACGGGCTACGGCTTCCCGAACGACCTGCTCGTACACCTGAACGTGTGGAACGCACGCGTGCGCGACTTCCCGTCGCGGCCGGTGTACGGCGTCGGCGAGCGGTCGGGCATCCGCTACCACCGCGTCGCCCCGCGCATCTCGTGGCTGCTCGTGAAGGGGTTCTTCTGGCGGCTGAAGGAGAAGTACGTGATCCGCGACTTCCACCCGCTCGTGTTCTTCTACGCGTTCGGGATCCTCGGTATCGTCGCGGGCGTGATCCTCGGGCTCGTCGAGCTCGGCTTCCGGCTCGCGGGGAACGCCGTCAGCGTCGGCACGGTCGTGCTCGTCGCGCTGCTGCTCGTCTCCGGGATCCAGTTCACGCTGTTCGCGATGTGGTTCGACATGGAGTCGAACAAGGACCTGCGTTGAGGCGCGCCGCCGCCGCGATCGCCCTCGGCGCCGTCGTCGTCGCGCTGGCCGCCGGGTGCGGCGGCGGGACGCAGGCTCCGCGAGAGGACGTCGGCGTGTTCATGACGCGGATTCTCCGCGAGGAGATCGACGGCCAGTGGTCGCGGCAGTGGACGGAGCTGCATCCGGGCCACCAGAAGCTGATCTCACGCGCGGCGTACGTCGAATGCTCGAAGGAGATCGGCACGAACTTCGGCACGAACAAGGAGCGCTTCAAGGTCGTCGCCGTGGAGAACGACTCGATCCACGTACGCGGTGTCCCGCAGACGAGCGCGAAGCTCGTGACGATCACCGTGCGGCACCCCGGCGCGCCGCAGCTCACCTACCGGCTGCACGCGGTCAGCCTCGGCGACCGGTGGGCGTGGATCCTCGGGCAGCGCTTCCTCGACGCGATCGGCCGCGGCCGCTGCCTCGACGGCTCCCGCCTGCAGTCGAACACGTAATGCGCGGTCCGGTCGCGGCCGTGCAGACGCCCGTCCCGCCGCTTCGCGGCTATCGGTTCGAGGCGCTCGTGATCGCGCTCGTCGCGCTCGCGTCGCTCTCGGTCGTGAATCTCGCGAGCCCGCAGGACCGGACGCGGTACGAGCTCACCCGCCACGTCGTGCTCCACGGGACGCTGACGATCGAGCCGGGGTTCTACGACCGCGCCCAGTACGGAGGCAAGACGTACTCGGACAAGGCGCCGGGGATGTCGTTCCTCGCGATCCCCGCGTACGAGGTGGAGCGGCTGATGGGCGTCGCGCGCGCGCCGAGCGGCTGGGCGTCCGAGGGCGACCTCTCGCTCTGGGGGATCCGGATCGCGACGAGCGGGCTCCTGTTCCTCGTCGCGGTGTTCCTCGTCGGGCGCGTCGCCGAGGCGCTCGTTCCCCGCACCGGCGCCGTGACGGCGGTCGTCTTCGGGACGGCGACGATCGCGGCCACGCTTGCGCCGACCTTCTTCGAGCACGACGGCGGCGCGTGCCTCGCGTTCCTCGCCTTCGTCCTCGCGTGGCGGCAGCGACGGCGGCTCATGCTCGTCCTCGCCGGGCTCGCTGCGGGCGTCGCCGTGCTCTTCCAGTACTCGACCGGGCTGATCGCGCTCGCGGTCGCGGTGTACGTCCTCGCGCGCGCGGGGAGGAGCGTCGGCTGGTTCGCCCTCGGCGGCGTGCCGGCGGCGCTCGCGCTCGCGGTGTACGACACGGCGGCGTTCGGCTCGCCGTTCCACCTGTCGTACCGCTACGAGGCCGGCCCGCTCGGCTCGAATCAGCGCGAGGGCTTCTTCGGGATGGCGGTCCCGTCGCGGCACGGGCTCGTCGACACGCTCGTGGTCGACCGCGGCCTGCTCGTCTTCTCGCCCGTCCTGCTCGCCGCGGCGGCCGGTCTCGTGCTGATGTACCGCCGCGGTTTTCGGGCCGAGGCCGTGCTCGCCGCGGTCGTCACGGTCGTGTTCGTCGTCTCCGACGCCGGCTACTTCCTCCCGTACGGCGGCGCCTCGCCCGGCCCGCGGTTCCTGACGCCCGCGATCCCGTTCCTCTGCCTCGGCCTGCCGTTCGCGCTCGAGCGGGCGAGGGCTGTCGTGCTCGCGCTCGCGGTCGCCTCGATCGTCCTCACGACGGCGAACGCGGTTACCTGGAGCGTGCGCGACTCGTACGACCGCTGGTACCCGGGTCACGGCTTCAACGACCTCGCGAAGACGGTCTGGATGTGGCTCGGCGTCGACAACCGGATCGTCGGTGCGGGGATCACGCTGCTCCTCGCGCTTGCGGCGCTTGCGGTCGCGTCCGCGTCTCCCGCGAAGATGCACACGTGACGTACCGGCGGTTTGCGGTGCTGACGGCGTCGGCGGGCGTCGTCCTCTTCGTCGTGTGCTCGCTCGCCGCGCAGGGCGGGCCGCTCGCGCACGGGAGCTTCGGCGACGTCTACGAGTACCACCTGTACGGGCACCGGATGGCGTCGGGACTCTGGCCGTACCGCGACTTCTTCGATGAGTATCCGCCGCTCGCGCAGCCGCTCTTCCTCATCGTCACGTGGCTCCCGGGGAGCTACGCCCGTGCGTGGCAATGGACGATGGTCGTGCTCGGCGCCGCGTCGCTCGTGGCGCTCGTCGCGACGATCGCGTCGCTCGGCATGCCGCGCCGGAGGCTCGTCATCGCGGCGGCGACGATCGGCGTCACGCCGCTCTTGCTCGGCCAGTCGATCTTCGACGAGTTCGACCTGTGGCCGGCGTTCCTCGCCGCCGCGGCGCTGCTCGCGTTCGTGCGGCGGCGCGAGGGGACGGCGTATGTGCTGCTCGCGCTCGCGGTCGCGGCGAAGACGTATCCCGTCGTGTTCCTGCCGCTCGCGCTCATCGCGACGTGGGAACGGGGAGGGAAGCCGCTCCTGAAGCGCGGCCTCGCGTGGTTCCTCGGCACCCTCGTCGTCGTCCACCTGCCGTTCGCGATCGCCGGGCCGGGCGGGCTCCGGTTCAGCTACTGGGTGCAGATCAAGCGTGGGCTCGAGGTGGAGAGCCTCGCCTCGTCGGGGCTCCTCCTCCTCCACCGGCTCGGGATCGGCACGATCCACCTGCACGCGGCGCCGCCGGGGCAGACGGAGGTCGCCGGCGGTCTCGCGAACGCGCTCGCGACCGTCACGACGCTCGTCTCGGTCGTCGCGCTCGTCCTCGTGTACGTCCTCTACTGGCACCGGCGGCGACAGCCGATGATCCTCGCCTGGGCGGCCGCGGTCGTCGCGTTCGTCGCGTTCGCGAAGAGCTTCTCGCCGCAGTACGTCGACTGGCTTCTGCCGCTCGTGCCGGCGGCGGGGGTCGCCGCGTCGCTGCTGCTGCTCGTCATCGCGGCGCTCACGCACTCGGAGCTGATGCGCTTCCTCCACACGCCGGGCACGAGCACCGGCCACTACGCCGACGTGCTCACGCCGTGGGTCGTCGCGCGCGACCTGCTCGTCGTCGCGCTCTACGCGTTGCTCGTCGTGCTCCTGCGCCGCAGCCCGACGACCAAGAGCACGTAGAGCGCGACGAGGACGAGGTTCCGCGCGAGCACGGCCCAGATCGACGGGCCGAGCTTCGTCATGTGGAGATACGGGTCCGGGAAGCGCGCCCAGACCTGCGTCAGCGCGAGCGCGAGGAGGAAGACGCCCCACGCCGCGACCGAGTCGACGAGCGGGACGAGCGGCACGAGGAAGAGCAGGTACTGCGGCGAGAGCACCTTCGCGAACGCGACGAAGCCGACGGCCGTCGCGGCGACGGCGCGGAACGTCCGGTCGCGGTCGACGGGGCCGCCGCGCTCGAGGATCCACCACGCGACGAACGTCGCGGCGAGCACGACGAGCGAGAGCACCGTCGCGAGCGCGCTCGCCGTCCCGCCTGCGATGTCGAACGAGAACGGCGAGCTCGTGACGACGACGTGGAAGTCGGCGCCGAGCCGGTGTGCGACGCCGAGGACCGACCCGCCGAGGCTCTCGACCTGCAGCCCGCGTGTCGCCTGCTCCTGGAGGCTGAACCTGAGCCCGCCGGGCGCCGCCGCGGCGAACGGGAGGAAGACCGCGGCGAGAACGCCGGCGCCGACGTACGCGGCGCGTCGCATCTCGCTCCGGCCGCGATCGTGCGCGACGTACGCGAGGAGCGCGGGCGCGAGCAGCACCGGGTAGAGCTTCGCCGCGACCGCCGCGCCGAGCAGCGCGAGCCCCCAGCGCGGGTGCCCGCGCACGACGAGCGCGACGGCCCACGCTGTAAGCGCCGCCGGCCAGAGGTCGAAGCTGTTCACCGCGATCGGCCCGATCACCGCGGGCGCGACCCCGGCGACGACCACCGCCCCGAGCATGCGTCGCCGCGGCGCGCCGCGAAGCGCGAAGACCATCGCCGCGATCGCCGCCGCGCCGTACACGAACGCGAGCGCCTTGAACCAGGAGACGTAGTGCGACCGCGGCAGCGCCGGCAGCGCGAGCGCGGGGATCGCACCCGGGGGAAACTCCATCGAGAAGCCGGGCCGGTACGGGAGGTGGCCGTGCGCGATGCGATTCCCGTAGAGCGAGTAGAGGCCCGTGTCGGCCTTGCCGGTCCCGCTCCAGAGGCCGACGCTCGGCAGCGACATCGCCGCGAAGAGCACGACCCAGCCGACCGCGATCGCCTGCCAGGTCCTCACGTGCGCGCCCGCTGCACGAGCGACGCGAGCACCGCGACGCCGGCCGCCCAGAGCACGAAGAGCTCGGGCAGGCTCGCGTACATGAAGCGCGGGTGCTGCGCCGTCACGGCGTAGAAGCTGTAGAAGACGGGGTTGAGCAACAGGAACGCGAGCACGAGCGCGAGTGCCCACGGGCGCCGCAGTCCCCAGATCCCGACGATCGCGAGCGGGACGACGATCGCAAGTGTGTGCGGCGTGAAGATCGTCGAGTGCGTCCAGCTCGACACGACGTGGCGGATGTCGAACGGATCGCTCGGCCACGAGTTCTTGTTGTTGAACAGCTTCGGATACGAGTGCGGCCAGTACACGAGCACGACCGGTGCCCACGAGAGCGCGCCCGCGAGGTACGGGAGCGCGTCGCGCCGGTGGCCGCGGAGGATGACGACGACGAGCGCCGCCGCGGCGACGAGTGCGTTCGACACCTTCGCCGCCGTGGCGACGCTCAACGCGCAGCCCGCGAGCGACAGCCGCATCGGCGTCAGCCGCGGCGAGAGGAGCAGCGCCGCGCCCGTCGTCACGAGCAGCGTCGACATCGGCTCGTCGTAGAGATGGAGCCCGACGTCGATGTCCCACTGGCTGTTCGCCCACGCGCCGTGGCCGGCGATGAGTCCGACGAGGAACGGCCAGAGCGTCCAGAACGCCGCCGCGAGGAGCCCGACCCAGCGGCGGCCGCTCGCGTTCCGCCCGAGATACGCGACCGCCGGGACGGTGAGCGCGACGAAGACGAGCGAGATCGCGAAGCCGAAGTCCCAGCCGAGGTGGTGCGAGATCGCACCGAACGCGCGGACCGGGAGCATCGCGAGCCCCCAGACGAGCGGCCACGCGATCACCTGCGAGCCGCTGAACCTCTCCCAGTGGATGTTGGCGCAGACCGCGATCCCGAACGCGAACAGCGCCGCCGGCGGCAGCCACGGCCGCCACGACGGCCGGCGCCGCCACGCGACGACGATCGCCGCCGACGCGGCGAGCTCCAGGAGCACGAGCAGCGCGAGCAGCGGCCGCGGCATCCGCCCCCACGCCGCGATCACCTCGCGCGCGCCGGCGTAGAACGACGTCGCGTCACCGGTGAACCCGTCGTACGTCCAGCGCGGGAGGCCGGGGAGCTTCGAGCCGGAGTCCGCGTACGCGGCCAGCGGGATCGCGACGCGCACCGCCATCAGCACGCCGATCGCGGCCCACCAGCTGCTCAGCCTCGGCGCCCGCATCGCCGAAGGACGGTAACACCGGGTGTCCTACCGGGCGGTACATGCCCGCCTCTGGCCCGCGAGCACACGGCGCGCTGCCGCGTCCTCGGTCGCACCGATGGGCGACCATCGATGCTCCCTGCGTCCTTGCATCGCTTGGTGCTCGCGACCCAGAAGCTGCGCGGCACCACCCGGCAGGACACAAGCGGTAAATCATTCGTAAAGGCCCGCGCGCGCCGCCGGGCACCTCGGTAGCATCGAGTCGGATGCCGACTGCTGTGGTCACCGGAGGCGCTGGCTTCCTCGGCTCGCACCTCTGCGACTATCTCGTCGGAGAGGGCTTCCGCGTCGTCTGCGTCGACAATCTCGAGACCGGGTCGCTCCAGAACGTCGAGCACCTGCGCGGCGAGAGCTTCGTCTTCGTCAACCACGACATGACGAATCACCTCGAGGTCGACGAGGCGGTCGATTTCGTGTTCCACCTCGCGTCGCCGGCAAGCCCGATCGACTACCTCCGGCTGCCGCTCCAGACGCTGAAGGTCGGCTCCTACGGGACGCACAACGCGCTCGGCCTCGCGAAGTGGAAGCGCGCGCGGTTCCTGCTCGCGTCGACGAGCGAGGTCTACGGCGACCCGGCGGTGCACCCGCAGCCGGAGACGTACTGGGGCAACGTGAACCCGATCGGCCCGCGCGGCGTCTACGACGAGGCGAAGCGCTACGCAGAGGCTCTCGCGATGGCGTACCACCGCCAGCAGGGCGTCGACACGTGCATCGTCCGCATCTTCAACACGTACGGCACGCGCATGCGCCCCCACGACGGGCGCGCGATCCCGACCTTCGTCCGCCAGGCGCTCGCGAACGAGCCGCTCACCGTGTTCGGCGACGGCTCGCAGACGCGGAGCTTCTGTTACGTCGACGACCTCGTGCGCGGGCTCGTGCTGCTCGCGCGCAGCGGCGAGCATCTGCCCGTCAACATCGGCAACCCGCAGGAGCTCACGCTGCTCGAGCTCGCGCAGGCCGTGATCCGCGTCACGGGCTCGAAGAGCGAGATCGTCTTCGAGGCGCTGCCGGTCGACGATCCGCAGGTCCGCCAGCCGGACATCACCCGCGCCCGCCAGCTCCTCGGGTGGGAGCCGCAGGTCTCGCTCGACGACGGCCTGCGCCGGATGCTGCAAACGAGCGAACGGGAGTCATTGAGTGTCTAAGCGCCTCGCGTTGGTGGCGGCCGCAGTGCTGGTCGCCGTGGTTGCGGTGTCGGCGGCGACCGCGTCGCCGAAGCAGCACGCCGTGAAGCAGTCGTCCCATCTGCTCGTCGGCATGAACGACGAGCCCGACACGCTGTACGGCGACCCGGCGACCGCGTTCGCGACGCTGAAGGCGCTGAACGTGCAGGTCCTGCGCGTGAACCTCTACTGGGGCGGCAACAAGTGGGCCGTCGCGAACTCGAAGCCGTCGGACCCGACCGACCCGGGCGACCCCGCGTACCAGTGGGGGCTCTACGACCGACTCGTGCAGTACGCGCACACGTACAACATCCAGGTCGTCTTCTCGATTCTCTTCACGCCGGGCTGGGCGAACGGCGGCCAGGCGCGAACGGTTCCGCCGACGAACATGCAGGACCTCCAGAACTTCGCGTACGCCGCCGCCGAGCGCTACAGCGGCCTCTGGACGCCGCCGGGCTGGCAGCGCAACCCGCAGCTCGGGATCGACGGCAGCCCGCTGCCGAAGGTGAGCCTGTGGACGGCGTGGAACGAGCCGAACAACCCGATCTGGCTCACGCCGCAGTACAAGAAGGTCGGCAAGAAGTGGATCGTGCAGAGCGCGAAGTCGTACGCGCAGATCTGCAACGCGATCTACGACGGCGTGCACTCGCCTTCTCTCGGCCCGCTGCCGGGCGAGACCGTCGCGTGCGGCGTCACCGGCCCGAAGGGCAACGACGCGCCGACGTCTGCGCGGCCCTCGGTCGACCCGCTCACGTTCCTCACCGCCGCGCACCAGTACGGCATGAAGACGTTCGACGTCTATGCGCATCATCCGTACGCCAACGCCGGCAACGAGTCGCCGACGTACGTGCCGAAGGGCAAGGACCGGCTGCGCGTGCAGCTCGGCAACATCAACACCCTGCTCGCGAAGGTCTCGCAGTACTACGGGCCGAAGCACCTCTGGATCACCGAGTACGGCTACCAGACGAACCCGCCCGACACGACGATCTTCGGGACGAGCTGGGCGAATCAGGCTAAGTGGCTGACCCAGGCGTACGCGATCGCGCGCAAGAACCCGCGGATCGACATGATGCTCTGGTTCCTCGTGCGCGACGAGCCGGTCATCAGCGGCTGGCAGTCCGGCCTCGAGACGGTCGCCGGCAAGCGCAAGCCGAGCTGGAACGCGTTCATCAAGGTCCCGCGCGGCTAGCCGACGAGGAACTCGATCGTGCGCCGGAGGCCCTCCTCGAGGGCGACGGCCGGCGCGTAGCCGAGGAGGCGCTCCGCCTTCGAGAGGTCGGCCCACGAGTCGCGGATGTCGCCGGGCCGCGGCGGGAGGTTGACCTTCTCCACCGGCTTGCCGAGGATCGCGCCGATCGTGTCCGCGACCGCGTTGACCGTCGCGGGCGCGCCCGCGGCGACGTTGAAG
>Ga0335070_10011706_pt1 | contig 10242 bp, 9 predicted proteins | sample Lox_Sample_13_FD_206722 | JGI IMG/M metagenome (GOLD analysis project Ga0335070, IMG submission 206722) | Soil microbial communities from Loxahatchee National Wildlife Refuge, Florida, United States - Lox_Sample_1.3 | ecosystem: Environmental > Terrestrial > Soil > Wetlands | place: USA: Florida... | reverse complement strand
AACCCGTCGCGCGGATCGAGCGGGCGCACGACAGGATCGCGAACGGTTGCGCGGGGCTCGGCGAGGGCTGGTTCGCTTCGGTGAGCCGCGACCTGAAGCTGCGCATCTGGTCGCCTGAGCAGCACTGCGAGGTGCTGGCGACGCCGCACACGCATTCGATCAAGTGCGCGTGCGCGAGCGACGACGGCCGCTTCGTTGCAACCGGCAGCTATAACGGGCGCGTGGCGATCTACGACCGGCGCGAGTCGCAATGGTGCGCCGACGAACGCGCAACGAGCGCGGGCGTGTCGTCGCTGGCTTACGACCCGCACGCGTGCCTCTTCCTCGCGAGCTCGTATGACGGGCATGTCTACCCTGTCGCCGCGCGAGCGCGCTGAACCCGGCACGCGCGCCTTGCATCGCGCGTGCCATTATGAAGAGGACTTCTAACGATATGATGCCGATGCTCGCCGACAATCCAAATCGCCTGACCGACCGCGAGGCCATGGGGCTACCCGAAACGTTCGTTGCGCGCCTGCCGGCCACGCTGCTGGCCGGACATCGCGACCTGCCGTGCGTCGAGCCGGGCGAACTCGCCGCGCTCGCCGCGGACCCAAGGCAGCCGTTTGAGCGGCGCTACGCAGCTGGCACGCTGCTCGGTCTGGTCGGCGATCCGCGTATCCGGCCGCTCGATCCGTGCATGTTCGCGATCCCCGCCGCGCGCGCCACGCTTGGCTTGTCCCGCGCGGACGTGAGCCGCGTCGTCGCGCAGTGGGGTGATGTCGGCGTGATCGAGCCGTGGATCGCGAAGGAATGCCCGCGTTACGAGGTACAGATCGCGGAATTCGCGTTGATGCGCTACCCGGTCACGAATCTCGAATACCGGTTATTTCTCGAACACACGGGTCTGGCTTTGCTGCCGACCTCGTGGACCTTCGGCGCCTATCCGGCCGAGCGGGCGAATCATCCCGTCTGGTCGGTGCCGCCCGAGGCTGCCGATCGTTACGCGCAGTGGCTGTCGGACGCAACGGGGCGGCGCTTCCGGCTGCCTTCGGAGGCCGAGTGGGAGTACGCGGCGTCGGGCGGCGCGCACGAGTACCCATGGGGCGACGTGTTCGATCCACGGGCGGCGAACACCGTCGAGGCCGGTCCGCTCGGCACGACGCCGGTCGGCATTTTTCCGGATGGGCGCAGCCCGTTCGGTATCGACGACATGGCGGGCAACGTCGAGGAGTACGTGGCCGACGACTATCGGCCCTACCCTGGCGGCGCACCGGTCGACGACGACCTGGTGCTCTCGCAGGGCGCGTATCGCGTGGCGCGTGGCGGCAGCTTCACGCGTTTCGGCGACCTCGCGCGCTGCGCGCGCCGGCACGGCCGCTACCCGCGCGACATCTACGCCATGGGCTTCCGGCTTGCGGAGTCGCTGCAATGAGCGGCCCCGCGACTTTCGATGGGGCGCTCGATAGCGCGGCGGCCTTTTCCGTCGCCGATCAGACGCATATGGCGCGCGCGCTCGAACTGGCGGCGCGGGGCCTTTATACGACGACGCCGAATCCGCGGGTCGGGTGCGTGATCGTGAAGGACGGCGTGGTGATTGGCGAGGGCTTCACGCAGCCGGCCGGCCAGGATCACGCCGAGGTGCAGGCGCTGAAGGATGCCCGCGCGCGTGGCTGCGACGCGCGCGGCGCGACGGTCTATGTGACGCTCGAGCCGTGCAGCCACGTTGGCCGTACGTCGGCGTGCGCGCGCACGCTGATCGAATCGCGCGTGCGCGACGTGGTCATGGCGATGGAAGATCCCGACCCGCGCGTGTCCGGCAGCGGTGCGGCGATGCTACGGGCGGCGGGTATCGACGTACGTACCGGGCTCCTCGCGAAACAGGCAGGAAAACTGAATATTGGCTTCGTGTCGCGGATGACGCGCAGACGTCCGTGGGTGCGCGTGAAAACCGCGATGTCGTTGGATGGCCGCACCGCGCTGAGTTCCGGCGAAAGCCGTTGGATCACCAGCGCCGCAGCGCGCGCGGACGGCCACGCATGGCGTGCTCGCGCGTGCGCGATACTGACCGGCATCGGCACCGTGCGCGACGACGACCCGCTTCTCACGGTGCGCGAGGTCGAGACGTGCCGCCAGCCGTTGCGCGTGCTGATCGACAGCCGTCTGGCGCTTTCGCTTGACGCTCGTCTGGTCGAAGGCGGACCGCTGCTCGTGTTTTGCGGCAAGCTCGACCGCGCGGCGATGAAGCGCGCTGCGGCGCTGGAGGCGCGGGGCGCGCAGATCGTGTCTATCGCCAACGGGCCAGGCGGGGTCGATCTACGGGCGGTGCTTGCAGAGCTGGGCGCACGCGGCATCAACGAACTGCACGTGGAAGCGGGGCGCACGCTAAACGGCGCGCTGCTGCGGAACCGTTGCGTCGACGAGTTGCTGGTCTATCTCGCCCCGTGTGTGCTTGGCGCCGACGCCGCCGCGATGTTCGAGATCGCTGCACCCGAAGCGCTGGAGGGCCGCGTGCGGTTGGCCGTGCAACACGTCGATCGGATCGGCGACGATTTGCGGATCCTCGCGCGCATGGTGGATATCGACGCGCGGGTTTGAACGGTGGCAGACGCTTGCGCGTGTGCGGGGCGTGCACATGTGTGGAAGTGGGGGTGCAAGGCCTGGGCAGCGTCGCTGTGCCGCCCGAATGCCGCAGGCTTCACCGGGAATCCGGTGTGCGGGTGAATGGTCTCGATCGGAATCAGCGGGCGACGAAGTTGCGCTGCGATTTTGGGGAAGCGCCGTCACCGGGTTGCTTGTTCTGTTTGCAAACCGAACGATGCTTGCCGTTTCGCGGCGCGATGTGGCCTTCGGCGGCGGCCGTGCGAATATGGCTGGACCGCGAGAGGCGACCACGCGAACCGTCCGCTGCGCGGGCGAACGCATACGCGGCGATCTCGCCATTCGCGATCTTTTCGACGCCGCCTGTCCATCGGCATGCGGCCCGCGCGTCATTGTGATGGCGGCCGATGTACTCACCCGCCATCAACCCATGATGGAGGCTCACATGCAATACCTGTTGATGATCTATTCACAAGAAAACCGCTGGAACCAGATGACCGACAGCGAGCGGCAGCAAGGCGTCGCCGCGTATCAGGCGTACACCGAATCGTTGAAGAACGCACAAGCGCTGGTGGGCGCCAACCGGCTGCAGCACACGAGCACGGCCACCACGGTGCGACTCGTCGACGGCAAGCCGCAGGTGCTCGACGGACCATATTCCGATTCGAAGGAGCAACTCGCCGGCTACTACCTGATCGATGTGCCCAACCTGGATGCGGCGCTCGCGTGGGCGTCGCGTTGTCCTGGCGCGGCGCACGGCATCATGGAAGTGCGCCCGGTCTGGACCGCCCCCTACGATGCGCCATCTGCGGCATGAGTCAGTCCGGCGGCGACCGTGACGCGGACAGCGCCGCGCATGCCATTGCCGAGGCGGTGGCGCGCCGCAGCTACGGCAAGCTCGTCGCGTTGCTGGCGATGCGCACGCGCGACGTCGCCGCCGCCGAGGACGCGCTCGCCGACGCCTTCGCGGCCGCGCTCGCGGACTGGCCGCAGCGCGGCTGCCCCGCGAATCCCGAAGCATGGCTGATGACGGTTGCGCGCCGGCGGGCGATCGACGGCGCGCGCCATCGCCGTGTGGGTGACGAGGTGGCGAACCAGCTTGCGATCCTCGCCGACGAGATCGACGAGGCCCAAGCCGGTGTGCTGCCGGACCGGCGGCTGGCGCTGCTGTTCGCGTGCACGCACCCTGCGCTCGAGGCCGCGATTCGCACGCCGCTGATGCTGCAAGTGGTGCTGGGGCTCGAAGCGAAGACGATCGCGTCCGCGTTCCTCACGTCGCCTGCGGCGATGAGCAAGCGCCTCGCGCGCGCGAAGAACAAGATCCGCGCAGCGGGCATTCCGTTCAGCGTGCCCGAGCGCGAAGAATTGCCTGACCGGCTTGCTGCGGTGCTGGAAGCGGTCTACGCGGCGTATGCCGAAGGGTGGACCGACCCGGTCGGTGGCGATACGCAGCGGCGCGATCTCACCGGCGAGGCGCTGTTTCTGGCACATCTGCTCATCGAGCTGCTGCCCGAGGAGCCGGAGACGCTTGGTCTGCTGGCGCTGATGCTGTATGCGCAGTCGCGCCGCGATGCGCGACGCGATGCGGCCGGCGACTACGTGCCGCTATCGGCTCAAGATCCGGCGAAATGGAATGCGCCGATGATCGATGCAGCCGACACCCTGCTGCGGCGCGCAAACGCATTGAACGCAATCGGACGCTTCCAGCTCGAAGCCGCGCTGCAATCGGCGCATGTGCATCGCTGCCGCACGCAGCGCCCGAACTGGGACGAGATCGTGCAGCTCTACGATGCGCTGCTTGCGATCGCGGCGTCGCCGGTAGTCGCGGTGAACCGCGCGCTCGCGCTGGCGGAACGGGACGGGCCGCGCGCGGCGCTCGACGCGCTCGAGCCCTATGCGGGCGATCCGCGGCTGGCCGACTACCAGCCGTACTGGGCCGCACGCGCCGATCTGCTCGCGCGTGCCGGCGCCACGGATGAAGCGCTCGGCGCGTACGATCTCGCGATTGGCCTCGAGCGCGATCCAGCCGTGCGCCGGTTCCTGCAGCACAAGCGCACGAAGCTTTTATCGGCGAGCAGCTAGAAAATGGCATTGCGCAGCGCGCGGTAAGCGACTTGACGTGCCATCGCGCTGCGAAGTGGAGCGAAGCGAGGCAGCACACAGCTCACCGCCTCGTCGGCACTTGCCCAACCGACAGGTGACACATCCAGTGCGCGTGCCCACACGGGGTGCGCCCCTACAACGCGCGGCTCACGAGCAGCGGGTCCACCACGCCGACGGCTTGGGCGTCGCGGCTCGCATACGGCAGTTTGTGCAGGACGAAGCGCATGGCATTCAGCCGTGCGCGCTTCTTGCAATTGGAGCGGATGACGGTCCATGGCGCGTCGGCGGTATCCGTTCGCGAGAACATGGCCTCCTTCGCCTGCGTGTACTCGTCCCACTTGTCGAGCGAGGCGAGATCGACGGGACTCAACTTCCATTGCTTGAGCGGATGTACCTTGCGCTCCTTGAAACGGCGGCGCTGCTCGGCTCGGCTCACCGAGAACCAGAACTTGATCAGGTGGATGCCGCTGCGGATCAACTGGCGCTCGAACTCGGGCACCTGCATCATGAAATCGGCGTATTCCTGCGGCGTGCAAAAGCCCATCACATGCTCGACGCCGGCCCGGTTGTACCACGAGCGATCGAACAGCACGATCTCGCCCGCCGAAGGCAGATGCTGCACATAGCGCTGCAGATACCACTGCCCGCGTTCGACTTCGGTGGGTTTTTCGAGTGCCACGACACGGGCGCCGCGCGGGTTCAGATGTTCCATGAAGCGCTTGATCGTGCCGCCCTTGCCGGCCGCATCGCGCCCCTCGAAAAGGATCACGACGCGCTGCCCGGTTTCGCGCACCCACGCCTGGAGCTTGAGCAGCTCGACCTGCAGCCGGTACTTCTGCCGCTCGTAACTGCGGCGCGACATCAGGTTGCGATACGGATAGGCGCCTTCGCGCCAGCCGGCGGCGAGTTCCTCGTCGGGATGGCGCGCGCGCGGGTTGCGCCAGTCGGCCGGGTTGCCTTCGAGGATCAGGCTGCGCAACCGGGCGGCCTCGTCGGGTGACATGCCCTGCATCAATGCGGAAATGGACTCGAGCAGCGAATCGGGCGGATTCTGTTGCATGGGATTGCGCGCGAGGAGGTAGTGGACGGCCCCCGCGATGCTCTGGCTCGCGGACTCGATGGCGCTGTCGACGGTGTGCAGCTCGGCGCTGCGGGGCGTGACGAGCGGGCGTCCTGTGGCAGGACCGGGATCGTCGGAGTTAGGGTGGGGACTGGGTTTAGGCATGATTCTGGCAGATGCGGGGACGGATGGCGGGCGAAGCCAGGGCTGGCAAAGCGGGAGCGACAATTGAACGCAATTGAACGTAGAACCGCGCCTTGCGGGTTATCGCGAGGCGAGCGCGAAGGCCATGCTGGCTGCCGGGAGGGGCGCCGGCCCGCGGGTGGCGAGGCGCTGGACGCCGCCCGGTTCAGGCGTTGGCAGCCTTTCTCAGGATCACGTACAGCGAGTCCTTGAGCTGGAGCTTTTCTTTTTTCAGTTGCTCGATTTGCATGCCGTGCGAAGGTACGACGCCGGCCTCCATGTTCTTGATCTGCTGATCGAGGTCATTGTGGCGATGAAAGATCCGTGCAAAGTGGTCATCCTCGATCTTGAGGCGCGATATCAAATCTCTGTACTCTGGAAACACTCAACACTCCTTACAGATGTGAAAATGGGGGAAATCGGAATGTAATTATTCTTCCACCGTCTCGTCATGGCAGTCTTGACCATCATCAGATGCAGGATGGGTCACGCGGGCGCACCGGCGTTAGGGGCCGCTCGCGGGCGTCTCAGGGACGGTCCCTGGGGCGTCGGTGCCGTCTCCCGTGTACCATCGGCCCCGTATTCCTGGCATCCACTCGCTTGCATCGTTCTAAAGCTTCGCGCCCACTCACAGAACCCTGGAGCGTTCATGGATCGCGTTCTGGAAATCGTGCTGGATGTCGTGATCCCGGCCGCGCCGGATACACCCAAAGCCGCCGCCGTGTACGGGGCCTCAGGTAGCCGCTCAGGTAGCTCAGGTAGCGCGGAACCCTCGGAACTGGCTGCCGCCCTGTGCGCAGCGTTGCCGTCGCTCACGGCGCTGCCCGATCCGCGCGCGCACGTGACGACGGTCGCCTTCGACCGCGGCGGCGCACTGGGCCGTCTCGGCTGGCGCGTTGCCGTCGAGTCGCGTGGCGATACGCAAAGCGTCGTCGTGTCGAGTCGCTGCATCCATACGCCGGGGGTCACCGTGGTTGCGCGAGTGTTCGAAGCGCCGCTCGATACGGGCGGCATCGCCCAAGCCCTCTTCGACGCTGCGCCGGAGCCGTTTCGCGAGGCGCTCGGCGCCGCGGACGATCTCGCGCCGTCGGCCTCGCTCGCGGCCACGCGCAGTGGCTGGCTATGGCCGCGCGGCGACATCGACGTGCTGCTCACCTTCGACGAATACGTGCGCGAGTCTCCCGCGCCGCCGCAGGCGTCGGAGGACGCCGCGGCCGTTGCACAGCTGCCCGAGGTGCATGAGTTGCGCGTGAGCGCGCCTTGGCCAGAAGGCGAGGACGAGCGGCCGATCGTCGACGCGCTCTTTGCCGGCGCCTGCGACCTGGTCGGCGCGCTGCCCGCGTTCGTGCGCCTCACGGATGCGCTCGAACGCGCCGCAGCCGGCAACGTGGCCGGCGACGCCCGGGCGGTGCACTCGGACGCCGTGGATCTGGCAGGCGCCGCCACGGCCGAGGCCGCGCTCGTCGCGATCGGACGCAACATCAGTGCGCAATGGCTCGGCAACGACGCCGGCGCGCGCGACAGCGCGAACGGCGAATTCATCCATCAGATGCGTGTGGCGCAGCGGCGGCTGCGCACCGCCATGCGTATCTTCTCGCGCTGGCGCGACGAGAACTGGACGACGTGCATCGAACCGGAGCTCAAATGGCTCGGTGGGCTCCTCGCCGAAGCGCGCGATCGCGATGTCTTCGTCGACTCGACGCTGCCCGCACTTGCCGCCGCCGACGTCGAGCCCGCGCGCTGGAACGCGATCCGCGACGAGGCGAACGCCCAGCGCCTTGCCGCCCGTGCGCGCCTGCGCGAGGCGCTGGCGTCGCCGCGCTATGCATTGGCGGCGCTCGCGTGGCTCCGGTGGCTCGCTGCGCTCGCCAGCCGTGCGCGACTCGCGGGTGAAGCGGGGCGCTCGCTGCACCGGCACGCGAAGAAGTGCGTGCGGCGCTACTACGAGAAGCTCGTGAGCACGCAAAAGCTCACGACCATCGACGAGGCGAGCCGTCATCGTGTGCGCATCAACGCGAAGTACCTGCGCTATACGATCGAATTCTTCGCCACGCTGACGTCGCGCCGCACGCGCGTGGGCGTGGCGCGCACGATCGCGCGGCTGCAGGGCGTGCTCGGCGACGGCAACGACGCTGCGGTGGCCCTGCGCTATCTCGAGCGCATGGACGCCGAGCCGTATCAGCTCGGCTTCGCGCGCGGCTGGTGCGAGGCCGTCAAGCGCTATACCGCGAAGGAGGGCGAGCGTCTGCTGCGCGAACTGGGCGAGCCGAAGGTGCCGCGCCACGCTTGAGTCCCTCGGCGCGCGCCCCTATCATCGCTGGCGGGTTTGCGAACCCGGGCGAGCTCCGGCTCATTTCGTCCTGTCTTTTTCTTTCCCTGCGCACGATGAATCCCGCTGCCTCGAATTCCCCTCCGACCGGATCCACTCAACCCGGAGGCGCTTCTGCTACGCCGCCTGCGTCGCCGGAACTCGGTCTTGGCGGTTCGGTCTGGTTTCAGTCCGGGCAGCAGATGCTCGGTGGCGCCGCGCGCGTCGCGCTGCTCGAAGCCATTCACGCAACCGGCTCGATCACCGGCGCGGCGAAGGCCGTGGGCATGAGCTACAAGGGCGCGTGGGATGCCGTCGACGCCATGAACAATCTCGCGGGCGAGGCGCTGGTCGTCCGCGCTGCAGGTGGCAAGGGCGGCGGCGGGACGAGGCTCACCCCGCGGGCGCTGCGTCTCGTCGAAACGTTTCGGGCCATCGAACATGAGCATCGGCGCTTTCTCGAGCGTGCGGCGCAGGCGCTCGCGGCCGGTGCGAACGAAGGGGAAGAGGCGCGCGCCGGCGGTTTCGAGCGCGATCTGGCCGTACTCGGCCGCTTTGCGATGCGCACGAGCGCGCGCAATCAGCTATTCGGCACAGTGACGGCGATCGTGAGGGGCGCTGTAAACGACGAGGTTTCGATCACATTGCCGGGCGGCGAAACGCTCGTCGCCACGGTCACGCACGAGAGTGCGGAGGCTCTCGGGCTCGCTGCGGGCGCGCCGGTGGTGGCGCTGGTGAAGGCGACCTCGGTCGTGCTGGTCGCGAGCGCGGCGGACGCGGCGCGCCTCTCGGCTCGCAACCGGTTGAGCGGAACCGTCGATGTCGTGCGGCACGGCGCCGTGAACGCGGAGGTAACGCTCGCGTTGCCGAGCGGCGTCGTGATCGCGGCCATCGTCACCGACGCGAGCGTGGACGCGCTCGGCCTCGCCCCTGGGAACGCAGCGACGGCCGTATTCAAGGCGTCGAGCGTGCTGCTGGGTGTGGCCGGCTGAGGTATGAGCGGCTGAATTGCGGCTGGCTCCGCCGTGGCCGGCTGAGCTTGCAGCCGGCCGAGCGTCAGGCGTGGTGCTGGACGGGCGGCGCCAGCCCGTTGCGGGTTTGCGAGACGGGTGCGTCGGGCGCGCGATTGGTGTGGCCGGCCTTCCATTTGGCGCGCACATAAGGCCGGTCGTGGCCCGATACGGTCAGTGCGATGTTCGTGACCCAGCGATGCGTGGGCACGTGCACGTTGTGCAACGCAACAGTCAGCGCGGCGAGGCTCAGCGCGACGACGGCCGCCGAAATCCTCCGGGCCTGCGCCTGCCACCAGTAGCGCGCGAACACGAGCGCCGTGAGTGCGCCGACGACGCAGCCGGTGACGGCTTCGGAAGGCGAATGTGCGTCGAGCACCACGCGCGATAGCGCGACCGCGAGCCCCACCGCCAGGCCCATGACGATGCCCGCAACCCTCACGACAGGCGGCGCGCCTTGCAGCATCAGGAAGAACGCGACGGGATAAACGGCCGTGGAGAGCATGGCGTGGCCGCTAATGCCCGTGAAGTCGAGTTCGCGCACGCCCACGCCCCAGCCGAGGAAGGCGAGTTTGGTGAGTGTCACGAGGCCGATTGCCACGCCGAGCAGCAACACCCAGCTCGCCGCCATACGCCACGAATAGCCGGCCACGAGCCATAGCGCGATTGCCAGCGCGAGCGGCAAGGTGAGGCCCGCGCCGCCGAGGTTGGTAATCGAATACCACAGATGTGTGGGCAAGTCTGGCATGAGTCAGCGCCGCCGGGCGTATCGAAAAGAAGTTGCAGCGATTTCAATATGTAACGCGTGACGAAGCCGGCTGGCCGACAAGCGCATCACGAAGGCTTCCAGTATAGCCGCGTCGCGTAGATGCAAGCATTGCGCGCCATTTCTGCAAAGTCGGAATCGAATGGGTCTGATCTGCAGCCTCGGGCATTTGGTGTTATTGTGCGTTGCACAATGACAGGTCGCGGCGAAACGCCACAGCGTGTCAGACCCT
>Ga0335070_10011705_pt1 | contig 10243 bp, 6 predicted proteins | sample Lox_Sample_13_FD_206722 | JGI IMG/M metagenome (GOLD analysis project Ga0335070, IMG submission 206722) | Soil microbial communities from Loxahatchee National Wildlife Refuge, Florida, United States - Lox_Sample_1.3 | ecosystem: Environmental > Terrestrial > Soil > Wetlands | place: USA: Florida... | reverse complement strand
TGCGGCCCTCCGGCGAGCGCCAGCTGAACTCGACGCTGTTCCAGCTGCACGTCGACAGGCAGGACGGCGCGGTCACGCACCTGGTGGCGGCCGGCGCGGGGTACGGGCACGGGGTGGGGATGTGCCAGTTCGGGGCGGTGGGGCGCTCGCGCGCCGGGCAGGACTACCGCGCGATCCTGTCCGCGTACTATCACGGGACCACGCTGGAGCGATTCTACTGATGGCCAGCAACGGGAGCACCAGCATCCGGATCGGCCTCGTCGGCGCCGGCGCGATCGCGCAGATCGCCCACCTGCCGGTGCTGCGCCGCTTCAAGGACGTGCAGATCGTCGGCATCGCCGACAGCGACGGCGCGAAGGCGCGCGCGCTGGCGCAGCGTCTCGGCGTGGGGTCGTGGTACACGGACATCGAGGATCTGCTGGAGTTCGGCAAGCTGGACGCGGTCCTGATCTGCACGCCCAATCACCTGCACGAGGCGCACGTGCTGTCGGCCCTCGCGGCGGGCGCGCACGTCGTGGTCGAGCGCCCCATCTCGCTGACCGCCGCAGGCGTGGCCAAGGTGCTCAAGGCCTCCGAGAAGGCCAAGCGCAACGTGCTGGTGGCGATGAACCACCGGTTCCGGGCGGACGTGCAGGCGGTATACAAGTTCATCGAGGGCGGCGAGCTCGGCGAGCTGGCCACGGTGCGCGCCGGCTGGCACGTGTTCCGCGCGGCGAAGCACCAGCTCGGCTGGCGGTCGCGGCGCAGCGAGTCGGGCGGCGGGGTGATGATGGACCTCGGCCTGCCGATGGTGGATCTCGCGCTGTGGATCGCCGGGCGTCCCGAGGTGGCGCGCGTCTCGGCGTGGCTGCGCAGCAGCGCCCAGGTGGACGAGATCGCGTCGGCGCAGCTGTACACCGAGAAGGGGCTGGTCATCTGCCTCGACGCGTCGTGGCGCCACGTCGGCGAGAGCGAGCGCTTCTGGCTCGACGTGCAGGGAACCAAGGGCTCAGCCTCGATCGCGCCGTTCAAGGTGTTCAAGGAGCTGCACGGCCAGGCCGAGGACGTCACGCCGACGGGCGCGACCGGGCGCGAGCACGCCTTCACCGCGTCGTACCGGTCCGAATGGGCCTACTTCCTGGCCGGCGTGCGCGGTGAGGTGAAGCTCGTGCCGCCCGAGGATCAGATCCGCCTGCACAAGGTCATCGAGGCGATCTACCGCTCGGCGGACGAGCAGCGCGACGTGAAGGTGTGACCCTCAGGAAGCTGGTGCCCTCCGGGCGTGGGCTCCTGCTGGCCGTGGTGTCGGCCGGCCTGCTGTTCGTCGCCTATCCCCCCGCCAGTCTCGTCGTTCCCTCGTTCGTGGCCATGGTGCCGTTCCTGTGGGCGCTGGCCGACGAGCGCGAGCGGACGGATCCGCACGTCGCGCGCACCGGGTACTGGTTCGGGGTGATCGTCAACGGGGCGGTGCTGTACTGGATGGTCGTCGCCCTCTGGCACTTCACGCCCCTGTCCCTTCTCGGCTACCTCGCCTCGCTGCTCCTCGTGCTGGGACCGTTGTGGGCGCTCCTCGCCTGGGCGCTCGCGCACCTCGAGCGACGCACCACGGTGCCGCTGTGGGTCTCCTTCCCGCTGCTGTGGACGGCCACCGAGTGGCTGCTCGGTCATCTGTCGGACATCCGCTTCCCGTGGCTTGGGCTCGGGACGTCGCTGGTGCGCGTGCCGGTGCTGGTCCAGTGGGCCGACATCGCCGGCGCGCGCGGCGTGACGCTGTGGCTGGCCTGGGCGAACGCGCTGGTGTTCCTGGCCCTGCGGACGCGCCGGTGGAGGAGGCCCGCCGTCGGCCTGGCCGTCACGCTCGTGCTCGCGACGGCGTACGGCGCCTGGCGCGAGCGCACCCTCGTGATGCGGCCGGTGGCGAGCGTCGCCGTGGTCCAGCCGAACGTGGGCTACGACGAGAAACGGGAGAGCCGCGAGAGCCGGCCCGCGATGGACTCGCTGGTGCGGGAGTTGATGGACCTGACGCGGCAGGCGCGGCGTGACACGTCGGTGGACCTGGTCGCGTGGCCCGAGGCCGCGGTCCCCAACTACTTCTACAACTACCCCTACTGGGAAGCGTGGATCGACTCGCTGGCGCGGGGGCTGCGCACGAGCGTGCTGGCGGGCGGGCTCGACGTCGTGTTCGCGCCCGACGGCAGCTACGAGTACTACAACGCCGCGTTCCTCTTCGACACCGCCGGCTCGGCGCGCGACTGGCCGGTCTACCACAAGCGGGACCTGGTGCCGATCGTCGAGCGCGTGCCGTTCCTGAACCCGCGCTGGTTCGGCAACCTGCGGTGGTTCGGCGGGTTCGGCAAAGGCCGGGTGTTCCCGGTGTACCGGATCGCGCAGGGCGGCTTCGGCGTGCTCATCTGCTACGAGTCGGCGTTCGAGGACCTCGCGCGCCGGTATCGGAGGGACGGCGCCGACTTCCTGGTCAACATCACCAACGACGCCTGGTTCGGCCGCACCGCGGCGCCCTACCAGCACGCCTCGCACCTGGTGATGCGCGCGATCGAGACGCGGATGGGCATCGCCAGGGCGGCGAACACCGGCATCAGCGAGTTCGTCGATCCGCTGGGACGCACCCACCTCGCCACGCCGCTGATGGTGGAGCGGGTGGAGGCGGCGGACGTGCTCACCAGCGACGTCCGCACGCTGTACGTTCGACTGGGCGACTGGGTGGGCATCCTCGCGCTCGTGGGGACCGCCGCCTGCCTGCTCGCCGCGTGGCTCCGCAAGGCACCGCCGGGAGGACCCGCATGACCCGCACCGCGCTGCTCGCCGCCCTGCTCGCCGCAAGCGCCCCCGTCGCCGCCGCACAGCAGCCGTTCTCGGCGGGCCCATGGGACCCGGCGGTCCCGACCCCGCGCTCCGTGCTCGGCTACGAGCCGGGGGAACGCTTCACGCCGCACGCGATGCTGGGCCGCTACCTGGAGCGCCTGGCGGCCGCGAGCCGGCGGATCCGGGTGGACACGGTGGCCGTCACCTTCGAGGGCCGCGAGGCGTTCCTCGTGGCCGCGACGGACGAGGCCAACGCGGCGCGGCTCGAGGCGATCCGCGCCGACCTGTCGCGGCTGGCCGATCCGCGCGGGGCGTCCGCCGCCGACCTGGCCGCAATCGCCGCGCGCACGCCGGCCACGGTGTGGCTCGGCTACACGGTGCACGGGGGAGAGGCCTCGGGCACCGAGGCGGCCATCGCCCTGCTGTACCAGCTCGCCGCGGGCCGCGATGCCGAGACGCAGATGATCCTCGACTCCTGCGTGGTGCTCGTCGACCCGGTCCAGAACCCGGACGGGCACGAGCGCCACGTGCAGGACGTGCTGCGGCAGCGCCTGGCGACCGGCGTGCCGGTCTCGCCGGCCGCGATGGTGCACCAGGGATCATGGCCCGGGCCGCGGACCAGCCACTACTACTTCGACATCAACCGCGACTGGTTCATCCTCTCGCACCCGGAGACCCGGGGGAGGGTGGAGGCCTTCCGGCGCTGGTGGCCGATGGTGGCGGTGGATCTGCACGAGATGGGGTCCGGCTCGACGTACTACTTCGCCCCGCCGATGGCCCCGGTGAACAGGAACGTGCCGGAGAACACGCGGCGGTGGTGGGAGGTGTACGCGGCGGCCAACATCGCGGCCTTCGACCAGCACGGCTGGTCGTTCTTCCGCCGCGAGGGCTACGACGAGTTCTACCCGGGCTACGGCGTGTCGTGGCCGATCCTCACCGGCGCGGTGGGCATGACGTACGAGGAGGCCTCCAGCGGCGGCGGCGCCATCCGGCGGAGCGACGGCACGGTTCTCACCCTGCACGATGCCGTGTGGCACCACTACACGGCGGCCTGGGCGACGCTCGTGACCACCGCGCACCGGCGGCAGGAGCGGATCCGGGACTACGTGGCGTTCCGGCAGTCGGCCGTCGCGGACGGCGAGCGGGGGCCGATGCGGGCGGTCGTGTTCGAGCGGGACGAGCAGGGGCGCGCGGACTCCCTCGTGGTGCGCCTGCTGGAGAACGGCATCGAGGTGAAGCGGCTGCGCGCCGCCGTGGATGCCCGCGACGCCGTGGAGTACGGCGAGGCCGCACCGCGGGCGGCGCGGCTGGGCGCCGGCGCCTACGTGGTGGACCTGGCGCAGCCGCAGGGCCGGCTCGCGAAGGCGCTGCTCGAGCCGGACGCCGAGCTCGATTCGTCGTTCATCCGCGAGGAGCTGGAGAGCCGCCGCACCGGCCAGGGTGACCGGTTCTACGACATCACGGCGTGGTCCCTGCCGCTGGCCTTCCGGCTGCGGGCATGGTGGACGCGCACGGCGCCCGGCGGCGATCCGGTGACGCTTGCCGAGCTGACGAGCGGCGCCGTGCGCCCCGGCGCGCCGGCGGCCGCGCGGTACGGCTACGCGTTCCGTCCGGGGAGCGAGGCCTCGCTGCGGCTGCTGGCCGGCCTGCTCCGCGACAGCGTCCGCGTGTGGTACGCGGCGCACGCGTTCGCGCAGGGCGGCGAGCGGTTCCCGCGCGGCACCCTCCTGGTGCGGGTGCAGGGCAACGGCCCGGACATGCACGACGTCGTGCGCCGGGACGCCGGGGCGGCGGGCGCGGTGGTGGTGCCGCTGGCCTCGGCCGCGGCCGACAGCGGCGCCGATCTCGGCTCCAACAGCGTGGTGCCGCTGCGCGCGCCGCGGGTGGCGCTCGTGGGCGGAGCGCCGGTATCGGGCAATTCCTACGGGTTCGCGTGGTACGCGTTCGATCAGCGGCTCGGCTATCCCGTGACGCCGATCAGCGTGCAGACGCTCGCCGGGCCGCGGCTCGGGGAATTCGACGTGGTCGTGCTGCCCTCGGTGAGCGGCGGTGCGCTCGAGGTCGCGCTCGGGGAGAGCGGCCGCTCGCGCCTGGGTGACTGGGTTCGCGGTGGCGGTACCCTGATCACCATCGACGGCGCCACGGCGTGGCTGGCCGGCGAGCGCACGGGCCTGGCGCGGCTGCGCCTGCGCCGCGACACGGTGCGCGCCGACAGCACCGCGGGCGCGCCGCTCCCCTCCGACGTCCCCGGGGCGATCGTGCGCGCCTACGGCGACTCGCTCTCGCCCCTGCTGGCCGGCGTGCAGACGGCGGACATTCCGGTGCTGGTGAACTCGGACCGCGTCTACAACGCGCCGCGCGATGTGCGGGCCGGAGAGGCCGTGGTCCACTACGCTCCCGTGGCCCGGCTGCGCCTGGCGGGCTACCTGTGGCCGGAGATGCCGTCCCGCCTGGCCGAGTCGGTGTGGCTGTGGACCGAGAACGTCGGGCGCGGCCGGGTGATCGCGTTCGCCGCAGACCCGAACTTCCGCGACCACTTCCGCGGGCTGCTGCCGCTGTTCGCCAACGCGGTGCTGCTGCAAGGGGCGATGTGACGGCCCTGCGGGTCGGCGTCGACGTCGGCGGGACCTTCACCGACCTGGTGGCGCTCGGGCCGCGCGGCCTGGTGACCGCCAAGGTTCCGAGCACGCCGGCGGCGCCCGAACAGGGCATCTGGGACGCCTACGACGAGGCGGGCCTCGGCAGCTCGCCCGCCATGCTCGTGCACGGGACGACGGTGGCGACGAATGCCCTGCTGGAACGCAAGGGGGCCCGCGTCGTGCTCCTCGTCACCGCAGGCTTCGAGGATCTGCTCGAGCTGCGTCGCCAGGACCGGGCCTCGCTCTACGACCTCTCGCGCGCGCACCCCCCGCCGCTGGTCCCCCGTGAGCGCGTGATCGGGGTGCGGGAGCGCATGGGCCCGAAGGGCGTGGTGCTCCCGCTCGCCGAGGACACGCTCGCCGAGGTCGTGGCGTCGGTCCGGGAGCTGGCGCCCGAGGCGGTGGCCATCTCGCTGCTGTTCGGGTTCATGCATCCCGATCACGAGCGGCGGCTCGCCACGGCGCTCCGATCCGCCCTTCCGGAGGTGCCCGTGGCGGTGGCGCACGAGCTGGTGCCGAGGGCACGCGAGTACGAGCGCACCTCCACGGTGGCGGCGGAGGCGTTTCTGCGGCCGCGGGTGGGGACCTACGTGAGCCGGTTCGCCGCGGAGAGCTCGCGGCGCGGGGTCGCCGCGGCGCGCGTGCTCGCCTCGAGCGGCGGCGCGCTGTCGCCGGAGCTGGCGGCATCCCGCGCGGCCTGGCTCGCGTTGTCGGGCCCGGCGGGCGGCATCCAGGGGGCCGCCCTGGTCGGGGCCGCCTCCGGGTTCGCCGACCTGCTGACCCTCGACATGGGCGGAACCAGCGCCGACGCCGGCGTGGTGCTCGGGGGCGAGGCGAGTGTCGAGTCGTTCGGCGCCGTTGCGGGCATCCCGCTCGCGGTGCCCCACATCGCCATCGAGACGGTGAGCGCGGGGGGCGGATCCATCGGCTGGCTGGACTCCGGCGGCGCGCTGCGCGTCGGTCCGGAGAGCGCGGGTGCGGAGCCGGGCCCGGTGTGCTACGGCCGCGGCGGGACGCGTCCCACCGTCACGGACGCGTTCCTGGTGCTCGGCTGGATCCAGAACGGCGCGGTGCTCGGCGGCAGCGTGACGGTGCACACGGACCTGGCCGTCCGCGCGCTCGAGCCGCTGGCGGGCGCGGCCGGCCTCGACCTCAGCGTCTGCGCGCTCGGGATGGTCCAGGTGGCGGAGGCCGCGATGGCGCGCGCGCTGCGGCGCGTGAGCGTGGAGCGCGGGCTCGATCCCTCGCTGCTCACGCTGGTCGGCTTCGGCGGCGCCGGGCCGATGTGCGCGTGCGACCTGGCCGACCTGATCGGGGTGCGGCGCGTCCTGCTGCCGCCGCACGCGGGTGTGCTGTCCGCGCTCGGCATGGCGGCGGCCCGCGACGTGGCGGAGCGCAGCGCGGCCGTCCACCTGCCGGCGCAGGAGTTCGCGGGCGTGGCGCCCGCGCTGGCCGCCGCGCTCGCCGCGCAGCTCGGGGCGGACCTGCCCGGCGCCTCCGTCACGTACGTCGCCGAGTGCCGCTACAGCGGGCAGGGCTACGAGCTCGACGTTCCGTGCGTGCCGGAGACGTGGTCGCGCCTCGCCGAGGACTTCCACGCGGTGCATGCCCGCGCCTACGGCCACCGCGACGACACCGCGGCCGTCGAGGTCGTCGAGCTGCGCGCCGTCGCGCGGAGCGGGGAGCCGGAAGGGCCCATCCAGTGGCGCCGGCGCGACACGAAGGGCGGCACCAGCCGGCTGCGGCTGCGCTTCGCCGCGGGCCTGCTCGACGCCGCGGGCTACCAGTGGGACTCGCTGGTGCCGGGCCAGCGGCTCGCGGGGCCCGCGCTGGTGGAGGGGCGGGGCGCCACGGCGGTGATTCCGCCGGGCTGGGGTGCCCGCGTCAACCAGATCGGGGCCATCGTCGCGGAGCCGGGGGATGCTCGGCCCCGTTGAGCGCGAGGTGCTCGCGCAGCTGTTCGCCGCCATCCCGGAGGAGATGGGGGCGGTCCTGGTGCGCAGCGCGCGCTCGCCCAACATCCGCGAGCGGCGGGACGCCTCGGCGGCGCTGTTCGCGCCATCCGGCGAGCTGATCGCGCAGGCGGCCCACATCCCCGTCCACCTCGGTGCCATGCCCGAGGCCGTGGAGGCCGTGCGCCGCAAGGGCGCCAGGGCGGGCGACCTCTGGATCCTCAACGACCCATACACGGGCGGGACGCACCTGCCCGACATCACGGTGATCGAGGCCGTGGCCTCGACGACCATCGCGCCCCTGCGCGTCATGCCGGGCGCGGTGCAGCTGCGCGGCCCCGGCGAGCCACCGGTGGCCTTCGCGGTGGTGCGGGCGCACCACGCCGACGTGGGGGGCGAGCGGCCGGGGTCCATGCCGCCGGGCGCCCAGCGGCTCGAGGAGGAGGGCGTCATCATCCCGCCCACGCGCATCGGCGTGGAGGGGCTGGTGGACGAGGACGCGCTCGGCAGGATCGTCGCGCGGATGCGCGAGAGCGAGGTCCGGCGCGCGGACTTCGCGGCGCAGCTGGCCGCCGCGGCGCGGGGCGGCGACCGCTGGCGCGAGATGATCGCCCGCTACGGGCGCCGCCGCCTCGAGGACGCGGTGCGCGACCTCCTCGAGTACGCCGAGCGCCGCACGCGGACGGCGCTGCGCGGGTTGCGCGACGGCGTGTACGAGGCGGAGGACGTCCTGGAAGGCGACGGCGTCACCGACGATGTGCTGCCGATCCGCGTGAAGGTGACGGTGGAGGCCGGCCGGCTCATCGTGGACTTCGCGGGAACGGCGGAGGCGGCCCGCGGCAACGTGAACTGCCCCATCGCGGTGACGCGGTCGGCGGCGCTGTTCGTCACGCGCTGCCTCATCCCCGAGGACGTCCCGACCAACGGGGGCGTGGGGCACTGCGTCGAGGTCGTGGCGCCGGAGGGGTGCCTCGTCAACGCACGCGCGCCCCACGCCGTGGCCGCCGGCAACGTGGAGACCTCCCAGCGCATCGCCGACGTCATCATGGTCGCGCTCGCGCAGGCGGGCGCGGATGTCGGCGCCCAGGGGCAGGGCACCATGAACAACATCCTCCTCGGCACCGACCGCTGGACGTACTACGAGACGCTCGGCGGCGGCCAGGGGGCGTCGCCGGGCGCCGACGGCCCCTCGGGCGTGCACGTCGGGATGAGCAACACGATGAACACGCCGGTGGAGATGCTGGAGCTGAGCCTGCCCATCCGGGTCGAGACCTACGCGCTGCGGCGGGGCTCGGGCGGCGCGGGGGCGCACCGGGGCGGCGAGGGCGTGGTGCGTGAGCTGCGCGTGGCGGAGCCGTGCAGCCTGTCCCTCATCACGGAGCGCCGGGTCCGCTCGCCGGCTGGTGCGAAGGGCGGCTCGCCGGGACTGCCGGGGAGCAACCGCGTGAACGGCGAGGTCGTCGGTGCGAAGTGCGCCCGCGAGCTCGCCGCGGGCGACGTCGTGCGGATCGAGACGCCGGGCGGCGGCGGCTGGGGAGCGCCGCGGGCCGGTTCGCCGGCGCCCTAGCACCGCTGCGGGCAGCCCCGCAGGCGCCTGCGTCTCCGCTGTCTACGCTCTGCCTTCCCTCACGAGCACTGGCGGTGCCTGCTCGGCGTGCTTCATGGACCGTGCTGCACGCCGCGACGCCAGGGCCAGCCACAGCATCACCACCACACCGAACAGGTACTTGCAGGCGGCCTTGGCGGCGCCCGCGTCGAACATGTACACCGTGCGCGGGTTGTCCTTGGGCACCGACGCGCGCATCTGCAGCGCGTCCAGCGCGAACCCGAAGGTGGCGATCAGGAGCACGAGCGCGCACACCAGGTCGAGGACCGAGAGCACCTTGAGGAAGCGCGCGTGTCCGCGGGCGGCGGCGATCGCGGTGAGGCCCAGGGCGCCGAAGAGCGCCGAGATCAGGTAGTTCGCGCCGAGGCCCACGGCGCCGTAGCGCCACTGCGGGTTCCCGAGCACCAGCGGCCACACGCTGGTGAGCACGTCGGCGAGCGGCGAAACGACGAACACCGTGGCGACCGCGTAGGCCGGCCCCGTCAGGTAGGGCGCCACCTCCGTGGATCTGCTGCTCATGCGTTGCCTCCGGGCAAGCCTGCGTTCCGGCAAGAAAAGGCGGACGGGCTGAGCCTAGGCCCAGCCCGTCCGCCACACTAATCGGGGGACTTCAGATGCGCAACGCTAGGCGTTCGGGCGACGCAGCGCTCCCGCCGCGGCCAGCGTGACCAGCAGGCCCGTGCCGAGGAGCAGCAGCGTCGCCGGCTCCGGCGTGACCTGCGTGATGAACTCCTGGCTGCAGCCGTCGGGCGTCGCGTTGCCCGCGCCGGCCGCACACGTCTTGGTGACCACCACCCAGTTGCTGGCGTTCACGTTCTGCCAGCTCGCGTTGGCGAGGTTGACCCACGACGTGATGCCCGCGCTGTTCCAGGCGCTGTTCACGTAGCGGTAGGTCGGCTCGCCCGACATGATCTGCCAGATGGCGCCGTTGATGTCGGCCACCTGGTCGCTGGTGTAGGAGTAGCTCTTGATCTGCTGCGCCAGGAACGCGGCCTTGAGGTACTGCGACAGCCCGCTGGAGCCGAGTCGCGTGTCCGTCAGCGCATCGGTTCCGAGGTTGGTGAACCACGCCGTGTACGTGGACGTGATCGCTTCGTTGTTGAAGTCCACGCAGAAGATGTCGGTCACCGGGCCGAAGCTGGACGAGCCGGCCGGCGGCAGCAGCGGCGACGGAGCTCCGGGAATCTGGAACTGCGCCCGGTAGGGGCCGGTATACACCGACCACGACTTGGTCAGGTCGCCAT
>Ga0335070_10011703_pt1 | contig 10243 bp, 9 predicted proteins | sample Lox_Sample_13_FD_206722 | JGI IMG/M metagenome (GOLD analysis project Ga0335070, IMG submission 206722) | Soil microbial communities from Loxahatchee National Wildlife Refuge, Florida, United States - Lox_Sample_1.3 | ecosystem: Environmental > Terrestrial > Soil > Wetlands | place: USA: Florida... | reverse complement strand
GCCGATGGCGGGGGCGGTGTTGCGTCCCACGGGCTCAGCAAGGACTTGGCCGGGTGGGAGATCCGGCAGCTGCTTCAGGATTGGGTCGCGGAGGTCCTGGTTGGTGACGATCCAGAACTTGCTGGTGCGGGCCAGGGGCAGAAGGCGCTGCACCGTTTCCTGAATCATGCTCTTGTCACTGTTGAGCGGCAACAATTGCTTGGCACGACGCTTGCGGCTGAGCGGCCAGAAGCGCGTGCCGCGTCCTCCGGCGAGGATGACGGGGTAAACACTCGGGATCGCTGCTTCGCTCAAGAAAAATGTCCTTGTGCCCGCGGTAGCGGGCGGGCTACATACAGCCTTACCGGCACGGCTGCCGCCATGCCCCTCCAATTATCAACTACCCGATTATCCAAGTGTCGTCTGCGGTTCTGCAACGTGGCCGGTGGGAAGCGACATGCGCATGACTTCCAATTCCCACTGCGGACGCAACGAATACTGCGGCACACACGCCGGCACCACCACCGCCTCGCCCTTGGCGAAAGTAACGGGTTCCACGCCCGCCGACTCCACGATGCCCGCGCCTTCAATCGCGACTAGGATGTGGGGCGACGCCGGCGAAACCGCCGCTTCAATCGGCCCACTCAGTTTCCGTTTCTCCACCTGAAAGTATGACGAGCGCACGAGCACACCGGGGTCGTCGCTGCCCTGGCGAACAACTTTGCCGGCCCGGCTATCGAGCTTCATGGCGGCGATGCCGTGCTGGATTTGCAGTTCGCGCGGGCGACCGTAATCATACAGGCGGTAGGTGATGTCGGAGCTCTGCTGGGTCTCGACCAGCACCACACCGCCGCCGATGGTGTGCACTGTTCCAGCGGCAACGTAGAGCATCTCGCCGGGATGGACGTCAACCCAGTTCAGCAAATCTTCGGCGCGGTTCTCACGGATGGAAGCTTCAAATTCCGGCAGGGTCACGCCGGACTTGAGTCCAAGGGCGACCTGCGCGCCGGGCTTGGCCTCGAGCACGTACCAGCATTCGGTCTTGCCGCAGGGCTGGCCCACATGCTGGGCAGCGGCGTCGTCGGGATGCACCTGTACCGATAGCTTTTCCGCGGTAAACAGGAACTTGACGAGCAGCGGGAAGCGGTCTGGGAAGATGGCGGCCGTACCCACCAGTTCGCGCTTGTATTGGCGGGCGAGGTCGCCGAGCTTGCGTGCGGCGAGTGGGCCGTTGGCGATACAACTGTCCACCCAGGTGAGCCAACTTTCGCCGATGGGTTCCTTCACGATCCTGGTGTAGATGGGGCGCAAGTCGCGCACGCCCCAGGGGCGCTCGTCGAAGATCGGGATCAGAAGGAATGGGTAAAGGTCGGACATGGATTCGGAATGAGCCCAGGTTAGCGCCCTAAAGAGGGGCGCGAACCTGGGGCACCTGCATTAGTCAGGATATCAATTACAGGCTGGCAAAGAATTGGCGCATGCGTTCGAGGCCGCGATCCAGCTCCTTGTCCGGGACCGCATACGACATGCGAATGTGGTCCTGGGTGCCGAAGGCCTCGCCGGGGACGACCACCACGTGCGCCTCGTGCAGCAGCCTGCGGGCGGTATCGGAGGCGGAATTAATCCCGCCCTTTTCAAAGTAGTGGCTCACGTTGGGATAGGCGTAAAACGCGCCATTGGGCGAAGCGCAAGTGAGGCCGGGAATGGCGCGCAGACCCGCCACCACTTTGTCGCGTAGGCGAATGTATTCCGCCAGCATTTCCTTCACACAGTCCTGTGAACTGGTGAGCGCAGTGACGGCGGCCTTCTGCACGATCGAGGTCGGGTTCGAAGTGCTCTGGCTCTGCAGTTTATTCATAGCGCTGACGATGGGAGCGGGACCGAGCACGTAGCCGAGGCGCCATCCGGTCATGGCGTAGGTCTTGGAGAGCGAGCCGATGATCAGCAAGCGGTCCTTGACGTCGTGGACTTGGACTTCGCCGGCGGAGAACAGGTGTCCGGTGAAGTTCAGGTACACGTAACACTCGTCGGAGATGACGAAAATGCCGCGCGCGTGCGCCAGCCGCAGCACGGACATCAGATCCTCCGGCTTCATCACGGCGCCCGACGGGTTGTTGGGCGAGTTGAGGATGATCATCTTGGTGCGGGGCGTGATGGCGCGCTCGACCATCTCGGCGGTCAGGGCGAAGTCGTGTCTCTCGTCAGTGGGGATGAATACCGGCTCGCCGCCGGCAAAGCGGATGATGTCTTTGAACGAAACCCAGTAAGGCACGGGGAGGATGACCTCGTCGCCGTGATCGACCAGCACCTGGATGGCGTTGAACAAGGCGTGTTTGCCGCCTACGGACGCCATGCACTCCTCGCGCTTGTAGTCGGAGCCGAAATCGGCCGCGTGGCGCTTCACGATTGCGTCGCGCAGCTCGGCCGTGCCACCGACCGCCGTGTACTTGCTGAAGTTGTTGTTGATGGCGGCAATGGCGGCCTCTTTGATGTGCTGCGGCGTGGGGAAGTGGGGCTCGCCCGCACCGAAGTCCACCAGGTCGGCGCCGGAGGCGCGGAGCCTTTCGGCTTCCGCGACCACGGCCATGGTGGCCGACACTTCAATGCGCTGAATGCGGTTGCTGAGAAACGACGAGAGCTGGGTTGCGGACATAGTCATGTTTCGGCCCTTTACTTGGTGGGGATTCCAACCGCCGCGGCGTGCTTCTCGGCGACCCTGCGGCGCAAGTGCTGTTCGACCAGCTCGGGCACGAGGCCGGTGAGCGGGCCACCGAAGGCGGCTATTTCGCGGACGATGCGCGAGCTGAGGTATGAGTATTTCTCCGCCGGCATCATAAAGACGGTCTCGACGCTGGGTTCCATCTTGCGGTTCATCAAAGCCATCTGCAACTCGAACTCGTAGTCGCTGACGGCGCGGATGCCGCGCAACACGGCGTTAGCGTGCTTCTCGATGCAGTAGTTCATCAGCAGGCCTTCGAAGGAGTCGACGGTGACGTTGTCGAACTCGGCTGTCATGGCCTGCAACATTTCGATGCGCTCCTCCAGGCTGAAGAGCGAGCTGTCTTTCTCTGGATTGCGAGCGATGGCGACGATGAGGCGGTCAAAGAGCTTGCAGCCCCGATGGATGAGGTCGAGGTGTCCATTAGTGACGGGATCGAACGATCCGGGGTAAATGGCGATGATCTGTTTCAATGCGCCTCGGCGGTAATTCCAGGTTAGCGCCCAAAAGCAGGGCGCGAACCCTTCGGCAAGCTCAGGGCAGGCTCTGGGGCACCCTGCTCAAATAGAGTTTTGATTTTATTCTGCGGCGCGGGCGCGAGGCAATTATTCTGTGCAGACAAAAGGGGCTGCGCTTGCCGGCCAGCCCCTTTTGGCAGGATGGCAGGTACCCGTTACTTCCGCCCGGCAGGGCCCTTGGGCGTGGGAGTCGGCGGCGCCTCGGCGTTGGCGGCCGCGGCCTGCGCCTTCTCGGCCACCGACGTCAACCCCAGCGCCTTGCGGACTTCCGTTTCCAGCTTCTCGCGGATGTCGGTGTTGTCCTTGAGGAACTGCTTGGCGTTTTCGCGGCCTTGGCCGATGCGGTCGCTCTTATAGCTGAACCATGAGCCGGATTTCTCCACCAGGTTCATGTTCACCGCCAGGTCGATGAGGTCGCCCTCGTGCGAGATGCCCTCGCCGTACACAATGTCGAACTCGGCCTCGCGGAACGGTGCGGCGGTCTTGTTCTTCACGATCTTGACCTTGGTGCGATTGCCGACGACCTGATCGCCCTCTTTAATAGCGCCGATGCGGCGGATGTCGATGCGCACCGACGAGTAGAACTTCAGGGCGCGGCCGCCGGTGGTGGTTTCGGGGTTCCCGAACATCACGCCGATTTTCTCGCGGATCTGGTTGATGAAGATGAGACTGGTGCGGGACTTGGAGACGATGCCCGTGAGCTTGCGCAGGGCCTGCGACATCAGCCGTGCCTGCAGGCCGACGTGGCTGTCACCCATTTCCCCGTCGAGTTCGGCCTTGGGGACGAGGGCAGCAACGGAGTCCACTACCAGCACGTCGATGGCTCCGGAGCGCACTAGCGCCTCGGCAATCTCCAGCGCCTGCTCGCCGTAGTCGGGCTGCGAGACAAGCAGGTTGTCCACATCCACGCCGAGTTTCCTGGCATAGATCGGATCCAGCGCGTGCTCGGCATCGACAAAGGCGGCCATGCCGCCTTGCTTCTGGGCTTCGGCGATGACCTGTAGCGCGATGGTGGTCTTGCCGCTGGATTCGGGGCCGAATATCTCGATGACCCGCCCGCGCGGAATACCGCCGCAACCCAGCGCGGCATCAAAGGAAATCGAGCCGGTAGAGATGACCGCGATGGGAACCACGGCCTCCTTGCTCCCCAGTTTCATGATGGAGCCCTTGCCGAATTGCTTTTCGATTTGCGAAATGGCTACGTCCACTGCACGGTTCTTTTCGGTTTTTTCGTCGGCCATGAGTGCCGCTCCTAGCTGCCTCGCCGGTTTCGTATGGAGATTCCGGAAGGGCTTTGATTTCTATAGATTACGTTTGAGATTCGGTCGGCGAACAATGCCGGTGAAGCCATCGGCACGGATTCGTTGACGGCGTAGTATACACGCTTTGCAGAGCGAAGAAATAGCGAAATCGTAGGTCCTGCAAGTGACGAAAGTAACAACTTAGTGTCGTTTTGGGACTAGCGCTTCAGCAGGTCCACCGGCTGCCGCACATCGGTGACCCGAAAATACTTCGCCAACTCGGGATAGCGCGTCGCCACCGCTTCATACATCGCATAGGCGACATTGCGGTAGGAGAAATGCCCGGCCGGGCCGGTGCGCAGTTCGCTGATGTAGAGGGCTTCGGCGAAATCCATCTTGAAGAGAGCGCGCTTGCGATAGGCGAGGGGAATCACGTACTGCGACTGCTCGCCGGCTTCGGCTACGGGGCGCGCCGCCAGGGTCGCGGCGGTGTCGCAGGCGCGCTGCATGGCTGCGTCGTAGCGTGGCGCGAGATTGGCATGTTCGATTTCGGCGGGGCGGTCGAAGCCGTGCGCTGCGGTGTAGTCCTGCAGGATCTGCACGCAGCGCCGGTGGCGGTGCATGTCGCGGAAGCCGCCAATGTCCATCAAGATGTCGAAGCGGAACTTCTGTCCGCTGCAGTAGGCGCGGGAGACTTCATCGTGGCGGCCGCGGTGGCGGAGGCCGAGGTCGATGATTTCAGCGCGCTGCGCCGCGGCCATGCCCTCAACGACTGCGCGAATCTGCCGATAAGAGTGGCGCGAGTGCTGGTAGAGGAGCGTTGTCGCCAATTCGACTTCGAGCGGCTCATCTTCCAGAAGATCGACCAGCGGGGCAGGATCGATCGGCAACCCACCAAGCAGTTCAGCAGCCGCCCCGGTCAACTCGCGCCGGCTCTCCTGCTCGTAGGCATTGGGCTCGGCATACTTCATCAGCGTAGGCGCGACATGGACGTCCCGCAGAAGCAGGGATTGCACGCGATCGGCCAGCTCGGACGATCGCTCCTGGGCCTCGTGCAACACGCCTTCGGCAGCCGCGTGGTTCACGTTGTATGCGGCTTCGCGCGCCGCTTTCTTCAGTAGGTCACCCAGCTCGCGTACCTCGGCGTGAGGGTCAGACAGCAGCCGCGAGACTTGGTTTTCCAGGGTACGGGCGCTGACGATCTGCCCCACCGAGGTATTAGTGGCCATCGGCAGCAGATAACGCGAGAGATCGAAAGCACGCGCTTTGAGGGTGCGCTCATAAACGTCCTGCTTCATCTCCTCGGGCTTGGGCGTACGCTCCCGTAGGTGGACGAACATCGCCTCGGAAAAATAGCGGTATTCGGCGAAGAGGAAGTCGATGGTGTCGCGGTAAAGCCGGCGCGAGGCTGCATCGTCGCCGAATTCGGGCACATAATAGCCGCTCTTCTGGAAGTCCTGGTAACGGGTGGAGCGCTCCTGGCCGTCCCAGCGCGGTTCGTCCACAAGAATGGTGGCGGCGAGGATGGAGAGCTTCTCGATGGCAAAGGCCAGATGCGCAAGGTCGGCGATGCTGCGGTGGCCGTACTGAAAGTAGAACGTGTTGAGAAACTTCTCGGCCTTCTGCTCGTTCAGCTCGGCCAGCGATTCGCGCAGTGACAGCGCCGAACGCGAATACTTAGCCATGCCGTAGGCGAGAACTTCGGGGTCGGCACCGTGGACGGCGTACACATCGGTAGTGGCGCTAGTTGCGGCGGAGTTGCCATTGGCGGCGGTGGAATTCGTGTCGTTCGGCATTGTGCCGATGATAGGGGCCGGGTGCGGCTTTGGGCAATGCAGGACAGGATACGCGCTGAGGAAAACTCGCGGATGGGCACTGCGGGCGGGACCGGAATCGGGATAGAATCGTCTTAGCCGCCGTGCCTGAACCGCAAGACTTCCGCGCTGCCGATCTGGATGAAGGACGCACCCGCTGGATTGGCGCCGATTCCATTCTCTTTGCCACTCAACACCGTCCCTGGCCGGCCCCGATGGCACCCTGGGTGATGACCCAGCGCTGGAACGACTTGCTGTTCCTCCACTACGAGGTTGCGGCGGAGAAGCTGCGGGCGCTGGTGCCGCAGACCCTGACTCTGGACACCCATCAGCAGCGCGGGTGGCTTTCCATCACTCCATTCTGGATGGACCATCTGCGGCCGCCGGGGATTCCATCGCTGCCGTGGGTTTCGCATTTTTCCGAGGTCAACGTGCGGACGTACGTCACGTACGACGGCAAGCCGGGCGTGTACTTCTTCAGCCTCGACGCCAGCCACCTCTCGGCGGTGTGGGGAGCGCGCATTTTCTATCGCCTGCCCTATTGGCATGCGGCGATGAGGGTAAAAGGGCGGGGGAAGCCAACGCTCCTATACCAAAGCAAGCGAACGCACGGACCCAAGCCGGCGGAGCTGCGGATTTCGTACGGCCCGGCGGGGCCCGGATTTCATGCTCGTCCGGGGTCGCTGGAGCACTTTCTGACCGAACGCTACTGCCTGTACGCGGCCAGCCGCAAGCGGCTGTACCGGGCTGACATCCATCATCTGCCGTGGAGCCTGGAGCCGGCGGCAGCCGAATTGGAGTTGAATTCGATGGCGCAAACGACGGGCCTCGAGCTGCCGCCGAAGGCCGACCTGATGCACTTCGCGCGGACCCTGAAGGTGCTGGTGTGGGCGCCGGAGCGGCTGCTCTAAACACCCGGCGCACACCCATATCAAAGCGCCGGTAGATATAATCCTGCTTTACTTATCACAGGAGATGGTCATGGCAGGAGTGGAAGGCCGCGTTGCAGTGGTTACGGGAGCTTCTCAGGGGATTGGCCGCGCGTGCGCACTGGTTTTGGCGGGTGCAGGGGCCAAGGTCGCGCTGTGCGCCCGCAATCTGGAAAAGTTGCAACAGGTTGCTGCGGAAATTGCCACCCAGGGCGGCGAAGCCCAAGCGTTCAAGATGGACGTGGCCTGCGAAGAGGAGATCAAGGTGGGCGTGAAAGAAGTGCTGCAACGCTTTGGGAAGATCGACATCCTGGTGAACAACGCCGGCGTCACCCGCGACCAGTTAATCATGCGCATGAAGCGCGCCGATTGGGATGATGTGCTCGGCACAAACCTGACCGGGCCTTTCCTGCTGAGCCAAGCGGTAATCGGCTCGATGCTGAAACAGCGCTGGGGGCGGATCATCAACATCACCAGCATCTTCGGGCAGATCGGACAGGCGGGGCAGACGAACTACGCGGCGTCGAAGGCCGGGCTGATCGGACTGACCATGGCGCTGGCGCGCGAGGTGGCCTCGCGCAGTATCACCGTCAATGCAGTGGCGCCGGGATGGATTGAGACCGCCATGACCTCAGTGCTGTCGGAAGCGCTGAAGGAAAAGATGCGGGCCTCGGTGCCACTTGGCCGCACCGGTACGGACATGGACGTGGCGCACGCGGTGAAGTTCCTGGCCTCGGAGGAGGCAGGCTACATCACTGGCGAAGTACTGAAAGTCAACGGCGGAATCCTGATGGGGTAGGGCAGCGGCGATGAAGCCTACCGTTGCGATCGTCGAGGCGGCAAGCGCCCGCCAACTGGAACAGGTGTGCGCATTGCTGCAAAGCTACCAGGCCGAGCTTCCCACAGAGTGTCGCTTCTATGACGATGAATGGCAAACCCTGCCGGGCACGTACGGGCCGCCGCACGGCGTCCTGTTGTTAGCGACGGTGTCTGCCAAAGCCGCCGGATGCGTCGGGTTGCGGCCGTTTCCCGGGGAGCGCACGTGCGAGATGAAGCGACTCTACGTTGCGCCGGAATTCCGGGGAAACGAGCTGGGCGGTGCCTTGATTGAGGCTATCGTGCAGGCTGGACGCCGCCTCGGTTACGAGTGCATGCGGCTCGATACGCACCTTGCGACGATGGGAGCCGCGGTCAAACTGTATCGCCGGTTTGGTTTCGCCGAGGTGGCCGCCGAGCCCATGCCACAGGTCGAAGGCTTGGCTTATATGGAGCTTCGCCTTTGAACAGTGGCCCGCTGCGGGGCGTCAGCAGCGTGCGCGCACCGGGATGGGGCCGTTGAAAAATTGACGGCCTCAACGAACCATCCCGCAGTCTCGCGAAGAATGCACCACGTCCGTAGCATGAGCACCCGCCACTTTAGGGTCATTTCGGAAACTGATAACTTTGGACATGTCTTCCGCCCGCGGAACGGACTGAGCGAAAAGACAAGTTTTTCTTGCCTCTAGCTTGACGAATCGTTACCATGCAGTCAACTTTCTGCCACTTCAAATGAGGCCACATGTCTGGCATGAATATTGGCGAGACGATTCGCAATTACCGCCTGCAAAAGGGCATGTCGCAGGGCGATATCGAGAAGCGTACGGGGCTGTTGCGTTGCTACCTGTCACGCGTGGAGAACGGACATACCATTCCCTCTCTCGACACCCTCGCTAAAATCGCGACCGCGATGGACCTTCCGCTGGCACAGTTTTTCCGTGAAGACAACCACGAAAACGGCGGGAAGGCGGCACCGCATTTGGCCGAAGAGGAAGTGCGCTTCCTGACCCAGATCCGGCGCTACTCGTCGAGTTTGAATGACAGCGACCGCAAGCTGGTCATCGCCATGGTGAAGAAGATGGCGTCGCAGGTCACCCGGCAGTAACTGCACGACGATCGCTGATCGCGAGTCTCGCGCGACGAATTCCCTCGCCTGACTGCAGATTTGACGCCCGGTTTGCACGCGAAAGCCACTCGGCTCACTTCCCCGAAAGTCTCCCTTGCCATTAGTCTGAAAGCTTGGCTTCCTCTATCCTGTTAGGTTGGGCCCAGCGGCCTGCGCCGTCCTGAGGCACACGAACTATTCCCACTTTCTTTCACGAGGCATTCATGGCGAAAATTCAAAGAGCATTATTGAGCGTGACCGACAAGACTGGGTTGGTGGATTTCGCGCGCCAGTTGGCCGGCATGGACGTTGAGCTGATCTCGACCGGAGGCACGGCCCAGCTGCTGCGTGAGTGGGGCCTGCAGGTGAAGGACATCTCCGAGTTGACCGGCTTTCCCGAGATACTCGACGGGCGGGTGAAGACTCTGCACCCCATGGTGCATGGGGGCATTCTTCACGTACGCGATAACCCCGAGCACCTCGCAACCGTCGCGGAGCATGGCATTCAACCCATCGACATGGTGGTGGTGAATCTGTACGCCTTCGAGAAGACCGCGGCCATTCCGGACGTAGAGTTCCAGGCGCTGATCGAGAACGTCGACATCGGCGGCCCCTCCATGTTGCGTTCGGCAGCAAAGAATTTCCAGGACGTAGCGGTGGTGACTTCACCCGACGACTACGACGCCATCGCCCAGGAGATGGAGGCGAGCGGTGGATCGTTGTCAACGGCCACCAAATGGCGGCTGGCACAGAAAGCCTTCGCCACCACCGCTGCTTACGATTCGGCTATCGCTACAACCGTGGAAGGCATTGCGCCTCCCGTGGACGGAAAGTTACCGGTGAGTGTAGAGGAAGATTTTCCGAAGATACTGCGATTGGCCTACCGCAAGGAGCTCGACCTGCGCTATGGGGAGAATCCGCACCAGAAGGCGGCGCTGTACGGCGATGCTACCGACAAGGGAGTGGCCCATGGAAAGCAGTTGCAGGGCAAGGACCTTAGCTACAACAACATCGTGGATCTGCAGGCGGCGTGGGACCTGGCCCAGGAGTTCGAGGAGCCAGTGGTCGCCATCATCAAGCACACCAACCCTTGCGGCACCGCAGTGGCCCCTACATTGTCAG
>Ga0335070_10011702_pt1 | contig 10244 bp, 9 predicted proteins | sample Lox_Sample_13_FD_206722 | JGI IMG/M metagenome (GOLD analysis project Ga0335070, IMG submission 206722) | Soil microbial communities from Loxahatchee National Wildlife Refuge, Florida, United States - Lox_Sample_1.3 | ecosystem: Environmental > Terrestrial > Soil > Wetlands | place: USA: Florida... | reverse complement strand
CGTGTAGCTGAATTGATCGGTCGTGATGAAGAAGTTGGCGTCCTCTTTGAACAGGTCGGGCTTCCCCGCTTCAAGATAGGCCTGCTTGGTAATCTCCTGACAGACCGCCATGGTGATCGGATCGCGATGGGGCACGAGCAGGTCCGTTTCGTACGCGGCCGCGCGCTTCGCAACCCGACCCAGAATGACCGCCGCCGCAATGGTGGAGGGATCGCTCATATCGTGTGCGCCTGTAAGATAAAGAACCGGCTTGCCCAGTTCGGTCGACCGGCCGATCGCTTCGTCCACGGCGTCAAGACCGGGAATGCGCCGCAGGAAGATCTCCCGCTTCTTGGCGACACTGATGGCGTAAAATACAATCCCGCCGAACAACAGTGCCAAAAACAGGTTGTTGATTTGATTCCAATTCATCCAATTCGGCTCGGGCGTAGCCTGTGCCACGGTCGTGAATGTGCGCGCGTCCCCCGAGACTACCGCCAAGGCCACGTGGTACGCGGTGCCGTCCTTCAACTCGACACCCTTCCCGTGCTTGAGCGTGAATTGATGCTGTTCTCGTTCGGCCGGTCTCGTCCACCAAGGCCACTTGGATTCACGGATGTAATGGGTGTTCGCAGGAAATTCGGCCACGATCTTGAAAGTTGAAGGCTCGGAGGTATCCCTTCCGTCGCTCAACAGAACTTGGTAGCGGACTTCCTTCAAGTCGTAGGGAGCGGGAGGCCAAATACCTGTGAGACTGCCTCCTCCATCGCTGGGTGTATCGAACACACGAAAGTCTTTTGGTGGAGGCAGCGGCTCTTGCGCTAACGAACGGGACGATGACCCGACCAACAGGCCGCAGACCAGCAGCACGTTCACGAACACCGACCGATCGTGTTGACCTTTTACGCCCGGCGATTCACGCTTCACAGCCACTATGAACCTTCGATCACTTCAATGTTTGTCCGCGGAATCACGGCGACCCGTCCATCCGGGAACTTCACCTCGAGCACCCGCACTTCGCTCTCGGTGGGAATCTTTTGCAGATCCGACGGAAGCGCGGAGACCTGCCCGATCTTGCCGAACAGAGGATCACGGATGATCCGAACGGGATCGCCGATTCGTATTCCCTCGTGCTGGGCGGTTGCTGTCTCCATCCCTGGTACGGTCCCGGCCTGCTTGGGAATGATAATCTCCGGCCTGATCACACCGGCCCGGATCTGTGTGGCCCCCGAGACTGAGGCCTTTTCGCCGGCATGTGCGGACAGCAGCGCGAATGTCTTCTGGGCCATCGGGATCGTTCCAAACCCTTCCGTGAGAATCAACGTGAAGCCGACCTGTTCCGTTCCGGTGATTGCGACGCCGAGATCATAGCCTAAAAGCGCCCGCAAGTCTTTGTCATGGATGCCGCCGACGACGAGGCCCGCCACGCCAAGTTCTTTCGCTTTCGCCATCGTCTCAGCCGACAAAAACGACCCGCCGACGACGATCTTGCCCTTCATCTCGGGCCTCAGATGAGTCGGCGTCAACGCCTCATCCGGAGAGGTAACGGCCACAACTAACGCGCCAGACGTTTCTCCGCCGATGCCAAAGATACCCTGGACCAAACTGCACGTAGCTTCGACCGTGACACCCTGATTGGGGTGGATCTCCACAACCGTCCCGTCCACGTATCCGAGCAATTCGAGCACGCGCGGCGGTTCCCGCAATAACACTTGGCCCGTGACCGTCGAGAGCGATTCGACCTTGCCTGTAATCGGCGACGTAATTTCGGTTTTGAACCACTTGATCAGAGGCTTGTTTTCCGCAAGGACCTCGTCCTTCTGAACAGGATCACCTTCCTTCTTGATCAAGTACTCTTTGATCTCATCGGGAGCAACGCCCAACTGATTCGCCAGATTGAGCGGATGGACCTTACCGGGCAACTCCGCTCGGGCCACCGGTTGATAAGAACGAATAATATCTCCACGGTTGACCAAAACCACGCCGGGAAGCGGCAACACACGCCGCCGTCGGATGACCGTTTGTTCCGTGACGGTGAGGCCAGGTGTGTAGGAGTGAGCCATGATTAGACAGCGTGACGGGTGACGGGTGACAGGTGACAGGTGAGTTGAATCAGTGTAAGAGTCATGATCTTACTCGTCACGCGTCACGTGTCACTTATCACTAGAACTTGGATACAACTCCACTGCTTTGAACCATTTCGTGAGCGCCGCAACACGGGCTGGGTGATCCGCCGGAAGTTGCAGTGGACGGCCTCGCCCATCGAGCATCAACCCTACCACGCCTCCCTGGACCTCCCTTGTCATAGGTGTCCCAGACCCTGCACCAAGGTTGACCTGCTTCGCCGGCTGTACGGTAATCGTCGCCTTCTGGTTCAGAGCGAGTGGGAACAACCGCAGCTCACCGAACGTGAGCTGATCCTTGACGATCTTTCCATCGGGAAACGTAATCTCATAGTTGGCACAACGCTCGCCGTCCTTCCCCTGTCCGATCGGTGCGACGCAGGTCCCGAGATAGACCATGCAATCGCGAACGAACACATCCGTCGCGGCCTTCTCATCAATTGTCGAAAGCACGCCGAGGTGCGGCATCATAAAGATGCTGTCCACTGAGAGCCGGGTAAAGCCCAGCGGCTCGTAGGCATCCACCATCATCAACATGGATTGGATACGGCGCGGCGCATGGGAGAGAATCCCACCGCTCCCGACGATCAGATCCAGCTTCAGCATGTCGATCAGCGTCTTCCCGGAGGTCTGCTGCTCGAAGACATCGGAAATCGTCCGCTCCTGCTGCACGCCTTTCAAACCCGTAGCCAGCGACTTGTGATGGATTACGGCCAGCCGCAAGGCTTCGCGTGCAATCGCCTGTTCGATCTGTAGCTCGTCCAAGGTTTGCGGCACGGTCGTCGGTCGGACCATCTTGTTTTTGATCCGGTTGCGGAGCGTCTGTTCATCGATCGTAAACGGCACCCAGCGCATAATGTTGGCCAACCCCGCTTCGGCAAGCACATTGGAGATGCTGTAGGACATTCCGAGGTTCGCGCTGACCGTTCGATTGAAAATGCCCTCGAAGACCGAGAACACGTCCGTCGTCGCCCCGCCGATGTCTACACCGATGAGGTTCAGACGCTCGCGTTTGGCGATCGTTTCCATGATGACACCAACCGCCGCCGGCGTCGGCATGATCGGCGCGCCTGTCATGTCGATCAATTTCTTATAGCCGGGAGCTTGCTGCATGACGTGTTCGAGAAAAAGATCGTGGATCTTGTTGCGAGCAGGGGTCAGATTCTCCCGCTCCAAGACCGGACGAAGATTCTCGGTCAGTTCGAGTGCGGTCTTCTCGCCCAAGATCTTCTTGACTTGGGGTTGTGCGTCTTTGTTGCCGGCGTAAATCAACGGAAGCTTATACGTGGCCCCAAACCGTGGGCGCGGTTCCGCCACTGCGATATACTCCGCCATCTCCACAACGTGGGTCACTGCCCCACCGTCCGTGCCTCCGGACATCAGAATCATGTCCGGACGCATCGTCCTGATGCGCTCGATCTTTTCATGCGGCAGACGACCATCGTTGGAGGCCAGCACATCGATCACGATCGCGCCGGCACCAAGCGCCGCGCGCTGCGCGCTCTCGCCCGTCATGTTCTGCACCACGCCCGTGACCATCATCTGCAACCCACCGCCTGCGCTGCTCGTCGAGATATAGATATCAACTCCGGTTTTGGGATCCTCCTGAGTAGCGCGATTTGGCGTCAGAATCTTGTCGCCATCGAGAATCTTGCGGCCAGAGAGTTCTTCAATCTCGGCAATTGCGTTCAGCACGCCGCGCGTCACGTCCTCGAATGGCGCTTCCACCGTCGTCGGCGCTTCACCGCGATAGGTTTGACGATACTCGTCGCCGACTTTCTCAATGAGAATGGCTTTGGTCGTGGTGCTTCCGCAGTCCGTAGCAACAATGACGTTTAGCGGATGGTCGATCTTTGGCTTGTCAGAAGAGTGGACAGGCACGCTCATCGAGCCTGTGCCCCCTCGGGAGCAGACTTGGATTCAATGAGGGCAATGAGACGGGAGATGGTGTCACGTCGTTCAAGCAGCCGAGCGACTTGTTCGACTTCTTTCGCGTTGAAGGCCCATTCAACGATGGGGGTGATGAAATACAACGCCTGGCTGCCGAGAAAGTTCATGGGACCAACGGATTCGAGAAACACCGTAGCTGGTGCTGCCATACCACGTTTCACGATGGCGTCCGCTACCCGTTGAAGAAGAGCGACCTCTTCAGTGGTGAAGACTTGTTGTTCCCGGCGAACCGCAAACGCGTGTCTCAACCCCTCGCGAAACTTATCGAACGTTTGGGAGATGGATTCCTTGATGAAGGAGGTCATAAGTATTTGGAAAGGCAGTCGAAATCACATGTGGAAATTCATTATAGGGAGGGGGTGAAACAGAGTCAATTCGTCGACAATCGTATGTTCTCCGCAAGCAAGAAAGGCGATCCGGTCACTCCCTCTACGTCTTCCTCTCCCCTATCTTGCCTTCCATTCCCTTCCAGAGCCGGACGATATTATCTTTGTGCTTAAACCAGATCAGCGCGCTGACCACCACCGAGAAAACGAGAAATTCCTGTCGCTGTTCGTTCACGATTGCCACCACCGGAAACAGCCCGAATGCTGCGAGAGCGCCGCCTGAAGAATAGCGCCAGATTGCAACAGTCCCGACCCAGATCAGCAACAGGAGCACTCCCATCGAGGGCGACAGGCCCAGCACGGATCCCAAGGCCGTCGCCACCCCTTTGCCTCCTTTGAAGCTCAGGAACGGCGAAAAGACATGACCGAGAATCGGTGAGAGGGCGACGACCATGATGAACGGCTCATCGGTGAGCCAATGCATGGCAGCCCAGCCCATGACCCACCCCTTGCCCATGTCGCCACACAGGGTCAGGACACCGGCTTTCGTGCCCGATACGCGAAGAACGTTGGTAAAGCCGACGTTCTTGCTGCCGACCGTGCGCGGATCGGGCAGGCCCATGGCTTTCGACACAACTAGGCCGAACGGAATGGCGCCGAGCACGTAGCCGGCTATTGCCATGAGAGTCCAGAGGAACTGATCGTCCATGGATTAGGGGATGTCGGAGAAACGACGTATGCGCTCAGGCACGGCTAGAGTCCCTTGGTTGCTACTTGTCTCCAGAAGCTCCACACATATTGAGCGCCGGATACGTACCCGAGGATGAGCGACAGGTAGAGGGTGACAATCCCGGCCAAGTGGAGATTACCAAGAACCGACAGGGCCGTGCCTTCCAGAATCAGCAACACGATCGCGATCACTTGCAACGCCATCTTGTACTTGCCGGTCGTTTCAGCCGCGATAATCATCCCTTCGGTCGCCGCAATGGCACGGATGCCTGTCACCGCGACCTCGCGGGCAATGATCAGAATTGCCACAAGCGCGCTGACGCGATCCACGTTGACCAGCAGAATCAACGCCGACAAGACGAGCAGCTTATCGGCAATCGGATCGAGCAACTTGCCCAGCTTGGTGACCTGCCCGGAACGGCGCGCCAGATAGCCGTCGAGCAGATCGGTCACCGCCGCCACGGCGAACACGATGGCCGCGATGATGGATCGATGCGGATCCGGCGTCGCAAACAGGACGACAAAGACCGGAATCAGGAGAATCCTCGTGAGCGTGAGCAGATTCGGAACGTTGATCGATTCCTGCCCCACCTGCTTCCACATGTCGATGACCCAGTTCATCGTGTCTCTCAGCTCCTGCGGCTATACGATACCGTTCTTCAAGAGATCGTGCAGATGAATCACGCCGACGATCCGCCGTTCCCCTTCCGTCGCCACGAGCGTCGTGATCGAGTAGCGCTCCATCATTTCGACGGCTCGTGCCGCCAAGTCATCCGGTCCGATCGTTCGCGGCGTGCGAGAAGCCAGTGTTCCCGCGGTTGCTTTGATGACATCGCCACCCTGCTGGACGAACCGGCGCAAATCTCCATCCGTAATCACACCGAGAAGGACACCCGTCCGATCAATCACCGTCGTCATGCCCAGTTTCTTGGCCGAGATCTCCGAAATCGCAGTCGAACCGGTCGCCTGTTCTTGCACTCGGGGGACTTCATCGCCGACATGCATGAGATCACGCACTTTGATGAGTAAGCGGCGGCCGAGTGTGCCGCCAGGATGGAACTGTGCAAAGTCTTCGGACTTGAACCCCCGCTTCTGAAGTAGCGCGACGGCCAACGCATCCCCCATAGCCAAGGTCGCCGTCGTGCTGGCCGTCGGGGCTAATCCCATCGGGCAGGCTTCCTCCGACACGGAGACGTCCAACACCACATCGCTGTGCTTAGCCAAGGTCGAACCCATCTTTCCCGTTAAGCCGACCGTCGGAACTCCCATTCGCTCTATGTACGGCAACAACTGGAGGATTTCCTTCGTCTCGCCGCTATTGGAAATCGCAACCAGCGCATCGCGGCGAGCCAGCATACCAAGGTCGCCATGCAACCCTTCAGCCGGATGGAGAAAGAAAGATGGTGTCCCGGTACTGGCCAACGTCGCGGCAATCTTCTGCCCAATGAGACCGGACTTACCCATGCCGGAAACGACGACTTTGCCTTTACAGTTATAGAGCAGATCCACAGCTTGCGTAAATCGCTCGTCGAGGCGGTCAATAAGGGTCTGGACGGCATGGGCCTCGATCTGGAGCACCCGCCGGCCTTCGTTGAGACTCGAGCCGGTCTGTTCGCCAGACGCTATTGCAGTCTCTTTGGTCTTCAGTTTTTCGGTTTTGCTGCGTCGCATATCCGCATCACCCGCTCAAGAATCGCCTTCAACTGATGCAGAGGGACCATGTTCGGACCATCGGAGAGGGCGTCATCAGGGTTGGGATGCACCTCCATGAAGAAGCCATCAACGCCTGCTCCCGCTGCCGCACAAGCGAGCGGTTCGACGAATTCTCGTTGGCCGCTAGACTTCGTCCCGCCGTCGCCGGGGAGTTGCACACTATGGGTTGCATCGAAGACAACCGGATAGCCGAAACTTCGGAGGATCGGGAACGAGCGCATATCAACCACAAGATTGTTATACCCGAACGAAGATCCCCGTTCCGTGAGAATAATGCGCCGATTTCCGCACTCTTCGACCTTCTTCACCGCATTGGCCATTTCTTGGGGTGAGAGAAACTGGCCCTTCTTCACGTTGACGACCTTGCCGGTCTTGGCCGCGGCGATCAGGAGATCTGTTTGCCGGCAGAGAAACGCGGGAATCTGCAGGACATCTACAACCTTGCCGGCTTCAGCTGCCTGCTCCTCTGTATGCACATCCGTCAAAACGGGAAGACCCAGTTGATCTTTGACCTTCTTGAGTACCGCCAGGCCCTTTTCAATGCCGGGACCACGGAAGGACTTGATCGACGTTCGGTTCGCTTTGTCGAACGACGATTTGAAGACATAGGGTATCCCGAGCGTCTTGGCAATCTCGGCAATACGGCCAGCCGTTTCCAATACCAGCTGCTCGCTTTCGATGACACAGGGGCCGGCGATCAGAAACGGCCGATGACCCGCGCCGGTTTTAAAGGTTCCAAGATCAACTTCGTGCGTCATGATGTAGGCCCGAACCTAGTGGCCACATTTTCTCCGTAATGCCGCACCCACAAATCCGCTGAAGAGCGGATGAGGATGGTGCGGACGCGAGTTATATTCCGGATGGAATTGCGTCGCCAAGAACCAGGGATGGTTCCTCAGCTCAACGATTTCAACCAATCGTCCATCCGGTGAGAGCCCGCTCAGCACCAACCCTTTCGCCGTCAAGACATCGCGGTAGGCGTTGTTAAATTCATACCGATGTCGGTGTCGTTCGCGGACTTCGTCCACGCCATACATCTTCTGCGCCAACGTCCCTTCGCCCAGCTTGCAGAGATACGACCCCAGCCGCATCGTCCCGCCCTTGTCGCTCACGCTATGCTGATCCGGCATCAAATGAATCACAGGATGGGGAGAGTGCTCATTGAATTCGGCGCTGTTCGCCCCGGCAAGCCCAGCCACGTTGCGGGCAAATTCGATCGTTGCGCACTGCATGCCCAAACAGAGCCCGAGGAACGGGACTTGATGTTCTCTTGCGTATTTAATCGTCGTGATTTTTCCCTCAATTCCACGCGCTCCGAAACCTCCGGGAATCAGAATGCCGTCGGCGTCCCGAAGAATCCGTTCGGTTCCCTGGCGTTCGACATCCTCTGATTCGATCCAATTAATGTTGACTCGCGTTTCGTGGTCAATGCCGCCGTGCACCAACGCTTCGGCAAGACTTTTGTAACACTCCCTCAGTCCCGCGTACTTCCCCACTAGCGCGATGGATACTTCGTGTTTGGGATGCTTGATCTTCTGAACCATCGCGTCCCATTCACGCAGATTGGGCGGACCGGTCTCCAGACGAAGCTGTCGTACGATCAATTCATCCAGGCCTTCTTTCCGAAATACAATCGGGACTTCGTAAATCGTGTCCACATCCTTGGCCGTAATGACCGCGTCTTTCTCCACATTACAAAACATCGCGATCTTGGCCTTCAGCTCCGGGGGAATATACCGGTCGGTCCGGCATAAGAGGATGTTCGGCTGAATACCGATCTCGCGCAGCTTATTCACCGAATGCTGGGTCGGCTTGGTTTTTAATTCGCCTGCCGCCCCGATGTAGGGCACCAGCGTGAGATGGACGTAGAGCACATTGTCGCGACCCACGTCATACGGCATCTGGCGAATAGCTTCGAGGAACGGCAGACTCTCAATGTCGCCGACGGTCCCGCCGATTTCCACGATCGTGACATCCATTCCCTTGGAGATTCGTACGATGCATTGCTTGATCTCGTCCGTAACATGCGGCACGACCTGGACCGTGCCACCCAAATAGTCGCCACGCCGTTCCTTGGTGATGACGGAGTGATAGATCCGGCCCGTTGTGTAGTTGTTTTCTTTCGTCAGCGTCAACGAGGTGTATCGCTCATAGTGGCCGAGATCGAGATCCGTCTCCGCTCCATCGTCCGTCACATACACTTCGCCATGTTGATAGGGATTCATCGTGCCGGGATCGACGTTGATGTAGGGATCAAGCTTCAAGAATGTGATTTTGAGGCCCCGACTTTCCAACAGGTTCCCGATCGAGGCCGACGCGAGTCCTTTGCCCAAGGATGAGACGACCCCGCCCGTCACGAAAATGAACTTGCTCATCGTGCGCTCCATCCGTTTTGACCGAATAATTCGAACCCGCATACCATAGTCAACGGGAAGGCACAGCCCGATTGAGGGTCATGCCATGCACCGTCATCTCGGCTAGTCGAAGTTGCTCCGATACCGTGACCGCATCTTCCGGTGTATCGACACGGAGCGAGTTTCGCGTTGTTTCCCACACTCGAATGACCATACCATGCTCCAAGGCACGAAGTTGTTCCAATTTCTCCGCATCTTCCAACACACCCGTCGGCAGCGCGGCAAACTTCAGGAGTGCGTTCCGTCTGTAGCTATACACGCCTAAATGAATATAGCCCAAACCGTTTGTCGAGCAACGGCTAGAATCCTCGCGCACCATTGGAATCGGAGACCGCGAAAAATATAACGCCCTGCCCTGCTGGTCGGTCACAACTTTGACGACGGCGGGATTTTGTAGCTCTCCTCTGGATTCGATTGCCCGTTTCAGCGTTCCTATCTCGGCTCCGCTCGCAACAAATGGCTCAATGAGATCAGTGAGCAGATCCGGATCTACGGGGATCTCGTCTCCTTGCAGATCCACGAAATACTCGCCCGGAAGCATGCTAACCACAGCAGCCACGCGATCGGTCCCCGTTCGATACTCTCCGGTCATCAGGATGACCCGTCCGCCGAACTGCTCGACTGATTGCTTAATGCGCTCGTCGTCGGTCGCGACCACAACATCGGATACCACCGCACAGGCAGCGGCTCGTTCGTACACATGCTGGATCAAGGGTTTGGCTCCCAGCTTCACCAGCGGTTTGCCTGGGAAACGCGACGACCCGTAGCGAGCTGGAATGACGACGCTCACTGAGGATCGGCCGTTAGTCATTCCCGAGCGCCTCCGACAGTTGTTGCGGCGACACCGTCGCCGTTCCGATCATCCCCACCACAATCCCCGCTGCCTGATTCGCCAGTTGTGCCGCTTCCCTCATCGTTGCCCCGGTCGACAATGCCAGCGCCAATGTCCCGATCACTGTATCACCAGCCCCCGTCACATCATAAACCTGTTGAGCTAGTGTGGGAATATG
>Ga0335070_10011700_pt1 | contig 10244 bp, 6 predicted proteins | sample Lox_Sample_13_FD_206722 | JGI IMG/M metagenome (GOLD analysis project Ga0335070, IMG submission 206722) | Soil microbial communities from Loxahatchee National Wildlife Refuge, Florida, United States - Lox_Sample_1.3 | ecosystem: Environmental > Terrestrial > Soil > Wetlands | place: USA: Florida... | reverse complement strand
TGATCTTGGAACTGTCAGGCCCGGAGGCGTACTCTGCCATTGCTCTTTGCTAAGCCCCCTACCGCAGTTGCGTCAGCCTAACGCTCCGGTTCAGCGGCGGGACTGCGGAGCGGACCGTCCGCTGCAATCGGTTGTTAGGCCACTTTCTAAGAGATGGAGTGTTCATATGCTTCGCGTAGGAAAGGCTTCAGCAATTCAAGTTCCTCTATAGCATGCAGCTTGGCGACGTGCGTCACGTGCTTCCGATCCAACGCGACCTTCAGGAACAGCCTGTGTTCTGCCTTTCGCGGCAGATGGATTGCGAGCCGGAGAGCATCCGACATGATGACCGCATCCGCAAAAATTCGTTTGCTACGAAGCAACACATACCGTTCGCGCGTCACGAATTCCACTGGCCCAAGCGACCTCGCGAACTTCTCCAGTGCCGCATAGAGTTTGACAACTTCCGGTGGTCTGTTGCGCAGGACATCGGCTCGGTTGCCTGTGCCGCAAGCGTGGCGCTGATCCTTCCGTGTGAACCGCCGATTACACTTTGGACATGTCCACGAATTCGTCATAGTGGCCTAACGCTCGCGCTGACCGGCGGGTCGGACTGGCGCGCCCGTTGCCCCACTGCAACGGGCGTGACAGGACGAACCGTCCGGTCCAGCGCGCTGTTAGATGGCACACGGCTACTCAGCGTCATCGACCCACATTTCCGGAGAGCGGTTACGCCTGAAACGGTAGCGGTTGGTCACAACACGCCCCTCGTCGCGCTCGAAGGTGCTGACCGACCAGCAATCATCCTCCCCCACTCTGATCTTCGCCTGACGCCAAAGTCCGCGAGCCGTGCCTACGATTCCAGCGACTCTTCCAAGAGCGCGACCGAATTGGTCAGAGTCCGCCCCACCAGGAAGGACGACTACACCCGGATTTCGATGAGGTGGGAATCGGCGGTCGTCAAGGAAGCCCGCGTCGTGGGTGAGCAGGATCCTGTCCTCGCGATGCGCGAACGCGAACACGTCCTCGTCACTGTGGCGGGCGAGGCCGACGTCCTGAGCGTGGACCGCGTTCCACCCCTTCTCTCGCAGCCAATGTGCCACCGCTGGATCGACACTTTCGTCCACAACGAAGCGAGCCTTCTTCCTGTCCCGCCGGCTCGCGGCCTGGTCAGCTTTGGTCAGCGGCGGGAGTGCGCGCCAAGCCATGGTGCTATGTCCACCTAACGCCCGCGCTGACCGGCGGGACGGACTGGCGCGCCCGTTGCGCCCTTGCAACGGGCATGACAGTTCGGACCGTCCGGTCCAGCGCGCTGTTAGACGCCCTCATTCGTGGCTGCCCTCCGTAAAGCGAAAAGACTTGAGGATTCGGTCGAAGATGCCGAAGTACTCAATGACCGATACATTGAGGACAGCGCCACGGCCATTGGGCCCGATCACGAGCGCGCGCCTCGTCTCACCGAGCCCGCCATAGCCACCCTCCTTCCGGAACACGCCGATGAGGGGCGACCCGACGAAGCCGCGCCAACCGGGTCCCTCTACCTGCCCCGTCCGTTCCTCAAACGCACGGCCGCGGACCCACCAGGTCCCATCGCGATTCGTGAACCCTCCCGCTTCGGCTAAGCCCTCAATTCCTGACTCGGCCACTTCTAGGGTGATCGGATAGGCGTCGCGTTCAGCCTCGGACCTCTCAACAAACTCGTCATAGTCCGGAGGAACCAGCCCAAGAAAACACCTTGGCGGAGGCTCCACATGCCAGGCCACCCACCCCTCCGGCAGCGTAAACGAGGTTCCACACGCCTCAGTTGGTGTTGCCGACATGACGACAGGGGTCGGCCTGAATTTGTTGACGTGCACGCCCTCGGGGACCTCGGCAGGGGATTCCTCGTTCGCTGAGACCGACCGACCCGTCCGCTTGAAGTAGATCCTCAGTGGGCCCACTGGTGCGCGAACATCAATGACAACCAGCCCTCGCGTCGAGACCCCGCCGGGTTCGCACACTGCGACGAGGTACTGACCTGGCCCTAGCGAAGGGAACGAAAACTCGCCTCGAACATTCGCATGAACAAAGAAGACTCTGCCTTGGCGATCCACCCGCTCAATGCCCAGGGTGCAATACGCGCTTCGTACGACATGACCGAACCCGTCATCCCCTTCGCAGTAGCCCTTCGGCTCCCGTACGCGTTGCGTGGCGAATACTGTTGTGGCGCTTTGCAGGCCACACAGCATCGTCTGCTCGAGGTTGTCAGCCTCGCGGTTGAGTTCGGCCGCACGGCTCTGAAACTCGGGCAGAGTGTGGCCACACCCACCGACGACTAGCAAGAGAAATAGAACGAACGCTTGCTCGGCGCTCGCCATTGCGCCCCTTGGGCGTCTAACGCTCGCGCTGACCGGCGGGACGGACTGGCGCGCCCGTTGCCCCCCTGCAACGGGCGTGACAGGCCGGACTGTCCGGTCCAGCGCGCTGTTAGGTGGCAGCCTGAGCATTAGTGGCCGCGAAACGAGACCGTACCCAACGAAGACCCGCAGGTACATGAAAGAGGAACGTATACGTGATGATCCCAGCGCGAAGGTGGAGAGGCAACCACGGTGTCGGATCAAGAATGCCCTCAAGGCCCGTCGGAGTGCCTAGCCACTCAAAGTGAAACGGCGAGGCGACGGAAGGTATCAGCAGGCCAACAGTGTGACTGAAGAGAAAGATCGGGACCTGCAGCACCTGCGCTAGGAAACGGATTGACGCTCCGAAGAGGCGCCAGCGCCAGAGGAAGAATGTTCCAAATGCAACGTACACATACAACGAGATGAGCGCAGCCCGAACCACCGAGAGGCCGAAGAACACGATCCCTCTCACTACGGGGGAGCGGAACGTCAGGACCACTGCGGGCCGAATGGTCACCTTCATGGCCACCCCGGCCAGCCTATCGTCTTGCAGCAGAGATCCCACCGCTGCCGCCTAACGCTCATTCGGCTGCCTAATGAAAACCGCGAAACACTGCCAAACGTGCAGCGTTTGTCGGCGGGCCAGATTCGGTAACCCGGATGCAAAGCCTTGCATCGCCTGACGGTTTCGCGCACGGGTGGCGCCGGGCGCCTTCGTGATAGGCGGCGCGATCTGCAGCCTATCCTGGTTCGGGTAACGCTGCATGCGCCGCGTTCCGGCAGCGGGTCACACGCAGTCATGTGGGCTGGGGACACCCCGTTCTCCGTCGTTTTTCAGGACTCGAGTATAGGCCCCCGGCGGCGGTGCGGTCATCACAGGTCGGCTGCGAGCCGGCGGGCGGGGGGGTCGGGGCGACGCCGATGCCGAAGGTCGCGGCTGGAAGCCGCTCCCACAGGGGAAAGCCGACCCGAGGGCAAAGAGGGTGTGAGCGGCATCCCCTCACCCTAGCCCTCTCCCGCTGGGCGAGGGAACTGAGCGCTCTCACACCTCTCGGTACTTGCGGAGCTGCTCGGCCATAGCCGCCAGGCGTGCGGCGCAACGGCCGAGGACCGACTCCGGCGGGTAGGTCCCATCAGGGCCCCTCGCGCCGGCGGGGACGCCCATCAGCAGCTCGATCCCCTCCTCGACGCGGGAGATCGGGTAGATGTGGAACCCGCCCCACTCGACAGCAGCGACGACCTCGGGGTCGAGCTGGAGGTCGTCGATGTTGGACTCGGGAATCAGCACGCCCTGCGTGCCCGAGAGACCGCGCTGCGCGCACAGCGAGAAGAACCCCTCGATCTTCTCGTTGACGCCCCCCACCGCCTGGATGCGCCCGGTCTGGTCCACCGAGCCGGTCACCGCCAGGTCCTGGCGGATCGGTATCTCGGCGAGCGCGGAGAGGATCGCGTACACCTCGGTGGATGAGGCGCTGTCCCCCTCCACGCCCCCGTACGACTGCTCCATGGCGATCGAGGCGGTCATCGAGAGCGGGTGCTCCGAGGTGAAGGTGCCGCGGAGGTACCCGGTGAGGATCAACACGGCCTTGTCGTAGGTGGCGCCCGACAGGCTGGCCTCACGCTCGATGTTCACCACGCCCTCGCGCCCGAGCCCGACCCGCGCGGTCACCCTGCCGGGGAGCCCGAAGGCGTGGTAGCCGAGGTCGTATACGGTCAGGCCGTTGATCTGGCCGATCGCCTTGCCTTCGGTGGCCACCACCAACACGTCGTCGAGCATGTACTTGGTGAGCTTCTCCTCGGGCAGGGAATGTCGGTCGCGTCGCGCCCTCACCGCCGCGTGGATGTGCTCGACTCCGACGGTCTTCTTCCGCTTGCCCCCGGCGAGGAACGCAGCTTCGCGGAGGATGTCGGCAACGTCGGAAAAACGCGCCGAGATGCGCCTCCGGTTGCGCGCCAGGCGCACCGCCTCTTCGACCAGGGCGAGCATGCCCCGGCGATCGATGTGCGGCAGTTTTTCGTCCCGCACAATCTTGGCCATCAGGGCGAGGAATTCCTGCACCTGCTCACGCCCGTTCGGCATCTCGCTGTCGAAGTCGGCCAGCACCTTAAAGATCTTGCGGAACTCCTCGTCGGCATCGTGCAGCAGGTCGTAGAGGGTGCGGTCGCCGATCATCACGACCTTGACGTCCATCTCCACCGGTTCGGGCTGCAGGGCCTGGCCAGAGATCGCGAACAGGATGTCGCGGGGGCGGATCACCACACGCCGATAGCGCAGGGCGCGTTTGAGCGCCGGCCACACGCCGGCCTCGGAAACGGCGTCAAACGCGTTGATGACGAGGAACCCGCCGTTGGCCCGGAGCAGGGAGCCAGCCCGGATCCGCATGTGGTCGGAGGTCGTGGACTGGAGGTTCTGGCCGAGCCGTGCCTCGATGGTGCCGAAGAGATTGTTGTAGGAGGGCTCTGTCTCGATGATGATCGGCCGGCCCTTGGTGCTGCCGTTGTCCACCACGACATTGACCCGGTACCGAAGCAGCGGGTCGCCCTCCTCGCCGCCATTGTGTGCGCCGAAGAGCTCCAGGTGCTCCAGAGTGTCCTGCACCAACTCGTCGAGGAACGGCGAGACGCGAGGATCCTTGACTGCCCGCGCGACCTGGGAGAGCGCTTGCTTCAGGAGGGGATCGACGGTGGCGCGGCGGAGCTCCTCGGCACGCGAGACCATCTCCTCGCGAATCGCCATCACCTCGTGGAAAACGCGCTGCAGCTCCTCCGAGAGCTTGCCGTGCGCCTGTTCGATCGCGCTGGCTTTCTCGCGGTCGAACTTCCCTTCTTCGGCCAGGCTCTGGATCTTGTCGAGGGTCACGGGCCGTTCCTCGACCAGCGGCAGGATCTCGGGCCGGGTGACCGACCCGACCTGCACCTGCACCAGCGTGAACCCTGCCTCCCGGACCTTGCGCTCGAAATTCTTGATGAGCTCCTGCTGCTTCGACTTCAGGTCCTCGAGGGCCAACTCGAGTCGCTTCTGGAAGTCCTCCCCCTCGAACATCCCGGGCAGGTTCTTCGAAAGGTCCCGTAGGAGCCTGTCCAGGCGGTCGCGGAGAACGACGCCGCGGCCAGCCGCCAGGCGAAGGAGGCGTGGCTGCTCGGGGCGGGCGAAGTTGAAGACGAAGAGCAGATCGTCGGGTGGCTCGCCTTCGCCCGCCAGTGGCCGCAGGTGCAGTTCGATCGCGGTCATCCTTCCCGTGCCGGTCAGGCCGGTGACGAAGACGTTGAACCCCAGCGACTGCACGGACAGGCCGAACTCGAGGGCGCGCACCGCGCGCGCCTGGCCGATGATCCCTTTCGAGGGCTCGATCTTGGACGTGGAGTCCGCCGGCAGCCAGTCCCCGGGGCATCGCCACCGCAGGTCGTGCGCAGAGAGCTCTCGCGCCATCGCCCACCCCCTCCGTTGAGCTTACAGCCTCCGGCTCACAACCGACAGCCGGAACCGCCCTTCTCGATCCTGCGAGGCACCTTCACCCGGCAGGGCTAGGACGTCTCGCCCTTTCCGACCACGAGGGGCACCAGCACCACGGCGCCGAAGCATGCGAACAGGACGCCTAGCGACGCCATCCAGCCCATGCTCTGGAGCCCAGGGTAGTGGGTCGTTACGAGCGTCCCGAAACCAACGATCGTGGTGAGTGCGGACAGCAGGACGGCACGCGCGGTCTCGGCCAGCTGCGCGGTGCTGTTGCCCTCTCGCGCACGGTGGATCATGTAAATCGCATAGTCGCTGCCGACCCCGATCACCATCGTGATGACGAAGACGTTGAGCAGGTTCAGGGGATAGCCCACGACCGACATGACGCCGAGCGCCCACAGCACGCCGACCGCCACCGGCACCAGGCAGAGGAAAGCCGCCTTTACGCTGCGAAAATCGGCGAGGAGCAGCGCAAGCACGAGCACCAGCCCAAGCGCGCCGGCGAGCGCGGCGTCCTGCCACACCGTGTGGCGCAGCCGCTGGGATACGAGGTTGACCCCCGTCAGGCTTACCCCCGGGATGCCGCGCACCAGCTCGACAAGCTCCGGAGGAGCGTGGCGCCGCCACATCCCGGGCGGCGAGAAGACGTTGATGACGGTGTTCACGGTGCCATCCGTGCGGTGAAGTGAGCGCCGGATGTACTGCTCCACCGGTGTCCCCTCCCACACCTCGAGCGAGACCGGACCTTCTGGGCGCAGCGCCTCGTCCAGGGCAGCGAGACCGGGGCCGAACGCCTGCGGGACCAGCCCGACCGACCCGAGCGCTGCGGTCAGCTCGCGTCTGACCCTCGTCGGGTCGGTCAGCTCGCGCCGGGCGGCAAGCCAGCCCAGGGCGCGTTCCTGCGCGCCCTGGGGCGGCACGAGGCTCGCGAGTGACTCGTAGGACGAGATCACATGCGCCGCGACCAGACGGTCGAGGCCCGGCGCCAGCTGCTGCACGCGGGCGAGCGCTTCGTCCACGCTTGCCGCCTCCACGCGGATCAACATCGCGTTGAACGAGAGCCCGAACGCTTTTGCCACCCGGTCCTGCACGGCGACGCCTTGGTTGGAGGGCGAGCGCAGGTTGCGCACGTCATCGTCGAACCGCAGGAAGAAGAGGGCGACGATCGAGAGCGCCGTGACCGCACCGGCCGTCGCGAGCACACCGGCGGCGTGCCGTCGCGCCCACGCGAGCAGCGGCTCGAGGTTCAGCCACGCGGAGGAGGGCGCCGGGGTGTGTGAGCGATCGAAGAGGGTCACCAGGGCGGGGAGAAGCAGAAATGCAGACAGCATCATGAAGACGATGCCCGTGCCGGTCAGCAGACCGAACTCCCGCAGACCGACGAAGCGGGTGGCCAGAAAAGCGTAGAAGGTGCCCACCGTGGTCGCGGCGCCAAGGACCACCGCGGGCCCCGTGTGGGAGGCCATTTCCTCCAGAGCCTGGCCGACCGGTACGCCCGCCAGTCGGCCTTCCAGGTAGCGCCCGTAGGTCACGATGGTGAAGTCGATGCCCAGCCCGACGAGAAGAGCGGAGAAGCCCGAGGTCGCCGAGTTCAACTCGCCAAGAGCCACGGCGGCAAAGATGAACGTGAGCGCCAGACCCGTGCCGAGCGGAAGGAAGGCGTAATGCGCCGTGGCAAAGCGCCGGTACGCCAGGAAGAAGAGCAGCAGGACGCCGACCACCGAGGTGACCGAGTTCGTGACGATGTCCTTCTTGATCAGAGTGGCGTCCTCGAAGGCGATGCGGTGCCCGCCGCCGATCTCGACCCGTGGGACCTCCGCGAGCGGAATCCCCTCCTCCTCCGCGAACCGGGCGCGAGCCTTCGCGATACGCGCCCGCAGGTCCTTCAGCAGCTTCTGGTCGAAGTCGATGCTCTGCGCCGGGCCCGTTGGCTTGGCCAGGATCAGCACCAGGCTGTGGTCGGACGACAGGTAGTACCCGCTCGAGAAGTCCACCTTGAGAGCGGCAGGCGTCCGGTTCAGACGCGACAGAAGCAGGGGCAGGAAGCCGAGTGGGTCGCGGACCGCGAACTCTTTGGCCACCATCCCCTGCGGCGTGTCGACCGCCGCGCGGATGTCGGCGGCGCGCGCGGCCAGGCCTGCGGGCGTGAGGCGCCCCTCGAGCGTCGAGAGCCCTCCCTCATCGAGGAAAAGGACCGCGTGGCGCAGAACCGCTTCCGCAAGCTTCACGGGATCGTCCAGCTGCGCCTCGACCTGCGAAAGGTACGGGCTCTGCTTCAGTTCCTTGGTGAGCACATCCACGAGCGAGAGGGATCGCTCCAGATGTTCCTCGCCACGCACGGGAACGGCGATCAGGAGGGTCTCGAGCGATCCGAAGTCCTCGAGGATCCTCTTGAACTCGCTCACCACGGGGTCGCGCCGCGGCATCAGGTTGAGCACATCGGTCTCAAACCTCAGGCGCGTACCCAAGAGGACACCACCCGCAACCACGAGAACCGCCCCGCACAGCACCGCCCACGGGTATCGGTGTCCCAGCCGGGTCAGGGCTCGCGGAAGCGCTGCCGCGCCGCGGAGGCTCAACGCGCCGCCCCAACCACGCGGCGCCAGAAACCCCCGAAATAGCTGACCAGTGATGCGACGGTCATCGCGAGCGCCACCCACAGCGCGACCTTGGCGAGCATGACCCAGTGCCCGAGTTGGTAGCTGACGATCAGCAACGACACGGCGATGATCTGCGAGAGGGTCTTGAGCTTGCCCCACCAGGTGGCGGCGATCACCACGCCCTGCTGGTGAGCCACGTGCCGCAGACCGGAGACCGCGAACTCCCGCCCCACGATCACCACGACCATCCAAGCAGGGGCGAGCCCAAGCTCGACCAGGGAGATGAAAGCCGCCGACATCAGCAGCTTGTCAGCGATCGGGTCGAGCAGCGTGCCGGTCACCGTCACCGCCTTGGTCCGGCGCGCGATCACGCCGTCGGCAATGTCGGTGAGGGCCGCGAGCAGGAAGATTCCAAGCCCCCAGAACTCGCTCCCCGAAAAACGCGTCAAGAGCACGACGACCAGCAGCGGGACCATGAGAATCCGCAGGAAGGTCAGCGAGTTGGGGAGGTTCCACATGGCGCGGTTCGTCCAGGGCAGATTGTAGCCCAACACCCGGCGAGTCGCCTCCACGGGGAGCCACCGTGATTGGCGGTTGGCGTGCCTCAGCCTGCCGGGCGATACGGGCCGCGTGGCGCCGCGTACAATGATTGTGTGCTCCTCCTGGCAGCCTCGTTCGCCGCGATCTTCCTGGCCGCCCCACCCCCACCTGTGGCAGCGGTGAACGCCGCGTCGCCAGACGTTGCGTCGGTGAACATCGCGTCGGTACCCGGCGCGGGTCCGTTCTTCGCGCTCACCTTCGACGCCCACACTGAGGCGCAGGGGGCTGTTGAGCTCCTCGCCCTGCTGCGGGAGCGGAACGTGAGGGTGACGATCTTCGTGACCGGAACCTTTGCTCAGAGCTACCCCGAGATCCTTGCGCAGGCGGTGCGCGACGGTCACGAGATTGGCAACCACACCTTCAGCCACCCCCACCTGACCACGTGGGCCTCCAACCATCGCCACGACACGCGGCTCGGGATCACGCGCGCCGGATTGCAGGATGAGCTCCGGCGAACTGCGGCGGAAATACAGGCCATCACCGGCAGGCCCCCCTCCAGGTTCTGGCGTTCACCGTACGGCGAGCACAACGCGGAGATCCGCGCCTGGGCCGCCGAGTTGGGCCTCGTGCACGTGGACTGGACCCACGGCACCACCGACTCCCTTGACGCGCTGGACTGGGTGGAGACGCCCGGGACCTCGCGCTTCCTGGGCCCGGAGGCGATGGCCAATCGCCTGCTGCAGTTCGAGGCACGCCACTGCGTGCCGCTGTCCGGCAGCATCCTCCTCATGCACCTGGGCAGCGCGCGCGCCGACCGACCGCTCCAGGAGGCATTGCCGATCGTGCTCGACGAGACCGACCGCCGAGGCCTGAGGCCGCTGCCCGTCGGCGAGCTCCTGGGCTGCAGGACGACAGACGCTACGCCGCAAGCTCCCAGTGTTCGACTCGGTTTGCGCTGACTCTCCGGACCACCCCCTGCCGCTCCAGCTCGAGCAGGTGCCCGAGCACCTCGGAGAACGCCAGGAAGCGGCCGAGGAGCGTGACGCCTGGGAAGAGCCTGGCGATGAGCCTCGCCGGCGTGGCCGGTCCCGCCGTGAGCGCCGCGCGGACCTCGGCGGACCTGGCAGCCTGCCTCGCCCGCAGCGCCGCAATCTGGCCTGCGACGTCGGAGATGCACGGGCCGTGGCTCGGGAGCAGTAGCCGAGATCCCATCGTCTCCAGGCGCGCCAGGGTCGCTGCGTACGCCGCGAGCGACGGGAACGGTCGGCCCGGCGCCTCGGGATCGGTTTC
>Ga0335070_10011698_pt1 | contig 10245 bp, 6 predicted proteins | sample Lox_Sample_13_FD_206722 | JGI IMG/M metagenome (GOLD analysis project Ga0335070, IMG submission 206722) | Soil microbial communities from Loxahatchee National Wildlife Refuge, Florida, United States - Lox_Sample_1.3 | ecosystem: Environmental > Terrestrial > Soil > Wetlands | place: USA: Florida... | reverse complement strand
CATGGCAATCTCGAATTCATGAGCAGGCGCAACCCCGGGAACTGCTGAGGAGATTGCATAGAGACCCTTGTGCAGCCGCACAATCCATCCGGCCCGGGCCATATAGTGAAGAGACTGAATGATATAACCCGGAGATATTCCAACGGCAGGCGCGAATTCTCTGGCTTGCTGAGAGTTGAAAATTCGGTGCCCTTCCGCAGCAAGTCTACGAATAAGTTCGACGCCAGTCCCAGTGTGTATTATCTTTTCTGTGTTCATTGTTCGCAATAATCGAATTTCTAAGCCATTCTTGTTATAGCTATTATAGTGCAATTATTCGTTTTAATCAAATTATTGCCATAAATTTTCTAAGAATGAAAGGATAGATAGAGGCATGAATGTCACGTATATTTTGCAATAAAGGTTGAGAAAATGCGCCATAAACACGCCAAATGCGCCACAAAAGGACTCACGACCGTGATAGAAACGTGATAAAATTGGTCAAAAACTGTACACTTTTGAAACAAAAATCTTTGAGATGCTGTGTCGTGGCCGTGGAAGGACTAATATTTGCCGTGATAAAAACGTGATAATAATAGAACAAAAACGGTATAATTATGTCATATTTGGTATAAATGAAAATGCTCTTCAAGTTGCTGATATAGAATGCTAAATTCGGTATTTTCAAGCACTTGCATGATCCGGGTCTTTAGCCCTCTCAAGGCTAAAACACGGGTTCGATTCCCGTTGGGACCGCCAAATTACTCCTTGATATCAATATGTTATAAGATAAGCGACGGCACCCCTTTCCCATTGCTGTAGCCAAAATGTAGCCCAAAAAGGCCAAGTGACAGCTCTCAATGAAGCCTGACTCTATAACGAAATGCAAAATAGCCACTGGCGCATAGAATTTATCCTATTGACTCGGAGAAGTGCGTCAATACCCGATTATCGAACGACATAACGAAATTCCCTGCAAAGAAAGAAGCCTTGGGTCTGGATAATAAGACTTGCTCTTTTCCACCACATAAATCATAATCAAGGCATGAAAGTTGTGGAAAAGGATAAGATTGTAGGTGGCATGCTTCAAGATGAACTTAAGCGTTGCCGGGAGATGCTCAACGGCCTCAGAAAAGCTATTTCCGGTCTTCCTAAGGGTTCAATAAGCGAGCGGGAAAAGCACTATAAGAATAAGGTCTATTCCTACTACTACCTTAAGTACCGAGATGGGGAGAAGGTTATCAGTAAGCACATACCTAACAGTGAGATACAAAAGGTGAAGCAAGAGCTTTCAATGAGGAAGAAATACGAAAAGGAAATACGGTCTTATGAAAAGAGAATCGCCTATCTGAATAAGATCCTGCGCGCCGGCCAGAGAAGAAGACATGGAAATACTGATTAAGAACAGGAACATTTTCCCGGCTGAAATCCAGGAACTTCTGCAGGCGTTCTTTTCGGTCGGCTTTTTTGATGAATCGCTGCTGATTGGCAGTTGGGTGATGCCTCTCTATCAGGAGGCTTTCGGCATTCCTTACGTATTACGGACGATGGACATAGATTTTGCGGTCGAATTTGCCCTTTCGGACCGGGCCAAGAAAGTCGACCTCGAAAAGATTATTACAGATCTCGGCTATATCCCGGTTGTCATGCAGTCTGGCGTTCGCAGGTTTTCCCGTGAGAATTTCACCATTGAGTTTGTTGCCCATCGCAAGGGCGGAAGGGCGGACGAAATTGTATCAATCAGAAAATGGAACATTGTGGCATCGCCTCTTCCTTTCGTTGATCTCCTCCTCAGTTTTCCTTTTACCGCTGATTTTGGAGATTTCAAAGCACGGGCGCCACTGCCTGAAGCTTTCTTTGTCCATAAGTTGATTACTGCACAGAGAAGGCCGGGGGAGAGCAAGAAAGATAAGGACCTCGACCAGTGTTCTATTATTGCCCGGCATCTTGATCTTAAGCGATTGGATTCGGTTATCGGATCACTGAAGCTCAGCAATAAGACGAAAAGAGCAATAAAAGCTTCATGCGAGGCGATAGATTTTCCTCCACAACAGTTAGGATTAGAATGAGAGTGTGGTGGAAAATAATCTGCCTTATGACCGGGTGCAAAAACAGGTCGAACCTTACTAAATTAATTCAAATTGGGGCTGTAGTAACTTCTGAAGTCAGGATAGCAGCGGTGTGAGAGTGCACCTGAAAACTCTCACTCATGGGGCGCTAGAGTTTGACGTGCGTTTCACCTACCACATCTTAGGTATTGCCGTTTACAACTCTATGAAGTTTACGACCGGAATAAGATACTATCGAAAAAGACTGCAGGCGTTTGTTTCAGCCATAAGGCGTTATTTTCCAAAATGGTCATGAGAGCTTTAATTCCCGCTCGAAAGAAAGATATCAAGACTACAAGAAGGCCGCCCTTCGAGCGACTCTCTCAAGCACCGATTGTCAAATTTGGCCTTTATCAGCTCCTGAATCCTCCTTGCTCCCTCATATCCATTGCGTATTTGTATCGGTCTTCCTCATAGCTAAAGGTTTTCGAAAGTTTCACCTTTGGGGTGTACCACTCGCTCGTCATCGTACAGGAGGTCGTTTGATGCCAGCAGAAACCTTGAGACTGTGACAAATCGTAGCAGTGAGATATACAGGAAGGAATCTTTTGCTGGATTGTCGCTCAGCATCAGTCCCGCTTTCGAATGGAACTGATTGGTAATCGTACACTGTCTGAAGGGTGAAGTCATGTCTTTTACAAATAATCCTTGCCTTGTGATCGGACGATCTGAATAGAAGGCTTATATGGATTACGTCAATGGCTGTCTTGGCCCTGAAGTGTGACAAACCCAAAACAGTATCAAAATGTAGCCAAGTCCGACTTATCGGCTCATTTACTATGGCAGAAAAGGCTGGATTGACGATGCTATGCCACGATATTTTCCTGCAGGCCACTGTAGCTAAAATGTAACCGTTTTGAGTGACGCAGATATGGAGGCTGGCTGGAAAATCGGACTGGCAATGACGACATTTACCCTTTGGCACTGTAGCCAAAATGTAGCCAAAAATTTCCAAACAGGCATAAAATGCCGGAAAATACCGTAAAGGATGGAATGACAAAACTCCTTGAAAATAGTGTATAATTCATAAAAATACAGTAGAAGGCCCCGATATCCCTTGATCTGGAGGGCGGCAAGTGCTTCAAGCTTCGACGGCTCGATTCCCTGCAGCTCAAGTACCCACCCCAGTCGCTTTGCAACTGCAGCATCGAGCCGGGGAAACAATAAGGAGAAAGCATTTTTCGACCAGCGACATATCCCTTCTGAACATCCTCCGCCTTTTGCCGAAGTTCTCCATGCGTTCGAAATAAGGGGTGATACACTCGACCTTGATGTTGGGGAGACGAGCAGAGAAACGACCTCATATTCGATGACCTTCTTGGCGCGCTTGAGAAGGGTTGCTATCCATAAAATGCGGGGGGCCGGCGCTCGTCTAGAGAAGACCCTTGATGCTCAGGAGTCTGCCGAAATCCCAGATGTTCATGTACAGACCGTCGAAGCGTTCGTTTTTCACCTGCTGTTCTTCCCGGTACCAGAAGAAGAGGTTGCCGGCCGGGTAGAGATAGCCGAAGTTGTATGCGGTGAAGCCGCTCCTCCTTCTCGCGATCAGCTCCAAAGGATAGCGGTAAGACCTTTCCTGGGCCTGAACGAGAGACAATGCCTGCTCTCTTATGGAACCTGCTTCCCCTAAGAGGTCCTGCGTCAGTTCATCATTTGCCGCCTTCCTTTTTGCAATGAGCGCCCTGATGGTCAGGGCTCTGTGTCTTGCCCTGAGGGCCGTCATCTCGACCCCCCGAATCAGTTCGTCCAGAAGAAAGTCTGCTCCCTGGGAGACTCCTCGCGGAGCGGAATGATTGCCTGTGGATAACTGTCTCATCTCTCCTACGACGGCGTTCATCTTCTCTGCATATTCTTCCAGGAGAGCGACCAGTCCCTCCAGAACTGCCATTGCTTCGGCGTCGGAAGCCCCTTTCAGAAGCCAGCGATAAGAGAAGGGAGGTCTCGGCTGAAAGGGCTTGTTAAAGGGCCAGGGTAGCTCAGCCGAGGGATCGAGGGCAGCCAGGAAAGGCAACAGGTTCTCTTTTTTGAGATACCGGTTTTGAAGTGCAAGGGCCTCACGCCATAAGCGGTAGAGACGCCCGTCAGGGAAGAGATCATGCACCATGGCGAGGGGCTCGGTCACCGCCTCTTTGCCGTCTCTGATATGCCTCCAGGCCCACCGTGCAATGCTCCAGTCGATCAGCCAGTATCCCCATTCCCATCCTGAACTGAAGGTGAGATGATTCACGATGCCCGCCTTCTCCATTGTGGCCATATCCGACAGCCGCGAATCGAGATACAGGAGAAGGAGCAGGGGTACTGAATTGTCGAAGGAAACCCAGTACGCCGACTCGGGCCAGTACCATGTCTCCTGCTTCGATCCTTCATCGATCGCCCTCTCCAACACTCCCCTCAAGTTGAGATTGCCATAAACAGGAGCGCGGGACTCGGTCACCGAGTAGCACATAACCGAGTGAAGGAGGATGCCGGTCTTCCTGCTCGCTGCGCCTCGGTCAAGCGGCGTGCCCCCCACTCCAATGCCTGCTCTGATACCGCCTGCCTCCTTCTCTCCCCGCGGGATGACATGGGTCGCAAAGAAGAGTTTCGTGTCATATCGCTCCGTGATCTCTTTCACCATGTACTCCTTCAGGGACGGAAAGACTCTCCCGAGGTCGGGAAGATACTCTCCCATCGTAAAATCCACGGTCACAAAATCCCATTTCACACGGAAGAGCCATGACAGGGTTTCATCGATCTGCTGCCGGTGGGACGGGAGGAATCTCAACAGCTTGATCGTCTGGAAGGCCTGCTGCTGAAGGCTCGAGAGGGAGAACTCCACGCCGATCAGGAGCCCTCTCCTGTGAGCGTAATCTACAAATTCACCTGCATGCCTGATCCATCGTTCACGGTCTATCCCCCTGAGCAGGTAAAACTGCATGACATTCTGCTGGTTCCTCACGAGCCAGTCCGCGTATTCCTTCAGGTCTGCGAGTGCCCCGGGGTAATCCGGGTTATGGAGTTGCTCGGTGAGTTCAATCGGATGCTCAGTGTGGATATGGAAGCCCTTCTTATCAAAGCGGGGAACCGCTTTCCAGCCAAAAACGGCAGGCAGGGGCCATTGTTTGTGCGATGGAATGAGCGTCCTCCTGGGGTGGTAGAACTTAAAGCCGAGGCGCTCCTGAAGGAGGCCGTAAAGGCCGAAACTGATACCCTCATAAGTTTGAGAGTTCAGGAGCAGCACGGTCTTGTCTCCTCTGCGTCGGGAACGCCATTCATACCCGTGATCAGGATAGGCGAGGTAGTGGTATGGACGCTGCCCTGTGAAGCGGGAAGGTCCTCTCCTGCCGTTAGCGTCTATCGCGGGCAGGACAATCTGTACTCCAGCATCCGGATCATTGAGAGATACCAGAGTCCTGGGAAATCCCTTTTTCAAGAGCTGCTGCACATCTTCTATGGCGATCCTCGTCAAAGGTCTCTCGAGAACGTCGGGTGGTGCGATGATGCTGATCGCGCCCGGCACCGAAGGATTCGAAGACCCCTGAACTGGAAGAGGGACGAACAGGAGAACGGCCATCACCAGCATCACGACCGGCAAGGGAACCCATCCCCTCTTTCTCATCCGCATGGGAGAGGCCTTTACGTCGCTTATATGCACGCGCATCATATGCCAACTTCCATCCTATCACATGTCACACCCTGGGAAGCCTTAAATCAGCATGAAAAGAGGAAAGTAATGATCTTTCCGACCCGTGCCATCCTCTTGCCTCAAGGTGAGGTGGGAAAGGGCTGCTGCGGAATCATTTTGTGAAAATCGCGAAGCGTGAAAGTCTGGAGATATCCGGCGGCTTGGTGCAGTCGAAGAAGTCACACGCGGAGAAGTATCGGATGTCCTCCATCCAGAGCCGCATATACTGTCGGTCCATTGCAATCCGTCGGGCCAGAACCCAGGGCTTGGTAGCGAGCGAGAGAAGGGGGCCGGCAAGTTCGGAGGGGTCCCTGAAGCATTCCCAGTCGCACTCCCTGCACGTCCCTTTTCCGCGGACCGGTGGGGCCTTCAAGTCCGTTAACTGGCCGAGATTTTCTTTCCCACGGTACCCGCAGGGATAGGTGTTTCCGCTCCTGGCATCGATGAAGAAGAAATCGATGCCGCCCCGGCAAGGATAAGCGAAATCCTCCCCGCTCGTGTACTGACGCATCAGGGAGAAAAGGGCGCTCCGGGGAGAAAAGATCCGTATCTTCGACCGAAAGGCCGGAATCGTCTCGAAGAGTGCCCTAAAGAGCAGAGCCTTCTCGTCTGATGTGAAGCTTACCAGCGCCGAATCTGCAGCGGCACCATAGACGGCTGAAAGTTCTTCGCCACTCCCGACGCTCATCGGATAACAGGCATTCACGATCGTGAAGCCCATCTCGATCACCTTGTTATAGAACGTCCTGAAGGCCCACGCGAAAAACTCGTAGAACTCAACGGGATTTGCAATGCTCGGAGGAGTTATTGCCGCTATGCTCCGGGTGATCCCGATGTTTGCCGATGGATAGATGCCGTGATCGTGAAAGACCGGAAGCGCTTTTTCGATCCCCTCCACGACACCCTCAAGTCCTCTCATCGCCTCGTGGATCTCGGGTATGGAAGAGTCGATGCTTATCCAGAAGGTATAGAGGCCGCTCTCTGCCAGGGTGTCGGCGATCCTTCCGATGCGGTCGCGGTAGTCAGGTGCTCCGGAACGGGTGAAGAGAAACCCGTTCGTTCCGGTCCGTGTATACCGGATGCCGGCCTGACGGGCGTACTTTACGAGCTGAGCCACCTCATCGAGAAAAAGCAGAGGTTCACCGCCTGTAAATGAAATGGCCCTGAAGCCCTTCTCAACGGCGGCATCTATCGTCATCTTCACGGCATCCACATCGAGCTTGGACCGTCTGAACTGCTCGGTGACGCGCATGCCGCACTGGGGGCATCGCGCATTGCACATGTCGGTATACTGGATTACCAGCTGTCCTGGTGCGCGGCCCGACAGAAAAGGCACCAAGCCTGCCAGCACAGCTCACATCTCCTTCTGCGTGCAGATTTGCGCAGGGGGCCCGGCGAAGAAGGCGAATTCTGAGGCATCGGTGCAGCAGTGGAGGATCGTACTATATGCCTGAGAGGCCTGAAGCCCATTGTTAACGGTAAACTCACGGGCATTCGCGCCCATTGCCTTCCTCATTGTTCCGTTCTCAATAAGACTCCTCATGGCATCCACAAGGGCCTTCCTGCTACCTGACTTGACAACGATCCCTGTGGAGCCGTCAACCATGAGCTCTTTCGGTCCTCCCGAATCCGAGACAATAACGGGAAGTCCCGAGGCCTGTGCCTCGAGGACAACATTGCCGAAGGTGTCTGTGGTGCTCGGAAAGACGAAGATATCGGAAGAGGCATAGGCCTCGGAGAGGTCCCTCCCCGACAGAAACCCGGTAAAGACCGCGTTGTAGCCGGCAAGCTCATCCTCCAGTTCCTTTCGGTACGGACCGTCACCGACTATGGCAAGGGTGCTTCCGGCCCCTTCGTCGGTGATCTCCTTGAAGGCCTCGGCGAGGAGCTTGAGGTTCTTCTCCTTCGATACTCTGCCGACATAGAGGAGAGTCGGCTCGCCATGAATACCACGGCCTTTCCAGAAGTCCTTCTCCTTGTGGGCGGGAGCAAAGACCGTTGTATCCACCCATCGCGGCAGGGGTTTCACCTTTTCTGCTGCCAACCCCTTTGCAATGAGTTGGCCTCTCGTGCTCATGGAGGGTACCATTACCTCCTCCATCTGGCTGTAAAACCAGATCATGTAGTTCCAGGCAACGTTCTCGAGAAAGCCATCGTTGCTCAAATCTCTGACATACTGTGGGATGTCGGTGTGATAAGTCCCGCTTATGGGGATGTCCATCAGCTTGCCGATGAGGAGCCCAAGGAGTCCCATGGTTCCCGGGGTGCTCGCATGGATCCGGGTGAAGCCCTTGCGCTCGCAGTATTCGATCACGTCGAGGACAGGCGGGAAGCCGAGCTTGAGATCGGGATACTCGGGCAGGGCGCATTCGCCAATAGGGCTGAAATTCATCACGCTGCTCTCAAGAGAGGTCCCCCCGGTGCTGGACGTGATGACCTCAAGTTCAATGCCGCGCTCCCGGGCAGTATCGATGAGCCTTCTAATGGTGATGGCAACTCCGTTTATCTCGTTGAGGGTATCGGTGAAGAGGGCTATCCTCTGAGGGCCGGGCGGCAGGTTTCGCGGAATGAAACGCTCGCCGAGTTCCCGCATGAGCGCCTTGCTCCTGTTCTGGTGATGAAAGGCCACATAGTAGGGCGACGCGAGAAGGTGAACGAGACCGATGGTGCTCAGGGAGTTCAGGAGATTGACGAGTCCCAGGGCGGCAGAGGCCTTTGTCAACCGTTCCGTATAGATGTATATCAGCCGGTTCACGAGACGGCTCGTAACCGCAAAGACCTTCCTGTTCATATCGGCTGTGCTGATGAGCTCAAGAAAGCCCGCATCATTGAGGAGCCGCTTTGCCTCTTTGTCGAGGATCTGCTCAAAGCTCTTGCCCTCGTATCCGTCATAGACCTCGGGCAGGTTTTTCCTGATGAAGAGGGTGATCTTTTGAAAGAACGAAGCCTTCTCTTCTCCTGAGTTCGTGACGCGCTTCGCGAGGGCATTGATAAAGGGGAATCCCCCGCTTCTCTTCTTTGCGAAGCGCTCTGTGAGGAAGCGGTAGGCGACTCCGTAGATGCTGTGCGCCAGGACCAGAGGGTCACCGTCCTCGCCGCCCGCCCAGGTCTTCTTCTCCCTGATGGAAGAGGCGAAGGCGTGTACATCCCCGGCAGAGCGGGAAACGGTGTAGGTCCTTCCGATGAAAAAACCGCTATGGTCATCGGACCCTCCCACCGTCCCTTTGATCCACGGCGTTTTCCCGAACGGGGCAAGTCCGTGACGGTCTGCCAGCTCAGCGATCTTCTCTTCGGTGAGCGTCGAAAGGATGTTCCCGACAAGCAAGTTGTATTTGGCCGCCCTCGCACCATTCCTGACCTCGAAGACGTCAAACAGGAGGAGCATCTTTTCCAATGTGCCGAGCGAGAGTTTCATGTTCATGTCATAGAGCGGATGCGCGAGGAAATGGGCAATATCCTGCCCGCGGAGAAAGGCGGCAAGCTCATAAATATTCTTCCTGAGGTGCATGATGTCTGCATATTGGGCCTCGGAGATGTCGAGGGCGATTACATGAAGTTTACAGCCGTCGTCGGGAAGATAGGTCGTCACCTCGCAGCTGATGAAGGACCCCGGGAGATGGGCTATCTCGAGGGCCCCGCTGATGCTGTTGTGGTCGGTGATGGTCACGAACTGCATCTGTTTTTTCCGTGCGGCCTTGTAAATCTGGAGGGGGTCGGTGAAACTCTCCGGGCAATTGAGTTTCCGTAAGGCCCACATCGAAGGCTTGTTGGAATGCCTCGAGTGGACGTGGAGATCTGCTTTATACAGTCTGTTCATTGTCACTGCACTATATATACCATGGAAAGATTGCGGCAGTATTACAGTACGGTTACCTTTCAGTGAAATCTTGAACGGTGAATGATTGCGAGCCCCTGAAAGAAGAAGCCAACAGGAGTCGCACCTGAAGATTTCACAGAACTGTTACCGAACCTTCATCAAACTGCAACATTGAGAGCTTAGAATATTGGCGAAACACCGAAGAGACCCCGGCAGAACATCCACGATTGCGCGAACAATGGAGAAATTGGCAAAGATTGCTCAGATGATCAAGAGCCTGATGGACAAGAAGTTCACGGGCCACATCAAGATCAATTTCACCCGTGGAACGGTCTCGAAGGTCGAGAAGTTTGAAGAGATATTGAAGAAATAGACAGTAACGAAGGGCCCTTTGCTGACCGGCAGAAATATCTGTCAAGGCACCAGAAAGCCCGAATCAAGAAGAGTCCTTGAATTGATCCGGGCTTTTTCGTTTGAAGGAGGAGAGACCAATGAAGCCAATGAAGGATGTTACTGCGCTGATCATGGCCTTCTTCGTTGTGCTCATTGCGAGCGGAGAGGCCATGGCGTATTTCGAGGAGGGCCACCTTATCCGCGTTGTATATTTCAACGGTACAGGAGGGACCGGGACAGGAACGGAGTACCTGACGGATTTGGGCTCCATAACGTCTTTCACC
>Ga0335070_10011695_pt1 | contig 10245 bp, 8 predicted proteins | sample Lox_Sample_13_FD_206722 | JGI IMG/M metagenome (GOLD analysis project Ga0335070, IMG submission 206722) | Soil microbial communities from Loxahatchee National Wildlife Refuge, Florida, United States - Lox_Sample_1.3 | ecosystem: Environmental > Terrestrial > Soil > Wetlands | place: USA: Florida... | reverse complement strand
AGAGGACGGGATGACCTTCGAAGAGAATGCCGTAAAGAAGGCGCGGAGCTTCGCCAAGGTTCTGGGGCTGCCGGCTCTCGCCGACGACTCCGGTCTGACCGTGGATGCACTTGGCGGGGCGCCGGGCGTAAGGTCCGCTCGGTATGCCGGCGAGCACGCCGCGGATGCCGACAATAACACCAAGCTCCTCAAGGAGCTGGAGCACGAGAAAAATCGGGCCGCAGCCTTTGTCTGTGTGATCGCCATCGCCGCGCCTTGGGGTCCGGCCCTGGTGTACCAGGGACGCTGTGAGGGCCTGATCACCAGAGAGCAGATGGGCACGGAAGGGTTCGGCTACGATCCTGTTTTTTTCTACCCGCCGCTTCAGAAGACCTTTGCCCAGCTCACCACGGGAGAGAAGAATCAGGTGAGTCATCGAGGTCAAGCCCTGAGAGAGCTCCGGCGGGAGTTCGACAAGGTTCTCTTCTGGCTTCGCCAGCGCCTCACCGAGGCAGGGTGGCGGTGGGACGATCCCTCTCGCACGTGAGAAAGACGCTTTTCCGGCAGGTCTTCCCCGAAGTGGAGAGCTACCCATGGGATTTCTTAAGGGCCTGCAAGGGCTACGCCTCTCCCACGTCAGATCCATGTGCCCCCGAAAAACTTGAGCCGACTCTCCCGCTAGGAGTAAGTCGGCCCCGTTATAAACCTGGCCTCCGTCGCTCTAGGGATTACGAACAAGGGTCGGAAATGGCCTTGGCCTCGCCCGGCCCGCCAACGCGCTTCACTTACACACCCTCGCCCGACTTAGTATTTCGATTCGCGACTAAAAGCACGGATTTCTTTCAGGCTCCGTGAGCTATCTGCGCACTCAGCACTAAGTCCTGAGGGAATAGATTTGTTGCCGAATTTATGAATCGCAGGACTTAGCAGCTGCAAGGACCGCAGCTCCCCGGCTGGGACAACCTTGTGGTGATAGAAAACCCGCAGTGAGCCCCGTCATCCAGGAAATCCACCTTCAGCGGACTGACCTGGTCGAGAAGGCTCGTTTCCACGAGATAGGTGAGCCCACCAAACTCGAACACCTTGTCGTTCTCTCTCGGCTCATCCAGAGCCATGCCCAGTGCGGGCCCCCCTCAGCCAACGTGGGATACATAGATCCGGATCGCTGATTCCATCTGTTTGTCGTCCATGTACTGCTTCAACTTCTCTGACGCCTTTTCGGTAACCTCAAGCATTAAAGTACTCCGTTTCTAGTAGTGGATGGTCTGGCTCTCGGCCAGGTTGCCGAACATTAATCAGCCGAGCCCGCACTGTCAAGACCGGGTAGCGCCGGGCTATGGTATCAAGATTAAGCTTACGATCACTCAGGATTCAAGACCATGGGCCGGCTCCGGGGGCGATTTGTCAAGGAGGACCAGAAAAGTACGGGACCCCCCCCTTCCCCCTGCCTGGCAGCCACGGCTTTCCGAGGGAGGTCAGGCAGCCGCTTCGGTTCGTTCCTAGGTTCTCCCACGGAAGAGCCCGATTCGGCGGCGGGGCGGTCAGGAGGAACCTGTGGAAACGGGCCATGAATCATGTTACAAGGTAGCCCATGAGTCTCTTCCTCGTGACCTACTTCTTCGTCTACGGCCTCCTGCAGCTCTACCTCTTTCTTAAAGCGAGAGCAGCCTGCCACTTCGGCCTAGGAGCCGGGATCGCCGTGGGCGGCTTCATGGTGGTCATGATGGCGACTCCGGTGGCAGTGCGCCTTATGGATCGACAGGGGGCCATGATTCCCGCTCGCGGCCTCGCCTATCTCGGCTACACCTGGATGGGGCTGATCTTCTTGCTCTTCTGCCTCAGCCTCTGCGCCGACTTCTACAATCTCGCCATGCGTCTCCTCGCCGTCGTCACCGGCTCCCCCACGGCTCGCTTACTCCTGACCGGACGGAAAGCCTTTCTCACCCTCCTCCTGTTTGGCCTCGCCCTTGGGCTCTGGGCCACAGCGGAGGCCTGGCGGATCCGTCTGGAACACCTGGAGATCACGTCCGACAAACTGCCACCTCATCTCCACCAGCTCAAGGTCGCCCAGATCTCTGATCTCCACCTCGGCCTCATCGTCGGGGAGCCGCGGCTTGAACGGGTTCTCTCCCTCATTCGGGAGGCGGAACCCGATCTTCTCGTCTGCACCGGGGACTTGGTGGATGCCCAGATGGACCACTTGAACCATCTGGCATCCCTGCTCGCCCAGGTGAAGCCGCCCCTCGGAAAGTTCGCCGTCCTCGGGAATCACGAATTTTACGCCGGCATCGAGCAGAGCGAACGGTTCCTCACGCTTGCCGGGTTCACCATCCTCCGCGGCACTCGAGATCTCCCGGGAGGTCTCTTCGCCGTCGTCGGAGTGGACGACCCGGTGGCCCTGTACCGCCAGTCAGGATCCCGTACCCCAGATGAGCAGGAGGCGGAGGCGCTTGCAGCTCCGGTATCGCGTCCTTTTACCCTTCTCCTCAAACATCGGCCGTCGGTGAGGACCGAATCCTTGGGGCAGTACGATCTTCAGTTAAGCGGACACACCCACAAGGGGCAAATCTTTCCTTTCACCCTCATCACCCGACTCTGGTTCCCAAGGCAAGACGGCTTCTACCGCCTCGCGGGCGGAAGCCTCCTTTATGTAAGTCGCGGGACCGGCACCTGGGGTCCCCCCATGAGGTTCCTCGCCCCTCCGGAGGTAACGCTGATTACGGTGACAAGAACAGCTGGGTAAGCAACGAGGTTCGTGAGGACCGAGAAGAGTTAACGACTGATCTTGACCACGTCCTTCTTCTTGACCTTGAAGCTGTAGCGGCCCCCAAAGCGGTAGTTCTCCAGGGTGTAGGAGCTCTCATCCTCGGCGACCACGACACCCCTCTGGGTGCTCCCATTCGCCAGGGTGAACTCGACCATCGTGCCGACGAGGCTTTCATCTGTCTTCTGAAGCCCTTTCTGGATACTCTGCTCAAGGTCGCGAAGGGAGATTCCCTCCCGCTGCTCCCGTTGCTGGGGAGTTATGTAGGTGCCGAGGACGGCATCGTAGTAAACTCGCTCCTGGGGGTAGTCCTTGACGTTGGCGATCAAGGTGGCGACCACATAGCTCTGCGCATCGTGATCGAAGATGGTGATGGCCATCTGCTTGTCCGCCACCGTCCCGGTGAGCTCCACTGCATTGAGATCCTGAATCCTCTTTTTCTTCTCCTCGATGTTTTGGGCGCCCTTTTGACTCATCGTTGCTCTCAAGGTCTTGACGAGATCCTCCCCGGCCTCCCGTCGTCGGGCATATACCTGGATGCTCGCATCCGCCCCGGGAAGCTCGAGCCGGATGCCGTGAATCACCCCTTTCTCAGCCGGGACCTTGCTCTCCTTCCACGTTCCCGGGAAGGAGATCTGACACCGGTCGGCGAAGTCATAGACTCGCCAATCCCGGCGATCAACTCCTTCTGGTTCGGTCTTGATCGCCGTCTGCTGTGCTCCGCCCCCTGCTGGGAGAGCAGTTCCCTGGGTCGGTGTTTCCTGAGTCTGGACTGATCCCCCTTCCCCGCTCGCTTGGGTGCTCGTCTCGTCTCCGCCCGTTCCACCTGTCCCCGGGGCCCCCTGCCCCTGCTCCATGGCCGTTTTCACGGGCCCCTCTCCTCTCCCGGGGTTGCCGAGATCCTTGGCGATCACGATCACCAGGTAGACAAGATAGCTCGCCACCATCGCCCCGATCACAAAATAGAGACCAAGGATGGGGCGACGGCGGACGTCATGGATAGTGAAGTGTACCAGCCGTGCCCTGAGATCAGCAACGACGCTACCGAGCTCTCCCAACTTCATGTTTCGCCCTTCGCTGAGCTCTCCGGCTCAGTTCCCCGACGCAGGACGCGCTTGATGACATTGCAGCGAAAATCCATGCATCCTTCGTGCCACCTCAAGAGGTCCAAGACCGCACCGGACCAGCGTGGTTGAACCGGCAAGGTACACTGAATACGAGGGATCATCAAGGCCGCGAGACCGGCGAGCGAGAAGAGCTACGGCCGGCCCCCGCCGAACCGTAGCCCGCATTATGCAAGAACCACCTGCTGCGACCACGGATGGGGCGAGGCAGGGAGGTCTGCCCCGCCGGAGGCGGGCAAGTCTGCAACGGCGCATAGTCGCGGCATTGATAGTAAAGAGCGAGGCCAGGCCTTTGGGCGGGGCTGTGGTGGAAAGCTTGGGGGTCACTCCTGTCATCCAAGGAAGGTAGAGGCTCCAGATGCGCTTTGCGCCGCAGACCATCCCTCCTCCCGGCGTCGCCCCGTTTTACCCAGCCGAAAGACCCTTCACCTGTGGGTCTCGGCACGACCATCTCTACGATCTCGCTACGGCGTCTCGTGCATAATGCGGGCTAGCGACCCATCAGAGTTTATGGGCGAGGTCCACGGGGAGGTTTTCCCTTCGCCTCCGCCGGCACGGACGAACCTCTTCCCGTGCGAATGACCCATCTCCGGAACATGCGGGCGCATTCCTCGATGTGCGTGTCCTGCCTAAGTTCCTCCACAGTATAGGCCATCTTCATCGACCAACTCGGATATTCGGCGATGGTTCCCGGTACATTCTGTTGCCGTGTGTCCCGCAAAAGATCTTCTTGGCTTACCACCACGAGCTTTGCCGTCGAGGACATGAGCAGACCGATAACGGCACTCTGGATGTTCCGGGTAAGCTTCGGATAAGCCCCCGGCACCGGCCTCTTCCGCGCCTTGAGAAAGCCCGAGGCAACGAGTCGCTGGAGGATCTTCTCCTTATCCGCCGTCCTTTTTTCCAGGGCGAGCTGGAATTCCTTTTCACCGGGGAACATCCCCAGCCGTTTTCGCACATGAATGTCTTCTGCCTGCCAGAAACCGGCCAAGGTGGGAAGGTCGTGGGTACTCACCGTAGCCAAGGCCAGCTCCGGGTAAGATTCCGGTCCCCGGAAACAGCCGCGTTCATCCTTTTCGAAGTAAAAGACCTTGTACGAAAGAATCCCGTAACCCTGGAGAGTTTCCCTCATTCCGGGGGCGACCGTCCCCAGATCTTCGCCGATAATCAAGGTCTCCTGCTGTTGACTGGCGAGGGCGAGAATCCGGACTAGATCGGCGGGGAAATTCTCCACATAGGCCCCTGCCGCGGGCGGCTTTCCCCGGGGAATCCAAAAAAGCCGGAAAAAACGCATGATGTGGTCGATGCGAAGCGCCCCTCCTGCGACGCAGTTCTTCCTTACCTCCTCCAGAAACAACCGGTAGCCATTCCGTCGGTGCACATCTCGCCTTGGAGGCTCGAAGCCCCAATCCTGCCCCTTCAAGGCAAAGTCATCGGGCGGCGCCCCCACTGTTACCCCGTTGACCCAGTAGGGACGGTACGCCCACGAGTCCGTTCCCGCCGGGTCGCTCCCTAGGGCGAGATCGTGGTACAGACCGAGGCATGCCCCGAGGGAACGGGCGAGGGCCTGGACCTCCTGCAACTGGATCTCCACCTGCCACTGAAGGTACTGGTGAAAGAGAATCCGATCCACGTGTTCCCGACGGAATGCCGAAACAGCCTCTGAGTCGGGATCCTGGTGAGCTTCGCGCCACTGTCGCCACGTCCATGCCTCGGGATGCTTCTCCCGCATAAAGTCACTCAGGGCGCAAAAGGTAGCGAAGCGCTCTAGCGTCCCGCCTTCCCGCTCCAGGTACCCGGCCAACGCCCGACGACGCCTGCTCGAGCCCGCCCGTTCCTCCCACTCTCTCCGGCGGAAGCTCTCGAAGACCAGCTCCAGGGCCCGGCGCTTGACGGCTGCTACCTGCTCGTACTGAACAAAGGGAGCCTTGCGGAGTCTCGCGAGAAGATCTTGGGTATCCCTCGCCTCCACGAAGACCTGGGCCTCCGGTGAGTGCTGATAGTCCTCGATGGCCTCCACGTCCAGGTAGATAAAATTCCGATAGAAGCGGCTTATGGGGTAGTAAGGGCTGATACCGTAGGGCTGGCGATTGGAGAGGGCATGAAGGGGATTGAGACCGATAATGTCCACCTGAAGTTCCCTGACGGCCCAGGACACGAACTCCTTGAGGTCGCTGAAGTCGCCGATACCCCAGTTGCGTTGGGAGCGAAGACCGTACAGGGCAATGGCGATTCCCGCCCGTTTCCCTCGTTCTGCCAGTTCGGGCGGGAGGTAGGCCCGCTCCGGGCAGATGATCACCGGGATCTCTTGCGCATACCGCTTCTCACCCACAACCACCAAGAGATGAAAGCGATGGTAGCCCACACGAAGGCCCGAGGGAAAGGGGAGGCTCCAGCGGCGATAGGGCACGCCGTCGATCTCTTTCTCGGCCTCCAGGGTCAGCTGGCTTCGTGAGAGAGAGTGCCGGACCGAATGCCCCCCTTCCTCGATGACATCCAGCCGAGTCTCCAAGGGCTCCTCGGCTGTGGGCACGGTGAACAGGAGCCGTTCCGGTGGCCGGACGATAGACTCGACGAGAACCGGTTCGGCGAGGCTAGTCCAGGCGCCGCGTTCCATCTGCTGAAGGACTTCCTCCGGCTCCTCGGTATCCACTCCCAAGGCTGTGAGCAGTTCCCTTAAGGTCTCCCGGGAGATCTCCCGACGGTTCCCCAAGAGATCCCAGTAGACAGGCTGGATGCCGCAGGCGGCACCCAACCGAACCAGAGCCTCGTCCTTCACTGCGCTATTCTCCCCGTTCATCATCCTCCCTGGACGTTCGCACAATTTCTGTGGTGGGCTATGCCCACCTTACGTGTTCACAATGCCGGCCGGCACCGCAGGCAGGGGGGTCTGTGGCGCAAAGCGCATTCGGAGCCACTACCTTCTCCCCGACGGAGCAAGAACCTCCCGATCTTTGAAGATCCCGCCGCCCGAAGGCCAGGCCTTACTCTATACTATCAATGCTGCGACTATGCGACCGTGCCGAGGAGACCCCCCTGCCTTCGTGGGTGCACGAAGAGTCGACTCGTTCCGCTCCAATCAGCTCTCAAATCGCGCCGCGATCGGCATCCTCCTCCCCATGCCGAAGGCCTTGGACGTCACCTTGAGTCCCGGGGCCGCCTGTCTCCGCTTGTACTCGTTTCGATCCACCGTTCGGATCACCCACCTCACCGTCTCGGGGTCGAAGTCGAGCTCCAGGATCTTCCGCATGGAGTAGCCTTCATCCAGATAGTAGTGGATGATCTGATCCAGGACCTCGTAGGGCGGGAGGGTATCCTGATCGGTCTGGTTTTCGCGCAGTTCCGCCGACGGCGCCTTGGCGAAGATCTCCTGAGGTATGACCGGCCTCGTCCGGTTGATGTATCGCGCCAGCTCGTACACCATGGTCTTGGGCACATCGGCGATCACGCTGAGGCCGCCGCTCATGTCACCGTACAGAGTGCAGTAGCCTACCGCCAGCTCACTCTTGTTGCCCGTGGAAAGCAACAGGTGGCCGAACTTGTTGGAGAGGGCCATGAGGAGATTGCCACGAATCCGGGCCTGGATGTTCTCCTCGGCAAGATCCCTCTTCTTACCCCGGAACTGATCCTCGAGGGTCTTGAGGTAGGCCTCATACACCGGCGTGATCGGCACGATCTCCAACCGTACCCCCAGGTTCTGGGCTAGAATCCGGGAGTCATCCACACTTCCCCTCGACGAATAGAGGCCCGGCATGGAGACCGCCACCACGTTGGCCGCGCCCACCGCCGCCACCGCCAGACAGCAGGTGACCGCCGAGTCGATCCCCCCTGACAGGCCGAGGATTGCGGTCCTAAACCCGCATTTCCGCATGTAGTCCCGAACTCCCAGGACGAGCGCCTGGTAGACGCTCTCGATCTCCTCCTGGGGAACGAAGAGGCCGGGGCTCCCTGCCTGGCTGAGATCAATAGTCTCCACGTGCTCAGTGAAAGACGGCAGGACGGCGATCGCCTCGCCCATCCGATCCACGCAGAGGCTCCTGCCGTCGAAGACGAGCTCGTCATTGGCACCCACCTCGTTCACAAAGACAAAGGGAATCCCGTGTTTGCGAGCGTGACTTCGAGCGATCCGGTAGCGGATGCTCTCCTTGCCTCGATGAAAGGGCGACGCGGAGATGTTGATGGTGACCGTCGCCCCCCGCTTGGCCATGACCTCGATGGGATCGTAAGCGTACGCCCTCCGGGGCCAGAGGGCCGGGTCGTTCCAGGCGTCCTCACAGATCGAGATCCCGAGCGTTTCTCCCTTGAAGGAGACCACCCGGTTCTCTGTGACCGCGTCGAAGTAGCGGGCCTCATCGAAGACGTCGTAGGTGGGAAGGAGGGACTTGTGCTGCTGCAGGAGCACCTCACCTGCTGCGAGCAAGATGGCTGAGTTGTGGAGCCCTTTCCCGGTGGGACGTCTGCTCGGAACCGGCGCGCCGAAGAGGATCCCCGTGCCTGGATACTGGCGCGACAAACGCTGGAGCTCGTCGATGGCGCGATGGGTCTTTTCGATGAAGGAGGGCCGCTCCAGGAGATCCCTGGGCGTATAACCCACGAGGAAGAGCTCTGGAAAAACGGCGAGATCGGAGGGCTCCTTCCCGCACCGGGAAAGAACATCCACCATCTTGGCTAGATTGCCCTCAATATCCCCAATAGTGGAGTTCAACTGTGCCAGGGTAACCTTCATCGCCGGTGATCCTTCCCACGGGCAACCTTTATGGCTCCGTAAAAAGTCCATCTGTCCCGCGAGGCGCGGGATTGCGCTTCATCTCTCGTCATTGCTGCGTACTTCTCTGTACGCCTCATTCCTCAAGACTCGCGCGCCTTGTCCCGCCTGGGACAGGAGAGCTTGTGCCGTCTACCTGGGCGACTTCTTACGAAGTCATCGACCTTGAGATGCGGTCTCAATAGTTTGCCTGCTTGCCGGTCATCTCCTCGATCTCGATCTTGATGATCAGGATTTTCTCCACCTTGGGCTCGGGGTAGCCGGATGGAACTCCTCCGCCGTAGTGCTCCATGATGAGGTCGAGGGCCCGCCTCTTCTCCGCCGGGTCCTCTACCACGGAGGCCGTGCCGAAGGCGATGGCGCTCCGGTATCGCATACCCCAGGAGCAGGGCTCCCGGCCGGGCAGAACCTCTTGATCCACGTCGAATTCCACGCACACGTGAGGGTTCTCCCGCACAATCTCCACCTTCCTCCCCTCGGTCGCCGAGTGCAGGTACAGGGTTCGGTCCCGGTACCCGAAGCAGAGGGGAACGACGTACGGCCGGTTGTCCGCTGCCAGACCCAGCCGGCAGACAAGCGCCTTCCGGATGATGCCCTCGATATCCCCGAGATCCTTGATCTCCCGCTCACTTCTCCTCATGTCGTCCCTCCGCTCCGCGGAGGCAGGGTCATCTGCGAAACAAAGCGCATGACTTCGCCGCGCTCAGGGCGAGAAAGGCAACCAGTTCGGCTACTCGTTATCCTTTCTCGCTTGACCTCCTTTCCCGCCTGTCTCGCTGCAAGCCGTGCCTGCGTGTTGCTGCGACCACGCCACGGCGTGGCTTTGTGGAGCAGATCATCCTGCCTTACCGGGCTTATCCCTTCTTGAGTGCCTTCCCCACGTCCCACGCTTTGGCCAGCCGTTCCCCGAGGTTCCAGTAGCTCTTGTCATTCATCACGAACAGGATCGGCCGCACCTTGGCGAAATCCACCACACCGTCGGTCATGACCCCTTCGTCACAGTAGGTCGCCGCGACCTCACCGATGAAGATGTCGTGTTTCGGGAAATCGATAATCTCGTTGAGCCTGCACTCCATGTTGATGGGGCACTCCTTGATCATCGGCGCCCGTTGCAGGCTCCCGTAGAAAGTTTCAAAGAGGGTGCCCTTGTCAACCTCCCTCCCGGAGACGAGGCCGCAGTAGTCGGTTTTGGCGACCAGTTCGGCGGACGGAATATTGACGCTGAAACAACGATGTTCCCTGATTCCGGCATTGGTGTAGTGCGCCTTCATCATGCTGATGGCGAGTGAGCTCATCCCCATGATCCCCAGATGGGCGATGGTGATGTAGTTAGCCTTACCGTCCACCATAGCGCCTACGAGAACGGTGGGCATGGGGTAGAGGCAGAACGTTTTGCCGAGTTCAACTTTCACCGTTTCCTCCTTTCTCCGACTGCAGCGCCAGGCCTTCCCGTTCCAGGGCGAATCGGAGGGCACGATTGATAGGGAAGAGCCTCCCGCCGAGAGAGGGTTCGAGACCCGCCACCTGACGGGCGAAGTCGACGAACGTTGGAGCGGCCAGGCCTAGCTCAACCGCATAGGCGGCATCTTGGGCGACGCGAGGTATGACCTTCT
>Ga0335070_10011694_pt1 | contig 10246 bp, 12 predicted proteins | sample Lox_Sample_13_FD_206722 | JGI IMG/M metagenome (GOLD analysis project Ga0335070, IMG submission 206722) | Soil microbial communities from Loxahatchee National Wildlife Refuge, Florida, United States - Lox_Sample_1.3 | ecosystem: Environmental > Terrestrial > Soil > Wetlands | place: USA... | reverse complement strand
CTTTGACCGAGTACTCTCCAGGAGGAACGGAAAGGAATCGGAAAACGCCCTCGGCGGATGTTTCCGCTACCATCGGGGGCATCCCTCTGCCGGTAAGCGTAACGGTTGCTCCGGGGATTGGGACGCCATCGGAGTCGACGACTCTGCCGCGTATCTGGGTCACGGGTTGCTGAGCCACCAGAAAGGATGCCACCAGGACCGCCGGAAGGAACAGCCTTGTGTATCGGCTTAGCATGAATATCCTCACCCTTTCTTGGCCCCTTGTTTTGCGTCGTCTCCGTTAGACCTTTTGAACCTCCAGATACAGAAGCCCGTGGTCGGAGTACTGCTTGATCCAATTCGCTTGGTCGCTTGTGGATTCATACTCCGGCCAACCCTTGACCTCGATGTCGGCGCCTTCGACCTTTTTGAACTCGAGTTGCTCGGAAGCAATGACTTGGTCGAGATCTGCAGGCTCGTAGCCGCCCGTCGGGCCGCCCCACCAGGTATACGGTTTGTTCTTTGCTAACCGCCGCATGTTCACCGCTTTAGCGCCCTCTTTGAGCTTGTCGACCTCGACCGGCGGATCGATGTCCTTTCCAAAGGGGTATCTCATTCCCATTAGGTTCAGGTCTCCGAGGAACATGAAGTTCGCTTTGCCGGGCCCGCCGGCGTCCTTATCGAGCAGCTGCTTGAATTTGAACGCTCGGCTGAACTGATCGTCACGGATGCCCAGGCCTAGGGGCAGCGAAGAGCTTTTCGTGTGGAGGAAAAGGATAGGATAATGCTCGCCACCGACCGTGAGCGTTAGCAGCGCCCCGGGACGGAGGGTTTGAATGCCCGACTTGAACTCGACTTTTTGAGTGAAGAACGCGGTGAAGCCGTTCTTCACGCCGACAAGTATTTCCTGAGTCTCGGGGCCCTCGGTAATGTGGAACTGATAACTGGTCATCTCCTTGACCAACATGGCAAAGACGCCCTTTCCGACCACTTCGTACAAGCCGAATACATCCGGGTCTTGCTCCTTGAGGAACTGGATGACACGGGTCTTTTTTGTATCATCTTCCTTGAAGTTCTCCACATTCCACGACGCTAACGAAAATGCTTTTGCCATATTCTCCCCCCTCTAAAAAGGATATGCTTCTCTTTGAAGCGTATATCTTGACGAGCTAATACAGAATGCTCATGCGCCTTCCGGAGCTCGCTGCGTTTCCGCAATCTTCTCTCCGAGATAATCCTCGAGGCCTTTGCAAGACCTGGCTAGAACAGGAATGTGAGGCCGGCACAGAAATGCCCTCTTCGTTTTTGCTCCGTGAGGCCGCCAGCGGCATCCCGCGGCGTCCGGAAATTGACGCCCACCACAAAAGCGATCGGGCCCAGAAAATGCCCCATGCCGCCGCCGACGAAAATGTCCTTAAAGAGGGCACTATCGAACGCTAATCTCGTCCCGAGCACTAGACTGAGCGACACCCTATCCCAGTACCCTTTTAGCAGCTGGTTTTGATAGTGAGGGGCAGGCAGGCTGGGGCGCTTTATATAAACGTGCGCGAAAGCGAAAGCCTCGATTGGACGGGCACTAGGTACAGTCGCGGTAGCCGGGACGAGGGTGCCTACAGCCCCAACGCTCGTAGTAATTCTCGAGGCGCTGTAGTTTCCGAACGTCGCCACGTGACGATATACTCTATCATCACCATAGTCCTCTTGCACGGTAACACGGTTGATCGTGTTCTCATATATCGGTATCTTGACGTAATCGAAGTACAAATTGGTATCGCCGTGCTTGCCGACCATCTGTAACTTAAGGGGTTTATCCGGGATGTCTTCTCCCTTTTTAGCTTCATCGCTCTTTTCCAACGACTGTTTGGATATTGCAGCAACCGCGAACCTGACCATCGCCGACAGGAAGAATTCCCCCGAACCCGGTTTGTAATCGAGAGAAGATTGATGGACCGATAGGGGAGCCCTCTTCTTGACAACGGTTGTGGATTGGTAGGTCCTCTTGAACGGTTTCTCGGTTTCGCTCTTGTCGGTTACTCGCTGCGAGGTCTCTTCTTCTTCAACCTTCTTCGACGCGCTGTGCTTTTGTCCTTCCTTTTCGGCAACAAAGACCATCACGTAGACGTATTTTTCGCCCCACAGCTCTTTTCGCCTCTTGCCTCCTTTTAAGAGTGCAATGCGAGTTGGGGTGTTATCAACTCTGTCAATAAACACAAACAGATCGGCCAATTGCCTATCGTAAAGATTGCTTTCGCCAAAAAGGGACTTGATGGCATCTTCCGGGCGCTCCGACCTGAGCTTGTCTAGGACTTCTTTAACATCTCGATCGGGAGTGAATGAATATGTGCCCTTAATTGTCTGAGACCCCAGATTGGCTGCTAGAACAAGAATGAAACTCATGATCATGAAAATTAGGAACGTGGGTCGCCGATGCTGTCTAGGTTTGGTTGGACAAACTCCGTTAGAAAGTCCAGCAGACTGAAGGACGCGGAACATTTCCCCCCTCCTCATGAATAGGTTAGTCAGAATCCATCTATCCCCCGAGCGTCTCATCCAGTAAGACGCGTTTGCGCCATAGGGCATCTATTTCTCCCGGGGCCCAGGGCCTCCGGCCGCACCCTCAGTTGCACCCACACACATCCCAACAAAGATAAAGACCACATAAATTGCGATTTGTTCTCACCCCCGGAAGAAATCCTCGCCCCTCTTGCAGCGGCCTGTTCTTGACGTCTCCCCCCAGGCCCGGGGCTGAAATACGGATTTCCCGTCCAGCGCCTTAGGACCGTCCCGGTGGCTAATCCCCTCCAAAATCAACGGAAAACTAGGGAGGGGTGCTCCAGGCGAGGGAGGAGTGTGGCCAGATTGTGACCAACAAGATTCTGTTCAAAGAACAGCGAAATGGACTCGCTGTGCAGCGGTCAACCCCGGGCGAGAAGCCTTGATGGCGATATTCGTGACGAGGTGGGCCCGGCTATCCAGGACCGCGCAGGGCAGGCCCATTGCGCTACGAAATCTCAACGCAAACCGGGCCGGAGTCTATTTAGCCCTCCGACATGAGAGCCGACACGAAAGGTGTGCAACTTAGAGAAACGCCCTATGGCTCCCAACACGCCACGAATCCTAATACCCTCGGATGCGTTGCCGATGCGGGCCCAGAGCTATGTAGGAATCGACGAAGTAGTGTCCTGTCTGCTTATTCCTAACGGGGCCTTCTCGGCGCCGGGCCATCTATTTTTGCGTTCAGTTATCCGAAGTCCAACGCAAACGTGTCCTTAGGTAATTTAAACGATTGTAAGGGATGAGTTTCTCATGTTGTAGCCGGCCAACGACTATTCCAGGATGAACCCCAATCTCCTTCGAAAAAGCTACTATGTCAGGACTTGGATAGTATTTTTGGGTAAGAAAGGCTTGCCATGCGGCAGGGGGTATCAAAAAATCAGAGGCGAACTTATCCGCTTCGTTCTCTTTTTGATCGCGTTTTTGCCCTTCCTCAATAAATACATCGCGCTTGCCGTGTAACAGTATATGCCCAGCTTCATGGAAAAAGGTAAACCAAAGATGATCATTTGTCTTGTATCTAAGGCAAAGCTGAATTAGGGCCTTTTCTGGACTTAGCCAGCATGTAACTCCGTAAGCACGAATTTTAGGCAACTCTGGGATGAACACGACGGCTACCCCGCAGGCGGAGCATAATTCGACCATCTTGGGTACAAATGTTTTTGGAGATTCCGTTGTGGAAGTCCGTATTTCGCCCAACGCTTCTTTAAAGCTTTGTGCTTCAAACGACTCGGCCTTAATCTGGCTTGCTTCGATTTCGCCTTGCCTGATCCAAGTTGCCAACGCGTAAGGATCAGCCTCGAATGCTTTCGATTGACGATATGATGCGACCTGCGATCTGAGCCAATAGGAATTCCATTGCTTTGGATTTACTATGCCAAAAAACTTCAGCAATTCACGTAGCTGATTTGCTTTATCCGGGATCTTTTGGATCCACTTGCGTTCAACGAGCTCCTTAAGGGGAAAATGATCAAGCCAACTAACCTCTGATTCTAGGCGTTTCTGCTCATTGGTTTTTGCCAAGTATTCTCGGTAATTATTCTCCCGGTTGTTCCAGAAACGCGCTGAAATGCCAAAAACGCGCTCGAACTGAATTGCTGTTGTAGGAGTGATGGGCGCTTTTCCTTTTATTATCTCGTTAATTGTTTTTTGAGAGCGTCCGGTTCTTTCAGCTAGGTCAGCTTGGGTCATGCCGAGTACACCGAGAACTTCTTGGATCGTTTCACCAGGAGGAGAAACATAATCGGGAAGATACTGGTTTTTGCTTTTGCTATCCATGCGTATCCTCCACGTTTAGAATCATGATCAAAGTAACTTCGGGCCAGTCCAATCCTCCATCCGGTTTTTGAGGAATTGGATGATGGCCTGGCTTAAATAGCAATCTATAAGGTCCGTCCAAATCAACCGAAAGGATATATTTTTTATCTCCTGATAGCTCGTGGCACCTACCGATTCCCCGCATGTCTTCAAGCGTGTCCGCTGCACGCAACTCATCTAGCCGGCGTCTAATAAGCTTCGCTCTTTTATCTCCAAACCTGCGAGTGAGTGTTTTTGTGTCATTAAATAGGTCAATGTCTTTCGTGCTAGAGAACTGAATATCCAAGTCAGCATAATATTGGTTAGATTCATTTACCAAATACGTTAATAACATTTGGCGGTGATCCTGTCAAGCCTTTTTTGGCTCGTTCTATGTGCTCGGGCTCCGGCGGCTTAGATTACCGTTCGGCGGGTATAGGTCTATCTTGTACGTGTGCTCCCCTGTGATTCATTTTACAATGATTCTTTTCGTCTTTAAGTCCATATAACCAGCCTGAATTTCTGCTTTATACCATTGTGAAAATTCTTTCATTTTCTCTGTCGCATATTCTTGAATCATGGTTTTAATGATCATTAGCCCATAGCTGATAGCGATAAAAGCAATGAACTCCGCACCCTCAGGCAATCTTAGTTGAGGAATAGCGATTTCATTCTTTTTTACGATCTCTACTTGTTCATCCATACCGCCTGTGCCATGAGCATAACCAGCCCAATTCCTATACATGACTTCGTACTGAGCTGGCCGGCCCATTTTCGTTGCCAAGTCACAGATGTCACTTGGGCCGTCATGAAGGTTGAACCACCATTTGGGATTTTTCCCGCCCCTCTTCTGTCTTATAGCTTGATACGAAGTCTCTGAATCGGAGTAGAATTCGCTATTGATTAACCTCTCTTTTGCTTTGATAGCTTCCTCGATATTGGGATAGTCAGGAATCGTCACGTTTTTTAATAAATTATCGTTTTTGTATTTGTTAAGGTACTCACTGCGGAGAGGATCTCCTTTAAGGAACTTCCGCAGATAATCAAGCTCTTTGTGTTTCAAACAAAGAATATAATCTCTAGCCCTGTGCTCAAGATCACATTGAGTCATATACTCAAGGGATAGCATAACCTCGAAAAGGGACCTTAACATTACTCTGCTGGGCGAAACGCAGGAGTTTCTGATGAGAATGGATATCGTATCTAGCAGCTCGAGTGAACGTCTATAGAAGCTGAAAACTGCGATATGATGGTCTCCTTTATGGAGTTTCTCGAACGCCCACACAAGGACCTGCGATCCGAAATTTACTGCTTCGTCGATAAGTGAGGAATAGCTTGCAAGAAGCTCTGATAACTTTGGATTCTCACCATAGTCTGGGATAATATTCTCATTCGGCTTGGTCGGCATTCCGGCCTCCTTGTTTATGATAACCAAGTATAGCGCTCTATTTTCTTATTTCTCGCCTTTGACTCTATTCCCAGCAGCGGTCCGAAGCAATAAACCTACATATCGGAGCAACTGAAGCAACCCAAAAAAATACAATTTTCGGAACGGCCATCGAATTGTACTTCCGTTTCTTCTTTTATTTCTCGCCCCGCAATCCGTCTCTCCTATCTATTGCACGCCGCCGATTACGACTTACGTCGGCCGCCCTTCTCGAGTGATAACAATTGGGGTTTTCGGCCTTGCCGCAAAACCTTTTTCCAATCTTCCCAAAAATCAAGTTACCGCAAAGCTCGCAGGTAACCATCTCTCTTTTTTCAAGGAGTTGGTTTAGTTCCCACCAAAAATAGCCGAGCCAGCCGAAGCAGCGTCTTATTTTCACTGGTGATAGGAATACCTTGGGATAATCCTCATGCTTCGCTAGGTCTTGTAAGGATCTGATAGATCCGTAGCTAGTAATCAGCTTGTTCGATGCGATACAGAGCGCCGCTTCGCTACCTCTTGCCTCGACAACAGGTGCCAGATAGCTCGCCTCGAGAGTAGTCGAGGCTACAGTAGTCATTTGTTGTAACCATCGCTTGGCATTGGTGACATCGTTTCTCATCGCGACCGATTTCATAGCTGATTGTTGATGAACATCATTGAGACTCAAGCCGGAGGGAAACATCTTATCGAAAGGAGAGGATCCGATTAGCCAGACACTTAAAGAACGCATTCCTTCCGCATCAATTGCGAGTGGGAAATCGCCCTCGGACGTCGCTTCCCACTCGGGCAGGCCACGATAGTCTCTTATCTCCTCCTCGGGATTGACGGAGCGGGCGAGTTCACTCTTGCCGTCTGGCCACGCCATCTTGAATTTACCGTCATCGGTCAGCTGCGAGATTCGCAGGGAAGGCCCTGGACTTAGCTTTATTGTCCTCTGCTTATATTTCACTTTCCGACCGCTGATATCGGGGACGTTTATCTTGATCTTTTTTTTGCCGGGGGTAATAAAAAACTTCTGGTTAAGCCACTGCATTAATAGATCCGCAGGAAGTCTCCCTTCCCATGATTCGAGCAGTAAATCGCCGGCCGATGGAAAACAATTTCCTTCGTCATCCACGTGTATGACCGATAGAACGTTAAAAGTCTCACTCTGTACGGCCATCTCGTGGAACGAATACGGCCCAATTTGGCAAGCCCAGCGGATGACCGCAGGGGCCTCGGGCAGCAGCCAAATTCTATGCTCGCCCTTCCATTCTTCTTGAGCCCGTTGGAGATCACGAAAAGAGGGGCCACCGAGAAAATCGAAGCTTAGGAGAGGCAGCCATAATTGGAGAGGTATCCTCATAGCCTGTCCGTATGTAACACGATGTGTAACATGATTTAATTATAAGTTACTCAGGAATATAGTCAAGCCATCGTGAATGAGTTGCTTTTAGCCCAGATAACTGCAGGGTTCTCTCGATCAGGGATTGTGAGACTCGCCCCTCCCCATCAGGTGTCCTTTTCCAGTCTCGAAGGTGGATTCTCCGAAGGGACCTCCTTCCGCGTGAACGGGTACGTCTGTCAGGTTCCCTGTTTCGATATTTGGGATATCTTCCTCGAGAAAATTCAAGAAATGTGCTCATACGAAAGCAAAGAGGAGTGACAATGGACCAGAATCGCCGCTGGATTAGCGTCCGCGAGGCCGCAGTTTATCTCGGCGTCCACGAGATGACGATTAGGAAGTGGGTCGATCAGGGCAAGCTCGGCGCCGTCCGGATTGGCCGCTGCGTGAGGCTGGATTTGCGCCAGCTCGAGGACAGACTTGCCCGTCAGGTCGTCGCCGACACCGATTAATGAAGCAGAACTCCTGGCTGGCGGAGGCTCCGGGCGCCGAGGCCCTCTTCGCTCGTCCTCCGCTGGCTAATATAGAGGGCCACCATGAGCAAGGGGAAACATGACCGCAAAGGAAGAGAATCGTATGAACCCTGGGTCAAACTGGACTATTTCATGACCGAATCGGCAGCCTGGACGGCGCTTTCTCTCCCCGCGATTTGGGTTTACATCGAACTGCGGAAGACCTTCAACTTCGCAACGGGCGGAAATGAGCACCTTATCCTGCCGTATGCCAAGATCACCTGGCGACTGAGCCGGCATACGATAGCGAAGACATTTAGGGAGCTGATGGAATGCGGGTTCATTCGGAAAGTATCATGCGGCGGCCCTCAAAAGAACCCAAACGTTTTCGCTCTCTCCGAACGCTGGCGCGAAATAAGCAGGGAAATCGTCAGTCAACGGGGAAAAGCGGCAATTCAAATGCGCCTAGCCCCAAAGGGGACGACCTCCCGGATCAAGAATCTAGAAGGGCATCGAACATGGGAAAACTGACCCATCCCCTGGATAGATGTATATTGTGTCTATCCGTTAGACCGATTAAGAGCCCTTATCTGTCTAAGAGATGGACTGATAAGCAGCTTTATCGGTCTAAACGACAGACCGATTCGGTCTATGCGATAGACCGGGAGTCTGCCCCCCGCATCGCCTGTCCGTCGATCCTCCCTGAAGGTCGGTCTACCCGTCAACTTTTTGGTCGTGCACGGGCCTCCTTGAAGCAGGAAGTGGCGCTGGAGGAAACATGAGCGAGGTTTCCTGCTGGAAAAGGGAATGAATCCGTGAGCGCCCCGCAGGACTTGATAGAAGGCCCCTGCGGCCGCGCAGGACGCGCAAAAAGGGGCCATTCGGCCCCAACCACGGGGATAAGGCACTCTACCCGAGAAGGCCGGGAAAAGATCGGCCCGGAGATAAACGTTAACGTTTGCCCGGTCTGTTTAGAGCGGTTCCAGCCACGAAAAAGCGGCAAGCCTCAGCGCTTTTGCTCGCGCCGGCACCGGCTTCTGGCTTGGGCCCTGGGCGAGATCGTGAAGGAGCTCGCGGCTGGCCGGGCGCCCGGGTTTCGGGACATGATCATGAGGCTGAAGACATAAGCAAAAAAACGAGGCAAAGGCCAAGCGCGAGTCGCACATCGGTCCGGGCGGACGCGCCACCCGGCCCCGGTTTACTTCAATAACGGGGGGGGGGTAAGTGACGATTGTCAGGATGCATGACGTGAAACACACGATCGAGGCCCGGTTATGGACTGCGGGGACGGGCTACCCGTTCTAAGGTCCGGGCTTAGACTGTAAATAGGGCCGAGAAACGCAGACCTTTTTTTGGGGCATAACGCCTATGTATTACGGAAACCCTAAGAGAGGGAGTCGCTAAACATGGGACGCTATCCAGGGCGGGGCCGGGACATGGTAGAGGAAACATCCCGGCTTACCATAGACGACTTAAGGACCTGGGGTTATTTACGCTTCTTAGGCTATAAGCGGGGGAGCCTTACGTTTTCAAGGGGCGGAGGCCTCAGCCTTGAGGTCCGCCTGGACGAATGGGGCGGGGCCATAAAGTTTGACTACCTACTGGGCAAAAAGCCCGTAGAGTATGAGCACAAGATAGAGGCCTTTCCCTGCTATTATGGCGGGTGCAGGTTTTATTTCCGGTGTCGGCATTGTTACCGGCGAGTTATGACCCTCTACCTGAGCGGCGGATATTACGCCTGCCGTCATTGTCATAGGTTAGCCTACGAAGTGAGCCAAAGGCATAGAAGCCCATATGAGCTCCTACGGCGGGCGGGGACTATAGAGGACCGGGCCAAAGAGCTTCGGAAATACGGACACCCGAGAAAGGCGAACCGGCTTTTAATTCGGGCCTACCCGCTCTACGGGCGGGCCCTGGAAGAACTCCGGTCCTGGCATGAATGACCGCAAACCTTCCTTCATGGCCCTTGCCTCGGGGGCCGGTGAACAATCTATAATCCGGCTCCTCTGCATTAAGACTGAACGACCTGGGGATAGGATCCAGACTGACCTATCGTATCAGAATAGGCACATGCCGCCCGAGAGACCCACCCTCGACCCTACCCCCATCCGTCCGAAAGGAACGTCCTGACCACTGGACATGAGGTCCAGAGCTTCTCCCGAGACCGGGGCTCATAGTGTCAAGAAAGCTGACGCCTTGGCGTCGCGATAGATCAGTCCGAGGAGGTAAAACATGACTTGCTGCAAACACTCGAAAACAGGGCGGAAGGCATCACGACGGAGGGCCCCAATGAGCTGACCAGGAAGGGCGCAGAGGTCCGACATAGCGACGTCATCAAGACAGGGGACTTGGGGCCGGACAACAGGCTTATGAACCGCAAGCATCAAGAGCCGCCCGCCGGCGCCGAGGGCGCGGCCTCAGGTTCTGCCAGCAGTACGGACGCCAGGGAGAAGATCGAGACGTGGCGCCGTGACTATAATGAGTTCCGGCCGCACAGCTCGCTCGGGGACTTGACTCCGCAGCAGTTCGTTGATAAATACAAGAACAGCGAAAGAAGCCAAAAAACTCCATTTTTGGCTGGACCAGTTTTCGTGTGAGGCCCCGAAGCCAAAAAACGCCATTTTTGGCCGGACCATTTTTCGGGTGAGGCCC
>Ga0335070_10011693_pt1 | contig 10246 bp, 7 predicted proteins | sample Lox_Sample_13_FD_206722 | JGI IMG/M metagenome (GOLD analysis project Ga0335070, IMG submission 206722) | Soil microbial communities from Loxahatchee National Wildlife Refuge, Florida, United States - Lox_Sample_1.3 | ecosystem: Environmental > Terrestrial > Soil > Wetlands | place: USA: Florida... | reverse complement strand
TGCCTATACAGCCCTGCTGTATTCAAACATTCTTCAATTTGGCTGGTCTCTGCCTTCGCTAAGGCTTCGGAGGTTATTTCGAATTCGTTCGAGAGGTTTTCAAAGGCTCTTGCCGTGTTTTTGTCAGCCGTGTTTTGTGAGATTATCGTTACGATTAACGTTTTGAACGGGGTTCTCGAAGATGATGTCCATTTTGGCATTGTGAAAACTGTTCGAAGTGTTTCCAAGATTCTGTGTGCTCGGTCTTCTGCCATTCTAGCAAGTCATCCTTTTTTGAAAGTAATAAATAGTGAATGGGTGAAGCTATTAATAAGCAATGGAGACTTCGAAGGGAATGGAACGTGCGAGAGTCGTTAAAGATGAAATTGTTGAGAAAGACACGCATTTTCTATCAGTATACGTAGAGGCAGAGAATTCTTGTTTGATCATGCTCAGTGAAAGGGAAGACAAATTTGGGACACTGGCAGTCGCTGTTCCAAAACCAAAGGACATGTTGGGACCTGTGGCATCCTCAGTGCTTTTGGGAGATAAGAACATGATTTTGGCTCGCATGTTTGCTGAGTACGTGGCTGCCAAAAAAGAAAAGATAGCATTAGTTTCCATCTATCTTGAGACTGCAAGCGAAGTGCAGGCGCAATCTGTTCTCAAAAGACTGATGGAAAAAACCATTCATTCAGAAGGGGAAACCGAGGGAACGATGGCATGAGCCTCAGAAATTTCCTAAGACAAATGGAAACAAAAAAACAAGTTTTGCACGTAAAACATGAATTGTCTACACGTTTCGAGATTTCGTATTTCTTAAAGAGTTTTGACAACGAAGGCCCAATTCTCGTTTTTGACTCAGTGAAAGATTATGAGGGCAAGGTTGTTGCGAATGTTTGTGGAACTCGAACAAGATTGTGTTTTGCACTGAATACTGATGAAAATGGTCTTTATGGAAGGCTGGAAGATGCTTGGCGTGCATCGAAGAAAACGAAAATAGTTGCGGATGGCGGAGTCAAGCAGGTTGTTGAAAGAGACATTAATTTATCAAAGATTCCTGTTTTGACGCATTTTGAAAAGGATGCTGCACCGTACATTACGTCAGCAGTTGTCCATGCAAGAAGTGCTGATGGCAACATTGAGAATGTTTCGGTGCATCGGCTTCAGGTTTTGGATAGGAAGCATCTTGCGATTCGGCTTGTTCCTCGGCATCTGTTCAAACTGTGGAACATGGCTAAAGATGCTGGCAGGGACTTGGATGTTGCGATTTCGATTGGTGTTCATCCTGCAGTTTTGTTAGCGGCTTCTTCGCCTGTGGCTTTTGGAGTGAACGAGTTTGATGTGGGGAACGTTTTGTTGAATAATGACTTGCGATTGATTAAGTGCGAGCATGTCAATGCTTGCGCTCCTGTTGATGCGGAATTGGTTTTGGAGGGAAGGATCTCTGCTTCGAAGGAGGTTGTTGAAGGACCATTTGTTGATATCACTGGAACGTATGATGTTCAACGGAAACAGCCAGTTGTGGAAGTTGTCGGTGTTATGCATCGTGAGGATTATGTTTATGAGGCTTTGTTGCCGTCTGGTGCTGAGCACAGGCTTTTGATGGGTCTGCCGCATGAGGTTTTGATTTGGGAATCTGTTTCGAAAGTGGTGCCAAGAGTTCATGCTGTTAATCTTTCAGTTGGTGGAAGTGGGTGGCTTCATGCGGTCATATCTATTGAGAAGCAATTGGACGGTGATGCAAAGAATGCTTTGTTGGCTGCGTTTGCGGCGCATCCGAGCTTGAAGCATGCGGTTGTTGTGGATTCTGACATTAACGTGCATGATTCTGTTGATGTGGAGTGGGCTATTGCGACGCGTTTTCAGGCAAGTGAAGATCTTTTGGTGATACAGAATGCTCGTGGTTCGACTTTGGACTCTTCGGCAAATCAGGAGACTGGGTTGACAAGTAAGGTTGGAATTGATGCGACTAGACCTTTGTCGAAGCCTAAGGAGAAGTTTGAACGGGCGAAAATCCATGTGGATAAACGTGTGGAGGGGTTCGTTCGGAAGTTGCGGGGTGTGTGAAGGAAAATTGTCGCACACCAATTATTATATAGGGGCTTGGGAGAATAGGAAAGATGGGTGGTTTTGTTGTCGCAGCAGAAAGAGGAAGAGCAAGGGAATAGTATGTCGCTGAAAGTTGAAGATGTGATGGTTAGAGAAGTAATAACCATTGACGACAATTCTACGGTGAAAGAAGCTGCTGAGGTAATGAACAAGTTTGAGATTGGCTGCATGATTGTTGTTAGAAAGGGGAAAGCAATGGGCATAATCACTGAAAGAGACCTGTTAAAGAGAGTTGTCGCGGAAGCGAGAGATGCAAGCAAGACGAAGGTTAAGGATATTATGACAACTCCTTTGGTTGTTGCAGAACCAAGTATGGAGTTGGAAGAGGCGATTAAGCTGATGTTTAAGATGAAGATTAAGAAGTTGCCTGTTGTGGATGACAATCGGCTTGTAGGTTTGATCTCGTTGACAGATATTGCGCGTTTTCAGCCGCAGATGATAAAGATTTTGAAGCAGCTTGCTGCAAGGCAATCTCCACCGAGAAGCATGAAGAAAGTCATAGACTACTACGTTGTTTAGATTCCAACGAACAACAGATGGAAAACCTCAGTCTTCAAATCTTCCAAAAAGACTTGCGTAAATGTTACTGCAATTAGATAGGCATTTGTTGTTTTGCATTGGCTCTAGTATTCTGAGAAAATGGAGGAGAGGGTTATCTGAAGACGATTTCCTGTACCTGCAAGTTCATTGAGGAGTGTTTTGCCTTGATCTGTGAGCTTGTATAGTCTTTTTCCGTGGCTTGCGTCTCCTTCTATGAGATTTTGTCTTTCGAGCGAGTACAGTATGGAATACACTGTGCCCGGGCTTGGCAGCATGTGGAATTTGTGGTGTAGAAGTTTGATTACGTCGTATCCGCTTGTGGGATAGTTGTTTTTCAGGTGTTTGAGAATTATTATGTCCATGAAGTTTTGAATTACTCGCTTGTCGAAATGACGTAATATCTTCGATTCCGAGGTCAACACCGCTTCGAAACTATTAAATGTCCCAGCATATAATGGTATGTGTTTGTGACGTTACAGTTACACATAACATGCTCATATAGCGGTGAATATATGGAGAAAAATGCTTCAGACAAAAAAAGTGATAATCAAGCGCCAATTGATTCTGAAATAACTCGACGCAGAGATGTCGTGAAAGCTCTTCAAGAATCAGAAGAAAAATACAGGAGTCTTGTGGAAAGTTCTGGTTTTGGAATCGCTACCATTGATTTCATGGGAAGATTTACTTTTGTTAACAAAACTCTCTGTAAGATGGTTGGCTATTCTGAAAAGGAATTGATGGGCAAGAGCTTTGCAGATTTTCTCCATCCAGAAGACAGACAGAGAATACTTCAGATTTTCTTGAATGCTTGGAAATATCCTAATCGGAAACCAAGCTTAGAGTTCAGGGTCATCCATAAGAAGGGATATCCTCTTTACATGTATTCCTCCCCGACTCTTTTTAAAATGCATGGCAAAATAGTTGGTTTCAGCGCAATCATCAGAGACATTACAGTGCGTAAGAAAGCGGAGCAGGCGTTGAAGGAATCTGAAGAAAAATACAGAAACATCGTTGATCTGGCTCCTGATGGCATTATAACGGTTGATCTAAGAGGCGTGATAACATGCATAAACGCTACTTTCACGAAACTGACTGGTTATTCAGAAAAAGAAGTCGTCGGTAAACATTTCACGAGAATAGGTGCTTTACGGACTGAGGACATTAATGGGATCCTAAACCTATTCGATTCTGTTGCTAATGGACAAGCCCTTCCGCCCACCGAGTTTGTTTATCTCCGCAAAGACGGAACAGAAGGCACCGCTGAGGCTCACATCAGCTTTCTGAAATCGGATGGAAAGACGGTGGGTATTCAGGTCGTTTTGATGGACATTTCTGAACGCAAGAAGGCAGAGAAGGCTATTCGAGATAGCCAACAGAAATTCCAGAGACTGTTTGTAGGGATTCCTGAAGCTGCTGCGTATTGGGATTCGAATTTTCGCTTCTTAGACATCAACCCACGTTTCACTGAACTTTTCGGGTATTCTCTGGGAGAAATTAAGGGCAAGGAAAGTACTAGTTTGATTGTTCCAGAGAACATGGTTGACGAATCAGACTTATGGGGCAAAAATGCTAAAGAGGGCTATATTGATCATGATACAATTAGAAAGAGAAAAGATGGTTCACTCGTTCCTGTTTCAATGTCTGTCGCTCCGATCATCATCCAAGATCAGCTAATAGGCTACGTTGGCTTATACAAAGATATCACAGAGAGAAAAAAAGCTAAAGATAGGCTTGAGGAAAGTGAAGAACGTTATAGACTTCTTTTTGAACAGTGCCCTATCGGAATTGGCATAGCAACTAGAGAAGGGATTGTTCTCGACTGCAACAAAACCATGGAAGCTGTTACAGGATACTCTAGAGAGGAGCTGATGAAGATCGACCTGACCCAAACGTACGAAAATCCAGAACAAAGGAAAGCATTGCTTGAAACAATCAACAAGTGTGGTGCTGCCCTTGATTTTCCAGTGAAACTGAAACGAAAAGACGGGATTTCATATGATGCCCTTCTGAGTGTGTCTCTTATTCGAATGGGAGGCAAAGACTTTCTGCAAACGATATGCCAAGACATCACGAAACGCAAGCAAATTGAAGAGGAATTGCGGACATCCGAGGAAAAATACAGGAATCTTTTCGAGAACGCTAGGGACGTCATATTGACAGCTGACATGTCGGGAAACATTACGTCAATAAATAGAGCCATAGAGGAATATGGCTGGAAAGCAGAGGAAGTCGTTGGAAAGAACATGGTTGAGCTTCTGCCTGAAGAATCCTGGCCGAGATTGCTCAGAGGCATTGAAGAGATAGCTCGAGGAGAATCGATTGATAGCGAAATGGAAATCGTCACCCCAAAGGGAAGGCGAATCGCGGAGTACAAGAGTAACCCCATAATCCAAGACGGCAAAGTTGTGGGATCTCAGCTAATTGGAAGAGATATTACCGAAAGGAAGCGCATGGAAGCAAGGCTTTCAGCACTAAATTATTGCGGTGGAAAACTAAACGCAGTAAATAGCCTTGAGGATGTTTACGAGTTGATCTTAGACGCACTGGAAAAGACATTAGGTTTCGAATGCGCCGAATTCAATGTCAACGATAATGGCGTTCTGCAAGTAGCATGTCAACGCGGGTTCACTGGACCTGTACACGATTTGCCAATTGATGGATCAAGAGGAGGCCTTATCGTCAAAGCAGCAAGAAGTCGCAAGCCATTGATGGTTGATGACGTAACAAAAGAAAAAGAGTATGTTGAAGGAGCTCCTGAAATTAAGTCTGAGCTAGCTGTTCCAGTTGTTGCAGATGATGAAGTTCTCGGCGTTTTGAACGTGGAGAGTAAGAAGACGCAAGCATTCAACGAGAAAGACGTGATGCTCCTTGAGATTCTGGCTTCTCACGCTGCGACTGCTATCAGCAACGTGAGAAAGCGAAGCCAAATCGAGACGGCTCTGGAAAGAATCACAGAATCTGAAGAGAAATACAAAGGTCTTTTCGAGAACGCGAGAGACGTAATTGTGACTGTTGATTGTACGGGAAACGTGACGTCAGCGAACAACATAGTTTCAGAATATGGTTATAAGCCGAATGAACTCGTTGGAAAGAGTCTGTTCAGCCTTTTCCCAGAAGAGTATTGGAAAGAGTTTCAGAGTTACTTCCAGAAGCTGACTGAAGGCAAACCGATTGAAGGCGAATTCAGAGTAAAAAGCAAGCAAATGCAAGGATGCAGAGTTATAGAGTACAAAAGCAGCCCAATGATTCAAAACAGAAAGGTCATTGGTGCTCAAGTCATTGCGAGAGATGTCACTGAAAGGAAAGAGATGGAAGAAGAACTCAAGAAACAAAAAGAAGAAGCTGAGCAATACTTGGACATTGTTGGTAACATCATTGTTGCCTTGGACGCCAATGGAAAAATCATTTTATTAAACAAGAAAGGTTATGCGGTTCTTGGATACAATGAAGGCGAGCTTTTTGGAAAGAACTGGTTTGAAACGTGTTTGCCTGAAGAAGTAAGAAATGAGGTTGGAACGATTTTCAGAGGACTTATGCAGGGAAAACTGGAATTGTATGAGTACGAGGAGAACCTTGTCCTTACAAAAGCTGGAGAGAAAAGGATAGTTAATTGGTATAATCGCCTTCTGAAAGACAATAGTGGCAAAGTAATCGGGACTCTAAGCTCTGGCGAGGATATTACTGAACGCAAAGGGATGGAACAGAGGCTAAAGCAGTATTCTGAGAATTTGGAGGAGCTTGTTCAAAAAAGAACTCACGAATTGCTAGAATCAGAAGAAAGATATTCTATTTTGGTGGAGGAAGCAGGCGATGGAGTCGTAATTGTTCAAGATGAAAAAATAGTCTTTGCCAATAGGAAAGCTGCAGAGATGTTAGGCTATTCCGAAAATGAAATAGTGGGACTTGACATCGAGAAAGTAATGGAAGCGAAAGATTATCCTATCGTAAAAGACAGATATGAAAAGAGACTGCGTGGAGAGTATGCTCCTCCAACCTACGAAATTGGAGCTGTAGACAAAGCAGGACAACATCTTCCGTTTGAGATTAGCAGTGCACGTATAAATCATCAGGGCCAGCCCGCTGTTCTTGCTATTTTTCGAGACATAAGAGAAAGAAAACAAATAGAAGAACAACGTCTTAGGTTAGAGAGATTGGCTGCGATTGGCGAACTGGCAACGATGGTTGCTCACGACCTGCGAAATCCCTTGACGTCGGTGAGAAACGCCAGCTTCTATATCAAAAATGCGTGCCCGCACGCTTCAAGTAGGGACTGCAAGACTACTATAGAAATGCTTGACATAATAGAACAGGAAACCCTCTTTGCCGAGAATGTCATCAATGATCTGCTGGATTTTGCATCCGTGAGACCACTTGAGAAAGAGAAGAAAGACATTGTCGAAATAATAGAATCGTCGTTGGCAAGAAACATTGTGCCTGAAAACGTAAAAATCAGAAAGGAATTTGCGGAAACAACTTTAACAATAGATGGAAAGCAGCTCGAAAGAGTGTTCTTGAATTTGGTAAAGAACGCGGTTCAGGCCATGCCGAACGGCGGGGAATTGACGATCAGAATAAACAGCACAAAAGAACAAGTTGAGATAGCGTTCATGGATACGGGAATCGGTATATCAGAAGAAAACATGCGAAAAATCTTTCAGCCTCTGTTTACGACCAAAGCGAAAGGCATAGGCATGGGGTTGCCGATATGCAGGAAAATCATTGAGGAGCATGGTGGTAGGATTGAGGTTGAAAGCAAGGTTGATCAAGGCACGACTTTCAGAATAAAACTTCCACAGGAGGCAAGTGATTGATGACCAATCCTGAAAGTTCTTGCATATTGATAGTAGACGATGATGAACACATATGCAGAACGCTTTCGGTGATACTTGAAAAAGAAGGATACCAGACGGTGATGGCGGTAACCGCTAAAGAAGCGCTTGAGAAAGCGCAAACCCGTTTTTTTGATCTGGCCTTACTCGACATAAGATTGCCTGATATGCAGGGAACACAATTGCTGAAGCAATTGCAAGAAGTCACGCCTGAAACAATAAAAATTATTGTTACTGGTTATCCTTCGTTGAAAAACGCTGTAGACGCGCTCAATTTCGGAGCAGATTCCTACGTTATGAAACCAGTCGATCCAGCTGATCTTCTGGAAACGATAAGGAACAAGCTTGAAGTGCACAAAAAGGCGGAACAGATTACAAAGGAAAAGCTTGCAGCATGGATACAATCTCAAGCTCTCAAGGCTAAATCACCTAGCTTCCAAGAATTTCTGAATAAAGCAGCGGCGGAGCTTGCTGTTTTCGGCTTGACTAAGACGCAAGCCAAAATTTACCTTACATCGATAGCTCTAGGAGTGGCTTCCGCTTCTGAAATAGCTGGTACGTCAAAGGTTAGGAGAGAAGAGGTTTACAGGATAATACCCGAGTTGGAAAAACGTGGAATGATAACGAAAAAGCTTGAGACGCCGAGAAAGTTTTTGGCAGTTAAGCCAGAAACTGCTATCAAAGTTCTGACCAAAGACAAAATGAAGACCATGAAAGACGAGGTTGAAAATCTTCAAAAAAAGGAAAAAGAACTTGTTTCCAAACTGAAAGCCATAGAATTGCCGATAAAGCATGAAAATTCTTCAATAGAAGTGATCTCCCAATCAGACATCGTCTTCACGAAACTGACTGAGATGATCAAACACGCAAAAAGCAAAATTGACGCTGTAGCTCCACTTTCAAACTTTAAACTTGTATACATAAATCGTTCGAGAAAACTGATGGAAAACGTTCTAAAGACGGTCAAAATACGCATGGTAACTCAGAAGTGTGAACTGGACGATTTCACTAAAGAGATTCTGAAGTTCTCAGCAGAAAGCAACAATCTGATCAAGTTTAGGCAGTTAGAGAAACTGCCTTTCAACATTTTCATAGTGGATGATAGAGAAGCAGTATGGGGAGATCATGATTCTGACGGTAAAGCTTTGACTTTCTGGACGGACAAGCCAACTCAAATTGGCATTTTGAAAGAATCTTTTGAAGGTTTGTGGCAAAAGGCCTTTGTAACGGATAAGATAGAATAACAAGATAAAGCAGCAGATCAAACGTTGCATTAGAAAGTAGAACAGTCAATCAAGGTCATGAGGAATCGTTGAAGAAAACCATAGTGTTGAAGGTTGATTCGGAAAAGCCTGATTTGAGGAAGATTCGAAAGGCAGCGGTTTTCATTAGGAATGGTGGTTTGGTTGCTTTTCCGACGGAGACGGTTTATGGTTTGGGTGCGGATGCGTTGAATGCGGATGCGGTTTTGGGTTTGTTTGTGGCGAAGAAGCGTCCGTTGGATAATCCGCCGATTGTGCATGTGGCTGAAGTGAAGCAGGTTAAACAGCTTGCTGCGGAGATTCCGAAGAAGGCTAGAATTCTTATGGAGAAATTTTGGCCTGGTCCGTTGACGTTGATTTTTAAGCGTTCTAGGGTTGTGCCTGATGTGACTGTGGCGGGTTTGGATACGGTTGCGGTTAGGATGCCGAGGCATAATGTTGCTTTGGCTTTGATTAGGGAGTGTGGTTGTGCGGTTGCTGCGCCGAGTGCGAATTTGTCTGGGAAGCCTAGTCCGACTTGTGCTGGGCATGTGTTGATGGATTTGGGTGGGCGTGTTGATGTGGTTTTGGATGGTGGGTGTACGTGGATTGGTGTGGAGTCGACGGTTTTGGATTTGACGGTTGATCCTCCGCAAGTTTTGCGTCCTGGGGGAACATCGTTTGAGAGTTTGGTTGAGGTTCTTGGTGAGGTGGAGCTTGGTGCTGTTGCTTGTGCGGATCATGTTGTTTCGGTTGAGAAGGCGCGTTCGCCTGGTGTTAGGCATAAGCATTATGCGCCTGATGCGGAGGTTGTGGTTGTTGAGGGTGAGGTTGCGGATATTGTTGTTAAGGTGTGTGAGTTGGTGGAGGGGTTTAGGCGTGAGGGGAAGCGGGTTGGGGTTTTGGGGACGGATGAAACGGTTAGCAGGTATAGGGCGGATGTTGTGCGGTCTTTGGGTAGTAGAAGGGATTTGGGTGAGGTGGCGAGGAGGTTGTTTGGGTTGTTGAGGGAGTTTGACGCGGAAAAGGTGGATGTGGTTGTGGCTGAGGGTGTTTCTGTGGAGGGTTTAGGTTTGGCGGTTATGAACAGGTTAAGAAGGGCTGCGGGTTATAGGATTGTGAGGGTTTAGGAGGCTGTTATACGTGAGGAAGCGGAGTTTGGTTGTGATTGTTGTGGTTGTTGGGTTTTTTGTGGGTTTTGGCAGCGGTTTGGTTGAGATTGAACCTGGATATTATGGGTTTCCGTTGGCTTGGCGAGTGGTTGATACGGTAACGGGTGATAGGTTTGCGTTGTGGTTGGAGTTGTTTGTTGATTGTTTGTTTGGGATGTTGATGGTTGGGATGGTTGCTGTTGCGGCTGCGGTGACTGAGAAGTGGGTGGGGAAGAAGGGTAAGCCGACGAAACGAAAATAGTTCGGTTCTGTTGCGCTGAAACGGTTTTTTAACCCCCCTATAAATAGGTTCAACATAGATTTTTCAGGGCTTGTTTGAGGCTGTTTTGGTTCGTCAATGTTTTAGGAGTGTTTTTGAGGCAATACAGAATAC
>Ga0335070_10011690_pt1 | contig 10247 bp, 7 predicted proteins | sample Lox_Sample_13_FD_206722 | JGI IMG/M metagenome (GOLD analysis project Ga0335070, IMG submission 206722) | Soil microbial communities from Loxahatchee National Wildlife Refuge, Florida, United States - Lox_Sample_1.3 | ecosystem: Environmental > Terrestrial > Soil > Wetlands | place: USA: Florida... | reverse complement strand
TCTCAGCTTACGTCTAATTGCGCGGGAGTTCCCCACCTGGAAGGGTGGGGGTGAGAGCTGGGAGCCGTCTGTTGCTCGCCGTGGTGCTATGATGGCGGCCGATGAAGCTCCATCGCCAAGCCCATGTTGTTTACAAGACGCAATACCATTTGGTGTGGGTGACACGGTATCGGCGGAAAATCCTCGTGCCAGGGCTGGCCGAGTACTTCAAGAAGGTGCTCCGGGAAGTGCGGGAATTTCACCCGGATTGGTTCATTGAGGAAGTGGGGGTGGATCGGGATCATGTGCATCTGCACATGGTGATCCCGCCGAAGTATGCGGTGTCCAAGGTCGTGGAGACGCTGAAGAGCGTGACGAGTTGGCGGATCAAGGAGAAATTCCCGCACTTTCTGGCAAAGGTGTCTTGGGATGGAGGCGGCATCTGGGCACGAGGATTTTTCGCCTCCACGGTCGGCATCAATGAAGCCACGATTCGGCAGTATGTCCGGCACCAGGGCGAGCAGGAGACGGGTCAAGCGCAGCTTGAATTGTAAGGAGACCCCGCCTGTAAGGGCGGGGTTCTTCATTTCCCCATTACGCCTTCGGCTCGACGCAGTCCATTCCGCCGCGCCATTGGCACAATCGGTAACGGAGCTTCTCGGCCCAAAAACGATAGGCCTCTTCGACGTCGTTCCACGAATTCGTCACACCCCTCAGACTCTTCGTACCTCCGCGGCGATCGACCGCCTCTGAGAGGATTGTGCCTGCTTCAGTGTCGGTTATCTTACCTTCCACGCTCGCACTGCCTGTGAACAGGGACACCCCCCTCCCCATACTCACCATACCTGAAAGCATGCGCGTCTGTGGGACGACGCTGGTGACCGTATCGAGCACGGCATTCGACGAACCCGCTTCAGTGATGGCGATTTGGATGCGCATCACATCCGGACCCGCTTGACTCGTCATCTGGTAATCTTTTCTGAGCTGCTCGTCGAGCTTCGACCACAAGAGAGTCGCCAACCGCTGCCGGTCTTCGACCGGTACATCTTTTAGTTGCGAGTCTTTCTGGCTCATCCAGACGGTGACCGGGTCCAGCTGGATCTTCTTGTATTTGCGCCAGTCCGCAGCGGGATTCTTATAGATGAACAAAGCTTGATCTTCCGGTCCTTCCTTGATCGTGCTGCGCTCGCCTTCTTTCATTAGGGAATAGTCTCCGAGGAAGCCGGACTTTTCCACCGACTTGGCCCCTTGTGTTGCGGCACAGCCACTGACCACGACAAGAATTGAAACCGCGAATAAACTTATGATCACACGCATATCCGCCTCCCTGTTAAGAAATAGTTCGCAGCCCAGGGACTTATGCCATAACTCTTCAGGCCTTGGGCTCGACGCAATTCGTTCCTCCTCGCCATTGGCACAATCGATAGCGGAGCTTCTCGGCCCAAAAACGATAGGCCTCCTCTACATCATGCCACTCATTCGTCACACCCCTCAGGCTCTTGGTACCGCCCCGGCGATCGACCGCCGCGGCAAGGATGGTGTCGGAGGCGTCGGTCACCTTGAGTTCCGCGCTCGCACTGCCCGTGAACCCTGACACCCCAGTTGCCATACCCTTGGCACCTGTGAGGAGCTTCAACTGCGGAACGATGCTCGATACGGTATCCAATGTGGCATTCGAATCTCCCGCTTCAGTGATGGCCACCTGGATTCGCATCACGTCCGGACCAGATTGACTCGTCATCTCGTAATCTTTACTAAGTTGCTCGTTGAGCTCCTTCCAGAGCAACGCCGAGAGTCGCTGCCGATCTTCGACTGAGACGTCCTTCAACTGAGAGTCTTTCTGACTCATCCAGAGGGTCACGGGGTCCAGCTGAATCTTCTTGTACATGCGCCAATCTGCAGCAGGGTTCTTGTAGATCCATAAGGCCTGATCCTCAGCCCCTTCACTGAATGTGCTGCGCTGGCCTTCTTTCAGCTTGGAATAGTCCCCGAGAAAGCCGGACTTTTCCACCGACTTGGCTTCCTGTGTTGCAGCACAGCCCCCGATTCCGATGAGCAGACCAATGAGTAATATACTGGTGATCCGACGCATATCCGCCTCCTTATTTGAATAGTGTGCAGACGATTCAACCAAACGAACCGTCTTCTCTCCTAAGACCCCAAGGTACCCGACCTCAGTACACCTCTGGGATAAAATTCCTTCCTTGCAATGTCGATTGATCGTCGTATTTACCCTTGTTGGATCGCTTGGGGATCTTGATTTTTTCACGCGGCAGCTTTTTATAGGGAATCAGCGACAGCAGATGGGTGATGCAGTTGAGGCGCGCGCGCTTCTTGTTGTCCGAACGGACGACATACCACGGTGCGTGCTTTGTGTCCGTGTGCTCCAGCATCCGGTCGCGGGCACGGGAGTAGTCATACCACCTCTCGCGTGACGGCAGGTCCATCGGGCTGAGCTTCCACTGGCGCAACGGATCCTCGACACGTGCTTCAAAGCGCCGTTCCTGCTCTTTGTTGCTCACCTCGAGCCAGTACTTGATCAGGATGATCCCGGCCCTCGTAATATACCCCTCGACAATTGGGGCGAGTTCGAGGAAGCCTTCGTACTGTTCTTTGGTGCAGAATCCCATGACGTGTTCGACCCCGGCACGGTTGTACCAACTGCGGTCCCATATGACGATTTCCCCGGCCGCCGGGAAGTGCGCCATGTACCGCTGGATGTACATTTGGGTCTTCTCGCGGTCGGTGGGTGCTGGGAGCGCTACGAGGCGGAATACGCGTGGGCTCACACGCTCGGTGATGGCGCGGATTGTGCCACCCTTCCCGGCCCCGTCCCGTCCCTCGAACACGACCATGATCCGCAGGCCCTTTTCTTTCACCCAAGCCTGAAGATGGCACAGCTCGGCCTGGAGCCGGCTCAATTCCTTCTCGTATTCTTTTCGCTTCAGCTTTTTTTTGCCGTTATCGTCGTGTCCGTTGTCTTTCGCCATACTTTCCCCCTAACCTAGAGATGTCTTGTCTGCTTCCAGTTTCGTTTTTAGCCGGGCGAGTATACCTGCAGCGCAGTAAAAAGTGAAAAGTAAAAAGTGAGAAGGCTGCGCGATCGGTAGTTATCTTCAATCTCCTCACTATTCACTTCTCACCGCTTACTCCTCACTTCTAACTTCTCACTTGTCTCGCCAGTGAAGAGTGAGAAGTGAAAAGTAAGGAGTGAAAAGGCCCTCACCGATCGCTCACTGAAATCTCCTCGCTTCTAACTCCTCCCTCCTTACTTCTAACTGCTCACGCCTCCCGCCTCACGTTTGACTCCTTCCTCCTCCCGCCTTCCGCCTCACTTTTCACTCCGTACTCCTCACTTCAGCTCTGCATAGAGCACGACAACAGAGCGCGATTCCGCCCGATACATGTCGCCGCGGATCGGTTTGGCAGTTTGCCACGGGACGATGTCGAGGGGTGAGTCGAGGGCCGTATCAATCCATCGACGCCAAGGGGTTGCATTCCCGTTGCCCGTCGGAGGCAACTCGAACTCAAGCGGCTCCCAGTAGGCGTTCAGGATTATGTACACCAGATGCCCCTCGTTCCTAATCTCCGCGATGAACGCCACGCTGTGCGAATGAGGGCTCCAATCCGGCTGTCCGAGTTTGACGCCGTGCCAGGCTTTGTTCGCCCGTGCGATCAGTTGATTCAAACTTATGCGTTGACGCTCGTGCTCCACATCCCGCAGAATCCGTCGCGCGTTGAGGAGCGTCACGAATCGATGGACATCGGCATGTTTGACGACCAGGTTCCAGTCGAACCAATTTAATTCGTTGTCGTGGCAATAGGCATTGTTGTTCCCATTCTGCGTGCGGCGGACTTCGTCCCCCATCAGAATCATGGGCATTCCGATTGAAAGGAGTGTGGCGGTCAGGAAATTCTTCACCTGCCGGTTTCGCAGTTTCTCCACTGCGGGATCATCGCTCGGGCCCTCGACACCGCAGTTCCAGCTTCGGTTGTCGTCGGCTCCGTCCCGGTTGCCCTCGCCGTTCGCCTCATTATGCTTCCAATTGTAGGAAACAAGGTCGTTCAACGTGAAACCATCGTGACAGGTCACGAAGTTCACGCTCTGTTCCGGCTCTCGTTGCTTGTGTCCATAGACCTCCGGGCTTCCGACCATGCGATCGGCAAAACGAGCCAACGAACCGTCTTCGCCGCGGAAGAAGCTCCGGGCATCGTCGCGAAATCGCCCGTTCCATTCTTTCCAACTGTCCCCGATGAAACTGCCGACCTGGTAGAGTCCGGCTGCATCCCACGCTTCTGCGATCAGCTTCGTGCCGGCCAGTAATGGGTCCGACTCGATGTCCCACAACACCGGTGGGCTTGGCAATACGTGGCCCGACTGATCCCGCGCGAGGATCGACGCGAGATCGAACCGGAACCCGTCCACGTGCATCTCTTCGACCCAATACCGGAGGCTGTCCACGATCATCCGGCGAACGATTGGTTGGTTGGCATTGAGCGTGTTTCCCGTGCCGGTGTAGTTGGCGTAGCACGACTGGTCCTGATCGAGAATGTAGTAGGCGTTGTTGGCCAGGCCGCGGAAACTCAACGTCGGCCCCCGGTGATCGCCTTCGGCGGTATGGTTGTACACGACGTCGAGAATGACCTCGATCCCGGCCCGGTGCAGCGCCTTGACCATGTCGCGAAATTCGTCCAGGGGGCCGAGCGGATCCTGCCGGGAGCTATAGGCTTGGTGAGGAGCAAAGAACGAGATCGGTGCATAGCCCCAGTAGTTAGTTTTTCCCGGCGGGCTGTCTTGGGCATCAAACTGGAAAACCGGCAGCAGTTCAACGGCAGTGATCCCTAGCTCTTGGAGATACGGAATCTTGTCGATCAAACCAGCATAGGTCCCGCGTTTCTTCTCGGCAACTCCGGAGCTAGGATGGCGGGTAAAGCCGCGCACGTGCATTTCGTAGACGACAGTCCTGGCGGAGGGACGTTTCAGCGGCACATCACCTTCCCAATCGTACGCAGATGGGTCCACCACGACGCTCTTCATCGCCGTCGCGGCATTGTTGCCTTCCTGACTGGCCGCAATACGGTCATAGCTCTTTGGGACAACAACGCCACGGCCGTAGGGATCGAGCAGCACTTTGTTGTGATCGAAGCGCGTTCCCTGCCCTGGATCGTACGGGCCGCGAGCGCGATATCCATAGATCTGTCCTGGCTGAACACCAGGTACGAAGACGTGCCAATAATGGTAAGTGCGGTTGAACACCGGATCGAGGACGATCACACTTGCCGCCTTTGGATCGTCCTGGTAATCGAAGAACAGCAACTCCACGCCGGTCGCCTCACGCGAGTACAGGCTGAAGTTGACACCGCCGTTTACGACGGTAGCGCCGAGTGGGGAACTGTGGCCGGTCGTCTGGATGCTCGGGCGCTTGGTCGCTTGCACAGGTACGGTCCCCACGTTCTTCATATGAACCACTGGTCCTCAGTCTCCTACAAATGGAATTCCTCAACAGTCACGAGCCATCCATTCGCTTCCATGGATGACCGCGTCCGGGGTTGTCGCTGCCCTCGTCGGCGATCTCACCGGGATCAAAGGTCCCGGGTCGCCTACGCATGACGATCGAAGGCAAAGCAACACATGTGCCATTTCACTGTTCCGAGAAGAAGACTCAAGTATCGAGATCACAGTGGGTTACGTACGCACCAACGGAATCATCAAGGTGTAGCGGCTGTCATTGAGGCATTTTGGGGCAACCTGCGACGGCGTGTATGGCGACTAATGCGACAGCATGGACGGAACTTCTTTGAAATTGGGCGAATCCATCGACTCCAGCCACGAGCATTCATCCGTACGCACAAGATGATTTTCCCGTAACAGCACGCTATACTACCCACTTGTTTCACTCGTTGAGCAACGGAATGTATGCGACCACATCCATCGAATTCTCTCCCAATCGCGGGCATCTATCTTGACGTGGATTGGGGCACCGTTCAACAGAGCTTATGAGATCGGAGTAAACGGAGGCTGGGATGGCACAGAATTCTGAGCACGATCGCTTGTCAAAGGATGGCTCCAATTGGAAACGCTGGGGGCCCTACTTGAGCGAGCGGCAGTGGGGCACCGTGCGGGAGGATTACAGTCAGGACGGCAACGCCTGGGACTACTTCAGCCATGACCAGGCGCGATCACGCGCGTACCACTGGGGCGAGGATGGGCTCGGAGGGATCTGCGACCAGCACCAGGTCTTGTGTTTCGCGCTGGCACTCTGGAACGGCAAGGACCCGATCCTCAAGGAACGGCTGTTCGGCCTGACGAACAGCGAAGGCAACCACGGCGAGGACGTGAAAGAATATTACTTCTATCTCGACAGCACGCCGACTCATTCGTACATGAAATATCTCTACAAATATCCTCAGGCGGCCTATCCCTATGCCGACCTCGTCAATACGAACCGCGGCCGGAACCGCAAGGAAGCGGAGTATGAACTGCTCGACACGGGCGTCTTCAACGACAATCGCTATTTCGACGTCTTCGTGGAATACGCGAAGGAATCTCCCGACGATATCTTTATCAAGATCACGGTCAGCAATCGAGGGAAAGAAGCGGCTCCGCTGCATCTCCTGCCGACGCTATGGTTCCGCAACACCTGGTCTTGGCCGAAAGGCGGCTCCAAACCTGTGCTCAAGTCGGTCAAGGGATCAAAATGCAGTGTGATCCACGCGCACCATACCGACCCTCTGTTCCAGGAATCCCTGGCCGACTACTACCTCTACTGCGAAGGCACCGTCCCCCTGCTATTTACGGAGAACGAATCCAACACGCAGCGTCTCTTCGGCGTTCCTAACCGATCCCCCTATGTGAAGGATGGAATCAACAACTACATCGTCAACGGGCAGAAAGATGGGGTGAATCCAGGCGGCGTCGGCACCAAGGCCTCATCCCATTATCAATTGACCGTCGGTCCGGGAGCCACAGAGGTAGTCCGGCTCCGTTTGACGCGCACAGAACCGAGCAAGCTGCGCGATCCGTTCGGGAAGTTCGACGTCGTGGTAAAGGAGCGGCTCAAGGACGCGGACGAGTTTTATGACACCCTGACCCCGCCGGCTTTCAAAGGAGATCGCGATCGCGCCAGCGTCATCCGCCAGTCCCTCGCGGGGATGCTCTGGACCAAACAGTACTACTATTTCGACGCCGACCAGTGGCTGGAGGAACACCACGCCCATCCCCTGCACCGGGAGGACAAGCAAGTGACTCGCAATCGTGAGTGGTTCCACATGGTCAACGACGACATCATCTCGATGCCGGACAAGTGGGAGTATCCCTGGTACGCAGCCTGGGACTTGGCGTTCCATACGATCGCGCTCGGGGCCGTGGATCCCGATTTCGCCAGACAGCAGCTCGACCTGATGCTCAGCCAGCACTACCTGCATCCCAACGGTCAGATTCCGGCCTACGAGTGGAACTTCAGCGACGTGAATCCGCCCGTCCATGCCTTTGCGACGCTGTTTCTCACCACTCGCGGGCTCACAGACGAAGATGTAATCGACTGGAATTTTCTCAAGTCGGCCTTTTCCAAGTTGCTCCTGAACTTTACCTGGTGGATCAACCGCAAGGACCGGTTCGGGAAGAACGTCTTCGAAGGCGGCTTTCTCGGGCTCGACAACATCGGCGTCTTCGACCGGAGTGCGCCCTTGCCACCCGGCGGCCATCTCGAGCAGGCCGACGGGACGTCCTGGATGGCCTTCTTCAGCCAGAACATGGCGGAGCTCGCAGTCATTCTGGCAAGTCACGATCCGGTCTACGATGAGATGGCCGCGAAGTTCGTGGAACACTTCATCTGGATCGCCGCGGCGATGAACCAGCCTGGTGCGGACGGGATGTGGGACGAAGAGGACGGTTTCTACTACGACATCCTTCGCACTCCAGACGGGAAAGCCACGAAGCTCAAAGTGCGATCGATGGTAGGACTGCTACCGTTGTGCGCCACGACGGTCGTCGAGCCCTGGCAACGAGAACGGATTCCCAAAGCGATGGCGTCACTTCAGGATCGCGCCCGGAAAATGCCGGAGCTGCTCAAAACCATCCATGCGACGGGCAAGGGACATTTTGGCGTGGGCGAGCGGGGCATCATCGCCCTGGTCAATGAGGAGCGGCTCCGTCGAATCCTCACCAGGATGCTCGACGAGAAAGAGTTCCTCAGTCCCTACGGCATTCGGTCGCTCTCCAAGTTCCACGAAAAGCATCCGTATATTTTCCAGGTCGGCGGCCAGGAATACCGGGTGAATTACTTGCCCGGAGAGTCGGACAGCGGCATGTTTGGAGGGAACTCGAACTGGCGGGGACCGATCTGGATGCCGGTGAACACCCTCATCGTCCGAGCGCTGATGAACTATTATTTCTATTACGGAGACAACTTCAAAATCGAATGCCCGACCGGCTCCGGTCGGATGATGAACCTGTTCGAAGTCGCCCAGGAGATCACGGAACGGCTCGGGCGAATCTTTCTCCGAGATGAGAATGGACACCGGCCTGTATATGGCGGCGCCAAAAAATTCCAAGAGGACCCCCACTGGCGGGACCACCTCCTCTTTTACGAATACTTCCACGGCGACAACGGGGCCGGGCTCGGGGCGAGTCATCAGACCGGCTGGACCGGACTGGTGGGCGGGCTCATGCGCCTCCTCGGCACGGCAGAGCAAAAGCAGCTTCTCGCAGCCGGGAAACGCGATACCTTGAAGGGACTCGCGCGAGGAAGCCGAGCGAAGAGTGTGAAAGAGTGAAGGTCTCGGGTCATCCCCTTCTCTACCAGATCAACACCCGCGTCTGGCTGACGGAGCTGTCCCAGTCTGTCGGTCGGCCGGCGACGCTCGACGACATTCCGGACGCCGAGTTGGACAGATTGGTGCAGATGGGCTTCGACTGGGTCTGGTTCCTGAGCGTCTGGCAAACCGGGCCGGCCGGGCAACGAATCTCGCGCGCCATTCGCGAGTGGCGCAGAGAATTTCAGGACACCCTGCCGGATTTGCAGGAAGAAGATATCGCCGGATCCGGATTTGCGATCACCGGCTACACGGTACACAGCGATCTGGGAGGTGACGCGGCGCTGGCGCGGCTCCGCGAACGACTCCGCAAGCGGGGTTTAAAACTGCTGCTCGACTTCGTTCCCAACCACACAGGCCTGGATCACCCCTGGGTGGAAGACCATCCGGAGTATTACATCTCCGGGACCGAACTCGACCAGGCGCGGGCGCCACAGAATTATACCTGGGTCAAGCGCAAGGGCGGCGACCTGCTGCTCGCGTATGGACGCGATCCGTATTTTCCCGGCTGGTCGGACACGCTGCAGCTCAACTACGGCAACCCCGCCACGCAGGACGCGATGATCGGAGAGCTGCTGAAGATCGCCGGTCAATGTGACGGCGTGCGCTGTGACATGGCCATGCTCGTCCTGCCCGATGTCTTCGAACGGACCTGGGGCCTCCAAGCGGAACTCTTCTGGCCGAAAGCCACTCAACGAGTGCGCAAACAATCTCCCGGCTTTGTGTTCATGGCCGAGGTCTACTGGGATCGCGAATGGACTCTGCAGCAACAGGGATTCGATTACACTTACGACAAACGGTTATACGATCGCCTGCGTGAAGGCCATGCCAGTCCGGTGCGCGACCATTTGCGCGCCGACCCCGACTATCAGAACAAGATGGCCCGGTTCCTGGAAAACCACGACGAGCCCAGGGCGGCCGCAACGTTCCCGCCCGGCAAGCACGAGGCCGCGGCTGTCATTACGTTCCTGTCCACAGGCATGCGCTTCTTCCATCAAGGGCAGTTCGAAGGCCGGAAAAAGCGCATCTCACCGCACCTGGTTCGCGCGCCAAAGGAACCCACCGACGAAACGCTCCACCAGTTCTACGATCGTCTCCTCGCGGTGCTCCGGCGGCCGACTGTGCGGAACGGCCAGTGGCGCCTGCTCGACTGTGCGCCGGCGTGGGATGGCAACGGAACGTGGGATTCTTTCCTAATCTATGCCTGGCAAGGCTCGGGTAGTGATCGGCTGCTGGTGACGGTGAACTACGCGGTCTACCAGAGTCAGTGTTATGTCCCCCTCCCCTTTCCAGACCTGGCGGGCCGCACGGTGCGATTGAAGGATCTCATGAGCGCGGCTTCCTACGAGCGCCATGGCGACGAACTCCTCTCACGAGGCCTCTATCTCGACGTGCCAGGCTGGGGCTATCACGTCTTCGAGCTGTCCTAACTATGAAACCCACCCGGATCCCAA
>Ga0335070_10011689_pt1 | contig 10247 bp, 9 predicted proteins | sample Lox_Sample_13_FD_206722 | JGI IMG/M metagenome (GOLD analysis project Ga0335070, IMG submission 206722) | Soil microbial communities from Loxahatchee National Wildlife Refuge, Florida, United States - Lox_Sample_1.3 | ecosystem: Environmental > Terrestrial > Soil > Wetlands | place: USA: Florida... | reverse complement strand
CCACCGCGCTTTCCCGCCCTTGTAAAACCTCCCGGACCTTCTAGAATTATCGCGATTCATGAGGTGACGCTCCAGGCGTTCGGCGGGAAGGCGCCGCGGCGCCGCGGAGCGGGTGCAGATTGGGTGCATCGAGCATATGCCTTCACCGGTCAGAGGTTTGCACGGCGAACCAATGGCGGGAGCCCGTTCGTTAGGCCAGCCGCCAGGCGGCTCCACGGCCAGAGAGGGGACGATGGGAGTTAAGAGTTCAGAGTTAAGAGTTGGCAGGACGGAGCTTCGAGGCTGCGCTCGAGGGAGTGCCGCCCGGTTGGGTTCGCCGGTGTGTCTCCAACCGATGGGTCGCCGGCGATCGTCCCGTCAGTCTCGGCTTCTCAACTCATAACTCTCAACTCTCAACTCTTAACTCTTAACTCTTAACTGCATCCGTCACTCGGAGCCTCCTGATGCCTCCCATTCCCAAGGACGCACGGATCTACGTCGCCGGCCACTCCGGCCTCGTGGGATCGGCCGTGACGCGCCGCCTCAAGGCCGGCGGGTTCACGGGCCTCCTCACGGCCGAGCGCGGCGAGCTCGACCTGCGCGACCAGGGCGCGGTGGACCGCTGGTTCACGGACAACCGCCCCGAGTACGTCTTCCTCGTGGCGGGCACCGTCGGCGGCATCCTCGCCAACTCGACGCGGCCGGCGGAGTTCATCTACGACAACATGATGATCCACGCGACCGTCGTGCACGCCGCGTACCGCGAGGGCGCGCGCAAGCTGCTCTACCTCGGCAGCTCGTGCATCTACCCGCGCGAGTGCCCGCAGCCGATGAAGGAGGAGCACCTCCTCACGGGTCCGCTCGAGCCGACCAACGAGCCGTACGCGATCGCGAAGATCGCGGGGATCAAACTGTGCCAGGCGTACCGCCGCCAGTACGGGTGCGACTTCATCTCCGCGATGCCGACCAACCTATACGGCCCCAACGATAACTTCGACCTCACGAGCTCGCACGTCCTCCCCGCGCTGATCCGCAAGTTCCACGACGCGAAGACGGCGGGGCGAGAGGAGGTCGTGATCTGGGGGACGGGCTCGCCGCGCCGGGAGTTCCTCCACGTGGACGACCTCGCCGACGCGTGCGTGTTCCTCATGGAGAGCTACGACGAGGACATCCACATCAACGTCGGGACCGGCGAGGACCTCTCGATTCGCGAGCTGGCGGAGATGGTGCGCGCGGTCGTCCACCCCAAGGCGAGGCTCGCGTTCGACACCACCAAGCCCGACGGCACCCCGCGCAAGCTCCTCGACGTCTCCCGCCTCCACGCCCTCGGCTGGCGCCACCGCATCGCCCTCCGCGACGGCATCGCCTCCACCTACCGCTGGTTCCTCGACCACCGCGCTGAGCTCCGCGCCGGATAGAACGGGAGTTAAGAGTTGAGAGTTAAGAGTGAAGAGTTAACGGCAACAACGCGGGGCAGGGTCGGGCGGCCATGCGCGCCCGAGCGGCCCGGTCGACGGGAACCAGAATGACTCCGAGTGTGGTCGAAGAGAAGAGCTTCGAGTTCGCTCTGGAGGTCGTTGAGCTCTACAAGGTGCTCAAGGCCAGTCGGGAGTTCGTGTTGCCGCGCGAGCTGCTGCGGGCCGGGACAAGCATCGGCGCCAACGTCGAGGAAGCAAGCGCAGGTCAGAGCCGCAAGGACTTCCTCTCGAAGATGTCGATCGCGTTGAAGGAGGCTCGGGAAGCCCGCTACTGGCTGCTGCTGCTCCATCGGTCGCAACTCGTTCCGGCCGACACGAAGCCGTGTCTGGAGAAGGTCGAGGAGCTGATCAGGCTGCTCGCGTCGATCGTCAAGACGACGAAGGAATCCACAACTCCCGAGGCGCTCGGTGCGAGCCGACTGACGCGCGGAGCACGCAACTGACGTGAACACTGGGCACTGTTTTCTTCTGGCTTCGAACTCTTCACTCTTAACTCTGAACTCTTAACTGTCTCTCGGAGCTCACATGAGTTGGCCACCGCGTAACGGCAAGAGGGCCCTGGTAACCGGAATAACGGGCCAAGACGGCTCCTACCTCGCCGAGCTGCTCCTGGGCAAGGGGTACGAAGTGTGGGGGATGGTGCGGCGCGCCTCCACGTTCAACACCGGCCGCATCGACCACATCTACCAGGACCCGCACGAGCCCGACGTGCGCCTCCATCTCGTGTACGGCGACCTCAACGACGCGTCCTCGCTCAACAAGCTGCTAAAGATCGTTCGGCCGGACGAGATCTACAACCTGGGCGCGCAGTCGCACGTCAAGGTCTCGTTCGATGTCCCCGAGTACACCGCGGAGGTCACGGGCGTGGGCGCCGTGCGGCTGCTCGAGGCGATGCGCGAGCTCGGGCTCGACGCGCGCTTCTACCAGGCCTCGTCGTCGGAGCTGTTCGGCAAGGCGGTCGAGGTGCCGCAGCGCGAGAGCACGCCGTTCTACCCGCGCAGCCCGTACGCCGCCGCCAAGGCGTACGCGTTCCACATCACGCGCAACTATCGCGAGGCGTACGGCATGTTCGCGGTCAACGGTATCCTCTTCAACCACGAGTCGCCGCGCCGGGGCGAGACGTTCGTCACGCGCAAGATCACGCGCGCCGTCGCGCGCATCGCGCACGGCCTGCAGGACAAGCTCTACCTCGGCAACCTGGACGCGAAGCGCGACTGGGGGTTCGCGGGCGACTACGTCGAGGCGATGTGGCTGATGCTGCAAGCGAAGGAGGCGGACGACTACGTCGTCGCCACCGGCGAGACGCACTCCGTCCGTGAGTTCTGCCAGCTCGCGTTCGAGTGCGCCGGCACGGAGATCAAGTGGCGCGGCAAGGGCAGAGCGGAGCAGGGCGTCGGGCCCGGCGGGCGCGTGCTCGTCGAGGTGGACACCGGCTACTTCCGCCCCACCGAGGTCGAGCACCTGCTCGGCGACCCGTCCAGGGCGCGGACCAAGCTTGGCTGGGCGCCGAAGGTCGGGTTCGAGGGCCTCGTGAAGATGATGGTCGAGAGCGACCTCGCCGTCGCCGAGCGCGACAGGCACCTCTCGGTCGCCCCACACGCATGACCGTGTCGACCTCCGAGAGCGCGGGCTGTGTCTCTCTGGAGCGCGCGCTCCGAGCGTGCTCTCCGATGTCTTTCGTAGGGGCGGGGCTTGCCCCCGCCCGTGTCGTTCACCCTCTCCCGCGTGCGGGAAAGGGCCGGGGTGGGGGCCGCGATCGCAACGGCCGCCCGCCGGGCGGCTGGCCCGGAGCTCTCCCGTGAAGCTCGTCGACGACGGCATCGCCCTGAGCGAGCTGAAGGAAATGGCGGAGCGCGGTTTCGGCACGCTCGTCAAGGCGGTCGTGGACGTCGCATCAGGGGTGATGGCCATTGACGCGGAGCTGCATGCGGACGAGGAGGCGTTCCTCCTCGAACGGGGGTCGGACCAGCACGATCTCTGGGGGATCAACCTGTACCCGGACGTCGAGGGCGTGGACTGGCTCGAGTTCGACTCCGTGATCAACCTTCGCCCTGCCTCCGGGAACCGCAGCAGGGGAGTGGACGACCGGGCCACGCGCGACCGGATCCGGGAGATCGTGACGCGCCTGGTGCGCCGATGACCGCGGTGCACCGCGAGCTCGCTGCCGGCCGCTGGTTCGAGATGCCGCTCGTCGAGCAGATGGCCAACGTCGGCAGCGAGGTCGAGCGGACGATCGCCTGGCGCGGTCGCAGCGAGCGCAACAGCGCCGCGGCGTTCGACCGCTGCCTCGAGCTGCTCGACCTGACGATCGCCGACCCCCGCCACCGGAAGCGGCTGCGCGAGCTCACCCGCGTGCGCGAGGCGCTCGCGGACCACTTCATGTTCGACAACGAGTTCGGCTCGTCGGACGAATCGTGGCGACGGTACTTCCACGCCTTCGCCCACGCCGCGGCGCTCCGCCGGGGGCGGTGACCGCAGTGGCGGAGAAATCCCGTGGTCCCGTGGCGCATGCGCTCCTCGGTCGCGTGATGGAGACCTCCAGCGGAAGCGGTCCGCAGCATTGCGGTGTCTCTGTGGAGCACGTGCTCCGCGCGTGCTTCTCCTGCCCCGAGGCATACCGTAGTGACACGCGTCGAGGGTTGCACTTGCATGCGAGCGACGCCCGCATCCTGGCCATGCCAGTGCTGACAGCCACTAGCTTGAGTCGATGAAGCGCCAACGACCCACAGCGCTGGACAGAAACCCTGGTTTGCCGGGACGCAGGCCGCTGTCGTTCCATTCGAGACTGAAGACACGCGCTTCGAAGCTGCACGAGTCGCAGTCGGCCGGCACCCGGGTGCCTAAGCCTCCGAATGAGAAGTCACCAATACCACCTCCGAGGGCGATCCGTGCGGAGGTCGAGCGGCGAGTACGCGCGATGCCGCCTCCGGCGCCGAGGAGCGACCGACCGACCGGCGTTGTGGACGTGCCGCCGCCGGTCGTAGCGCCCAACGCCGTCAGTGACGGCACGCAGGCCCGGAGCGGGGGACGCGCATCTGCCGGACATGAGACGCGGCGGTCAAGGCGGCCGAAGATCCGCCACTTGTACTCGAAGCGTTGCCCGCTGTGCGGGAGGAGCGTTGCGCTGCAGCACCGGCGCCGGTTCGACCACATCGTGGCGCTCGTGGTCCCGGTTCACCGCTGGCAGTGCCAGTCGTGCGAGTGGACGGGGCTTCGTATCGACCGTCACGAGCTGAAGAAGATCAAGCGCCGCGTGAGCATCGTTGTCATTGTGATCCTGGCGTTCCTCATCGGGCTTGTTGCGATGTGGTACCTCGACTACCTCAAGTACACCAAGCACCCGCCAGACGAGGAGCCGGGTGTCGAGTCGCCGCAGTAGTAGTGCGTCCTGATCAGAACTGCTCACTCTTCGTGAGAACGATCTCCGTCATCTTCGGCACCCGCCCCGAGGCGATCAAGCTCGCGCCGGTGATCCTGGCGTTGAAGAGCGACGCGCGGTTCGCGTGCGACGTGTGCGTCACGGCGCAGCACCGAGAGATGCTCGACCAGGTGCTCGAGGTGTTCAGGACCGCGCCCGACACCGACCTCAACCTCATGGTGCCGGACCAGACGCTCGCGGGGCTCACCGCACGCGCGGTCGAGGCGGTGGACCGCTACCTGGCGACCGCGAAGCCGGACCTCGTCCTCGTCCAGGGCGACACTACAACCACGTTCTGCGCGGCGCTCGCGGCGTTCTACCGCCACATCCCCGTCGGCCATGTCGAGGCCGGCCTGCGCACCGGGAACCTCGAGTCGCCGTGGCCGGAGGAGGCTAACCGCGTGCTGGCGACCCGCCTCACCCGGCTCCACTTCGCGCCAACCGAGACCAACCGCCGGAACCTCCTGCGCGAGGGGATCCCGGACGAGCGCATCACGGTCACCGGCAACACGGTGATTGACGCGCTCTTCCTCGCGCTCGACATCGTGAAGAAACAGCCGCCCGAAGTGCCCGGCCTCGCGAAGAAGGTCGTCAACGGCACCAACCCCCTTGTTCTGATCACGGGCCATCGTCGCGAGAACTTCGGCCCCGGGTTCGAGTCCATCTGCAAGGCGATCGCGGAGCTGGCTGGTCGTTTCCCCGATACCGAGTTCGTCTACCCGGTACACCTCAACCCTAACGTGCGCCGGCCGGTCAACGCGATCCTGCGCAGCGCTGGGACGCACAACATTCACCTCATTGAGCCGCTGCCGTACCTGCCGTTCGTCGCGATGATGAGCCGCTCCACCGTGATCCTGTCGGACTCGGGCGGCGTGCAGGAGGAGGCGCCGAGCCTCGGCAAGCCGGTGCTCGTCATGCGCGACACGACAGAGCGGCCGGAGGCCGTGACCGCCGGCACCGTCAAGCTCGTGGGCACCGACCAGTGCACCATCGTCGAGGAGACCGCCAGGCTCCTGTCCGACCGCGCCGCCTACGACGCCATGGCACGCGCGATCAACCCCTACGGTGACGGCAAGGCGACGGATCGCATCCTTTCGGCGTGTGCGGAGTTCCTCGAGTGCTGAGGTCGACCTCCGCGCTGCTCCTCGGTTTCTCCGATCGTGGGGCGAGTGCCTCGCGGGGAGCACATGAACCGACGGGCCTGACGAACTCCCGAAAATCCTGAGCCAGGAGTACCAATGCCACGATCGTTTGACCTCCGTCAGACGCTTCTCACCAAGATCTGCTCACACGATGCATTGGTCGGGATCATCGGCCTCGGCTATGTTGGCCTGCCCCTCGCGCTCGCGTATGTCGAGAAGGGGTTCCGGGTGGTCGGGTTCGATGTGGACCCCGAGAAGGTTGCGAGGCTCGACCGCGGCGAGGCGTACATCAAGCACATCGACAAGGGACGTATTACGGCTGCAGCGGCGAGTGGACGCCTCCACTCAACGAGCGACTTCAGTCGCCTGGGCGAACCCGACGCGATCCTGATCTGCGTACCCACTCCGTTGACGCCCCAACGGGAGCCAGACATGACCTACGTCGTCGGCTCCGCCCGGCAGGTGAAGGCCACGTTGCGGCGCGGGCAGCTCGTGGTTTTGGAATCAACAACCTACCCGGGCACCACGGACACGCTGCTCCGCGAAATCTTCGAGGAGGGTGGGTTTCGCTGCGGCATGGATTTCTTCCTCGCGTTCTCGCCCGAGCGGGAGGATCCCGGCAACAAAAACTACGGCACCACGAACACACCGAAGGTCGTGGGCGGCGTGGACGACGTGTCGGGTGACGTCGCCCAGGCGCTCTACGACCAGGTAGTGTCGCAAACCGTGCGTGTCTCGTCGGCGCGCGCCGCGGAGGCCACCAAGCTGACCGAGAACATCTTCCGCGCCGTCAACATTGCCCTCGTCAACGAGCTCAAGATCGTCTACGACCGGATGGGCATCGACGTCTGGGAGGTGCTCGACGCCGCGGAGACGAAGCCGTTCGGTTTCATGCGGTTCAACCCCGGCCCCGGGTGGGGCGGTCACTGCATCCCGCTCGACCCGTTCTACCTCTCGTGGAAGGCGCGGGAGGTCGGCGTACCGACGAAGTTCATCGAGCTGGCCGGCGAGGTGAACGTCAACATGCCGCGGTATGTCGTCGGCAAATTGCAGCACGCTCTTAACGAGCGCGGGAGGCCGGTCAAGGGAAGTCGGGTTCTCGTCCTGGGCGTGGCGTACAAGAAGGACATCGACGACCTGCGCGAGAGCCCCGCATTCGAGATCATCGAGCTCCTGGAGGGTCTGGGCTCGGAAGTCGGGTACCACGACCCACACATCCCGGTCATCCCCCGCACCCGCCGCCACCCCGACAAGGCTGGCCTTCGGTCTCTCCCGTTGGGGCCTGAAATGCTCGCGGCTCACGACGCGGTGGTGATCGTGACCGATCACTCACTAGTTGACTACGAGGTCGTACTAAGGCATGCGAAGTTGGTGGTTGACACAAGGGGGACCCTGCGGCGTCGCGCGGGGAACGTGGTTCCAGCTTGACCGGGTCCGCGTAGCGCGGGTGGGTCACAGGCAAGATGTGCGGCATCCTCGGATACCTCGGTAAACGCGAGTTCGACGCTGCGGCCTTCGGCCGGGCGCTCGACGTCATGACCAAGCGGGGGCCCGACGACCGCGGTGTCTACGAGGAAGCCGAGGTCCTGCTGGGCGCCCGTCGCCTCGCGATCCTGGACACCTCACTCGCCGGCCACCAGCCGATGGTGAGTGACGACGGCCGGTTCGTCATCGTCTACAACGGCGAGATCTACAACTTCCTGGAGATCCGGACGAGGCTGGAGCGGAAGGGCATCGTCTTCAAGTCCCAGAGCGACACCGAAGTGATACTCGCCTCCTACGCGGCCAGGGGTCACGCGTGCCTGAACGAATTCCGCGGCATGTTCGCGATCGCGATCTACGACCGGAGGGAAAAGAGCCTGTTTCTGGCGCGTGACCGAATGGGAATCAAGCCGCTCTACGTGTGGCGGTTCCCTGGCGGGATTGCTTTCGCGTCCGAGGTGAAGGCCCTCAGGAGTCTACCTGGCGGTCCGTCCGAGATCAGTCCGCTAGGGCTCTGGCAGTATCTCTTGTGGGGCAGCGTCCCCGAGCCGCACTGCATCCTCGACAAACTGACGTCCGTCGAACCGGCAACGTGGCTCGAGTGGAGCGAGGGGCGTGAGCGTCAGGGGCGTTACTGGGACTACCATGTTGCACCCCCGCGTTGGAGAAAGCGTGAGGACGCGATCGATGCCTTGCAGCCAGTGCTGCGTGAGGCAGTCGCCCTCCGCTGCATTGCCGACGTCCCGGTAGGGGCATTCCTCTCCGGTGGGGTGGACTCCTCTTCAGTGGTGAGCCTTATGCGCACGGCCGGCCAAAAGGATCTCCGGACCTTCTCGATCAGCTTCCCGCAGACCGATCTTGACGAGGGACCGTACGCGGTGCGGGTCGCCGAACAGTTTGGAACCTTACACGAAGACGTATCGGTCACGGACCACATGGTCCAGCATGAGCTGGATGGATTCTTCGCATCGATGGACCAGCCTACCGCCGACGGGCTCAACACGTACCTGATCTCGAAGATCGCCAAGCAAGGTGGAGTAACCGTCGCGCTCTGTGGCCTTGGGGGAGACGAGCTGTTTGCGGGGTATCCGTCCTTTCGCCGAAGCGCGATGACCTCTCCTCTGGTTGGAGGGCTCCCCAGCCTTGTTTCCTGGGCAAGTCGGAAGGCTTCAGACCACCTGGGCCGCAAGCTCCAGAAGCTGGAGGCCATTGGGCTCAGCCGCCGGCCCGTTGACCGGCTCTACTTCTTGTCGCGGGGGCTCTTCATGCCGTCTCAAGCGCGAGGACTGATGAAGGAAGATCTCTTGGCCGAGATCGGAAGCGCAAGCGGCGAGTCCGAGGACTGGTGGCGGCTGGCTAGCGGTCCGTTTCACCCGATGTCCGGTCAAGATGTCTTGAGCAGCGAGGACGTTGGTCCTGTGCACTCAACGATGCGCCTGGAAATCACCCGTTACATGCGGAACCAGCTACTTAGGGACAGCGACGTCTTCGGGATGGCAAGCTCGCTTGAGATCCGAGTTCCCCTGATTGACCACAAACTCGTGGAAGTTCTCTTCACTACCCCAGGGTCGATGATCCTCAAGCGACCTGCCAAGAGCCTCCTCTTGGACGCCCTGCCAAGCGCGTTGCCGAGAGTGTGCACTCACCGGCCGAAGATGGGGTTCACACTGCCGTTCGACACGTGGATGAGGGGCATGTGGCGGCCGATCTTGGAGGAGGGTCTGTTTGGGACGGCCGATCACGGTTGGATCGAGGGGGAGGTCCTTGACCCCGACGGGGTGAAGCGTTGCTGGCGCGACTACCTTAGGGGGAGGGTGCACTGGTCGCGTCCCTGGGCCCTGTATTCGCTTCGGAGAGCCTTGGCGAAATTGTGAGTCGTGGCCTGCCGGACTACGACAAGATGCAGGAAGCCGTAGCACCTATGGGTTGCACCGCGTCCGGTCGATCCAACGCCACCCAGGGGATTCCACTCCGCGGGACACCGCGAGAATCGCGTCGTATCCTAATCTCCACTTTGCCACTGACCGGTGGAGGCGTGCCGGTGATGTTGGACTTCGTCACCGCATGCCTCGCGGACCGCGGCTTCGAGCCGGTTATCGCGTACTACAAGCCCTATTCCGTTGATCCCCGCCTCTCCGTCCCGATGTACTGCCTCGGCTGGAGGCGCGTGGGGACAAGGATCCTCACCGATAGGCAGGGGCATGAGATTCACGAGATCGGCTCATGGCTCCCTGAACTTGAGGTCACCCACTATGCGCCGACGCACCACTGGCGAGCCCTGATCGCGTCGTGTAGGCACCACATCGTTGTTTCAGGGAGTTGCCTTGCGGCCCTACCGTTCGCCGCGACCGGCACGACCTTTCTCATGTGGATCGCGACGCCGTGGCGGGCCGACCGGCGGCAACGCGAGGCTCATCTTTCGCTGGGTCGACGGGCCTTTGATATGCTCGTGGTTCGTCCGCTGGCGTCGAGGATCGAGCGGGCGACGCTTCGTAAGGGTACGCTGCTTGCATTGAGTCAGTACACGCGGGCGCGGCTTGACGGCGTAGCCGGCCGAAGCGTTGTCCGGGACGTGATGCCGCGACCGATCGAGACCAACACGTTCTTCCCATATCCAGCGAGAGTGAGCACCCTTAGACTAGGGTTCACTGGGCGCCTGGACGACGCACGCAAGAACATCGAACTCCTCTTCCGGGCCACTTGGATGTGTCGCCAAAGCGGCCTTGAAGTCACCTTGACGCTCGTCGG
>Ga0335070_10011688_pt1 | contig 10248 bp, 8 predicted proteins | sample Lox_Sample_13_FD_206722 | JGI IMG/M metagenome (GOLD analysis project Ga0335070, IMG submission 206722) | Soil microbial communities from Loxahatchee National Wildlife Refuge, Florida, United States - Lox_Sample_1.3 | ecosystem: Environmental > Terrestrial > Soil > Wetlands | place: USA: Florida... | reverse complement strand
AAATCTTGTGAAGTTGCTGCTCACAATGGCTTCACCCTTGTCAAGACTCGCAATCGTTCTGTCGTCAGACGACAAATCTTGAGCCGCGCTCTCCATAACGGCCTGTCTTTCGGCTGCCAGCTCGTTTCCAAGAATTATCTTCGTGTTCATGTTAGCAAGAATGCTGCGGGGAATCAGACTGACCAGCTGCGTTATCGCAATCAAGCCCACCTTGAACTTCCTTCCTTCCCTTGCAATCGTGCTGTAAATGTTATCTCCACGAGCAGCAAGCACCTCTGATCCAAGCACCCTGGGAGCTTCCTCAATCACCACGCTTACAACAGGTTTCTCCTCTAACGTTCCTTCTGACTTGTACCTCTGATAACGATGGAAAATTCCGCCCGAGATTATGCTTCCGATGAGCAGCTCAGCTTCGTCAACCAGCCTAGACGTGTCAATGACGACCTTCTTACCGTCCTCAAGGGCCTTCGTAATCTCCTTAGTCGTGGCCAAACCAGCGGTGTCGCTGAAAACGCCGCTTCTGCATTGGAAATCACCGCTATCGTCTATGTAAACGCCTAGAACATTATCGAATCTCCTCTTCAACACCTCAAGCGTTCTGGGGGCAACAGCATCACCAATATCCGTTCCGCGTACAACGTTCTCAATCCACTCGTCCCCAAACCTGTTGTGGAACAGAGTAATGGCATCGTGCTGAGCATCAGTAAACGTGACTATTCCTTGGAAGTGCCCAGGCAGAATCGATCTAAGGTTTATTACAAGAGTATTTGTCCCCGCAACGGGCGTCGTAGAATAATACATCAAACTATGTTTCGCAGAAGGATGATCCTTCAACCCTTTGCCATGTCTGCCGTAGTACTCGTCATGCGGATCCAGAACCAATATGCCCATAGAATCTTGGTTTAGAACGCTCCATAACATGACCTTGACCAAGTTGCTTTTTCCTCTTCCAGTTGTAGCCGGAATCAATACGTGATGTGTGAGCATGTCTTCGCCGTTGACGTAGACCCCCACATCGAGCACCTTCGAACCGCTCCGAACCTTTCCCAGATACACGGGATTTTTTGGCTTAGTGAGAAACCACAGATCCCTCTCGGTCACGTGCCTGATCGTTGAAAAGAATGCCGGAAGAGTCTTCGGTATTTTCGGTTCACTGTCCTTACTCACCCGCAAGACAGCTTTGATTTGCGCTATGACATAGTTCCTCAACTGCGGCTCAAGAAACTCCATGTTGGCACCTACACCTTCAAGTTTCATGCCAGCCATGAGCTCTCGAACCAACTGCGGAACCTGGCTTCCATAGACAAGCTCGAAAGCCTGAAGAAGAACATATGCCCCATCCTCCTCGGCTACCAGCAGGTCTCCTATCTCTATTTCTCCACCTGCCTTCTCCCTAGCCAAGATCTGCCCGGTTTTTCCAGCGATTATCTGACCTGAAACTTCCAACGCCATTTTCATCAACCCTTCAACACATCTAAGACGCCGTGAGCGTCACCCGAGCAAACGTGCCTCGATATCTTCTTCCACATACCACGCTTGGACAATTCGGACATAAGCGGCACTCTATACGCATCTATTTCGTCGCCACTCACTCTGGCAAAACTGTCAGCGTCTATTAGACCGTATGGATATCCTGGAAAGCTTATGTCTTTCGAATTGCTGGTCAAGGCTGAAGTTACCCCGCAAAGGTCTTCTTCACTCATTTTCCTCGCCTGCTCACCATAGATCTCGTACCTGAAAACATACCTAGCACTCTCGTGAAGCTTCACCACGTAAATGAAGGCGTTATGCAAAACGTTAGCGACCCTGGCTATCGGAAGACACCAAGGACCCTTCACCGCATAATCCCCCGCCAACTTCTGCACTGCACCCAGCAGTGAAAGACCGGTAGTCGTAAATAGCGTACTCGTCTTTGAAATTCCAGTAAAAATGACTCCTTTCTCCATTGTTGCCTCGACTGCTCGCGCCAAGTACTTATACTCATTAGTAAAACTCGTCTGCAAACTGCCATCATGGACTATCATATCTCCCTTTTCAAGCTCACTTTCAATAACATGCTTCGAGAATTCCCATTCAGCAAATCTTCTCGCAACAGAAGCAACACTCCTTATATCTGCCCTCTGATTTCCAAGCGTGACTGTTCGGTCAAACGAACTGAACGACAAGCGCTGAACAGGAACTAAGTCCTCGAACTCATGTTTCAAAGGAAAAACGGATGTGTCATAAAATATCCCGTTATCTCTAAAGCTTGCCGTCGTGACAGAGTAGAACTCTACCTTCCTAGGCAAATTCTTAGTAAGGATTCTTTCTCGGCCTCTGAAAACGTTGAAGTACACCCTGTTTATTTGAGCTGAAAAGTTCGGTGCACCAATTATCTCCTGGTTACCACCATCCAAAAAAGCCGTGCGGATGCTCGGTTCCACGTCCTTTATCGGAACAAAATTGGAAGAAAGAAACGGCAACGTCTCATAGTCTGGATTGCCGAAATACGGCTGACCCAAATCGTCTTCTATAACGCTTGAGCCTAAAAACTCCGCGATCCTGCTAGAAATCTCGGTGGACATCTGTCGATCATAAGAATATTCAAACTTCCTTGTTAAAAGCATATTTCAACAATGCAGGCACGAGCGCACGCCTCTGTTATATCCTCCTTTTCAAGACGGTTATTATTGTTTCGTAGGCAAAATAGGCGGCGGCCAAAGCCAGCATTGACGTGGAAAACAAATACTCTCTTGTGAGTTGAGGCGGTCTAAACAGGATAATTTGAAACAGCACGGCTGTCGCAAAAATAGCGAAGTAAAAAAGGTATTTTGGAAGAAGTAGCTGGCGGAGTCTCACGAAGTTTTCAAGCACCAGTTTTTCCACAACATACCCGTCAGGAGTATGCTTCAACAATCCAGCTTCTTCCAACTTGTCCAAGTGGTAGGCTGCCAACGTCGGGCTGCTCAGTTTCAGTGCTCTTTGAACCTCTCTCACGCCTATTGGCTTTCTCTGTTTTATGGCGTATCTATAAATTTGAGCAGTGTTGCCCGTCAACACGCCGAGTTCGTCCTTCACGCTATCGGTCAGCTCATTAAGAGTTAACCTCTCAACGTTATTTTTGGTTGTCGCTGTACAACAGAATTGTACAACTGTACAAGAATGAAGGATTAAATCAACGTTCTCTCACATATACCGAACTGGTGAAAAGTGTTGAGCCTATCAGGAAAAAGAGCAGCAAAGTTGACTGCTATAGCAGTGATATTGGTTTCTCTTTTCGCGGCAACCGCATACTACGCGATTCCTGACGGCACTCCCACCAGAACAATCGCGTTTGCGCTGGGTCCTAACCTTGACTCAATGAACTCCGCGAATTCCTCGTTATATTCACTCATAGCAGATCTGAACGTGACGTTCCAAAACGGAACAACCTGGGATTTTTACAACTCGCCATTCGGACTGAATTATGTAGGGGCGGCTGAACTGAATTCAACGGACATCAGAGAGATCCAACTTTTCCCCTTCCCGGGTTATAGCCCTGGCCTCGATCTTCAAAAACCCTTTTGGGCAGCGATCGAGTACGCAGCAGATTGGGGAATACGCACGAGTCTCACGGGAGAAGAAACGACGAATCTTGGCATGTTAAACGTTTTTAACTACACTTTTAGCTTCGGTGACGCAAAAGACATGCACCCACCGCCAGGCTATAGAATACCAACACTCGACTACACACTTGCGGTGAATGGTACAGGCTACTGGGATCTGGGCTCCCTCCCGTATGGTCCATGGAATTGGCACGTAAACAGCGAACAAATCCACGATATCCTTGTCAACACGACAGGTCCAGCCAACGTATCCTTTGACTTGGATCTCAGCATGAACGTCTACTATCAGATCACGACCGGAGACGGTACCCAGGCGGGCAATGCCATTGTGGCGTGGTCAGGTAGATGGGGTACACTTCAACTACTGAATGACGGCGACAAATTAATCGGACTGCGATACAGCTTTTCAGAAATAAGTCTACGAATGATGGCCACTTAGGACCGGTGCAGCGAGCATCAAAAAATGAGACGCTGGCAGGACTCTATTTTCTCTTCTCTTTTCTGGAAAACATGTACTGTGCCTGTTGATAATCGGCAGGCTTGTTCTCATCACTTGCGAAGCCGGACGATCGGGCTCTGCATTCCCACTGCCATCCTGTTATTGCTCATTGGCATCCTGCCTTTCGCATGTTATCACGTTGAAGCACAAGGACAAGAATTCGTGAGAATGTACATGGTCAACCCGCTGACAGGAAACGAAACTTTCAACCTTCGCGACGATCCAGTCAAGGGTGCTTTCACTGTGGACTTCTACATAGGTAATGTCACAGACCTTATCACCTGGCAGATCCATTTAACCTACAACCGCACACTGATCAACTACACGAAAGCATGGTTTCCGGACAACAATGTGTTCAAGCAGGCAATCGACGAAGGCGCAAAACCGATGAAAGGAATAGCAATTAACGTGGACAACGCCACCGACGTGGGAGACCTGTTGATCGTCATGACGTGTACATATCCTCTAAGTGGCTCCTTCAAGTATCCAGTCACCGTTGAATCGAGAGGACTTTTGTGCAGGGTGAACTTCACGGTTGCGATGCGCTCAAATTTCACGCAAATGGTCTTCTCAGCTGGGCAAGAGAACCCCTCGGGCCTCTACGTCATGCCGCCTTACTACATAGCCGGTTACGGAACGTCTGTGGAGACGCTCAACGGCACGTATCTTGCATACGGAGAGCCTGCAGTGATTTACGATCTGACCCCTGTACCGGAAGCTTCACTGTTGCTTTTGCTGATTGGGATTCCAACAACCTTGACAATTATCTTGACGAGAATGCGAAGGAAAAGATGTTATCACGAAAACTGACACGTAACTCGCAGCGGAGGTTCCCTTTGACTTTCTTTCGCTTCGACATTGACCTTATCCATGTATAAGCTGAGTATACTTATCACTGATTCATGAACCGCGCGCGTTCACAGGAGTTTCTTACACGATCTTTCTCTAACAATTCTGGAATTTAGAAGGCTTTTGGGCAATTTTAAAAGAATGGTAAAGTGTAACAACTTGTTTCGCGCGCTTTTCAATTTGTTACATTTGACAGGTTTCTCAATATCTTCTAGGCTTGCGTTTCTTCGAGATTACACATTTGGGTTTCAAAATAAGTCTGTCCGATGCTTCCGAACCGTGTGAAGTCAGTTTGTCAACTATGTTTTTCCCTTAATCCAACTCTTGATTCCAAGTTCAGGTTTCTTTTCTTTCGATTCAATCTCCGCGTTCTTGGAATGAAATGTTATTCCCCAGAGACTGAGTCCGTAGGTGTATGGTTCTTGCATGAGATTGGTGAATGACATTTCGCCGTATGCTAAAAACCCTATCACCGGCGATGATGAAAGCCCTTCTTTGAGTATCTCAGCCTCGGTTCCTGATCTGCAGCCTGCCATCAACTCAGCGAGTCTTCTGTTGATGCAGGAAACTAGGAACGTGGCGTCAGTCTTTTTGAAGCCTTGGTCTGCTCTCAGCATATCTAACACGCGCCGCGCTCCTCTTTGCATTTTCTCATGGTCTGACGTCACAATATAACCAGGCATCTCAGGTGTGAAACTTCTGATCGGAAACATGAGCTCAATGTCCTCTCCGACCATTCGCATGCCAGCAACACATGTATAGTTGCCAAAAGGGAAAGCAAAGGCGTATCTAGCCGATATCGGATTGAATATAAGCAACATTTTCTGCTCTCGCGAAAGTTGAACAGCTTCCTGAATTGCCGCTTGAATTGCTTTTTTATCTGGTACGGGAAGCCCTTTTTCCTTCGCCATTTTGACCTCGTTTTCAGAAGCTACTTCGGCAAACTTAACCGAGGGGTTTTCTTTGCCAATGCGTTTAACGTATTTGAAGTGGGGTCCCTTCTCAGCGTTGAAATGAAACATGTGTTCCCTTCCAACTATGGTTATGGCATTTGTATCCAAACCCATCGAGGTTTCGCAGAGGTTGGGAATCAGGGCGCACACGGCTTCTCCGTCAAGGGCTTTCAGGAGTGAATGCTCTTTCAGTCTTCCATAGAATTGATGAAAATGCTGCGCAGTGAGCCCGTCACCGCTGCTTCCGCCTATTACGTTCATGATTCGTGCCTCACGTGTGCTGCCCATGAAATTGCCGATTCCTTCTGCCAAGAAATGCTCGTAGCCTGGGGTGCCAGCAGTCGACCCCCGAGTCAACACGAGCATGGTCTTTCCTATGTGAAGTTGCTCTTTGCTTGTTGCTTGCTGAGATAGGTCGACCCATGCGTCGCGCGCCATTTCCCTTCCTTGTTCTCCTGCTTCTTGTGGCGTTCGTAGCCCCCAGGTTCTGCCCACACCAATTGGCAGATTTGTGGTCAAAGCCAAAAGAGACAAGCCGTTGAAGCCTACTCCAGAAATCTCCTTAAGCATGAGGTCCTCATTTTCTAATTCTCCACCTGTTGTATGGCCGATAAGTCTAAGGTTGCTGACATCGTGCTTCTTGAATCTGTTTTCTATGGCTCTCAGAATTGACCCGCATACCAGTGTGTCCTTCTCTGCGGGTTCGCTTCTGTAACTTGAATACAAGATCAACAGCTTAACATCTTCAAGACCGCAGCTGCTCTCTGAGAGGTCTTTCTCAAGTTTATCAAGAATCATTTCGGTGAGTTTCTCAGCCTCTTCGGGACTGTTTCTTCTCCTCAGTTCCAACTCCTTTTGGTGATCAAGTTCCAACTCATTCATTGTATGCGCATGGCCTGCAAAACCCAAGAAGAAATCATTAACCATGAGTTACCCCAGATCAAATAATCTTGCAATTCTATAAATCTTTGCGACCAATGCAAATTCGCGGATTAGTGAAAGATGCTGGATCTTTTGTCTCTTGATGAAAATAGAAAAACTGGATTGTTACACAATTGTTATAGCAATTTGTTACAAAACAATTATCTAATTCACTGCTTCTCACTTAGCGCGCATTATGTAGTGGTTCTAGTGGTCCTTACGACTATAGTGTTGGAGAGGTAGTTGAACAGCCGTTGTCTCCGTGAAGGATAGAGAATCCAGCCTACGATAACGTCTATCGGAAGCAAGAAGGCTTTTCCGACGCTTTCGATGGCCGCTTGACCCATGTTAGGAACGCCGCCGTCCAGACGAGCTACTTTGATCCTCATGATAATTTTGCCGAATGATTGGCCATACATTCCCTCCGAAAGCATCCAATAAAGAAAGTAGGCAACGTTGCTCCCCCCAAAGTCGGAGAACGGAAACCAATTTGGCAACCCAGCGGACCAAATGTATCCAGGCCAGGCAGACCCAATAAACACTCTGAGTACCCCCACGATGGCACCGACAATCACGATGTCTATGATCCAAGCAACAAAACGTTCACCCCAATAAGCCAACTTAGGCTGCTCAACGAACTGCTTGACCGGTGTTCCACACTTCGGGCAGAAACCAGCCCCATCGGGCACTTCACTCCCACAATTACTACACTTTGCCACAGTTACAAACCTTCTTTCGAAAGAGCCATTACAGTTAACAGATATTTATTCCTCTTCTTTTCCGTCGACAAGAACCGCGGGTTAACCCGCCGATCCTCAAACAAACAATGACTCAGTAAGACAAGCTCTTTCGCGATAATGCCCTTGGAAAAACAGACTTAAGAACTCCGCCGAGACACTAGTACCAGACAACCATCGACGCCGGCCGAGGAGATACGAATGAACCGCTCCGTGAGACGCGAGTTACTGCAGGCACTTTTCTTGTCAACGATTCTCTGCGTCGGTGCCCTTCCTCTGACCTTACGGTCTGCACATGCCAGCTCTTCCTACTCAATTGCCCTTACTGAATTTCGCTGGACCAGTTTTCCGCTGAAAGTCTTAGTTGAAATGAACCAGTACAGCATTTCCGACTACGCTCAATCCGTACGCGAAGCACTCGACAACTGGGCAAAAAGCATCTGGAACTACACCCAAACTTATGGTGACAACTCGCTGCCTCTTTTGACCTACCTTCTCTATCTCAGCAACATCAACGCCACGACAATGTACGATGTGCACTTGACCTTCGTCCCGGACACGATTCCTCCAGGCACAAACGTCGTCGGCTTAACCAACTATGACTGGAACGCATCCACATTTGAACCGATACCGCCCATAAACATAACCGTCACAACCTTTTCCCACAACGCCACGGGCCTGTATGTAAAAAACGTGGTAATGCACGAATTCGGACACGCACTCGGACTGGGACACGCTTCTCAAGTTAACACCTCAGACGGGCCAGAACTGATGTACATTGGTTCCTCCAAGAAGCAGCCAATCTATCCATCAACACTCGACATATACGGACTAACTCGACTTTACGCAGGAGAATATGACCACATTATCCAACTCCCACAAGACATTCCATACATAATGCTCAGCGAAGGAATAATCCCCACCGGACAAACAAACCCTCAAGGAAATCAAAACCAATACCTAATCATCTTGATCGCAGTTTCGGCAGCAACAATAGCAGCGATTACGCTGATTCTAGTCAGAAAGAAAAAGAAACATGAAGAAACAAAGACGCAACCTCAGCTTCCACCGTCATGAAAAACGCAAGCACGCTCAGATAGTTGTCTTTCCGAAGTTGCCAGCCAGTATTATGAAGTCAAAGATGTCGATGACGTTGTCATGATTGAGGTCTGCTAGGCTATTCCAGTTGGGATCTCCAGGCTTGGAGCCGAAAGCCCGTGCTGCCAGTATCGCGTCGGATATGTCAACTGTTCCGTCAAGATTTATGTCTCCAAGAAGACTGATAAGACGGTATGGTTTCATCAGCGGGTATCTGTCAGTATTACTCGTGCCAACGCTGTAGGGTGTGTCTCCTATCCCATCGCTTCCAGTCTCGTTCTGATACAGCCCTTTATAGACGTCCGTGCCGTTGTAATCGCTCCAGTAGTTGCCGCCAGAAGGATAACCATCATCCCAAGTATTGCTATAGCTATTTGATGTGACTTGCCTCGTGTTGCCTAGGAAGTTATTATGGAAAATTCTGTTGTCAGAAGAATTAAGGTCAACGGCAATGCCAATCATGCTGTTCGCCGTAACGTTGTTGCCCGACAACGTGTTGTTGAAAGCAGAGTAGAGCTCAATGCCAACCGCATTGTGCGTGAAGTTATTGCCGAACAAAGCGTTACCAGAACAAAAGTCGAGCTCAATGCCATTGAAGTTGTTTGCGGCGTTGTTGCCGGTGATTCTTGAGTCGTTTGTGAAAGCAAGCATAAGTCCCTGACTGTTACCCGTTAGGTTCAGCCCCTGCACGGTCACGTTGCCACAGTTAACAAACCCCAGATACCCGACCTCTGGATACGCATAAGCCGTCACTACCAATTCCGACTGGTTCACGAAGTAATAAGCTGGCTTATCATCCACGAGGTTCGAAGCGTCAACCGACTCCAGATAATCGCTCAAAACATTACCAAGGACGCCGAAGTTCCACAGGTTGCTTCTCATCACGTTGCCAGACAAAGTGTTATTGGAAGAACCATCGAGCAAGACGCCAAACAAGCTGTTCGCCGTAACGTTATTGCCCAACAAAGTGTTGCCAGAAGAAGAGACCAGCATGATACCATAAAGGTGCCTCGCAACGTAGTTGCCCGACAAAGTGTTATTGGAAGACCCATCGAGCAAAATGCCCCCTGCGTTATTCGTGACATTGTTGCCTGACAAAATGCAATTAGAAGAAGACTCGAACGAGATACCCACACTAAAGTTTTCTATCGTCAAGTTACTTACCGTTACGTTGCTCCTGCCAATGAGCGTTGTTCCGTTCCCACTTCCACTTCCCGTCACAGTGTAACCTGCCCCGTCAACGACAATGTTGTCTCTCTCAATCACAATCGAATCGTTAATGATGTCACCAGTAAAAGTGTAGGTCACGTTGTCAATAGTTGAGATCGGTGCTGTCGACGGATCTATACTTCCGTCAGCCCGAATGTAAATAGTTCCACTGTCAGCCTTCACTTCTTGAATGCTAAACACTGCAGTAAACATTCCTACTAAAAGTAGTGTAAGCGTAACTACTGAAACCAGCTTTCTCTTCAAAAGCCGTGTTCCCCCTTCCCCGATTCAACTAAAACTACGCCGTTTCGTGTAATTTATCAGTTATGGAGCAGACTAGCGTGTGCTGCGCAGTTACACGAGGAGCGTGTGTCACCGCGCGCCGATTGTTGGTATCC
>Ga0335070_10011687_pt1 | contig 10249 bp, 10 predicted proteins | sample Lox_Sample_13_FD_206722 | JGI IMG/M metagenome (GOLD analysis project Ga0335070, IMG submission 206722) | Soil microbial communities from Loxahatchee National Wildlife Refuge, Florida, United States - Lox_Sample_1.3 | ecosystem: Environmental > Terrestrial > Soil > Wetlands | place: USA... | reverse complement strand
TTCTCGGACTTCTATCTCAACAAGTGGGTGCAGGATTGGCCCCCCCCACAAACAATGGGATACAGCCACGGTTCCAGAACCTGGTTACGGATTCCTCCTGGTTGGCGGCCTCTTGGCGGCGGTTTTTCTTTGGAGTCGAAGCGCGACAAAGCGCGCTTAAAGTCCTTCTGCGAAATGACAAGCCGGTGGCCGCTCTGAGGCGTCCGCCGGTTTTTTTTCTTAACGCCACGTGCTGAGCCGCACAGCACTGTTCCCGGCCACTGGTCGCTAGCCGCACCAAATTCCCTCCGGCGACCCTGGAATCCGGCGCCGGTTTGTGGTACTTGTATGTGCCTGGAGGAGAGTTCATGTCACGGGTGATGGACGTTCTCGGAGATCGGGAGCTGTACTCGGTGGAGCCGCATCTGACGGCCGCCGAGGTGGCTCACCGCATGGCCAACTTGCGTGTCGGCGCAATTCTGGTCATAAAGGATGGCGAACTCAAGGGCCTTTTCAGCGAACGGGATTTTCTGGTACGGGTTGTGGTGGGGGGACGCGATCCCGAAAAAACCACGGTCGTAGAGGTGATGACTTCGAACGTTGTGTCGATCGAGGAGACAGCAAGTCTGGAGGACGCCATGGAAATCATGCGCGTGCACAATTGCCGTCATCTTCCAGTGACGCGCAATGGAAGCGTAACCGGTTTCTTGTCGATGCGTGACCTGATGAACTTCGCGCTCGAACAGAAGACCGAGGAGTTGCACCACATGCGCGCCTATATTCACAGCAGCGGCACTTAACGGTCCGCTGCGACCGCCCGCTCCATGGCCCGGCCCGCATCGCGCCGGAACTTGCCCTGCAAGCTCCGCACGAGAGGATTTGCGACTTGGGCCAGCACGTGCCGCGCCCGCGAAAACGCGAGCACGTCAAACCATACTGTTCTGTCCTCCAGCCACTCGACTAAAAATCGTTCTTCACCTGCCTCAACATGCGCCGGCAGAGTGCCGTACGCAAAACCGTACCTGCGGGGCTCGTCGATGACGTATACGATCCGGCATGCATTGACGGAGTAGATTCCAAGCGTCCGGACGAGCATCGCCACTGTGGTCCCGCGCTCAATCGGAGCATCCGGCCAGCAAAGATGAGTCCACCCGTTGTGGAACATTTCCCATCGCCCGATCGCGCTTTTCGCCCGGCCAAACGCCGCGGCGCCGTGGCCCAGGAGGTATTGCTCGTGGTCCACGTTGAAGCCGCCAGGGGGCGACGCCTGGGTGGCGCCCACGTCAGAGTACGAAAATTGCTCCGCGCGTTGGGATTCCAGAATCTCGCGGATCCGGGCTTCGGGTGGCCGGCGAAGGAAAAACATCTGCGATACTGCAATCATAACCGTGACCGCGGTCGTCATTTTTGCCCATGGATCGAGTATCGAATCCGCAAATGATTCGGTCCGGCGTCTTGCCGTCAGCGTCCGGCAAGAAGCCGCGTTCGAAGTCGTGGAAGCCGCCTTCCTCGATCAAGGGCGGCCGGATCTCGCCGGCGCAGTAGAGGCGGCCGTCGCGCAGGGAGCAACCCGCATCGTCGTGGTCCCCTATTTCCTGACGCTGGGCATCCATCTGCAGCGTGATCTGCCCAACGTCGTGAGCGGCCTGGCGCGCATCTATAAAGATGTGGAGATTCGCGTGGCGCCGCCGCTCGACGGCCATCCCGCTTTGAAGGAGATCCTGAAACAAAGAGCGCAAGAAGCGCTGGAGAAGGCCCGGTGAAAGCCAGGCTGCTGGAAACGCGGGAGATCGCGCCCGAGATCCGGCATTTCGTCTTTGAAGTCCCCGAAACCCGGCAATTCCTTTTCATTCCCGGCCAGTGGGTCTCAGTAGAAGAGATGGTTGATGGCGAGCCGATCACGCGCGCCTATTCGATCGCGTCTCCGCCGGACGGCAATCGTTTCGAGCTGTGCCTGAACCGGGTCCAGGACGGCCACCTGTCACCTTATCTCTTCACTCTCCATCCCGGAGACGAGATCGAAATGCGCGGGCCGTTCGGCACCTTCATTTTGCGCGAGCCACAGAACGACTCGGTGCTGGTTGCGACCGGTACGGGCATTGCGCCGTTCCGCGCCATGCTGCCTGCCAGGCTGGCCGCCGACGCCGCCCACCAGATCACTCTGCTATTCGGGGTTCGCCACGAAGGCAATCTGCTTTACCGCGCCGAATTCGAAGCGCTGGGGCGCCGCCATCCGAACTTTCACTTCTGGCCCACCCTCACCCGCCCCGAACCTGGCTGGACGGGAAGGACCGGCCGGGTCCAACAGCATCTTGCTGCCGCCATCGGCGAGCAAAGTGACTGTGACGTCTACATTTGCGGGTTGCGTGCCATGGTGGACGAGACCCGGGCGATGCTGAAAGGGCTCGGATTTGATAGAAAACGAATCATTTACGAGAAGTACGACTGAAACTTGACAATGTCGCACTAAAGTTTAATAATATGCTTGTACTCAGTGGATGGGCAGATCCCTGAGCTTAGAGGAGGCAACCCACACATGGGCAAGATTATCGGTATCGACCTCGGTACTACAAATTCAGTAGTTGCGGTTATGGAGGCGGGTCAGCCGACCGTGATCGCCAACCAGGAAGGTGCACGGACCACGCCGTCGGTCGTGGCGTTCACCAAGAGCGGCGAACGGCTAGTCGGGCAGGTCGCCAAGCGGCAGAGCATCACCAACCCGGAAAACACGGTTTTCTCGATCAAGCGCTTCATGGGACGTCGCTCGGAAGAAGTCAGCGAAGAGATGAAGATGGTCCCGTACAAGGTGGTGCGCGGCGATCACGGGGACGCGCGCGTGGACATCAGCGGCAAGAAATACTCGCCGCCCGAGATCTCCGCGATGATTCTGACCAAGCTGAAGGAAGCCGCCGAATCTTATCTGGGGGAGAAGATCACGCAGGCGGTCATCACGGTGCCGGCGTACTTCAACGATGCCCAGCGGCAGGCGACCAAGGATGCGGGCAAGATCGCGGGCCTGGAAGTGATGCGCATCATCAATGAGCCCACGGCCGCGGCATTGGCGTATGGCCTGGACAAGAAGAAGAACGAGACCATCGCGGTGTATGACTTCGGCGGCGGCACGTTCGACATCTCAATTCTGGAAGTGGGCGAGGGCGTCGTGGAGGTGAAGTCGACCAATGGCGATACCCACCTGGGCGGCGACAACATCGACCAGCGCGTGATCGACTGGATCATCACCGAATTCAAGAAAGAACAGGGCATCGACCTTTCGCGCGATCAGATGGCGCTGCAACGGCTGAAGGAAGCGGCGGAGAAGGCCAAGATGGAGCTTTCGACGCTGCTCGAAGTTGAGATCAACCTGCCGTTCATCACCGCCGACGCGAGCGGGCCCAAGCACCTGATCATGAAGCTGACACGGGCGCGCTTCGAGCAGATGGTGGAGGACATCATCCAGCGCTCGGTGGGTCCGTGCAAACAGGCCATGACGGACGCGAACGTAACGCCGCAGCAGATCGACGAGGTCGTGCTGGTAGGCGGACAGACACGCATGCCGCGCATCCAGACTCTGGTTCGCGAGCTGTTCGGCAGAGAGCCGCACAAGGGCGTGAACCCGGATGAAGTGGTGGCGGTGGGCGCCGCGGTGCAAGGCGGCGTGCTGGGCGGCGAAGTGAAGGACGTGCTGCTGCTGGACGTGACCCCGCTGTCGCTGGGTATCGAGACCCTGGGCGGCGTTTTCACGAAGCTGATCGACCGCAACACGACGATTCCCACGCGCAAGAGCGAGGTGTTCTCGACTGCAGCCGACAGCCAAACGTCGGTGGAGATCAAGGTCTATCAGGGCGAGCGCGCTATGGCGCGGGACAACCGGTTGCTGGGCGTGTTCCAGTTGGTGGGCATCCCTCCGGCTCCGCGCGGCATTCCGCAGATCGAAGTGACGTTTGACATCGACGCCAACGGCATCCTCAACGTGACGGCCAAGGACCGGGCTACCAACAACGAGCAGAAGATCACGATCACGTCGTCCTCGGGGCTGTCAAAAGATGAAGTCGAGAAGATGGCGAAGGACGCCGAGTCGCATGCTGCCGATGACCGCAAGCAGCGCGATCAGATTGAAGCGCGCAACCGGGCGGACGCCATGGTCTACAACGTGGAGAAGACGCTGAAGGAGCACCGTTCGAAGATCAGCGATGCCGAAGCGAAGGACATCGAGGCCGCTCTTGAAGAGACGAAGAAGGCCATGGGCGACGGCGATCCCGACAAACTGAACGCCGCGACCGACAAGCTGACGCAGGCCAGCCACAAACTCGCCGAGGCCATGTACAAGTCTGCCGGGCAACCGGGGGCGGGCGGAGCGGCGGGCGCCGGCGGGGGCGCCACTGACGGCCAGCAGGGCCAGTCCAAACCGAAGGACGATGTCGTGGACGCGGAGTTCGTGGACGTCGACGACAAGGGGAAGAAGTAAAAGAAGGTGCCAGGTGTCAGGTGCCAGGTGTCAGCAAACAGTGTGCTGGCGCCTCAAACCTGGCACCTGAAACCTGTTTATGCCTACTGCTCCTAAACACGATTACTACGAAACGCTCGGTGTCGGGAAGAATGCCTCCGAAGACGAGATTAAGAAGTCGTACCGGAAACTCGCGCGAAAGTATCATCCGGATTTGAATCCCGGCGATAAGGCGGCGGAGGAGCGGTTCAAAAACGTTCAGGAAGCGTACGATGTTCTGAGCGATGCCAAGAAGCGGCAGATGTACGACCAGGTGGGCTTCTATTCGGAAAATGGTTTTCCGGGAGGCGCGCCCGGAGGCGAAGCGCCACACGGGATGGGATTCGAGGGTTTCGATTTCTCGGACGTCTTCACCAGCGGCACGCGCGGGCGCGAAAAGCAGACTGGAGGAGGAGGCGGCGGATTTTCGGATATCTTTTCGCAATTCTTCCGGCGCGGCGCGGAGGAGCCGGCCGAACAGCCGGAAAAAGGCGCGGACCTGGAGTACGTGCTCAGTATCGATTTCTGGCAGGCCATCCGCGGCACACAGACCAAGCTCAGTATTACGCGCCACGAGGTTTGCGGAACGTGCCATGGGACGGGCGCAGCGCCGGGCAACGCGATCACGTGCCCGCAGTGTAACGGGACCGGGTCGGTATCGCAAATGGCGGGCGCGATGAAGTTCAATCTCACGTGCCCGCGCTGCGGCGGCAAAGGAAAGCTGCAAAACGCCTGCCCTACATGTCACGGCGAGGGACGCATTCCCCACACGGAGACGGTGACGGTGAATATCCCGGCTGGCGCGCAGAATGGATCGCGGCTGCGGGTACCAGGGAAAGGCAATGCCGGCACACACGGAGCTCCGGCGGGCGATCTTTACATCACCACACGCGTGGAAGAGCATCCGTTTTTCCACCGCGAAGGGGACAACATCGAAATCCGCGTGCCCGTGACGGTGACGGAAGCCGGCTTGGGCGCCAAGATCGAAGTGCCTACGATTGACGGCCGGGCTTTGTTGAAGATTCCGCCGGGCACGCCAAACGGGCGCAAGTTCCGGCTCAGCGAAAAGGGTGTTTACAACTCTCGGAAGAACCAGCGAGGCGATCAGATTGTGGAGGTCGCGATCCAGGCGCCTAAGGTTCAGGACGAGCGGACCAAGGAGCTTTTGCGCGAGCTGGCAAAGATCCAGACGGAGGACCCGCGCGCGGAGATCTGGGCCAAGGTATAAGGCCGACGCGGAGACGCCCGGGTGAAGCACGAGCCTTCGGCGGCGACAAGCGGCCGTGAGCGTCGCGCAGCGGTAACAGAGGTCAGAAACAACATGGCGAAGGGGCGATCGAAAGCGGCGTACATGATCTCGGCGGTGGCCGAGCAATACGAGATTCATCCGCAAACCTTGCGGCTGTACGAACGCGAAGGCTTGCTGCGGCCGTCGCGCAGCGAGGGCAATACGCGCCTTTACACCGACAGCGATCTGGAGCGGCTGGAGGTGATCCTGCATCTGACGCGCGACCTGGGCGTGAACCTGGCGGGCGTCGACATCATTCTCAACATGCGCGAGAAAATGGCGGAAATGCAGCGGCAAATCGAGAGTTTCGTTGCCGGGCTCAACCGCGAATTTGCCGCTCATGCCCGCGGCGTCGAACCGGAGCAGAGGAACTCGCTGATTCGGGTCATCGACTCCACACCTGCCAAGAATTCGGGACGCCGGTAGAGCGCGCCGCGCGGGTTGGCATTTCCCGTGCCAGTCCACCACTGGAGGTCCTGCGGCATGCTGTCCAGAATCGAGCATCATTCCCCTGTCAACCTGACCACGCCGGAGCGCGGGCAGGCCACGCCGAAATCGAGCCAAGCCTTTTCGGATCTGTTAGCTGGCGAGTCGGCGGGTAACCTTGCGGCGGAGCCGCATGAAAGGGGCGTCGCTACGTCCAGGCCCGAAGTCCCCAGAGAAAACAGCGGTCAAAATTCCGTCGCCGCACCGGCCAGCCGTCAAGTTCTTGACACCCCCGAACCAGCAACCGAGTCGACCTTCAACCCGCTGGCTATCTTTGAGCCCAAGCCCGCCCCGACAGAGAGCGGCAGCAACACTCAGCCTGCGGCGCCGCCCGATTCCGCCGGCGCAACCAGCGCGCCATTCGTACCGGAATTCCAACAGAATCTGGAGGTGGTCAGCGCTTATGGCGGCTCGTCGCCGCTCAATCCGATTTACTTCGCGACGCCGGAGACCGCGCAGTGGATCGCAAACCAATATGGCACGGGCGAAGTGGTAGCGCGCCCCTACAACGCCACAGGCGGCCCCTACACCGCTAATGGAACTGAGTACTACATCCGCCTCAAGGACGGCGGGCTGGTGAATGCCGGCCTACTGGCCGACTATTACCAGCGGATGCCCGCGGCGGAGGCGGACAGCATCATCCGCCAGGGACTCGCCGAAGCCTGATCGCCGCACACGGGCGCACTCGATGCCGGGCGCGAGTCCGGTAAAATAGAGAGATCATGCGCAAATCTTGGTCGGTCTCTGTTTTTGTCTGGGCGTTTGCGGCGCAGGCGTTCGGTCAACAACCCGCAGACCTGTTCAGCAAGGCGCCACCGGCCATCGATGAGGCGCTCCGCGACCGCATCTCCAAATACATGCAGTTACAAGTAGACGGCAAACCACGGCTGGCCGAACAGTATGTCGCCGAGGACTCCAAGGATTACTACTACGAGATGCAGAAACCGAGATACCTGAGCTTCGAAATCGGGAACATTACCTATTCGGACGAATTCACCAAAGCCAAAGCCTTGATCACGGTGGAAATGTACGTCCATATGCCGAACTTCCCGAACAAGCCAATGAAGGTGCCTTTCATGACCTGGTGGAAGGTGGTCGACGGGCAGTGGTATTGGTATGTCGAGCCGCAAGCGGCCCGCGTCACGCCATTCGGGAAGATGAATCCAGGGCCGGCCAAACCGGAGGGAGCAGCGTCTGAGGTACCGCCGGACCCAACCAAGGCAATCAATGTCGTGTCCTTGCAGAAGCAGGTGCAAGCCGACAAGCGCACGGCCCGATTGAAAGCTCGGGAGGCTTCCTCGGATCAGATCACGATTTCCAGCCGATTTGCGGGTACCATCTCCCTACAGCTTCAGCCCATCGATTTTCCCGGATTGGCCGTCAAACTGGATCGAACGGAACTGAAGACGGGTGAGAAGGCGATGCTCTCTTTCCAGTTCGAACCGGGTGCGAAAGCGCCCCCGCATTCGTTGTTGACCGGCATTACGGTGCAGCCCATCAACTCCCTGATTGCACTCCGCGTTCTTTTTGAGTAAAGCCAGTAGTCATCCAGCGCCAGGTTTGTCGCGCATCGCCAGAAGCTTACGCCAGAGTTCGGGATCGACGCGCTGAGGGCCCGGATGAACCGCGCCGCCGCGCTTCCCATATTTTGGAAAAACCAGCTTGCGATCGAAGACGACCTTGCCCAGGGGCCGGTCGGGCTCCGCGACGACTAACTGGGGATGCGGGCGCGCGATCACTTTCATTCCCGCGCTGCGCACCAAGGGTTCGAGCGCACTGCTGGACGGAATCCACCAGTTGGTTGGGTCGCCGTTGAACAGCCGCTCGATGAAGGCCATTTTGGGGAATGAGGGGTCGGCCAGCGCGGCATCGTTCTCGCCGGGCGTGTAATCAGGCTGAGTGGGGTGACTGTCGGTTCCGTGCGGAATCACCTGGGAGTGGAAATACATGCGCTCCCGGGTCATCTCCGCAAAGCGGTCGAGCACAATGCCGGGATATTTCAGGTGGTAGAAGAGTCCGAGGAACACGACGTAGTCAAACCGCTCGGTGGTGGTGAGGCAAAAGGTGTGGACGTCTTCGTTGATGACCTGGATTTTGAAGTCGTGCAGTTCGGCCACAAAGCGAGCCTGTTCTGAAAACTCGACAAAAGGCTCAACCAGGACGCATCGCTTCGCGCCCCGTTTCATCATCTGCACGGAGAAATAACCGGCGTTGCCACCGGCATCGAGAACCGTCTTGCCTTCGAGGCTGGCGGGCACGTAAGGTTCGAGCAGCCGCCAGCGCGTTTCGGGAAGATACGCAGGCGGCTCTCCGTTTCCCGTGACGACGCCCATGGGAAGCTCGAAGTGCTGATACCACCAGCCGAGTTCGCGGACACGCCGCTTGATTGCGTCCTGCGTCCATGTTCTTTTTCTGGAGAAGATCGTCACCGGTTCTCGCGTGCTCATTGCCGGCGGCGGATGGCGGCTGTGCGCCGGCGCTGCGGAACAAACCATGCCGGGCGAGCACACGCGTGCGCTGCGCCCGGCTGTATAGGAGCTACTGAATCGCCAGATCCGAAGTCTGCGAGAATGCCTTGCCCCCAGTTACCGGGATCGCGAGGACGAACGGGACATTATTTCCCGTTGCCGTGTCGCTGGGAACTTCGAACTGCACCTCCCAGACTCCCACGAGATTGGCTGCATACTTGACGGAATCCACTTTCACACCGGCGTTGTTGATGCCCACAATCACCGGAGTGGTGATCACGATGTCACTGTCGATCGGCAATTGTGCGTTGGTCGTGAGACCTGCGGGCGGAATCAAGCCGGTGACAAATGCCCGGCCGGTCTCGCCGCGTTTGATCGGGTTAGAAGGCGATACGACGCTCCCGTCGGGACGAAGAACCACGGCCGCCCGCAACCCGTCGGATCCCACGTCACCGGTATCGAAGACGCCCGGGGCAGCTTGCAGGATGGTGGCGGTGACGCTAGTGCTGGCGCCGCCGGCGGTGATGGTGACGGGGACAGCCTGGCCTGTCGTAGCTTCGAGAGGAACCTGAACGCTCACCGATTCCTGGCCGTTGTAATTCGACACATTGAAGATGGGCGCATTGGGGACACCCGAAGTCGCGTCAGGATCAGCGGCGGTTGCGAAAGTCACCGAGACGCCGGCGACCTGGGTCGGCAGCGGACCGAAGAAGTTCGGTACGACCGAGCCCTGAATTCCTTGCGCCAGCGCCACGCAGTAGATGGTGGCAATCCCGCCGGGCGAAATGTAGTTCGGCTGGAATCCGGCGCCGTTGTAGAAGGTCTGGCCCGGCGTGCAAGATGGCCCGGGCGCACGGGAAGTCAGGTTGAAGGTCGCCACCGCGTTGCCTATCGTGGCGACAACCACAATGGGTCCGGGAGTGCTGCCGGCGGTTACGGTGGTGCTGGCCTGGCCCACCGCATTGGTCACTGCGGCAGGGGTTCCCAGCGAAGCGTCACCTTGGGTGACCTGGAAAACCACCTGAGCACCCTGGATGGCGTTGCCGTTGGGATCATTCACGGTGACGACCAGTGGATCGGCGAACGCTTGGCCGGTGATCCCTGCCTGTTGGTCGCCGGACTTCAGAATTTGTCCTACATTGACGGCGACAATGATGGTGAACGTTGCAAACACTTTTCCATCCTTCGTCTGAACGCTCACCTGAACCGGGCCTGTTACATTGCCTGGAGTGGCGATGGCCGAGACCTCGCCATGCACATCGGAGACGTCGTTCACGTTGCTAAAAGCCACCGTGCCGGGCACCACCGGCTTAAAGACCAGTTGCACGCCACTGAGCGGGTTGCCTGCGATGTCCGTAACTTCAGCCTCTAGACGACGGGGAAGGGGCACACCAGGCTTGCCCGCCTGATTGTTGCCCGCCACGATAACGATCACGGCTGGCGGGCCGGCAGTCACCTGATAGTTAAACGTGAGCTCCCCAAGGCCCGCGGTATGCGAATTAGGATTAGTCCGAAGGTCGTCCAGAGTAGCTCCAATACTAACCA
>Ga0335070_10011686_pt1 | contig 10249 bp, 10 predicted proteins | sample Lox_Sample_13_FD_206722 | JGI IMG/M metagenome (GOLD analysis project Ga0335070, IMG submission 206722) | Soil microbial communities from Loxahatchee National Wildlife Refuge, Florida, United States - Lox_Sample_1.3 | ecosystem: Environmental > Terrestrial > Soil > Wetlands | place: USA... | reverse complement strand
TGAGCACCGGGTTGATGAGGAATTTCTGTATCCCGATGCCAAGGAGGAACAGAAGAGGTGTTGCGATAAACACAGACAGGTACGGGTCAATATGGAAGAGCACGAACATCCAGTAGGCGACATACATTGCAACCATCATGAGCTCACCGTGGGCGAGGTTGATGATCTTCATCACGCCCATGATAAGAGTCATCCCGAGCCCGATGAGGGCATAGAGACCGCCCATGAGTATTCCCTGAATGAGGGTCTGGAGGAAAACCTCTAATTGGACCACTTGTCTCTCCGTAGCATAGGGGAATCACAAAGCCACAGTAACGGGGTGTCAAAGACTATGCCCCTTGACACCCCGTTACTCTTACGCTCTGTTGCTATCTTCTTTCTCGCCACGTCGGGATAGGATAGATATATTTATTGCTTGCATGTTTTTCAGGGTAGATCGTCTCGAACTGACCCTTCTGCACCTGTAAGACGAGGGTTTCCATGAAGTTCTGGTTTTGGTATCCCTCCTTGTTCTCGAACTTAATAGGACCAAAGGCCGTCATCATATCAGTGGTCTTCAACGCATCGCGAATACTGTTGGGCGTCCAGTCCTTGGTTCTTTCGAGGGCGTTCTTCACCACAAAGATTGCCGCATATGCCGATGCCCCGTGGTAAGAGGGAAATGCACCGTATTTCGCCTTGTATTTATCCGCATATTGCCTGGCACCTGGGTACTTCAGGTCTTCGGTCCAGAGTGTGGCGCTGATCACATAGTCTGCCGCATCCTTAGCATTTTCGATAAATTCAGGGATGGCAAATCCTGCTGCGCCCCCGGCAAAGAGCTTTGCATCCAGCCGTAACTCCTTGATCTGTTTCATAAGCAGTGACGCATCCATAACATAGGAGACCATAAAAATCACATCTGGCTGCGCTGCTTTGACTTTTGAGAGTATCGGCTTGAAATCAACAGAACCTGCCTCATATTTCTCCTTGAGCAGCACCTTGATCCCAAGCCTCTGTGCATCCTTTTCCATGGCGTCCGCCCCTGAGGTGCCGAACGCAGAACTCTCATAGAGGATCGCTATTGTCTTCGGCTTCACCACATCCTTCATGAAGGACATGACACTGTCGGCGTAGTGGGCATTCACGGCATTCTGGCGGAACACATATTTGTAGTTCTGCTGGGTGATATTGTCATCGGCGCTCGCAACCACAAGGTACGGTGTCTTCCTCTCTTCAGCCACTGCAGCAACCGCCTTTGCGCACGCGGATGTATACTCACCCACAATGATGGGCTGTTTCTTTACATCGATGAGTTTTTCCACAATCGCCCTTGCAGTCTCTGGTTTCGCACCGGAATCTTCAAATCCGAGGACAATCTTCTTATTCTTAATGCCACCCTTCGCATTGACCTCCTCAGCAGCCATTTCGTAAGAGTGCTTCATCATTTCACCGAATTTCGCCTGTTTTCCTGTAAGGGGCAGCGGGATGACCAGTTCAAAGGTATCTGCCGCAAACGCAGTGGCTGAGAAAAGACTCACAACAAAACACATCACCACAGCAAGTGAAAGACGTCCCATGGTAACATCCTCCTTTGACAAAAAGTAATATTCCCCGGGGTTACTATGTTCAACCATTTCCGGGTTTAGTGTTACTCATTATAAACTATCTATTAGAAAAAACTATAACGTTATTATTTACAGAAACCCTCAAATTCGCGCGAGCCCTGTCTTCCTCACAGCCTCGGCAACCGCATGGGCGACATTGGTGACAACCTTCCGGTCGAAACCGCTTGGGATGATGTAGTCCTCATGAAGATCTTCGTCCTTAATGGTATACGCTATGGCTTTCGCAGCAGCAAGCTTCACCTCTTCATTGACACCCTTGGCCCTGGCATCCAGCAACCCCCTGAAAATACCTGGGAAACCGAGCATGTTGTTTATCTGGTTGGGATAATCAGACCGTCCTGTAGTCAGTATCCTCACCAGGGGAAGAGCATCCTCAGGGGCTATCTCAGGGTCAGGATTGCCGAGCGCGAAGACTATGGGATCCCGTCCCATTCTTCGTACATCATCGGGGGTTACGGTATTAGGCCCTGCAAGACCAAAAAAAACGTTTGCCCCTTTCATGGCATCAGAGAGAGTGCCTTTTACTTTCCTGGGATTAGTCTTTCCTGCAATTGCCGCTTTGTAAGGGTTCATGTTATGTTTTCTCCCCACATAGATCGTTCCCGCCCTGTCGCAGACGACAATGTCTTCTACTCCGTATGCCACCAGCATCCATGCGGTTGCAATCCCTGCAGCACCGGCCCCCAGGATGACCACTTTGAATTTCCTGATATCTTTTTTCAGCAGCCGTGAAACATTGATAAGCCCTGCGAGAACGACCACTGCAGTTCCATGCTGGTCATCGTGAAACACTGGGATATCAAGCTCCTTCCTCAACCGTCCCTCGATCTCAAAACAGCGCGGCGCAGAGATATCCTCCAGATTGATGCCTCCGAAGGGCGTTGTGATATTCCTGACTGTGCTGATGATTTCCTCGGGATCTTTTGTGTTCAATGCAATGGGAAAGGCATCGATGTCTGCGAATTCCTTGAATATCATAGCCTTGCCCTCCATCACCGGCATTGCCGCCTCAGGCCCAATATCGCCCAGACCGAGAACGGCAGTACCATCAGTAACCACAGCAACGGAATTCCCCTTGATAGTATATCGGTACGCATGGTCCTTATGCTCCAGGATATCCCTGCAGACCCTTGCCACGCCCGGGGTGTATACCTTGGAGAGGTCTTCCCTGTCCTTTATGTGCAGCTTGGTATGAATTTCAATCTTGCCGCCCTCATGGGCAGAGAAGGTTCTGTCCATAACCCTGAGTACCTTAACACCCTCCACACCCCTGATAGAACTGACAATCTTCTTTTCGTGCCGCTCATCACGGGCATTGACCGTAATATCCCTGACGATTCGGCCCTTTTCCACACGGACAATGTCAATGGCACCCATGTCTCCCCCTGCCTGGCTAATGGCGTTCGCGATGCGGGAGAACATACCGACACGGTTTTCTATGGCCGCACGAACCGTCAGACTGTAGCTTGGACTTGGGACTCGCATCATTTCTAACCTCCCTCGGACCCGCAAAAGCAGGACCAGTTATAACGATATCAAATTAATGCCCCTATTTCAATGACACAAGAAAAGGGGGTCTTTAGCGGGAACAGAGACCTTTAATTGGGAGATGGCGAAGGGGAGCGAGGGAAGGCTGAGAAGTCAGCGTCATGCTTCTTTTCTTGAGACCTTAAGGCAGCGCAGGCATGCACTGGAGGGAAGATATCATCCTCCCCCAGCTTTACGCTCTTTCTATGCCTTCTCGAACATGTCCTTCGATGCACCGCACACAGGACAGGTCCACTCATCCGGGAGTCTCTCAAAAGGTGTACCCGGTGCAATCCCTCCATCTGGGTCGCCTGCTTCCGGATCATAAATATAGCCGCACACCAAGCATTTCCATTTTTCCATATTGGGGAACCTCCTTAATTCGTTTGAGATTGTGGATTTCGCCTCCCGTTTGTGCGCACAACCCTGCAGCATCTGGAAGCGTTTTAACTTTATTAGGAATGACCATTGCCTGTCAAGAAAAATCTCAACGTGATATAATTCTTATGTGAAAAAAGGCCTGTGATACGGAGAAGACATCAGGGGAGAAAATAAGAATAGTGCAGAACGTGAGCATCAGATGATAATCCTTGTCACCAATGATGACGGCGTACACTCCCCGGGGCTCATCGCGCTTTTTAAGGCAATGAAAGAGGTTGGAGATGCGTACGTTGTCGCCCCCGATAGAGAGAGGAGCGCGGTGGGGCATTCCCTTACCCTCCACAGGCCACTCAAGGTGGAGCAGATGAGGGACCATGTATATTCAATCAATGGGACGCCCACCGACGCGGTAGTGGTGGGGGTGAGCAAGATACTTCCTCAGAGACCCGATATCGTGGTATCCGGGATCAACAGGGGAGGAAACCTCGGCGATGATATCACCTATTCCGGCACTGTTTCTGCCGCCATAGAGGGAACGATCCTGAATATCCCCTCTTTTGCCATTTCAACGCACGGAGAAAAGAACTTCCATTTTGAGACCGCGGCATCCTTTGCCGTCACTATTACCCGCTATATCACGGAACATCCTATGCCCTATGATACGTTTCTTAACGTGAATGTCCCTAACCTCCTCAGGGGCCTCGTGAAAGGGATAAGACTTACACGACAGGGAAAACGTATCTATGACAACTCTATACAAGAAGTGTTCTCCCCCCGGGGAGAGCAGTATTATTGGATCGGCGGGGGGGTCCCCTACTGGGAACACGCAGAAGACACCGATATTCATGCCATTGAAGAGGGCTATGTCTCTGTTACCCCCATACATCTCGATCTCACCAATTATACTGCCCTCAAAATCCTCAAAAAACACCTGCATGTCTTTGACGTAGTCGACAGGCCGACAGGAGAAGTTTAGCGTATGAAAAGATACGACGTGGTGATTATTGGTTCAGGGCCGGCAGGGATCTTCTCAGCCATGGAACTCATGGAAAACTATCGAGGACTCAAGATCCTTATGGTGGAAAAAGGCAAGGACATAGACAAGCGGCAATGTCCCATGGAGATAAGAGACATATCCTGCAACAAATGTCCTGAGTGCGACCTCCTGAGTGGCTGGGGAGGGGCCGGCGCCTTCAGCGACGGCAAGCTAAACCTCTCTCCTGAGGTGGGTGGACACCTGTCAAAATATGTGAACGCTGACACCCTCCAATCCCTCATCGACTATGTGGACAATGCATATGTAAGGTTGGGTGCGCCTAAGGAAATCTATGGCACTGACACCGAGACCGTAAAAGATATTGAAAGGCTTGCATCGAAAAACGACCTTATCCTCATCCCTTCGAGGATAAGGCACATCGGGACCGACCTTTGCAGAGGACTTCTCAACAGGATGAAGGAGTCCTTAAATCACCAAGTCGATACGCTCTTTGGCACCGAGGCGGAAAAAATCCTCACTGAGGGCGACAAGGTGAAAGGTGTCCGTCTAAAGAGCGGAGAAGAGATTGAATCAGATTTTGTGGTCCTCGCACCCGGGAGGGAAGGCTCCCGATGGCTGGAAGGTGAGGCAAAGGCCCTTAAACTCACCCTGCTCCAGAATCCCGTGGATATTGGTGTAAGGGTCGAACTTCCTGCTCCTGTATTCGAGCATCTCACCTCTGTAACGTATGAACCCAAGCTCGTGTATTACTCAAGAAAATTTGATGACAAGGTGAGGACTTTCTGCGTAAACCCCTACGGGGAAGTGGTAAAGGAATACCTTAAAGGAATATGGACAGTGAATGGCCACAGCTATACCCAGAGAAGGACCAACAACACCAATTTTGCGCTCCTGGTGAGCACCGTCTTCACAGAACCCTTTAATGAGCCCATCTCTTACGGCGCCTATATTGCGAGACTCGCGAACTTTATCGGTCAAGGGGTGATTGTCCAGAGACTGGGAGACCTCCACGCAGGAAGACGCTCAACCCATGAGAGGATAGCAAAGGGGATCATACAGCCGACTCTGAAAGACGCTACCCCAGGCGACCTCAGCTTTGTTCTGCCCTACCGCTACCTCTCGAATATCATTGAAATGCTTGAAGCCCTTGAGAGAATCGCCCCGGGGGTGAACTCACGCCACACCCTTCTCTATGGGGTAGAGGTCAAATTCTACTCCATGCAGTTGAAGCTCTCCAGGAGCCTCGAGACAGAAATCGGCAACCTCTTTGCCATAGGGGATGGAGCCGGCGTGAGTAGAGGACTCGTGCAGGCCTCTGTCTCAGGCGTCATTGCTGCAAGGGAGATACTGGAACGGCTCAGCACTTAGCCGGCGCAAAGTTCCCTGTCCTTCCCCTCACAAGTCAGTGCTGAGTGAGAATACTTTCCTCACCTCATCCAGCAATACACCGTGAAGAGTACTATTCCCTGCAACGATATTCCCTGTGGCGAGAAATTCAGGCCCTCCGCCAAAATCGGTCACAATTCCTCCCGCTTCCTGTATGAGAATGCTCCCCGCAGCCATGTCCCATGGGCTGAGGCCGATTTCAAAGAATCCGTCACACCTCCCGCAGGCGAGATAGGCAAGGTCAAGGGCTGCAGAGCCGGCCCTTCTCAGGTCGCTCACTCTCTGGAAGATATTCCGGAAGAGTTCAAGGTATCTGTCGGTCATTTCCTTTTTCCGGAAGGGGAAGCCCGTGGCGATAAGGGCATCGCCCGGATTACCCACCCGGGATACGGTCACAGGCTCGCCATTCAGGAAGGCCCCCCTTCCCTTCTCTGCACTGAAAAGCTCATCCCGGAGCGGATCAAGGATTACCCCCAATCGTATTTTCCTTCTGTACTCGAGTGCAATAGAGACAGAGAATGCAGGATATCCATGGATATAATTCGTAGTGCCATCAAGGGGGTCAATGATCCAGCGGTACCCCTCTGTCTCAGTGTCCTTCTCGGATTCCTCGGCAAGAAAGGAATGATAGGGGAAATGCCTTCTTAGAGTCGTCATGATTCCCTGTTCCGACTCCCTGTCGACCCGCGTAACGAAGTCCGATGCCTGCTTTATGCTGATATCGTCCTCTGAGATACTGCCAAGGTTAGTGCGAACAATCCTGCCCCCGCACCGTGCGGCCTCAATGGCAACTTTCAGAAACTCGTCTTCCTCAGATCGCATGCTTCGCTCCTTTAGCAAACGTGCTCTTTATTTTACCACCAACGACACCCTCACGGCGTGATCGCCTCTTTCTTAATGAAAAACCCTGAGGAAAAAGCCGCAGGTATTTTAACGTAAGAAATTGTTCTCCATCATATTCACTCATTAACCCCGCAGTCTGCCTGAGGCGGACAGGGAACGCGCTCACTATCCGTTTCAATGGAAAATCAATGGAATTTGAAAAGGAATGCTGCTACACTTATTTTTAGGAGGTGACTATCGGCATATGGACACCATGGATTTTCAACGACTAAGGAATTTAATGGTGGACACACAGATAGTTTCAAGGGGAGTCAAGGATGCGCGTGTAATCGCTGCCATGAGAAAGGTACCGAGGCACCTCTTTATGGATGAATCCTCGTGGTATAAGGCATATGATGATATGGCGCTTCCTGTTGCTGAGGGGCAGACCATATCTCAGCCTTACATGGTGGCGGTGATGACAGAGCTTCTCGGCCTTGACGGCGACGAAACGGTTCTCGAAATAGGAACCGGTTCGGGCTATCAGGCCGCTGTTCTCGCGGAGCTTTCCAGGGAAGTGTATACCATAGAGAGGATTCAATCATTGTCTGACACAGCAAGGGAAGTCATTGCAGGACTCGGATACCGCAATATTCACATGAAGGTGGGAGACGGGACATTGGGATGGCCTGAGGCTGCACCTTTTGACCGGATTCTCATTACTGCCGCCGCTCCCGCAGTACCAAAGCCCCTCGTGGATCAGCTTTCCGATGGCGGCATTTTGGTCGCCCCTGTGGGCGATCGGTTTTCCCAGCAACTCGTAAGGTTACAAAAGCAGGGAGGTGAACTCTCAAAGGATTATCAGACGCCGTGCGTATTCGTGCCCCTTGTGGGGGAGCATGGATGGAAAACAGATTGATGGGTAGTTGGCGGTTGACCACGCGCCTTCTCCTGCGGGTGGCTGTCATGATGGCAGGACTGATGTATTGTGCTCATGCAGTTGCTTACAATGGCCGATTTGAGAAGTGGCTCGCAGGCCTTCGGCGCGAGGCTCTCAGCCAGGGTATTTCCGGTGCAATCCTGGATGAGGCGCTCAGCGGGTTAACGCCTGTACCGCGTGTCATCCAGTTGGATCGGAGCCAGCCTGAGTCCAGCATGAGCTTTGAGGAATATCTGAAGCTGGTAGCGCCTCAGGAAAGAATCGAGGAAGGCCGGGCCAGACTTGCGGAGAACCGTCCCCTTCTGCAGGAGATCGCTATACGCTACGGAGTTCAACCCCAGTTCGTCGTGGCCCTCTGGAGCATCGAGAGCGACTTTGGCAGACGGATGGGCAGCTTCTCTGTAGTGGGCGCGCTCGTCACCCTCGCCTACGACGGGCGACGGAGCAACTACTTCCGGGGTGAGCTTCTCAATGCCCTCAGGATACTCAACGACGGAGACATAAAGCCCCATCAAATGCTTGGTTCCTGGGCTGGCGCCATGGGTCAGTGTCAGTTCATGCCATCAAGCTTCAGGCGCTATGCAGTGGACTACGACAATGATGGCAGACGCAATATCTGGGAAAGCCGCGCGGACGTACTCGCTTCCATCGCAAACTACCTTTCCCAGCACGGCTGGCGTGGTGGAGAGCCGTGGGGGCAGGAGGTGCGCCTCCCCAGCCGTTTCAACGAAAAGCTGCTGGGGAGAAAACACCGTAAGACTTTGGGGGAGTGGGAGGCTTTGGGCGTAAAACCCACAGAAGGTGAACAGTTCCCCCCTTCGATTACGCGTGCCTCGCTTATCCGAGCCGGAGAAAAGGAATATCTTGTGTACGACAACTGGCAAACCCTCATGAAATGGAACCCCTCCGTATACTTTTCCACTGCCGTGGGCTACCTGGCAGACCGGATCAACAGCAGGTGAACACTCAGAAGGGAGAAAACTTGTAACGTGGGGCCTTTATCAAAAGAATTTGTGGAGAAAACCTGGCAGGAAGTTTCGGGCTTTACTCCGGCCAGGGTAGATAAAGAGATGCTTAACATGGGCAAAAACCAGCCAGATCTCTTGGCTTTTCTGATGGCATACACAGATGATCTTCAACAGGAAGTAAAAGAGCTTGCTATTTATATCGCCTTTGTTGTTTATAAGATGTTTCTCGACTCAAGTGGTAAGATCCCCAGAATCTCATCCGGAGAGATTATGGCCAGGTATAACGAAAACGAACGTTTCTTAGGAAGTCTGCAAGAAGCCCATGAACAACTGATTGAGAAAATTGTGGACGTAGAAGTTTTTAAGCAGCCATACGTCACGAGATATGTCCTTGAAGCTCTTACGGAGGACGCTGAGGAAGATGATATTCGTATTGCAGAAGAAGATATCGGTTTTCTCTTGATACTTTTTAAGACCGAAATAGAAGTTTTGGATAAAAAGGCGTAAATGGAAAACTATGAGCATGCCTTCCTGGACCTCACACCTTTTAAGTCTGATATAATGGCGTTAGTTACACTGGCAACCGTTATGAGATGTTAGACTGGTCAATTGAATGGAGTTGACGTGGGAGCAGTCAACACCGAACAGATTATCAAGCGTATACATCGACTAGCACGATCCTGCCCCGGACTCGCCCATGAGTTTCGATTCATTGCAGGGGCAGTGTTTGCCCTCAACTCTGCAGAGAAAATTGGTCACAAGAACCGAGCCACTTATGTGAATGCCAATCGTCAGCATCACGTCGACGAACTGAACGAATTACTTAAGGCACTCAGCCAAGGAACAGCACCACCTCCACAATGGGAAGCAGGTTTCTATTACAATGCGGCTGTAATGCGGATTCACGCCTCGTATGAGAGGATTCTTAAGGCTATACTTGACCCAGCGAAGAAGGTCCCTCAGAAAAAAGGCGTATCCAGAACCGAGAAATGGGCATCCAAGATCGAGAAAGACATCAGTGCAGGTCCACTTGCTAGAAGTCACCTAGAAAGTATTCGAGAAGAAATAAACAAACTGAAACATGACCTTTATGGGCAAGACGTGACGTCTGCACAGAAACGCAATATAACTGACGATTTGGGCAATGCGTGGATTGCGCTTACAGAGCTTCTCAATATCATGGTGGATTCGAACATTCTCCCGGCCCTTACTTCCCGCTATAGTTCCCTACCTAAACCGTAATCACTGTCGCATCTAGGTTGCTGGCTTTGGCTGGTCGCAGCGCTACCGTGGACTTTCGAAAATCTTCACTGTTACAATTAACTGAAACGTGTCAGTTTGCCAGTGCTATACGTAACAAAAGTTGATTCTTAAGATTACGAAGGGTCATTATCTAACCTGCTTTTTCTAAAGGAAAAAGGAGGATTTATGACCAGAGCAGGTGCAATTCTCAGAGCATTCGGCAGCGAAATCGAAGCAGCACATTATCTTGTAGTAGCAGACACTCCTGTTGATGGCATTGTTCAGAAGATCTCCAAGATGGACATTCCCGGCAAAGCGCACTTCGAGAGTTACATACGCCACAAGTGGAGGATGAATCACAAGGCAAGCACTCTCTGGG
>Ga0335070_10011684_pt1 | contig 10250 bp, 4 predicted proteins | sample Lox_Sample_13_FD_206722 | JGI IMG/M metagenome (GOLD analysis project Ga0335070, IMG submission 206722) | Soil microbial communities from Loxahatchee National Wildlife Refuge, Florida, United States - Lox_Sample_1.3 | ecosystem: Environmental > Terrestrial > Soil > Wetlands | place: USA: Florida... | reverse complement strand
CACGGTCGGCGTGCTCGCCGAGATCGGCCGCCGGCTGGTCGACCTACACGGGCAACACGAGACCCAATCGCTCCTCCGCCCGGAGGCGCAGCGGGAGATCCTGGACCTGTTCGCGGATGCCGCCGCGGAGGCGGCCGCCGTGCGCGCCACCTGGGACCATTGTGAGCGGATCGCCGGCGAGCAGCGCCAGCTCCAGGAGCGGCAGGCCGACGCGCGCCGGCGGGCGGACTACCTGCGCCACGTGGCCGAGGAGATCGAGCGCGCGAAGCCCCGGCCGGGGGAGTTGGAGCAGGTGGAGGCGGAGGCGCGGCGGCTGGAGCATGCGGAGGAGCTGGGCCGGCTTGCCGAGGAGGTCGCACAGCTGCTGGACGGCGACGACCGGTCGGCGGGCGCGGCGCTGGGACACGTCTCACGGCTGGTGGCGTCGCTGGAGCGGATCGATCCGGAAGGCGCGTCCGGTTGGCGGGGGATGCTCGACGCGGCGGTGCTCAACGTGGAGGAGTTGGCGCGCGCGCTCGGCAGCTATCGCGAGGGCATCGACCTCGATCCGGCGCGTCTGAGCGCGGTCGAGCGCCGGCGCGACGCGCTGCTCCAGCTGGACCGGAAGTACGGCCCCGGCATCGAGCGGGTGATCGCGGCGGGGGAGGAGGCGCGGCGCGAGCTGGGCCTCCTCGACACCGCCGAGACGGACCTCGGGGCCCTGGCGCGGCGGTTGGACGATGGGCGGCGCGATCTCGCGGAGCGGTGCCGCGCGCTCACCGCCAAGCGGACGGCCGCGGGCAAGCGGCTCGCGAAGGCCGTGACGGCGCAGCTCGGGGCGCTCGGCATGCCGGACGGCAGGTTCCGCGTCGGCCTCGCGGCGCTGGAGCCTCCATCCCGCTTCGGCGCGGAGAACGTCGAGTTCCTGGTGCAGCTCAATCCCGGGATGGAGGAGCGCTCGCTGGCGCGATCGGCCTCGGGCGGCGAGCTGTCGCGGATCATGCTGGCGCTGAAAGCGGAGCTGGCCCGGCACGACGCCGTGCCGACGCTGGTGTTCGACGAGGTGGACCAGGGCGTGGGCGGGCACGTGGCCGGGCGGGTCGCCGCGGGGCTGGCCAGCGCCGCGGCGAACCACCAGGTCCTGGTGATCACGCATCTGCCCCAGGTCGCGGCGGCCGCGGCGCGGCACCTCGTGGTGGCCAAGGCGGCCGCGCAGGGGGTCGCGCAGGTGGATGTCAGGGAGGTGCGGGGAGGGGAGCGTGTCGAGGAGGTCGCCAAGATGCTCGGCGGCGACGCGTCCCTGGAGACCGCGAAACGCCACGCCGCACAGCTGCTGAAGAAGGGCCCCGCGTCCGGCGCCCGGTAATCAGCCTACCTGAAAATCCGCAGGTACAACCGCAGCTGGATCCGGAAGAGGCTCGCCTGGGGCACCTGTCCGCCCCGGCCCCATACCGTGTTCTCGTAGCTCACCGTCAGGCTGTACGGCACCGACGCGGTGCCCGCGAGGTAGCGCGGCAGGGTGTTGAACGTCACCCCACCGCCGATCCGCGAGAGCTTCTGGTCGGTCTGCTGGTCGAGCACCGCGGCGCTCATCAGGACGCGGGCCGAGTCCGCCGGGTTGACGTAGGTGTAGTGCGTCTGCGCCTGGTTGTAGTAACTGTAGCTGAGGCGCACCGAGAAGGCGTCGTCGAGCATCCAGGTCGGCGCCACCTCGAAGCCGAACCATGCGCCAGGCTTGCGGTGCACCGTCGCGAGCTGCGCGATCGGCGCGAACGGGAGATCCGGCGGCGTGATGCGGCGTTCGATGTTGTCGGCCTTCGCGCCCCCCATCCGGGCCACCGCGTGCACCAGGAAGCTGCTGCCGAGCAGGACGTCGTTCGCGAGCGCGGCCTCCAGCGCGAACTGGTGTGTACCCGTGCCGAGATCCAGGAAGCTGTTGATATACGGCGTGCCGCCGGTGGGGAACCGGGCGGTGACCAGGACCTGGCCGCGGTACCGCGAGCCCTCGGCGAACTGGTACGTGGCGTGCGCCGTGATGTCGCCGATGCCCGTGCGAACGATGGTGCCGATCGTGTCGCCGGCGAGCGGGAGCGTGGAGTCGGAGAACAGCCGCTCGAGGTCGGCGCGCGTCGTCGCGCTGTCCGGCAGCGCCAAGCCCGCGGTCAGGGACGGAAGCGTCACGCCCGCCCCCGCGTATTGCGCCGCGAGCGTGCCGTAGCCGGCCTCGGCTGCGGCCAGACGCACGGTGACGCTGTCTCCCGCGGCCACGCCGCCGAGGGGCAGCAGCGGCGCGTGGGCCAGGTACTGGAACGGCTGAAGCTGGTTCAGCATGATCTGGGCCTGGGGCCGCAGCCCCGGGGGCCCGTTGGCGGCCTGTTGTTGGAGGGCCGCGATCGCCGCGTCCACCTGGGTCCGGAACGGCGAGACGGAGTCGGGGTTCGCGAACGCCACGTTGCTGCGCTTGCCGGCCGTCGTGTCCACCGCGAAGTTGACGTCCACCCGGCTCCGCACGATGGGGACGGTGACGCCGATGGCGAGCCGGCTCGTGACACCGTATTCCAGGCCGATCGGGATGGTGCGCACGCTGGCGTTCATCACCGTGGTCGTGTGGCCGAGGTTCAGCGAGAAGCCGTTCAATGCGGCCGCGGTCTGGATCTGGTTCTGGAGTGTGCCGAGGAACGGCAGGGACAGGACGCCCAGCGATTCAGACTGGAAGTTCAGGTTGATCGGGACGGGCGCACCGTCGGCGTAGCCCGGAACGCCGAGCCCGAACTTGTGATCCCAGCTGAGCCAGTCGGGCGTGATGTCCAAGCGGAGGGTCCCGCGCGCGACCGGGACGGCGAACTCGGTCTGCGCCAGCAGCGAGCCGGCGAGCGCGGTACTGGCGCCGATGCAGAGGGAGGCGGCGATGGCGAAGCGCTGGCCGGGTGCCGTCATCGGCGTGAAGTGTAAAGGCAAACCCGCAAGGAGTCGAGAGTTGCGAGAGGCCGAGTTGCGAGACGCCGAGTCGCGAGATGCACGCGCGCGCGTTGCGCGCGGCGGTTGCCGATGACCGCTAGCCCGGTCCAGCGCGCCGTCGCCCTGTTCCGCGCCACCTACGGGGCGGAGCCCTCCGCCGTGGCGTCGGCCCCTGGTCGCATCAACCTGATCGGCGAGCACGTGGACTATCACGGCGGCCACGTGCTCCCGATGGCGACGGCGGAGCGTACCGCGGTGGCGGTGGGGCCGGCGCCGCGGCGGTTCCGCGCGGTGTCGGAGCAGGGGGCCGCCGTCGAGATCGGCTGGCCGGTCGAGCGCTCGGGGACCTGGGCGGACTACGTCGCCGGCGCCGCGCGGCTCCTCGCGGCCCGGTCGCCCTCCGGCCGGGACGGGCTGGCCGTCGCGGTGGCGAGCGACGTGCCGCTGGGCTCGGGGCTCAGCTCGTCGGCGGCGATCGAGGTTTCCGCGGCGGCGGCGATCTCCGCCTGGTGGCGTCTCCCGCTCGAGCCGCGTGGCCTCGCCGAGGTGGCGCACGCCACCGAGACCGAGTACGTCGGCGTGCCGTGCGGAAAGATGGACCAGATGGCCTCCGCACTCGCTCCGGAGGGCGCGGCGATCCTGCTCGACTGCCGTACGCTCGAGACGCGCGCCGTGCCGGCCCGCGTGGATGTCGTCCTGGTGGATTCCGGCGAGGCGCACGCGCTGCGGAAAGGCGCCTACGCGGAGCGCCGCCGCGAGGGCGACGCGGCAGTGGCCGCCCTCCGGAACGTGATCCCGGGCCTGGCATACCTCGTGGACGTGCCGGAGGACCGCTTGCGGGAGATCGCGAGGCTGCCGGCGCCGCTCGACCGCCGCGCGCGGCACGTGATCGAGGAGAACCTGCGGACGCTCGCTGCGGCGCGTGCGCTCGAGGCCGGCGACCTCGCGGCGTTCGGGCGGCTGGTGTTCGCGTCGCACGACTCCCTGCGCGACCTCTACGAATGCTCGACGCCGCGCCTCGACGCGATCGTCGCTGCGGCCCGGACGACGCCGGGCGCGCTGGGTGCACGGCTGGTCGGTGCGGGGTGGGGCGGCTGGGCGCTCGTCGTCGCCGAGCCCGGGCGGGGCGCCGCCGTGGCAGCTGACTTGCGCCGCTCGCTCGCGCTCCCGTCAACGGCGGTGCGGGAGGAGCACGCCGGCCACGGCGTGACGGTAGAGCCGCTCCGCTAGCTCGAGGCGGGGCCGGGAAACGAACGGGCGGTCACCCGAGGGTGGCCGCCCGTCGCGTTTGCGTAAAACCCTGCGTCAGGGCGCGACCAGCGTCGATCCGTACTTCGCATTGATCGCCGCCACGAATGCGTCGGCGATCAGCTTGTGCCCAAGCGCGCTGGGGTGCTCCCCGTCCTCCGAGACCGCCTGGCCGAAGAGCGTATCGACCTTCGCCCCGCTGAAGCTCGGGAAACGATGGATCAGGCCGGCACCGATCGCCGTCGCCAGCGCGCCGTTGAGGTCCACGAACGCCCACCCGCGGGCGATCGCCTGGAGGTGGATGAAGCTGTCGATCTGCACCACCTCGGTCGCGATGGCCTTCACCGTTGCTTTGGGGAGGACCGGACCCGCCACCACGAAACCCGCTCCCTTGTTGACCTGCGCCCCGTTGGAGACGGAGCAGTCGAGCGTCGCGGCGCCGCCGGCAGCCAGGACGCCGGTGATCGTCGCGGTGGCGGGGAAGGCCACCAACATGCTGTCCCCCACGCCCCCGGCGGCGCTCGGCGCGCAGTTGGCGTTCACGTTGAAGGCGGCAAGACTGTACGGCAGGGTCGCCGGAGGCAGGCCGGCGGCCGCGGGACACGCCGCCCCGCCGTTGTGCAGGCAGTAGAGGATCACGCCGGCGCTGAAGTGCGGAATGACCGTCACGTTCGGGACGTTGGCGACGGCCACGTGCGCGCCCGTCTTCACGATGCTGTCGGCGATCGCGCTCCACTTGGTCTGGAACGTGCCCAGCGGCGTCAGCAGCGTGCTGTCGCCGCGCGTCGCCGCGCCGAGCACGTCATTGGCCCCGATCTCGAGCGTCACGAACGTGGGCTGGGCCGCCATCAGCAGCGCGATCGGGCTGCGGCTCCCGGTGATGAACTGCGCGGCCTTGAGCGTATCGGTCGCGGGGAAGGTCAGGTCGCCGATGTTGAGGACCTGTGTGACCCGGATGCTCGGCACGCCGAGGTTGTTGTTGATGGGCGCGATGGAGGCCGGGTTGCGGTAGGCGCAGGTCGTCGCCGTGGCGCCGTTGACGTACGTGATCGGCTGCGCCAGCACGTTCAGGAACGGAGGCGTGCACCCGGGCATCGTCAGGCTCGGGTAGAACCAGTTGACCTCCGGCGTCAGGCCCATCGCCGTCGCGAGGAGGTAAGGGAACGCCTGCTTCTGGGTGCTGTCGTTGATGCCGCCCGACTGCACGCCGGCGCTGATGCTCGTGCCCAACGCCACGTACGTGAGGAACTGCGCGCCGCCCGACGGGTTACCCCTGACGGCCTGCGGCCCCATCGTCTGGTTCGTCACGAGGTCCTTGCAGCCGGCCAGGAGCGGCAGCACCAGCGCGGCGATGACGAGTCTCGAATAGCGCATAGGACTGGGCTCCATGGGTTAGAACGCCAGCGCCAGGCTGGCGCCGAAGAGGTTCGCCGTGAACGCGAAGATGCCGTGGTTGTTGGCGGCCGTCGGCGTGGCCACTTCGATCATCCGTCCCCGCCGGTCCCCCTGATAGAGGTACTGGTAGGCGAGGTCGAGGCGCAGGGCAGGCGTCAGCCGGATGCCGGCGCCCACAGTGCCTTCGATCCGCTGCCCCTCGGGCAGGATCGGCGTCACGGTCTCGTCCGGCGCCGCGCCCTTGTGCGTGAGCGCACCGGCGCGGATCGTCAGCCCGTCCGTCGCCTGCCAGTCGAAGCCGGCCCGGAAAGCGTTCGTCGCCTTGTAGTGTTCGTACTCCGAGAGCGTGTAGTTCGCCGTACTCAGGGTCAGATCGAGCGTCTTGAAGACCGACCAGTCGGTGTACTGCCAGTCCGCCATCACCTTGAGCGTCGGCGTGATGCCGTACGCCACGCCGGCCACGAGCTGCGCCGGCATGGTGATGCTGGTCGACGCGCTCTGGTTCTGGAGGGTCGTCCCGCCGCCCGCGAACAGCGCCGTCTCGAGCGCGGTCCCCGCAGGCGCGCCGAACGGATTGCCCGCGGCCAGCGTGATCCCCGTCGGAACGGTGGTGAACGAAGCGTTCCCGGTGAACTTGATCTTCACCTGCGACATGTATCTGATGCCGAAGCTGAGGTTGCTCGCTGCCTGCCACATGACGCCGACGTGGCCGCCCCAGCCGGTGCCGCTGACGTCGAAGAGCGCGTCGGCGAAGTCCGTGGCCAGCGGCACGCCCAGCAGGGCCAGCGTCGCCCCGGCCGGCCCTCCCGGGATCGGCAGGGCGGAGGCGTCGAGCCGCCGATGCACCTTGGCCGAGGAGGTCACGAAATCCACGCCCGCGCCGATCTGGAAGCCGTTCGCCACCCGATAGGCGAAGGTCGGCTGGATGTAGAAGCTCGAGATTTGCGTCTTGTACCCGAGGTAGCGGCCCTGGAAAGCGGTCGGCCATTCGGACGTCAGGCCGTACGGCGCGAAGGCCCCGATGCCGACCGCGGCGTTGGCGCCCAGCTGCCGTGTGAAGTAGCCCGCCGGCACCGGGAAGGTGTTCTTCACCATCTCGGTCTTCACGCGACTCGCGCTGTCCACGAAGTTCCCGCGCGGAGCGATCAGCGTGAGGTTCGCCTCCAGGTTCCACGGCTTGCCCTTCTCCGTGTCGATCCCCGCCGGGTTGAAGAAGACGGCGCTGCCTCCGGCGCACGGCGCCGCGACGCCCGCGCCGCCTCGAGCCATCATGCACGGGTCGTGCTCGTACACCGAGAACCCCTGAGCCTGGGCGCTCGGCGCGAGGATGATCGCGGTCAACAGTGTGGCCGCACTCAGTACGGCGATTCGCCGCATGGGACCCTCCGACATCCTTGGTGGAAGCAACGACGTTGACGTGAGGTTGGAACGCTGTTACCTGTGCGACAAGGTGGTGAGGCTACGAATGGGGCTGGTCTTTGTCAATAATACGCAGGCCTTGCTTGACGTCGCCGATATCCTAGGCCTACGTTCCCCATTCACGCGGGAATAGCTCAGTTGGTAGAGCACAACCTTGCCAAGGTTGGGGTCGCGGGTTCGAGTCCCGTTTCCCGCTCTGCGCCCGGGTGGCGAAATGGCAGACGCAGGGGACTTAAAATCCCCAGGGGGCGACCCCATGCGGGTTCGAGTCCCGCCCCGGGCACGTAAGTGGCGTCGACGGCCGCGTCGACGAGGAACCTAACGCCCGCCTAACGCTTGACTCGCATGCTTGGGGACGGTAGCGGTGCTGGATCTTGGGTAGACGCTCGGATGCGGTCGACCCACGAATCGTCCTCGAGACAGGTGGCCCGACGGGCCGCGAGAGAGGCAGTGATGAGCGCCCTTCCCACGCCTTCCCCACTCCTCACCATTCCGCCGCTGCTGGTCGCGCTGATCGCCCTCGGCTGCGGCGAGCACAAGCCGACCGAGCCGCAGCAGCGAGCCGACACGACCGTCGCCTCGCTCACGCTGACACGGGATTCCGCCACCTTGGAGATCGGCGACGGCGTCATCGTGCGTGCTGAGGCGCGGACGAGTGGCGGCACTTGGCTCCCCAAGGCTGCAATCACGTGGACCAGCGACGCGGATTCTGTGGCGACGGTGTCGACTGGGACGATCACCGCCGTCGGCCCGGGCACGGCCCGCATTTCCGCGCGGGCCGGGACCGCATCGGCCGCCGTCGCGGTGCTGGTGCCTCCGCGCATCACCGCCGTCAGCCTTGCCCCCAAGGTGGACACGCTGGTGGACCTGACCACCTATGCGTACGTCGCGGTGGCCGGGACGGCGGCTGGTCGCCCTGGGGAGGGCCGGTACACGGTGGCGAACCGCAATCCGCTGTTCGTGCAGGCGGGGTACGACGTGGGCCGCCACGCGCTCGCGCTGCGCGCCCTGCGGCGCAGCACGTCCACGATCGTCGTCACGGAGGCCGGGGGCGCGTCCGACTCGATGACCGCCGTGGTCAATCTGCCCACGGCTCAGATTGCCCTGCCCACCACGCGAGTCGGGCTCCCGGGGCGCTCCGAGAACGCGGGATACACGGCCTTCGATGCGAACGGCGACATCGTCCCGGACCCACGGCTGACTTGGCGGTCGAGTGATACGTCCGTGGTGGCGGTGGATTCGAACGGGGTATACACCTATCGCAAGGTCGGCATTGCTACGGTGACGGTCAGCAGCTCCGTCGGCGCTACGGCGCACGAGTACATCCGTGTTGACAGTACCCCGCATCTCGTATTCAAGCCCGATAGCGTTGCGGTCGGCATGGGGATGTATGACTCGGTAGGCCTGGGCACCCTCGGGATGCTGACGCCCGTCGCCGCGCTGCGCACTGCGGATACGTCGGTCGCTGTCATCCCCGATAGCGTGTCGCTCTACAGCGGGTGGATCCGTGTCACAGCGCGTAAGCCGGGCACCACGCTGGTCGTCGCCACCTCGCCGGGCAACATCCCGGACACCCTGCGCGTGAGAGTCGTCCCCTCGAAGCTCCAGATCCCCAGACCTCTCATCCCTTCCCGCATTGTTCCGGGGCAGCTCCTTCTGGTGGGCGTCGCCATCCTGGACTCCCTGGGCCGTGACCTCCCGCGCCTGGCCAACACCACCGTGACCATCACGAGCCGCGACACCTCGGTCCTGCGCAGTACCGACCCGATGGACACGCTCGTGATGTATGCACCGTCGGGCACCAGCGGCCAGATCAACATGCGCGGCGTGGCATCCGGATCGTCCTGGGTGGTGGCGACGGCGCCGGGGCTCCCAGCGGACTCGATGCTCTTCACCGTGACGTCTCTGCCGCGTGTGTCCTTCATCCCGGGTCACCGATTCATCATCGGCGCCGGTGAGAGGATCGGTGGGCCCTATCCAGGCCCCTCGCTCAGCACGACCACGAACTACTACAGCATCGGGAACACGGTCCAGAGCGTGACGCTGCGGCTCAGCAACCGGCGTCCAGCTTTGGCGACGGTGCCGGATTCGCTCGTCGTGCTGGCCACCTCGTCCTACATGCCGTTCGACGTGACCGGTCTCGCGCCAGGCGTCGATACGCTGATCGCGTCGGCACCCGGCTACGATCCTGACACCCTGGAGCTCGTCGTCACGCCGCTGCGCATTTTCGCCGACTTCGTTGGGTCGAGCCTGACGGTTCCGAGCGGAGGCTATGTCTGGATCACAGTGGGCGACACGGCGGGTACACAGCATCTCCCCGCGCTCGACATTCCGCTGATCGTGTCATCGAGCAACACAGCAATCGCAGTGCCTCCGTCCGTCAGCCCCCTGAGTGCTGGGTGGCCGGGCAATTGGACGATCGCTCTCGGGGCGCGTGACACGGGGCGCGTGGTCATTACGGTCCGCGACACCTTGGGCCTTGGGACGCCGCTCGCCATGCCGGTCACGCTTGTGCTGGACACGTCGTACGCGTGGGTCAGCTTCCCTCCCATGGCGCTGGGCTTCCGTCAGCGAGGAGGGGATTATCTGGAGCGCGTCACGTTGCCGTGGCCGGGTGGCCAACTGCAACTCACATCGAGCGACACCACCATCGTGACGGCACCATCATCTGTGGCATACCCCTCCAATCTGGACGCTTGGGGCGTCACCCTGGTGGGAGGCACGCGCCCCGGTTCAGCCACTGTCACCGCGTCCGCGCCCGGCTACCGCCCAGCCCCCTTCGTCATCACGGTCGGCGCGCCGCGGTTTAAGATCTCGGCGAACGGCGCGCTCCGGACGGGGACCCGAACACGAATTCTGGTAGGGCTGCACGACCCGCAGGGAGAGCTGCGCATAACGGACGAGGACGTCAGAGTGTCGCTCTCCGCTCCCGAAGGGGGACTCCAATTCGACTCGACGACGCTGACGATCCCGGCGGGAAGTTCATACGACAGCACCTATGTTCTGGTTATCGGGGCTGGGCAGCGGAAGATCGTCGCCTCCGACAGGCGCGGCTTGTCGTATGCGTACCTGCCGGATACCCTCGTCACCTCTGTGCCGCTGGCGCAGCTGCGGTTCGGTACCACCGGTGCCAGCTCGACGATCCCCGCCGTGGCCGCGGGCCTGGTGGACAGCATCCAGGTGTCCCGGACGCCTCCGCTGGACGGGCCACTCGCGGTCACCATCCGCTGCCTGGACGCGGAGATTCTCTG
>Ga0335070_10011683_pt1 | contig 10251 bp, 12 predicted proteins | sample Lox_Sample_13_FD_206722 | JGI IMG/M metagenome (GOLD analysis project Ga0335070, IMG submission 206722) | Soil microbial communities from Loxahatchee National Wildlife Refuge, Florida, United States - Lox_Sample_1.3 | ecosystem: Environmental > Terrestrial > Soil > Wetlands | place: USA... | reverse complement strand
CTGATCCTATTCTATTAGAACCAGCCCAAAGTAAGCTGGCTTTTCCTCTTTGGATTTTCGCACATCGATACTGAACCCGTTTTTCCTCGCCGTTGCGTATACGTCTACGCTGCAGGCTTCCATCGATGGACGTATCAACCTCGGGTGTCGACATTGGTCGAGGGTGCAGTTTTTGCAGCGTTCGCAGGGACCTGCCGGTAGTCCGAAGGCATAATAGTAACCCGAGAGAAAGAAGCTCCGTTCCAACGCTGCAATCATATCATGAGTGCACATTTCCTCATTCGTCAATTTCAGCAACATTGCCGTACGATAACTTGATAGAACCTTTCGCATCTGCTCTACCGTAGGGCTGTAAGGTGGACAAGTTAGAGTTCTGCCATAACCGCCGCAGCCATACTGACATTTGACCCGCACCCAATCTGCAACGATGACATCTTTGGAACTAATCAATTTAGCATCGAGTGCACCCATCGATAGAGCAAGATTGACCAAATCTTTCAAAGACTTTTTATTGTCACTGATTATTCGCCCTGTGTTCTATTGCACGTTACTCCCAAAACTAATTGTGATGGGTAATCTCATAAAACTGGAACGAACCCAGAAAGCATCAGAATAACAGAACAAAGAAAAAAATGTTTGTGCAGTTTGCAGGTATTTTTTGACTCATGCTTTGCCTTTTTCTTCCTTACCAAAGTAGGTTGTCCACTTCAGCTTACGTGCATCGCGTCCAAATAACAGCGCGCTTTTTTTGCATTTGCCTGAATCGAACCACAGAAGGGTGCCGTCGTTTTTAACGTACATCATGCCAGTGCCCGCTGGAAACTCGACACCGCAAAATGAACATTTCCTGTTTTTCGGCATGTGAGATCACTTTCTTATCGATTAATCTTCTTTGCTTCGCGTTCTGTTTCTCGGAGCATTAGGATATCTTGGACCCGTACTGGACCTTTGACGTTTCTCGTGATGATACGTCCCTTGTCTCTGCCTTCGAGTATGCGAACTCTTGCTTGGGAAATTTCGCCTGTTACACCTGTGCGCGCAATGACTTGAATAACTTCTGCAGGGGTCAGTTCTTCAGAGGCGGCTTGTCTCTCTTCCTTGCTCATTACTGTGAGCCTCTTTTCATTTGCTCAAGTCGCGTGATGATCTCTTTGATCAGGCCGGTAGCTTCTCCTTCTTTGATGATGCATGCGGATGCAGCTGGGACGTCGATGCCTATGGACTTTCCAATTTGTTCTTTGCTTGGGACGAAGACGTATGGGATTTTTCTTTCATCACAAAGCAATGGTAGGTGGGCGATAACTTCTGGGGGTTCAACATCTTCAGCTATGACAACGAGTTTTGCTTGAGTTCTTTCCACCGCTTTTGTTGCTTCGTTGGTTCCTTTTCTGACAATGCCTGATTTTGAAGCAATGGACAGGGCTTCATAGGCCGCATCTACAACTTCTTTAGGAGCTTCATACTTCACATAGAATGGTTTAGACATATTCTTAGCCTCACCCTAATTAAGGCACAGAGTTATCTGCACTACTTATTTAAGAACATTTCTGCCTGAAAACGCCCAAAGCCGTTTCATGTATCGGTTTTTGTAGAAAACTTTATAAGGCGTACTACGTTGACGATGATGTTTTCGAGAGGGGATGGTGTTGCAACGACTTGGAAAAGTTCAGAGTGTGACGCCGTCACAAAATATTGTTCTCAAAGTTGACAAACCTCCGAAACTAGGCGCCACAGTCATCGACGAGAACTTGAGAGTGGTCGGGAAAATTTTTGATATTATAGGCCCAGTTACTTCCCCATACGCCATCGTCAGGCCAATCATAAATGACCCAGAAAAACTCGCGAATAAACAGCTCTACGTTTCCCCCTCGAAGAAGGAACGGAGCTAGAAACGAATGAGCGAAGATAGTGGGTTACAAGACGAAGCAGACTCTTCATCACCATCACAACGTATAGAATCTATCAAGGTTCAAACTTGCCCCGAATGCGGAAGCACTAGACTCATGCGAGACTACGAATGCGCGGAAATTGTATGCATGGACTGCGGCTTCGTCGTGCAAGCAAAAATCGCAGACAGAGGACCAGAATGGCGTGCATTCGACGACGAACAAAGGTCAAAACGAACCCGCGTCGGCGCTCCCCTGACATACACAATTCACGACAAAGGCCTGTCAACAACCATAGACTGGCACGACCGCGACATCTACGGCAAAAGCTTATCCCCTGGCCAAAAAGCACAAGTCTATCGCCTGAGAAAATGGCAACGTCGCATCCGAGTCTCCGATGCCACCGAACGCAACCTTGCCTTCGCACTTTCTGAAATCACGAAAATATCCAACAACCTAAACCTCCCAAAAAACATCCTCGAAACAGCATCTGTCATTTACCGCAAAGCCGTCAAAGAACGACTCATTCGAGGGCGCTCAATCCAAGGCGTAACCTCAGCAGCCCTCTACCTTGCCTGCAGACAATGCGGACTACCACGAACACTCGACGAAATTGCACAAGCGTCCACAGTGCACAAAAAAGAAGTGGGTCGCAGCTACCGCTTCCTCATCAAAGAACTCAACTACTCAATCCCACCGCTAAGGCCAAGCCAATACATCACCAAATTCAGCAACCAACTGACCATGCAAGGCAAAGTCGAGGAAATAGCCCACAAAATCCTGGCCTCGGCCAAGGAACTCAAACTCACATCGGGCAGAGGCCCAACAGGCATCGCCGCAGCGGCCAGCTACATCGCATCGGTTTTGACAGGGGAACGGAAAACCCAACGGGAAATAGCAGAAATCGCGCAAGTCACTGAAGTCACCATCAGAAACCGCTACAAAGAACTCGTCGAAAGACTCATGTTCCAGATAAGCATCTAACCGAAGGCTAAAACGAAAACAACCCCTAACATTGGGTGGCAAAAATTGATTTCTGCGCCCGATGATGAAGAACCACTTGTTTTTTGACTAGCATACGCCGTTTTTGACTATTGATGAATGCAGAAAGGCACCGCCTTGACTATGAGCAGGATGCTATCCGGTGCCGCAACATCATGCAGCAAAGTTATGACTACATCGTCAGGGGAAGTTATAACTATGAATTTTTGCGTCCAAACCTGCTTGCCCCCTAAGAACATAAATAGCTGAGACCGTTGTGTGGCGGAAAGTTGGGACTATGAAATCTAAAACTTTGGGCAATCTTGTGAAAAGCCACTGCCACTTATTCAAGCCGTTTTATTATGTGGTAGCCAAATTGGGTCTTCACTGGTTCCGATGTCTGACCTTTGTCAAGCTTAAAGGCGCATGTCTCGAATTCCTTCACCATTTGCCCTCGCCCGAAAGTTCCGAGGTCCCCACCTTTCTTGCCGGATGGGCAAAGGGAGACTTGCTGAGCTATGGCTGAGAACTTTTCACCTTTGGCCAAGCGTTCTTGAACGGCTTTAGCTTCTGTTTGTGTCTTAACGAGTATGTGGGCACATCGAATTTTGTCTGGCATAACTACTTGAGCGGCTCTTGTGTTAATAACTGTTGCTTGCCAATTCTGCAGAACCAAGCGAGAACATAGCTGCAATACGTTTAACTTCCGCTAATGCTACCCTTTTTTCCATGCACGAATGGGCATTAGCAGAAGCCGTTATCAAAACTGCAATTGAAATAGCTCAGAGAGAAGGCATAACACGGGTCACCGAAGTCACAATCAAAATCGGTCAGCTCCAGCAGGTGGAACGCCCCATTTTCCGCTTCGCCCTATCACAGATGAAACCTGCTGAGTTCAAGAACGCCAAGTTCCGCATATTAACGGCAAAAACTATGCTGAAATGTCGAGTCTGTAGCAACACATGGCAATTCAAACAAGCAAAACTTGACAAAGAAATAGCTGAAGTCATACACTTCGTACCCGAAGCCGCACACACTTTCATCAAATGCCCCAAATGTGGCAGCCCCGACTTTGAAATCGCACAAGGGCGCGGAGTCTGGCTTGAAAGCATAAAAGGAGCAAAACAGCCGTGACAGACCCCCGAATAAGCATAATAATCGACAGACTCGCGCGAATAGGCAAAATCGTCGCCGTTTCCAGTGGGAAAGGCGGCGTCGGCAAAAGCTTGGTAGCAACAACTCTCGCTCTTTCCCTCGCTAAGAAAAAACGGAAAGTTGGCCTATTTGACTTAGACTTCACGAGCCCCTCCACACATGTCATTCTCGGCGCCAAAGGCGCTCAGCCAACTGAGGAAAAAGGCATAATCCCGCCAAAAGTCCACGGCTTAGAATACATGTCACTAATCTACTACGTCGGCGATGAAGCTGCACCTCTAAGAGGAGCGGATACTTCCAATGCGCTAATCGAACTGCTTGCAGTTACCTTGTGGGGCGAACTGGACTACCTCGTGATAGACATGCCACCTGGCATTGGTGATGCCGTCCTCGATCTCATCAGACTAGTTCCGCGAATTGAATTCCTCATAATTACAACGTCAAGCCGACTTGCCTTCGAAACCGTTAAGAAACAGATCCAACTCCTCAAAGACCTAAAAATACCCGTCGTTGGCATCGTCGAAAACATGAAAATGACGGAATCCAAAAAAGTACAGCAACAAACAGAAGCCCTAGGCATGAAGTTTCTGACAGAGATCCCCTATGATCCCGACGTCGAAGGAGCAATAGGAAACCCAGAAAAGCTTTTCAATACACATCTTGGCAAAAAAGTACAGAAAATAGCGCAAACAGTATAACAGCCTACTTGTTCTAAACGATAGCCAAGGGAGAGGCAAGTTTGTCACCAATCAAAACTGTGATCACCGACTACATAGGGACATTGACAAATGCGCGCCGTTACACCATGGAGGCCTCGATGGTCAAATTGTACTTGGCCCTATTAGACGCAGGATTCAAAACAGACAAAAAACGATTCCTTGAAGCGTATGCCGCAGCACACGAAAAATACCGGCATATCCGCTACGGCGAACTCCGCGAAGTCACCAACGCAGTTTGGGTTGCAGAAACCTTGCAAACCCTCGGCTTTGAAGCAAACCCAGAGGATCTAAGAATGAAGACCGCGTTAAGCGTGTTCTTCCAAGACTACATCAATTCCCTGGAGACCAGACCGTACGCAAAACAGCTTTTGAGGAAAGTCAAAGATGCTTGCAGGCTAGGCCTAATTTCCAACTTCACATATGGACCCGTCGTGCACCGCAGCCTTAGAAAGCTGGGTCTAAGCCAATATTTCGACGTGATTTTGGTTTCAGGAGACTGTGGGTGGCGCAAGCCTCACATCAACATATTCGCAGATGCATTAAAACGACTAGGTGCGAACGCACAGGAAACACTCTTCATTGGCGACTGCCCAAGCGAAGACATCAAAGGCGCCGGAGAAGCAGGCATGCGAACAGTCTTCGTTCAATCGCAATTCTTTAAACTGAGCGATCTGCGAGCAAGTGGCGAGAAACCAGACTTCGTGACAAAAGACTTAGAAGAAATCTATCGAAATCTCGGCAAAATCCTCGAAGTCTGAAGAAGTGGAACAAAAACTGGTAATGCATTTTCGTCCCATAGTTTTTATCCGAAAATGTCCTAAAAGCTCATAAACCACGCATTTCACTTATGCGATGCACCAAGAAGGTATCTCGCATAGGCTGCGGCATCTTCGGAGCAGTTAATTTCGACAATCAACCTGTTTTCTCCTATGTTTACTGGGGTCTCCGAGCTGAAAACCACCGCGGTCACCAATCTCATGGCTTTCTAACGTACAATGAAGGAAAATTTCACACCTACAAAAGCCTTGACCTGGTGCCGAAGCTGAAAACCAGCGCCTTGCAAGAATGGTTTGGCCGCCTACCAGGCAACGTCGGCATCGCCAACGTCAGGTACACGACCAGTGGTAAAATCGACGAAAAGTCAATAGTCCAAGGTACCCAACCTATGATAGCCGAGGCAGACGGGACCAAGATCGCCGTTTCTTTCAACGGCAACATAGTTAACACAATACCCCTCCTCAAAGAAGTCATGCAACACTTCTCAGACTTCATCTGCAGCTGCGACTCAGACCTCGTCAGCAACAAGATCCTTATCGAACTCAAAAGCGGCAAAGACCTATTCTCAGCTGTCAAAGCCACAATGCTAAGCCTAGACGGAGCATTTTCAGTCGTAGGCATAACGGGCGACGGCACCTTGTTCGCCTTCAAGGACCCCCACGGAATAAAACCACTATGCGCGGGACAAAGCTCAGACGGCAAAACCAAAGTTTTCGCTTCTGAAACTGTCAGTTTGGACATAAACGGGTTCGAACAAGCATTCGAACTGAGACCCGGCGAACTTGCCATCGCCACAAAAGACGGTTTCACACGTCAACAGCTGATCGAAAACTCAAGGGAGGCCTTCTGCGCTTTCGAATTTGCCTACTTTGCCAGACCAGACTCCACGTTTGGCGGCAAGTACGTGTATGAAATCCGAGAACAATTCGGGCGAGAACTCGTCAAGGAGTACCCGGAAATCGTCAAAGATGCAGACATAATCTTATCCGTACCCGAAACAGGCGACGACCCCGCGATGGGCGTGCACGAGGAATCCAAACTCAGATGGGAACGGGCCAGCCGACGTCATCGCTACGTAACTGAGCGTGCTTTCATCCTTCTTAACAACGAACGATATTCCACGATAGACCGTAAAGTCAACATCTTAGGCTCCAAAGTCAAGGACAAGCGCGTCATCATCTGCGAAGACAGCATCGTCCGAGGAGACACAACTAAAATCATCATTGAAAAACTCCGCAAATCCGGAGCAAAAAAAGTGTACATGTTTGTAACGTTCCCTCGCATCATCGGCCCCTGCTTCTACGGAATCGACATGTCCACCTACGGACAACTAATAGGCTCAACTCATAACAACGAAGAAATTGCCAAAATCATAGGAGCAGACGCCGTCTGCTACCTCTCCCACGAAAACTTCATCAAAGCCACAGACTGCAAAAAAGAGGAACTATGCATGGCATGCATTACGGGCAAGTACCCAACGCCACTTGCGCAAGAATACGCCGACAAAATGCACAAAAAGTTCCTCGAAGGCTATCAAGAAAAAAACCGAATTTATGAAACTGCAAGCGAATCGCAAGGCGTTCAGTGGTAAAAAACCATTTAAGGCGTTAAACTAATCTCTACCAAAGGTGACTCGCTTAATGGACAGAGTAGGCGTCCTCGTCGTTTCCTACGGCGCAAGAGAAGCTGCCATTGTAGATGTCCTCAGCCGCAGCCCAAACTACAAAGTCGAGTTATATGTGGCTGACAAACAACGCAACCCTTTCAACGTAGAAAGAGCCACTCAACACGTCGTAATTCCCGACTTGAACGTAGAAGCCATCTCCAAATTCGCAAAAACCAACAAAGCCAACATCGACTTCGCCATCGTAGGACCAGAAAAACCGATTATAGAAGGAGCCCGCGACCAAATTGAGAAACAAACCGGGATACCGGTTATCTGTCCCAAGCAAGAGTACGCTATAGAAGTAAGTAAAGTGGAGCAGCGCTTGCTTTTCCAAGAAATCGTGCCTGAAGCGAACCCAAGGTTCAAAGTTTTTAACCCCAAAGACTACAAATCCACGCAAGACGCCAGAGATGCCGTTTACAAATGGCTCAACGAACTCGAGAACCAGGCCGTAGTCAAACCCGACAGGCCAACCGCAGGAAAAGGGGTCGGAGTCTGGGGCGACCACTTCAACACGCGAGAACAACTCTTTGATCATTTCATGTCCAACTTCCAATACGGAACCGTGATAATCGAAGAGAAGATCGACGGCGAAGAATCAAGCTTCATGGCTTTCTGCGACGGCAAACACCTCGCCGTCCTGCCAGACACAAGAGACCACAAACGGGCTTTTGACGATGACAAAGGCCCCAATACAGGCGGCATGGGAAGCTACAAAGACAAGAAAGTCAAACTACCCTTCATGACCAACCGCGACCGTGAAAACGAAACGGCCATCGCACAGAAACTATTCAAAGAATGGACCACCAAAATGCCAGACCCATCCGCAGTTCGCGGTGTCCCACTCTACCTTGCGTTCATGCACACAAAAGGCGGACCAAAAATCCTCGAGGACAACAGCCGCCCAGGCGACCCCGAAATCATCAACATTCTACCGATACTCAAACAGGACTTCGTTGACGTCTGCTACGGCATGCTCGAAGGCAACTTGTCTCGAGTGGATGTGGCGAATGTCGCGACAGTCTTGACTTACAAGGTTCCTCCCAGTTACGGCGGATACGCTGACGTTTTTCCCGAGAAAGTCATAAGAACAGAAATGAATACTCCCGTTGACCTCTCAGCTGCGGATCACCTCGACCGAAAGTTTGGTGACAACATTCGCGTCTATCCAGGTTCAATGGAACTCCGGGATGGCAAAACCTATTCTCTCAAATCTCGAGTTGTCGGAGTTCTAGGCGTGGGCGAAACAATAGAAGAAGCAAGACAAGTCAGCCTCGAAGGCATAAACGCCATCAAAGGAGGCGCACTCTGGAATCGAAACGATGTCGCATCGAAACAAACCATCGAGAAGAGTATTAAACACATGAAGCAGCTGAGGGCGCAGGTTTGAAACGAGTCTTCGTCTCAGACTGTGAAGGACCACTTACAAGAAACGACAACGCATACGAACTTGCCAAACATTTTGTGCCCGAAGGCGACAAAGTTTTCGCAATCATAAGCAAATACGACGATGTCCTCGCTGACGTCGTCAAAAGACCAGGTTACAACCCCGGTGACACCCTCAAACTGATCCTGCCCTTCCTAAGGGCATTCAACGTAACTGATAGAAAAATGCAGGAATTCTCCGCCCAAACCCTCACTCTTATCCCAGGAACCAAAGTGACTCTGCAACACATTAAAAGCCTGACAGATGCATTCATAGTAAGCACAAGCTACGAACATTACATTAAAGCACTGTGTGACTACGCAAAATTCTCGTTCGAGAATACATACTGCACCCGCCTGAACCTTGATAAGTATATAGTTTCGGCAGAAGAGAAAACTAAACTAAAATCAATAGCCAAAGAAATCGCAACAATGCCAATGATTACAATCCCACCAGAGACAAGACTATCGGAGGACTTGTCGAATAGAGATCAAGAAACCGTGAAGAGACTTGACCATATTTTTTGGAAACTAATCTCAGCCATGAAAATCAGCAGAATCTTCTCGGAAGTAACACCAGTAGGCGGTGAACAGAAGGCAGCAGCTATTCGAGACATCATCAAAAAACTTCAGCTGCCACTTTCCAGCGTGATGTACGTTGGCGACAGTATTACCGATCTACAAGCCTTTCAACTCGTGCGGTGTGGCGGAGGGTTGACAGTATCCTTCAACGGAAACAGCTATGCGGTGCGAAATGCAGAGGTCGCGGTGCAAGCGGAAAACAACTTAGTAACAGCCGTTTTAGCCGACGTCTTCAGTAACTACGGAAAAGCCAAAGCGATCGAACTCGTGGAGACGTGGAATCCAAGAGACCTGAAAAACAGCGTTGCCACCCAAGCTATTTTGAAACGTCTGCTAACCATTTGCACCAACGGATTGCCAAACGTTCAAACAGTAACATCCAAAAACGTGGAAGCACTCAGTAAAGAGAGTAGTGAATTCAGGAAAAAAGTGAGAGGCGAAGCTGTTGGAAAACTCGGATAGTCCTGCAGCCCCGGTCGAAGACACCTACGCGGAGGCTTTTGAAGGCATCTTCTGCAGACTTGTCGTCACTGCAGATGATGAGCAAACGGCGCGGGCTGCCGTTACTGGAGCGACTTCCACACCCAGCCTCGTCATAGGTCGGGTAGAGGGCGGGGTCGAACGTTACTTGACAAAGAAGGAGACGCCCGACCAACGTCCCGGCGCCATCGTCCAGTTCTGGGGAGAATACAATCCCAGCAAAGCCTTTCCTGACACTCTGCGAAAATTTGAAGCAGAACTCTCTTACAGAATACGCCAAGATATATTGGTCAAACCATTCACCGCCGTCTTCGACGACTTGCCAAACGCTGAAGGCCAACTGGATATGATGGAACGCATTGGTCACTGTGGAGACGGCTATGAATGGACAGAAAAACGATACAACAAAAAAGTCATAATCGTCCCTTTAATGGTCCCCGACTTTGTCATTGAACGACACATTGGCTACGCCCGAGGAATTTCAGGAGCAAACTTCTGGATAATGTGCCAAACGAAGGAAGCACTCAAGAAAGCTGGCGACAAAGCCATTGAAGCAATCCACAGCGTACCTGGCGTCGTG
>Ga0335070_10011681_pt1 | contig 10253 bp, 10 predicted proteins | sample Lox_Sample_13_FD_206722 | JGI IMG/M metagenome (GOLD analysis project Ga0335070, IMG submission 206722) | Soil microbial communities from Loxahatchee National Wildlife Refuge, Florida, United States - Lox_Sample_1.3 | ecosystem: Environmental > Terrestrial > Soil > Wetlands | place: USA... | reverse complement strand
GGTGTCCCAGGGGGCGTGTACACGGACTCCCGCCTCACGGTCGAACCGGCGCGGTTTCAGGTCGCGCGCGACGGAAGGGAGATTCACCTGACGCGCAGGGAGTTCGCGGTGTTGTGGCACCTGATCTCGTTGGGCGGCCGGGTGGCCTCCAGGGAGCAGATCCTGGACGCTGTGTGGGGGCTGGCCTCCAGCGTGGACCCGAGGACGGTCGACGCCCACATACGCACCGTGCGGAAGAAGCTGGGCGAGGACGTGGTCGAGACCCTGATCGGCTCAGGTTACCGATTCCGGAGTCAACCATGAGGCGACGGGGCTCACCGGGGTTCCTCGTCGGTCTCGCCACGCTGGCAGTCGTGCTTACGTGTGTGCTGGTGGTGGCCGCCCATCGCCGCGCGAAGACCCGGGACGAAGTGACGACAGAGTTGCGAGCGTCCGTCGAGGCGCTCGCACCACACGCGGCCGACCTCTTCGCGTTGCCATCGGAGCAAGCCGACGCCGAGATCCGGCGGTGGGCAGCGGCCAGCGGCCTCCGGTTGACGCTAATTGGTGCCGACGGGGTGGTCCACGCCGACTCGTGGACGCTCCCGACGCTCCTGGGTCGGCTCGAGAACCACATCAGCCGGCCGGAGATCGTTGCGGCACGCACCCATACTGTGGGATCCAGCTTTAGACGTTCCGTGACGACCGACCACCCGACGATTTACGTGGCTCGGATGGTTGGCCCAGCGGAGGGCCCCATCGGATTCCTCCGGCTGGCTCGGGAAGACCAACCGCTTGACTTGCCGTGGAGCGGGATCTTCATCTCGCTCCTCGGAGGCGTCGTCGCCGGGACCCTCGCCCACCGGTGGGACCGCCGATACCACGAGAGTGCAGTGCGGCACCTGGCGACGTGGACCGATCTGCCGGCGAGCGCGGATCTCGAAGCGATCGCGGATGACGCCGACAGACGGTTCCGTGCAGTTCGAGAGGAGCTCACCAGGGAGCTCGAGGCGACACGCGCCGCGCTCGAGCAGGTGGCGGAAGGGGTCGTGCTGCTCGATCGCGAGGGCGTCGTCCGGTACGCCAACGCCGCTGCGACGGCGTTGCTTGGCGCCCCACTGGCGGCCGGCCGGCCACTCGTGGAAGCCGTGCGCGTACCCGAGGTCCTCGGGGTCGTCAACGAGGTTCTGGCGCAGGGCGGGACCCGCCACACCGCCGTGAGCGGCCCTGACGGCCTCGACCTGGCCGTGCGGGCGACCGCCGTGCCTCACCCCATCCTTGCGGTCGCCGTCGTGCTCGCCGACGTCCGCGGGGAGCGCCAACTCGAGAGGGCGCGGCGGGCCCTGGTGGCCGACCTCGCCCACGAACTCAGGACGCCGCTCACCGTTCTCTCCGGACTCGTGGAGGAGCTGACGGAGGTCAATGCGAGCCTGGATCTGACTGCGACGATGGCCCGCCAGGTCCAGAGGTTGAGAGCGTTCGCCGAGGAGCTCGAGGAGCTGGTGCGCATCGAATCGGGGCAGCTGAAGCTGCACCTCGAAGAGGTCGACGCGGCGGCGGTGGCGAGGCAGGTTGCCGGCGATCTCCGAACCGTCGCCGAAAGCCGCGGCGTCGCCGTGACCGTGTTGGGCGGCATCACGCCGGTACGGAGCGACCCGGTGCGCCTTGCTCAGGTGCTCACCAACCTCGTGGACAACGCGATCCGCTACAACCGCCCGGATGGGAGCGTGACCGTGCGTGTCGGCGCTTCGGAGGACGGCGTTCGGATCGAGGTCGAGGACACCGGCGTCGGGATCCCCGCCGGCGAGGTCGGCCTGGTGTTCCAGCGCTTCTACAGGGTGCAGAGGCAGGCCGAGACGGAGGGAGGGAGCGGGCTCGGGCTCGCGATCGTGAAGCACCTGGTGAAGGCCCTCGGTGGGGCGGTCCACTTGGCGTCGCGCCTGGGGCAGGGCACGACGGTGACGCTCCTCTTTCCGCGTGGGGGCTGAACCCGAGTTGTAGGTCCGGCTGGGAGAAGCAAGAGGTCAAAGGTCAAACGGCAAAGGAAAGACAAGACGGGAGCAGGTATGGAATCGATGCAGACTGTGGGCCCTCCTTTGGAGTCTTCCCTTTGCCCTTTGCCCTTTGCCCGTTCCCCTTTGACTTTTCGCCGCCCGAGCCTTCGAACCGGCGCCTCAAAACGAAGAGGCTCCCCGCTGCGGGGAGCCTTCGAATCTCTGACGGGGGTTTGAGCTACTTCTTGTCGCCCTGCAGCGCCTTCATGAGGGCGGCGCCGAACGCGGTCACCTCGGGCTTCCGCTCCGCCTTCTTCTCCTCGTTCCAACGCCGGAACTCCTTGACCGCCTTGCCTTCCTTGGCCTTCTTGACCGACAGCGAGATGCGCTTGCGTTGCGGGTCGACGGAGAGAACCGTGGCCGAGATTCGGCTGCCCGGAGTGAAGGAGGCGGCCAGGTCGGCTCCTCGCGGGAGATCGGTCTCGGAGGCGGGAATCAGGCCGGTGAGGCCGGGCTCGAGTTGGACGAAGACTCCGAAGTTCGCGGTTCGCTCAACCGTTCCATCCACGGCCGTCTCGACGGGGTAGCGCTCGAGCGCGTCCAGCCAGGGGTCGGAGGTCGCCACCTCGCGGAGAGTGAGGGAAAGACGCCGGCGCTCCGTGTCGAGCTCGCGAACCCACCCCCGCACGGGCGCGCCCGGCGCGAGGGTCTCGTCGTCCAGCTTCATGCCCGGAGGCAGCTGCGAGACGTGGATCAGGCCGTCGATCCCGGGGAGGAGCTCGACGAAGATCCCGAAGTCCGTCTTCCGGGCGACAGTCCCCTCGAACACGGCACCGGCCGGGAACCTGCCGGGCACCTCGCCCCAGGGGTCCGGCTCCAGGGCCTTCATCGAGAGAGCGATGCGCGACTTCTCGCGGTCGGCCTCGAGCACCTTGACCCGAACGGTGTCGCCGACCTTCACGAGGTGTGAGGGGCGGGCGTTGAGCCGGTGGGACAACTCGGAGACGTGGACCATGCCGTCGATGCCGCCGAGATCCACGAACACCCCGAAGTCGCGGATGCTCTTGACGGTGCCCTCGATCTCCTGTCCCGGGGTGATCCGCGCCCACGCCGCCGAGGCTGCCGCCTCGCGCTCGTCCTTGAGCACCTGAGCGCGCGACACGACCAGCGACGACAGGTCGTCGGACAGCTCGGTGATGCGGAAGAGGAAGCTCTTCCCGAGGTAGGCGTCCACGTTGCGAGGGAACCCGAGGTCGATCTGCGACATCGGACAGAACGCCCGGAGACCCGCGATCGAGATGTCGTACCCGCCCTTGTTGCGCCCCGTCACCTTCCCGTCGACCGGGACGCCGTTCTCGAGCGCGCCTCGCAAGGCCTCGCGCTCCCGCCGCTCGATGGCGAGCTTGTGGGATACCCGCAGATCCGGGGAGAGCGCGATGATCACCGCATCGAGTCCGTCGCCCGGGCGCAGCTCACCCAGCTCGGTGCGGTCCATGACGGCCTCGGACTTCCCGCCGACGGCGATCAGGGCGATATCGCCGTGAACGGCCATCACCGAGCCGGTGACCAACTGGCCGATCTCGAGCTCATCCTGCTGGAATGATTGAGCCAGAGCCTCCGCGAAGCTCTGGGTGTTCGACGTGACGTTCTTCTCGTTGCTCATGGGCCGATCCTCGCCGCCTGGTCCTGCTCCAGGCGCAGCCCCTCGGGCTGAGCCCGGCATTCTACACCCATTCCACCCGGCCTGCTCGCCGACGTTGCAACCGACTCGCAGTCGTCAAGTCGGGGCGCACGGTATGCTGGAACATGTGCGGTCGTGGGCTCTCCCCCTTGTGTTCCTGACGTTGGGCGCGGCGTGCGCGGCCACCCGGCCGGCGACACTGCCCGCCAACGTCCGCATCGAGGTGCTCCCGGCGCTCGATCGGGTGCCCGTCACGGCTGGCGATGCCTTACTGGCGGTGGGAGCGGGCGCCGACGACGCGACGCGGCAGGTCGCCACCATGCAGGAACTGGGAGCCGACCTCGCCGCGGCCCTCGGAGTTCTGGGCGGCGATGTGTGCCTCGGCGACCGGACCTTCGCGGGCGATGATCGCCCCGACCCCGCTCTCCTCGCGGCAACCGCCCGGGCCGACGGCGTCGACGTGGTGGTCCTGCCGGAGCTCGTCGCCTACGGTCAGGTGAGGCGGTCGTGGCTGTGGCTCCTGGCCGTGCAAGGGCTGGCGGCCGGCGTCGGCCACGGAGTCGTGGCCGCACCCGCCACCGGCAATGTGACGACCGGGTGGTGGCTGGGAGCGGGCGAGTTTGCCCTCGAGACCGTCACCTGGGTCGGAGGGGCGCTGGTGGCGTCGCGCGTGATCGACCCGGTGATCGTCAGGGTGTGGGTGGTTCGGGCGAGCGACGGCGCGCTTCTCGGTCGCTGGACGCGGGAGGGGGCGCGGCCGGTTCGTGGGTGGCTGCGTCGCCGCGGCCTACCGCCCCGCGCGGCGCGCTTGCGAGGCGTGGCCGGGACGATCTTCTCCGGCCTTGCCCCCAAGCTCGCGGTCAAGCTCGCACCAGGCACAATCACGGGGAGGTCCGCGAGGCGGGTGGGGGCCGTCCCGTGAGCGTTCGCGAGGGTGTCATCCGCATCGGAGTCTCCTCGTGCCTGCTCGGTTGCAGGGTTCGCTTCGACGGCGGACACAAGAAGGACGACTTCCTGGTAGGCACACTCGGGCGCTGGGTGGAGTGGGTCCCGGTTTGCCCCGAGGTGGAGGTGGGGATGGGAACCCCGCGCGAGTCGGTGCGCCTGGTCCGTGCCGGGGACGAGGTTCGGGTGGTGGCGCCGAAGAGCGGGACGGACTGGACCGACGCCATGCGGTCGTACGCCGTGGCGCGCGTCGACGAGCTCGCCGGGGCACGCCTCAGCGGTTATGTCTTGAAGAAGGACTCGCCCACGTGCGGGATGGAGCGCGTGAAGGTGTACGGCGGCGGGATGCCGATCAAGTCGGGACGGGGCGTGTTCGCGGAGGCGTTGCGTGCGCGTCTCCCCAACCTGCCGGTCGAGGAGGAGGGCCGCCTCTGCGATCCCCGATTGCGGGACAACTTCGTCGAGCGGGTGTTCGCCTACCACCGCCTGCGGCAGTTCTTCGCCGGCCGGTGGACGCCTGGGGGTCTCGTCGCGTTTCATACGGCGCACAAACTGCAACTGATGGCACACGCTCCGCAGGCGTACGCAACGCTCGGGAGGCTCGTGGCGGGCGCGAAGGGGTCGCCCAGAGACGAGATCAGAGGCCGGTACGAGGACGAGTTCATGCGGGGCCTCAAGGTGGACGCGACGGTTCGGCGTAACACCAACGTGCTCCAACATATCCTGGGCTACTTCAAAAAGCTCCTCGACGCCGCCTCGCGCGCCGAACTCCTCGCGCTTATCGACGACTACCGCCTGGGACTGGTTCCCCTCGTCGTCCCGATCACGCTCGTCCGTCACCACGTCCGACTGCACGGAGTGGACTACCTCGCCGGCCAAACGTATCTGGAGCCCCACCCGAAGGAGCTGATGCTCCGGAATCATGTGTAGACGGGGTCGCGTCCCAGCGGGCCCTCGGACCCGGCCGGTGTCGGCCCCTGCGTGCGGGGCCGCGGCCGGCGGCCCCGATCCGTTGCGGTCGTCCCCTCGTCTCTGAGAAGCCTGTGAGGTCGGTCTCTCCACCGCCGAGACGGCCCGAACTTGGGAATGGAGAAGAAGTTCGAGTCGTTTGTCCGTGACACGGACGCCACGACCGCATACGGTCGGCTCCGCGGGGAGCCAGCACACGAAGATGACGGCCAAGCCCACTGAGCTCGCGCTGACGCTGACCCCAAAGTCGCGCTACGACGCCATCGACGTCGCCGCCGCGGTCCGGCGGGACTTCGGCGACGTGCTCGGCGGCTTCCGGCGCGCGATGTACTGCTCGCTGCACACGACGGCCGGCTACCTCGAACAGAGCCTCTCGGCGCGCCTCGATCACCACCGCGACAGGCTGGACCCGTTCATCCGTACGTTCCAGGCGCTGTTCCCGCCCGAGGCCGGGTATCGCCACGACCAGCTCCACGAGCGCGCCGAGCTCTCCGAGGCGCAGCGACGCTGCGAGCCGAAGAACGCCGATTCGCACCTCGCGTACATCGGCTCCGGATTGCGCAACTGTGTGACATACGTCAACCGGCCCGGGGAGCCGGTGTTCTTCATGGATCTGGACGGCGTCAACGACGGGCATCCGCGCACGCGGCACACCTGCGTCCTCGGCTACGGCCGCGAGGAGACCGCAGCCACCGCGCGGTGCGAGATCCCGGTCTCCCGTCACCCCGTGGACTCGATCAACCTCGCGGACCCGCGAACCGGGGTCCTGGCCCAGGGCGATGAGCTGATCCGGCGGCACGGCGTCGAGAAGGGGCGCCTCGAGATCGCCCTCGAGCCCGGCGAGCGGGACGCCGGGGTGACCGTGAACGAATACGAGACGCTGCTGATGAGGCACGACCTCGCCGAGGTGCTTGCCGACCCCCTGAAGTTCGCGGCGCGAACGGGGAAGCGGATGTTGCGTGACCCACGCGCGATCGCAACGAAGAGCCTCGGGTACGCCCGGTACGACATGGTGCAGGTGCTCAATGAGTTGATGGACGCGTTGAGGATCTCCGAGTCGGCGGTCGAGAGGCTCCTCGCGCGGGCGATGGCGGTCCCTGCCCGGCGCTTCCTGCGCCTCAAACGTGCGGTGAACCTCCTCGTCTCCGATGAGCACGGGTCCGGCACCGGTGTCGTGCGCGGGGCGTATCAGAACCCGATCCTGATCCAGTGGGCCACCCCGGCGCGCGGGAGCCGCAGCGTCGTACTCCGGCTCACGAGATTCCGCTAGTTGCGGGGCCTCCGGACAGCGGCGATGATGCGGTCATGAGCGGCGCCATCAAACGGGCGTTCGTCGTGGGAATGGGCGAGGTCGGCCGGCGGCTGGCCGCCGCCCTGACCGCGGCGGGCGTCGAAGTCGGCCCCGTCACCCGGGGCTCCGGCTGGGAGCACCTCTCTGCCGCCGGCGACGCCATCGTGCTGGTGTGCGTGCGCGAGGAGGCACTCGCGGCCGTGGTGTCCCGCGTGGGCCACCTCGGGGATGAGCGCCTCGTCTTCGTGCAGAACGGCTGGGTCCGGCCCCTGCTGGCCGACGTGCCGGCCTGCACTCGTGGCCTGATCTGGTTCACCAGCAAAGGGGAGTTCTTCCGGGAGCTGCGTGCGAGCGTGTTCTCCGGCCCGGCAGCGGCGGCCGTCGCCGAAGCCCTGGACCAAGGGGGGATCGGCGCGACCGCCTGGGACCCGACGGCGTTCGCCGGCGCGGAGGCGGAGAAGATGGGCTTCAACTGCGTCGTGGGGTTGCCTCTCGCCGTACACGGGGTCAGCCTCGAGGAGTACCTGCGCCGCTACGCGGCCGAGGCGGAGGCGGTGTTCTCGGAGGCGGTGGGTGTGACCGCGCGCGCCCTCGGGGGTGCACCCTCGGAGAGGTGGTGGCCCGAGTTCCTCCGGGTCACGGAGCCGATCGGGTGGGTGCGGGCGAGCGCCCCCAAGGCACTCGAGTACCGCAACGGCGCCGTCGTTCGCCTGGCCGGTACCGTCGGGATGACCGCACCGGTCAACGAGTCGCTGCTCGCCGCGGCGGAGCTTCCGACCTGAGGCTTACGGCGGTCCCGCTTCCAGAGGACAGCAGCATCCGAGCCGTTTTGGCCACAGCGTGAGTGGTGAAGCAAACCCATTTGTGGCCATGCGATCCGACCTTGGTTCAGACGTGGCTCCACCGCGTCCGCACGCGGTCTTCACACCCCCGGGTTGTGCTAACGGGGGGAGGAAGACGTCGATGCCGCAAGGACGTGGCGATGCCTTCAAACACCGGGCGCGGAGCCGAGCCGTGTTCGTTCACTCGCGGGGCTCCCGCATCTTCCTCGGCTACACCGCCGACGGTGACGGGCGCGAGGTGACCGCGGAGGAGGTCGAGGCGCTGGCCTCGGCCGGGTTCGAGATCGTGCAAGTCGACATGAAGGAAGGAGCGCCGCTGTGCGCGGCGCTGGCGGCCGTGCCTGAACACCGTGCCATGCGGGATCCGTCCACATTGCTCCCGCAGGCGGCGTGGACGCACCTGGAGCCTTGAAACCTGTCTGTCTCTTCTCTGCGCCGCCCAACGACCCTCTAGGACTCGCCGCGCGCATGGAGCTGCCGAGGGGCTCCGCCGGATCGATGTCTCAGCACCGGCCGCCGACGGTCGAGACTACCTCTCGCAACGCGGGAGACGGCCCTTGCGTCCGTGGTACGCCACACACAGGTGGCACATGCCATGCAGGTCGCATTCCTTCGGGCACGGGCACGTATCGTGGCCGCGATCGGCAGGTGTGGCCGCGACGGTATCGGGGACGCTCGACAGATGCGCCATGGCGACCGCCCACTTCTTCTGGTTTCTGGTTTCCGTTTCCGTCACACTGACCCTTCTCAGCAAACTAGCCGTTCAAACCGGGATCAGCCCGGCTCAGGTTACCGAGCTGGGCGCCACCAGAAGCCGAAACATGAAGATCGCGAAACATGTACTCCACGGCAGAGAACCGCTGCCCATCACACGCGGGCGGCAGACGAAAGGGTAACACCGTATGGAAGGCAAGTACCTCGGTTCGGGTATCGGCGTCGGCCTCGCGATCGGAGTCGCAATCGGGATCGCCATGGACGACCTCGCGATCGGCATCGGGGTGGGCCTGGCACTCGGCGCAGCAATGGAGACCGCGATTGGCGGGTCCCGCAAACGTGATCTCAAACCTGCCGAGAAGTCAGGTGGGTCGAAAGCAGGCGAGGCTCCGTAGCGACGCGGCGTGCGCCGCTCAACACCTCGGACGAAACGTCCAGCCTGGATCCGTGCCTTTGAGCACTCCTTGCCATTCGGCCACTCCAGCGACCAGTGCCGAACCCACATAGGAGAGGGCAACCAATGCCGGCGGGAGGTCATGAACACCCGTCAGCGGTTTGATCCTCATCCGTCCCGGGAAGTTCCTCTCGCTTCCGGCGCACACGTCGAGCTCTTCCCCTCCCGAACGCACGCGTAGCCACGCGTGTCCCATCCTCCAGTTGGGGTCGTCGAGATCCCGGACCCGAACCGCGTGTACGAGCCTTGAATCGAACCCCAGACGCTGGAGGATGTGCTTCAACGCCAGGTTGTACTGCAGGCAGTACCCCATCCCGCGGACGAAGGCGCGCGACGGCGAGTCCCAGGGGTTCCTGAGCGAGTAGATCGCGAACTTCCGGGCCACGAGGCGCTGGGCATGAGCAACCAGATTCCACCCGCTGAGGCCGGTGCTGCGGCACGCCTGCACCGCGTCGGAGAGCGTAACGACTCCATCCACACTACTGCGACGCTGCCGGCCGCGTTTGATGAGGCCCGGCAGGCCGAGGACGACGATCCCGCCTGCCAGCGCCGTTGCCGTTCCAAGCAGTCTCGGTGTTCGCGATGACATCGACGAAGCCTCCACTCCCGGCCCTTCTTACTTTGCTAGCCGACCGCCTCGGTGCCAATCGTCCGGCTGGTGCTCCGGATCGCCATCAGTAAGATCGCGACGTACAGCCCTCCGACGACGGCGCAGGGCCCAAAGATCGCCGGCGTGAACTTGAACAGGAAGAACTCCTCGGCGGCACGGCTCAGGTACAGCACCGCGACCAAACCAAGCGTGAGTTTGCCCAGCCGCGTATTGAGCAGGTCATTGCGGAAGAACAGAGACACGACGACGAAGAACACGATGAACAGTGTGCCCGCCCCGTTGAGGGCGTAGATCAAACCCTTGGCGGAGGGACTCAGTGATGTCGAAGCCTGGATGCCCCTGAAGAGCCCGATATGGAATGCAGCGAACGCCAGATTGAGAATTCCGCCCACCACCAGAAGCGCACGTGCCATCCTCAGCCTCCCTCGGCCGCCCCTCTTCCGGCCGGCGCCCCCCGGGATCTCAAGGCGGCTTAGCGTCGCCTCGTTTGCTGCACACGCCTGGATGTGAGCGATCGCCCGCTCCGGCTCCCCGCGCGAGGACGCTACCACACGGTGATGAAGAATCGGTGAAAGAAGGCTCTCGCCCGGCGGCCAAGGGCGGCCTCGCGGGTCGGCTGCCGCCTCCGGATTCCGGTAGGGAGAGGGTTGTCGAAGACGCGCCCGACGCGCGGACCGAGGGGAGCGAGACTACAGGTCGGTCGCCGGGTTCGTGGCCATTCGCTGTCGGTAGTTCGTGAAATCGGGCAGTAAGCGCTCGTACCTCCACGAGATC
>Ga0335070_10011680_pt1 | contig 10253 bp, 11 predicted proteins | sample Lox_Sample_13_FD_206722 | JGI IMG/M metagenome (GOLD analysis project Ga0335070, IMG submission 206722) | Soil microbial communities from Loxahatchee National Wildlife Refuge, Florida, United States - Lox_Sample_1.3 | ecosystem: Environmental > Terrestrial > Soil > Wetlands | place: USA... | reverse complement strand
AGGGATTCGTTGAATGCGTACGCATCGAGGCGGCTCCTCCGCTTATCTGGACTCTGTAGTCCGCTTAGAGTAGCAGACAAGCGGACTGACGGGTCCGTTTCATTCCGGTTTCAGACTGGAGACCGGGCAGAGGAGCCGCCTTCATCGGCGGTCGGGCTAGAAGCTCGTCGTGCGCTCCTCGGTCACGCGCCGGTTCGAGCCGTCGTCGACGACGGTGCGGCGGCCGTGCATCCCCCACGAGGACCAGAACGCGATCGAGAGCACCATGCCGACGAGCCCGAAGACGAACAGGACCCAGCCGACGGCGTGCAGGCTCACCGAGCTCGACGACACGTTCACGGCCCAGATCAGGATCGCGCCCGCCGCGGTCATGACGAGGCTGAGTGCGAAGCCCATGGCTACCACCACGTCCCGCGTGAGCGGCCGCCGGCGGAGCCCATGAAGGCGCTGATCACCCAGAGCAGGACGGCGATCAGGGCGACGATGAAGAGCCAGTGGACGGTGAAGCCCACGCCGAACGCGATGATCGCGAGCAGCGCGAGCAGCAACAGCACGAGCATGAGCAGTCTCCTTTCTGAGAATACGGCGCCGAAGAGCTCGCCCGCGACCGAACGCTCGCCGGCAGGCGCCGAGGGTGGTTTCTGGGAAGGTTGTTTCCGCTCCCGCAGCGCGTGAAACCGCGCGCGTGTGAAGGTTTCGTCAGGGTTTCGTCAGTGCCGGCTCTCGCGATGCTGCGCCGCGCCTTCGACGGGCGCGAGCCACGGCTCGCGGCGCTTCACCCAGACCTCGGGTCTCGTCTGTCATGTCAGCCACCGGCCGGCCAGCGATGAAGGACCGTTCGCTCGATCCGGGTGAGAAGGAGATCGTTGAGGATCCCGACGACACCGACAAGGGCGAGCAGAGCGAACGAGCTCGCGCTCTGGAACGACTGCTCGTACTGGATGAGCAGATAGCCGATCCCACCCGTCGCCATGAGGAAATCGACGAGGATCGTCACGATCAACGCGATAGGGGCGGCCACGCGGACGCTCACCATGATCGCAGGCAGGAGCGAGGGTAGGACGACCTTGCGGAAGCGCGAGAACCACGAGAGCCGCAGGCTGTGTGCCATGTCGAGGCGGAGCGGCGGCAGTGCGCTTCGCGCCGCGGCCGTATTGAGCAGGATCGGCCAGATCGAGCCGTAGACGACGATGCCGATCTCGGTCTTCTTCGTCGCGTGGAAGAGGAGGATCGCGACCGGGACGACTGCTGCAGCGGGTGTTGCGCGAAGGAACTCCAGAAGCGGGCTGAGCGCCTGCAGAAGGCGACGCGATGAGCCCCACGCGACACCGAGCGCGGTTCCGAGCACAATCGCCGCGACCAGACCCTCGACGTACAGCTTCAGCGTGACCCAGAGTCCCGTCCACAACACTCCCGTTCCCTCGATGTGCTTGAACGCGGTCCACCACTCAGACGGTGGCGGTGTGCTCGGCGAGTGGGTTCGGCTGTGGTACTGCCAGAACAGGAGCACTACGGCGAGCGGGACCAGGCCTCGAAGAGATCTGAGAGCTCCGGCGGCAGCACTGCGTCCCTCTTTCACTGCACGCTCCTCCGCGTCAGCGCCGAAACCCCCGGAAACGCAACATCGACGAGTGTCACGAGCGCGGCGTTGAGGGCGATTCCGAGCGCGCCCACGATCAGGACGTAGGCCCACATCCGCGCCGGCTGATCGGCCGACTGCTCGAGGACAAGTGCGTTCCCGATGCCCGCCTGCAGCCCCAGCATCTCGGAGACGACGCAGATGACGAGCGCGACCGTGAGCGCGAGCCTCGCACCGACGAGCATCGCACCACCCGTGAACGGCACGACGATCTTCCGAACGCTCGCCACACGCGAGAGGCGAAGCGTGCTCGAGACGTCACGAAGCCGTGGCGGAATCCCTCGCACGCCGGCGGCGGTGGTGACGAGCATCGGCCAGAGGGCTGCGTACGCGCCGAGGAGCACTTCTGCCTTGGTTCCCGGCCCCCAGACCAAGATCGCTATCGGGATCATCACGACAACCGGAAGCGATCGAAACACGTTCACGGTCGCGGTGGTCCACGCCGCAACGGTTCCACTAAGCCCCATGAGCAGACCCACCAGACCACCGACCGCGACAGCGATCACCCACGCCTTCAGCGCGCACTCGAGCGTGTGCTCCAACTGGGGCCAGAGGAGACCCGAGTTCACGAGGTACTTGAGCGCCGAGAAGATTCCGGACGGATCGGGGAGCGCTTCGTAGTAGAGCATGCGCGTCGACACGACGAGCTGCCACAGGGCAAGGACGCCGACGATGACACCGACGCCCAGCCAGTTGACCTTGCGCGCCGCCTTGCTAAAGAACGTGCCCATGCCGAAGCACCGTTCCAAGCTCGTGTCGGACCGTGTGGTACCGGGGCAGGTCACGCGTCTCGATCTGGTCGCGCGGCCGCGGCAGGCCCGTCTCGACCTCGTGGACGATCGTTCCGGGCGCGCCGTGAATGACCATGACCCTGTCGGAGAGGTACACGGCCTCCTCGATGTCGTGCGTGATGAACACGATCGTCGCGCCGGTCTGCGCATGGACGTCGAGAAGCTGATCCTGAAGAGACGCCTTCGTGATCGCGTCAAGCGCACCGAACGGCTCGTCCATCAGCAGCACGCGCGGTTCGACCGCCAGCGCGCGGGCGATCTGGACCCGCTGCTGCATCCCTCCGGAGAGGCGCCATGGGTACTCGCCGGCGCGGTCCGCGAGCCCGACCATCTCGAGCGCTCTCGCGATCCGGTCCTTCTGCTCGCTTCGGGGCATCCGCCCCTCGAGAGGCAGTCGCACGTTTCGCGCCACGGTCCGCCACGGCAAGAGGGCGGACGCGTAGTCCTGGAACACGGTCACCGCGTCGCCGGTCGGTTCCACGACCGGCCTGCCTTCCAGGAGGACAGTGCCCGTGTTCGCCCGGACCAGACCGCTCATCACGCGCAACAGTGTCGTCTTGCCCGTTCCCGACGGGCCGACGATCGCGACGACCTCGCCCTGGCGCACCTCCATGCTCACGTCGTCGAGAATGGGCCGGTCCGCGCCATCGGCGGGCAGTGACACGCACACGCTTCCCAGTTCGAACGCAAGGGAGCGCGCGCTGCCTGGCATGACAGGCTTGTCGACCACGATCGCTTGGCTCATCCTTCCTTCCATCTCACTGTGTCGGCGGCGGTAGTTGCTGTGGGCGGGCCGGAGCCCGCCCACAGGGCGGTGTCACGTCACGGTGTGTACACCAGCGTTTTGATCGGAACGTTGAAGTTCCCGGGCAGCGCTCCGACCGCCTTCAACGGTGCAATCCAGTCCCGGATGTACGACTGCTTGACGGCGAACGACACGTACTTCGTCAATGGATAGGCCGCTGCAGCCGTCGCCGACAGCTGGAACTGCGTCTCAAGAAGCTGACGCGCCTGTGCGTCGTGGGTGTGCATCCAGTGCAGTGCGGCCCACTGAGCCTCCTGGAACTCCTTGAGCACTTTCTCGTGCGAATACGCCCACGGAGCGTACGCGACCCAGCCGATCGAGAGCTCCAGGTCGTTGTTCACGGGCGCCTCGGCCGGATCGCCGAGATCGTTGTAGCCCGCCTTGAGCAGAAGCGGCCCGAACGGGCTGATGACGATCCCGGCGTCGATCGCGCCGCTCTGGAGGTCGCTCTGGACGTCAGCGAACGGCACCTGCACGAAATGCACCTGACTCTGGCTGATGCCGACGATGCGGAGCATGTTGAGCAGCCCCTCCCACTGCGTGCTCGTCGTCGAGGTCGCTCCGATCGTCTTTCCGGCAAGCTGGGAGATCGAGGTGATGTCCTTGTTCCCGATCAGCCACGTGTTGCGCAACGTGGTCGCATTCTCCACCGTCTCGGCGGAAACGAGGATCGGCTTGTAGCCCTGCGAGGCGAACTGCAGGATGCCCGACGCCCCGGCGCCGACGAGGTCGAACTGCTTCCCGAGCGCCGGCAAGAGGTTCGTTGTCGCGGTGGAGGCGGTGAGCTTGACGTTCAGGCCGTACTTCTTGAAGTACCCCTGTTGCTGAGCGACGATGATCGACGTATTCGTCGCGTTGGGGTTGTAGGCGATCCGGAGCGTCGTCAGCGAGGCGTGCGTGCTGGCGACCCTGCTTGCGGCGACGGCCGGATACGCCAGCAGCGCGAGCATTCCCGCCGCGGCCGCGGCGAGCCAAACGGGCTTGCGAAAGGCGAACCTGGACATGGGGAAGTACATCCCTCCTCTGGCTTGACGGGTACGGGGCTTCGGCGGACACATGTCAGGGATTCGCATTGCCGCCGGCCCGGATGTGCGTGACGAGGTCGGTGAGCGACTGGCGCAGCAGGACCTCCGGATGTGGTGCGACGTTCGCGTACGAGACTCCGATCTCGCGAAGCTCGTCGATCGACAGAGTGAGGAAGGGGTGCCCGATCGTGAATCCGAGCCTCGCCTTCCCAACGCTGTGGACGCGCTTCGCGACGTCGTGGAGCGCGTCACGGAGCCGGGGATGATTGGGCGTTCGGATGCCGAGGCTCTCGGCGAGATCGGCGCCTCCGACGTTGATCAAGTCGATCCCGTCGACCGCAGCGATCTCCTCGACGTGCCTCAGTCCACGCTCGTCCTCGATCATCACGGCGAGGAGGATCTCCTCGTTCGCCGACTCGGCGTACTCGGCCCACGGGATCGCGCCGAAGCGCGCCGCCCGCGAGTTGCCGAAGGCGCCGCGACGGCCCTGCGGGGCATAGCGGACTGCTTCGACCGCGCGGGTCGCGGTCTCGGCGTCCGGAACACGCGGGACCTGAATGCCCTGCGCCCCGGCGTCGAGGACGAGCAGGGCGAGGTCCCAGGCGCCGGACGGCACACGCACGATCGGCGTGATGTCCGCTGCCTCGGCGGCCACGATCATGCTGCGGACGAGCTCGACTCCGAAGGCCGCATGCTCGAGGTTGATGCCGGCGGCGTCGAAGCCGGCGAGGGCTAGGATCTCGACAAGCGCGGGGTCGGCAAGCCCTGCCCACGAGGCCAGCGCGACCTCTCCCGCGTCCCAACGCTGCTTGACGCGGTTACGGCGGAGACCGAGCGAGTTGGTGAGGTCTTCGCCGACGCTCATGTCGCCCTCGGCGCGCCGTGGGCGCTTCCCTGTCGAAGCCCTTCGCGGACGCGGGGCATCGTTTCGTCGAGGTCCGTGATCGGAAGTCCGTGGCTCGGTGCGATCAAGTCGACGCCGAGCTCCTCGATCAGCTCGTCGAGGCGTTCGATATACGGCTCGAGGTCGCAGAACTGCGTCCAGTACAGCGCGAACTCGGCGAACATCGCCGTCATCTCCTCGAGATCGAGGCCTGGCACCTCCTCGGCGACCTTCCCGCACTGTCCGAGCCCGTGGTAGTGGTTGTACGCGAAGCCGTCCCCGGGAAAGAGCGTCCGGCTTGCGGTGTCGTACACCCACTGGGTGTTCAGAAGATCGCGGATCACGGCCTCGACGACGACGAGCCTTGTCCCGCCGAGGTCGATCGAGTCACCGATCTCCATCGGCCTGAGCCGATCGACGTACTGGGGAAAGACGAGGTGGTAATCACTCGTCGACCCGCAGAGAACCGCTTCGGGGAAGCGCTGCAGCATGCGTCCTACGCCCGACGAGTGCGGCGTCTCCTGGTGTGTCGTAAAGATGAAACGGACCTCCGGGATCCCGCGCTGAACGAGCTGCTCGATCTGGCTCTCGACGACGACCAGGTCCTTCGGATGCCCCGCCTCGATGATGACGGAGCTGTCAGCGCCGGCGAGCACGTACAGCGAGCTGTAGCCGTGGAGCATCACATCGCCATGCGGCTGGTCGAGGCAGTCTCCAAGCCAGAAGACGCCCGGCGCGAGCTCGCGCGGCAGCGGGTTAGCGGCCACCCGACCGCCCTCCGACCGAGACGGGGACAGGGGGCTCCTCGCGCGTCGCGGAGAGGATCTCGAGCACGAGTAGCCGGTGGTGGTCGACGACGTCCTTGCCTTCGAGAACACATCCGTAGCCGGGCGCGATCCTCTCGATCTCCCGCTCTCGGAAGATTTCTTCGATCCTGTCGGCGATCGGCTCTGTCTGCGCGCCCGGGAGCCACCAGAACCGATTGCCGATCATGTAGGCCCGTGCCTCCTCGAACGTAGGCGAGTCGTCGACCTCGGCGACCACCCACGGCCCGCTCGGATCTGCGCGCCAGGTATGCGTGAACGCGTCCGAGGTGAAGAGCGTCTTCGTCGAAGCGTCGTAGATCCAATGCGTCGGCAGCAGGCGCAGTGGTGCGCCGAACGCGTGCAGCTCACGGCCCTGGGACACCTCGATCACCTCGTTCCCGGCGATCACATGCCCCCTCACGTCGCCGATCCAGCCCTCACCCGGCGGCGTCCCCCACGGGGAGTACTCCGGACGAAAGTCCTCGGCAAGCGCGGGATTGCCGTATGCGTTCTTGCCGTAGACCACGTCGACGTCGAACGCCTCGACGAGCGGGCGCACATTGCAGATCCCGTAGTACTCGCCGATCCGAATGACCAGCACCGACAGCCGCATCCCAGGCTCGAGCAGCTTGCGCACGCGTTCGATCAACGTACGCTCGTGCACCGAGAAGCCGGTGTCGATCAGGAGCGCGTGCTCCTTCTCGACCAGGAGATACGAGTTCGTCGAGGCGAAGCCCCGAAGGTTGACAGGATGGGTCGTGACACGACCGTCGAGCTCGTAGACGTTCGGCAGGTAATAGAGCCGGTCCTCGACCAGCGTGACGATCTGAGCGCTCCCCTCTGTCAACGGCCCGCCTCCTGCCATCGCGTACGACCTTGGACGTCCAAGGTACGAGAGGGCTTGACCAACGTCGGGAATTTTGAGATTGCAATCTGGTTGAAACGCCGCTGACACAGCCATTGGCCAAGACCCGCCGGGCCCAACCCCGGCGAAGAGAGCTTTCGAAGCAAGCCGAGCCGTGATACCTGTGTGTGAGAGCCACTTCAGGAGGCAGGGATCGACCGTCTCACGCTGATGCGCACGCTCGTAGCCGTGAGGAAGGCGGGTACCTTCACGATTGCCGCGCGCGCGCTCGGGATCTCCGCGTCACTCGTCTCGCGTCACGTTGCGCAGCTGGAGCGCGAGGTGGGCGTTGCGCTGGTCGACAGGACGCCGCACGGCGTCCAGCTGACGGCTGCCGGCCAGGAATACGTGACGCTGGCGTCGCGTGTGCTGCAAGAGATCGAGGACGAGGACGCCGCGATCCGAAAGCTCCGCGAGCGCGCCGAGGGAACGCTGAACGTCGCATCGCCAAAGTGGATCGGGAATCTCGACCTCGGCGATGCGATCGTGGATTTTGCCCTCGAGCATCCGCGAATCGAGGTGCGCTACGAGGTCGGACGGATGTCCGAGAAGAAGTACAACTTCCTTGACTCCGGGATCGACATCGCACTGCACACGAAGTACCTCCGAAACTCGTCGTTGCAGGTCACCAAGGTCGCTGAGGCGTCCTACGTTCTCTGCGCATCTCCCAGCTACCTCGCCGGCCGGCCGGCCCTGACGCATCCACGCGACCTGTTCGATCACATGTGCCTGGTGCATTCGGACCATCAGGTTTGGACGCTCGGGCGCGGCCGGAGCGCAGAGCACATGAAGGTGAGCCACCCGGTCTTCGCTTCCAATGCGTATCCCGTCCTGCAGAAGGCCGCCGTACGGGGCCTCGGCATCGCGCTACTGCCGCTCCAGCCGATCCAGGACGACATTCGCAGCGGGACGCTCGTGACCCTGCTCCCCAGCTACGAGCCTCCCGACCGCGCGCTCTTCGCCGTGTATGCGCGCAGCGAGCCGATGCTCGCGAAGATCGACACCTTTCTCACGTTCGTCACCTCGTGGCTCGCGGCGAGATCGGCGAGGATGACACGCGGCCCTAGGCGCGACTCTCTCGCGAGATCCTGAGCGCGAACGCCCCGCTAGGGTCACGCACACTCCACTGCCGCGCTCGCTCGCGGCAGAGGGCGTCGTCTTGGTCTGCGACCGCCACCAGTGTGAGGTTGGCGAATGGCGCCATGCCGGCGACGTACTGATCGGCGATGTGGCCGCCTCCGAGCAGGCCGACGTTCACACGCCTTCAGTCGCCGGCCGCTGGTGCGAGCTTGCCGGCATCTTCGCTTGGCACGGCGTTCTGGCGGATGACATCCCTGTACCAGTGCGCGCTCGACTTCGGGATGCGCTGCTGTGTGCCGTAGTCGACGAAGACGATCCCGAACCGCATCGCGTAGCCGGAGTCCCATTCGAAGTTGTCGAGCAGCGACCAGACGAAGTAGCCGCGAAGGTCGACGCCGGCTTCCATCGCCGCGTGAGCCGCTCGCAGGTGCTGGGCGAGGTACTCGATGCGCTCGGGATCCTTGACCCGTCCCTCCGGGTCGATGTAGTCGTTGAACGGCGCGCCGCTTTCGGTGACGAAGATCGGGAGGTCGGGTGCGTAGTCGCGTGCGACACGCTCCAGCACCGCGGTCAAACCGTCGGGGGCGATCCCGTCTCCCTTGCTGGTCAAGTCTCCGGTCGGCGGCACGCGGCGCCAGCCGCGATGAGGCTCGTTGAGATCGCTGGCCACGACCTCCCGCACGTAGTAGTTGACGCCGAAGAAGTCGAGCGGCGCCGAGATGGTCTCCAGATCACCGTCCTGGACGAGCTCTGTGTTTCGAAGCAGGTCGGGAGCGTCGGCCGGGTAGCTGCCCAGGAAGACCGGGTCGAGGAAGAGGCGGTTTTCTTCCATGTCGGCTGCGATCGCAGCCTGGTCGTCGCCTGACGAGGCCGGCGCGATGTCAGCGAAGTTGCAGGTGAGTCCGACTTCGACCGACGGGGCTGCGGCACGAATCGACTGGACGCCGAGCCCGTGGGCGAGAAGGAGGTGGTGGACGGCGGTGTACGCCTCGCCGTAGTCGCGCCGGCCGGGCGCGAACCTGCCTTCGTAGTAGCCGAGGAACGCGGAGCACCAGGGCTCGTTCAGCGTGATCCAGCGCTGCGCCTGATCTCCGAGTGCCTCGACGACCTTCGCCGCGAAGTCCGCGAACCGCGAGGCCGTGTCGCGCGCCAGCCAGCCGCCGTCGTCATCGAGTGCCTGCGGCAGATCCCAGTGATAGAGAGTGACCATCGGCTCGACGCCGCGGTTGGTCAGGCCGTCGAGGACGCGGCGGTAGAAGTCGACGCCGCGCGGGTTCAGCGCGCCCTTTCCGTCCGGCTGGACGCGGGGCCAGCCGATCGAGAAGCGGTAGCCCTTGATGCCGAGCTGGACGAGGAGGTCGAGGTCCTCCTCGAGGCGGTGGTAGTGGTCGGCTGCGATGTCGCCGGTGTCGCCGTGGAGGATCGATCCCGGCCTATGGGCGAAGGTGTCCCAGATCGATGGTCCGCGTCCGTCGACGTCGACGGCACCTTCGATCTGATAGGCGGAGGTTGCGACCCCCCAGAGAAAGTTGTCGGGAAAGCTGGTCAACGTGCTGCTCCTGTCGGTTGGGTGGTCACTGTCCGGCGGCTGCTCTGCGACGGCGGTTGAACGCGTCGAGGCTGACGGCGAGAACGAGGATGACGCCGGTTGCCATGTCCTCGGTCGAGGCGGCCTTGCCGAGCAGGGCGAGCCCGTTCTCGACGCTGGCGACGACGAGCGCGCCTAGGACGGCCTGGTAGACGCGGCCGCGGCCGCCGAACAGGCTGGTGCCGCCGATCACGGCCGCGGCGATCGCCTCGAGCAGCAGGATCCCGCCGCCGACGCCGGCCGAGGTGCCGTACAGATTGGAGGTTGCGATCACGCCGGCGAGCCCGGCAAGCAGTCCAGAGATGCCGAGGACGGTGACCCGAACCGCCGAGACGGGAACCCCCGCCCTCCGCGAGGCTTCGCGGTTGCCGCCGATCGCGTAGATGTGGCGGCCGAAGATCGTGCGCTGCATCAGCCAGCCGAGCGCGAGAGCGACGCCGCCGAAGACGAGCAGCACGTAGGGCACGCCGAAGTTCGTGTTCAACAGGGCGACCAGGCCGAACGACGCAGCCGCCACCGCACCCACCCGAACGAGCGAGACCCAGACCGCCGCTCCCGAGGCGCCCGCCTGGCGGCGGTCGCGCACGCGCGCTGCTTCAACCGCGGTCACCACGGCGACGACCGCAGCTGCGAGGACCCATCCGGCGGCGTGCGAGAGATAGTTGTTCGAGATCGCGGTGATCGTCGAGTTGTTCACCGGCAGATCGCCTTCGGACCCGATCAGGCTGAGCT
>Ga0335070_10011679_pt1 | contig 10253 bp, 12 predicted proteins | sample Lox_Sample_13_FD_206722 | JGI IMG/M metagenome (GOLD analysis project Ga0335070, IMG submission 206722) | Soil microbial communities from Loxahatchee National Wildlife Refuge, Florida, United States - Lox_Sample_1.3 | ecosystem: Environmental > Terrestrial > Soil > Wetlands | place: USA... | reverse complement strand
ACGGCGCCTGCGTCGTCTGGTCGCCCGTGCCGTCGAGGCCGACGACCAGGCCGTAGCCGACCAGCTGGTTGCTGCGCACGCCGGCCACGCTCGCGAGATCCTTGACGCGCTCGGCGTGCACGGCGGAAGACATCAGCAGCGCGCCGAGCAGCATCGCAGCGATGCCTCGCGCGCCCTTGGGCACATTTCGTGTGTTCATGTTGCTACCGCCTGCCGCCTAGAAGGGCATCCACTTGGAATCGAAGAACCGCGCCAGCCAGCCCTTCGTGTTGCTGTCGTTGAGCGCGCCCTTCGAGCCGTAGTCGATGGTCGCGTCCGCGACCTTGCTCGAGGACACCGTGTTGTCCGGGCCGATGTCCACCGGCCGCACGATGCCCTGGATGCGCACGAACTCGCGCCCCTGGTTGATCGTGATCCACTTCTGCCCGCGCACCAGCAGGTTGCCGTTGGCGAGGCGCTTGGCGACCGTCACGGAGATGTCGCCGGTCAGCTGGTTGCTCTGCTTGCTGTTGCCCTCGCCATCGAAGCTCGAGGCATCGCTGAGCGAGTTGCTGAGCAGGTTGCGGCCCTTGGCCGTCACGGCGCCGCCGAGCAGCGTCGGCGCCGCCATGTCGGCGCTGGTGCTCTTCTTGGTCGTCGTGATCGCGGATTTCGAGGCGTCGGTCTTCTCGTCGAGCGTGATCGTCAGCACGTCGCCGACGCGGTGTGCGACGGAATTCTCGAACAGCGGCACGTCGTGGCCGCTCTGGTAGATGGCGCCGTTGCCGGCGTCGGCCACCGGCACTTCCTCCGGGAGCGTGGCGGCGAAGTTCTCGTCCGGGTGCGGCACGGTGCGGCAACCGCCGCAGGCCATGATGGCGGCCAGGCAGGCGCCCGCCAGCAGGGCTCCAGTCGATGCGCGTCGGTTGCCGGACGTCACGGTCTTGCTCCGGATGCTCACAGGTTGCTGCTCAGGTACTGCAGCATCTGGTCGGTGGTCTCGATCGCCTTCGTGTTCATCTCGTAGGCGCGCTGCGTCTCGATCATGTTGACCATTTCCTCGACCACGTTGACGTTCGAGCTCTCGACCGAGCCCTGCTGGATCGAGCCGAGCCCGTTCTGCCCGGGATTCGACGTCTGCGCGGTGCCGCTCGAGGCCGATTCGGTCAGCAGGTTCTCGCCGCGCGGCTGGAGCCCCGCCGGATTGACGAAGTCGGCGAGCTGGATCGATCCGACCGTGGTCGGCGTCGACTGGCCAGCGAGCTGCACGCTGACCGTGCCATCGTTGCCGATGGTCACGCTCTGCGCGCCGGCGGGAATCGTGATGGCCGGCTGCAGCGTGTAGCCGCTCGAGGTCACGAGCTGGCCGCTCTGGTTGAGCTGGAAATCCCCGGCACGCGTGTAGCCGAGCGTGCCGTCGGGCAGCAGCACCTGGAAGAATCCGCGGCCGTTGATCGCGAGGTCCATCGCGTTGCCGGTCTGGCTCAGGTTGCCCTGCGTGTAGGTCTTCTCCGTCGCGACCACGCGCACGCCGGTGCCGAGCTCGAGGCCGCTCGCGGCCTGCGTGTTCTGCGAGGTGGCGGCGCCGACCTGCGTGACGTTCTGGTACAGCAGGTCCTCGAACACGGCGCGGCTCTTCTTGAAGCCGGTCGTATTGACGTTGGCGAGGTTGTTCGACACGACCGCCATGCGGGTCTGCTGCGCGTCGAGCCCGGTCTTGGCGGCCCAGAGTGCTGGATTCATGGCTTGCCTTCCTGTCGTGGGTTAACTGGTCTGGAGGAGCTTCGCGCTCGTGGCGGCGGTTTCTTCGGCCGTGTGGATGGCCTTGACCTGCAGGTCGTAGTTGCGCGCCAGTTCGATCATGTTGGTCATGGTCTCGGCGATGTTGACGTTGCTCGACTCGAGCGTGCCGCTGACCACGCGCACGCTGGCGTCCGCACTGGCCGGCGCGCCGGAGGACAGCCGGAACAAGCCGTCGGCCCCGCGCACCATGTCGCCCGCCGGCGGATTGACGAGCTTGAGCCGCCCGACCGTCGAGATCGTCTTGGCTTCCTGGCCGAGCGGCACCACCGAGATCGAGCCGTCGCCGCCGATCATCAGCGAGGCGTGCGGCGGCACCGCGACCGGCCCGGAATCGCCGAGCACCGGATTGCCGTTGGCCGTCGTCAGCACGCCGCTCGGATCGACGCGCAGGTCGCCGGCGCGCGTGTAGGCCTCGGAGCCGTCGCCCGCCTGCACCGCGAACCATCCCGCGCCCTTGATGGCCACGTCGAGGTCGCGCCCGGTCGCCGCGAGCTCGCCGCTCGCGCCGTCCCAGCCGACCGAGCTGTCGGTGGCGTAGGCGCGCGACGGCAGCCCGGCGCCCGTGACATCGCGTGTCTGGAAGGCCGACAGATCGGCGCGAAAACCCGTCGTGCTGGCATTCGCCAGGTTGTGGTTGTTCGCCGCCTGGGCGCGCAGGGTCTCCTTCGCGCCTTCCATGGCCACATAGACGAGACGGTCCATCGCGGTTGCTCCTTACACCTGCGCTGCTACGGGCGGATGTTGATGATCGTCTGCGTGATCTGGTTTTCGGTCGAGATCATCTGCGCGTTTGCCTGGAAGGCACGCTGCGCCGTGATCATGTTGACCAGCTGCGCGGTGATGTCGACATTGGAGGCTTCGAGCGAACCGGACTGCAGCAGGCCGAAGCCGGATGCGCCGGCCGGTCCGTACAGCGCCGCGCCCGAGGCGAAGGTCTGCACCCAGTTCGTGTTGCCGACCTGCTGCAGCCCCTGCTCGTCGGCGAAATTGGCGAGCGCCACCTGGCCGAGCGAGTTGGCGCGCCCGTTGGTGTAGTTGGCCTGCACGACGCCGCTCGAATCGACCGAGATGCCGGCGAGCTTGCCGGTGGTGAAGCCATCCTGCGTGATCGAGGTCACGCCGAAGGTGTCGCCGTACTGCGTGGACTTGCTGAGGTCGAAGGCCACGCTCATCGGCGCCGCACCGGTCGTCGTCGGCGTGAAGGTACCGAAGTCGATCGCCGCCGTATTCGTTCCGCCAGCCGTGTCGATCACGCCGCTGAGCACGCCGCCGGAGCTGTAGGTCAGCTGCACCGGCGTGGCGTTGACCGGCTGCGCGTCGATGTATTCGTAGGCGTCCCACTTGTTGAGGCCGGTGTTGACGAAATACATGCTGGCGGTGTGCGCCGCGCCGAGCGAGTCGTACACCGTCAGCGAGGTCGACTGGTTGAAGCTGGTCGAGTCCGTCGGGCTGAAGGCCGTCGCCGGCGGCGTCGCGTTCGACGGCAGGTTGTAGACCAGCTGCGCGGTGGTGCTGGCCTGCGGCGCACTATCCCCGGTCACGAGCTGCAGGTCGGACAACGAAGTCGTGTTGAAGCCACCGTTCGCCGTCGGCGTGAACACCTGCAGGCGCTGGCCGGCGGCGTTGACGACGTAGCCGTTGCCATCGGTCTGGAAGGAGCCGGCGCGCGTGTACTGCAGGGCGCCGGCGCTGCTGACGACGAAGAACCCACCGCCGCTGATCGCCAGGTCGAGGTTGTTGCCGGTCGAGGTGATGTTGCCCTGCGTGAACTTCTGGGCCACCTGCTGGATCTTCACGCCGTTGCCGGTCTGCGTGTTGCTGGTGCCCTGGGGCGAGACCGCGAACAGTTCCGCGAACTGCGAAGCCGAGGACTTGAACCCCGTGGTCGCGGAGTTCGCGATGTTGTTCGCCGTCACGTTGAGGTCACTCTGTGCCGCGTCGATGCCGCTGAGCGCAATGCCAAATGCCATGGGAATACTCCTTTGGGGAAATCAGCTGATCTGCTTGACGTTGCTGAGCGCGATCGGGCCCAGTTCCGGTGTGTTGAGGGTGACGCCGCCGCCCGACGGATCGAGCGTCACGCTCGTGACCGTGCCGTTGAGCAGGGTCGTCGCCGCCTGGCTGCTGCCATTGACGATCGCGTTGACGCCGACGTGATACGTGCCACTCGGCGCGGACGTTCCACTGTCGGTGGTGCCGTCCCAGCTGAAGGGCTGGAGCCCGGCGCCGGGCGCAGCGGTGATGTGACGGACCACGGCACCACCGGCGTCGGTGATCGTCAACGTGATGCTGCTCGCGCCGTCGGGCACCTGCACGGCGCCGCTGAGCGGTTGCCCGGCCACGTAGCTGGCCGTGGCCGCGGCGGTCAGGATGCCGTGGCCGACCAGCGAGGCGCTCGACAGCGCCTGCGACGACAGGAGCGAGGTGGACAGGTTGTCCATGGTCGTGTTCATCGAGGTGATGCCCGACACGGTGCTGAGCTGCGCCAGCTGCGACAGGAACTCGTTGCTGTCGGTCGGGTTCAGCGGATCCTGGTTCTTCAGCTGCGCGGTCATCAGCGTCAGGAAATCGGCCGGGGTCAGTGCCGCCATGCCGCTGGCATTGCTGGCCGCCTGGGTCGGCAACACCGGCGATTGCGCGGATGAGACGGGTGTGGTGCTCATGGCTCAGGGTGCTCCATCACTGGCCGAGCTTGAGCGTCGCGAGCATCAGGTCGCGCGTCGTGCTCAGCACTTCCACGTTGTTCTGGTAGGAACGCGATGCGGAGATCATGTCGGTCATCTCCTCGACCACGTTGACGCTCGGCGCGTACACGTAGCCCTGCGCGTCGGCGAGCGGATTGCCGGGGTCATACCGCGTCTCCGGGGCCGCCTTGCTCTCGGCAATGCCAGCCACGCTGACGCCGGCGCTGGAGTTGTCGCCGGGAGCCGGCAGGTTGGCCCTGAACACCGGGTGCCGCGCGCGATAAACACCCTGCGGGGTGCTGCTGACGCTGTCGGCGTTGGCCAGGTTGCTGGCCACGGTGTTGAGGCGCACGGATTGCGCGCTCATGCCGGAACCGGCGATGTCGAAGATCTTGAAGCTGGACATGGCGGGTATGCCTCGCTGCCTGTCGGGATTACTGTCCGGTGATCGCGGTCATCAGCGAGCGCAGCTTGCCGCCGAGCAGGGTCAGCGTCGCCTGGTAGCGCACGCTGTTCTCGGCGAACGCGGCCTGCTCGAGCTGCTCGTCTACGGTGTTGCCGTCGAGCGCGGGCGCCATCGGCACGCGATAGAGCAGAGCGGGATCGTTGCTCGCGGCGCCGGCGTTGCCCTGCAGGTGCGTGCCATGGGTCGCGCGCAGCGGCAGCGCGCCGCCCTCGGCGCCGGCCGCATTGGCCAGCGCGGCCTTGAAGTCCAGGTCGCGCGCCTTGTAGTTCGGCGTGTCGACGTTGGCGATGTTCGCGGCCAGCAGCTGCGTGCGCCGCGATTCGAGCGTGAGCGCCTGCGCGTGCACACCCAGGAAATTGTCGATGCTGTTGGCCATGCTGCCTCCGCCGATGCGAACTGTCGGTGCGAAGGGAGCAAGTCCTGTGCCACGAGCGCGGCGGTGCGCCGTCGGGCCATCGGCGTGCGACGCAGTTCTCGGTTGCGCGTGGATCAGCGCTGCGCGGCGGCAGGATCTTGCCGCACACCGGCAATGGCCGGCCGCGGTGCGGGGCCGATCGGCGCCGCGATACATCGTATCGGTCGCGGCGGGATCTTCTTGAGCGTCAGCGTTCCGACGCTGGCGGCACTGGCACGCGCCTTGCTCCGGATACCGACGGTTTCACCTGGAGATCGACGAGATGCACAACCTGGACAGCAAGCTCCTGTACCGCTTCGCGACCACGGCCGTCGCGCTGCTGGCGCTCAAGGGCGTGCATGCCGCCGCACCGGAGTACGAATCGCCGGCGGCGATCGCCAGGGCCGCCGAGCTCGCCGTGCACGCCGCGGCGGGCGACGGCACGGCCGGCCTGGTCGCCACCGCCGATTCCCCCGATCCGCGGCTGCAACTCGCCGCCTGCGCCACCCCGCTCCGCACCGGCATTGCCGGCGACGGCCAGCTGCGCGAACACACGACCGTTGCGGTGCGCTGCGAGTCGTCGACGCCCTGGACCCTATACATAGGTGTCACGCTCTCGACCGCCGCGCCCGTGCTGGTGGCGCAACACGCGCTGGCGCGCGAGGCCGTGCCCACCGCCGCCGACTTCACGACCGTCGTGCGCCACCTGCCGGGACTGTCGAGCCGCTACGTCAGCGATCCGGCGCAACTGGCCGGCCAGCGGTTGCGCCGCCCGGTCGCGATGGGCGAGGCGCTCGACGTGGACGCGCTGCAGACGGCCGCCGTGGTCCGGCGCGGGCAGCAGCTCACGCTGGTGGCGCATGCCGCGGGCATGGAGGTGCGCGTCACCGTCATCGCGCTGGCGGACGGCCGGCCCGACGAGCGCATCCGCGTGCAGAACCCGGTCTCGCAGCGCGTCGTCGAGGCAACCGTCCGCACTTCACAGTATGCCGACGTGGCGTTATGACAGACTGCGCCCTCAAGTTGCGCCCAGTGCGGCCGTTACAGCTGGCGTGAGTCAAGGAGATCAGCCGTGCCCATGACAGTCAAGGGAACCAACGCCAATGCCGTGGACAGCGGCGGCGGCCGCGTGGTCGAACCCGTGCGCGGCGGCGCGCCGGCGGCGCCCGCCACCAGCGCGGCCGCTGGCGGCGCCCAGGTGGACAGCCTCAGCATTTCCGGTTCGGCGCGGAGCCTCGCGAACCTGCAGGCGGCGATCGCCGGCACGCCCGACGTCAACGTCGAACGCGTCGAGCGCGTGTCGAAGGCGATCGAGTCCGGGCAGTACACGGTCGATGCGGGCCGCATCGCCGGACGCATGCTGCAGCTCGAGCGCGACCTGGCCGCGGCCACGCCCCCGCCCGCGCGCTGAAGCCGATGGGCATCCAGCCCGAACACATCCGCCTGCATCTCGAGCGCGTGCTCGGCGAAGAGTCGGTGCTGCTCGCGGAACTCGAGCAGGTGCTGGCCGCGGAAGCCGCGGTCGTGCGCGGCGACGATCCCGGCGCGATCGAGAACATCGGCGCGAACCGGCATCGCTGCGTCGCGCGCCTGACGCAACTCGACGGCGAGCGCGCCAGCGCCTGCCGCATGCTGTCCTTCGGCAGCGGACGCGAGGCCTTCGAGCGCCTGCTCGCCTGGTGCGATCCCGCGCAGTCGCTGCGCCCGCGCTGGCAATCGAACCTGGCCTGCGCCCATCGCTGCAAGGAACTGAACGATCGCAACGGCGCCGTCGTCATGGCGCGCATGGGCCAGGTGCAGCAGCGCCTCGCCACGCTGCGCGGCGAAGTGCCGGGCCCGGTGTACGCGCGTCGCGGCGGGCGCTTCGAAGGCGTGGCGCCGCGCATCCTCGGCCAGGCCTGAGTTCGCCGGCGAAAGGAATCCGAAAGCCTGCGCGTGGGGCTTTCGGCTAGAATCCGGGGCGTCTGCCGCCACACTGGAATTCCATCGTGCCCGACCTGCTGAACGCCGCGTTGCTCGGCATCATCGAAGGCCTCACCGAGTTCCTGCCCGTCTCCAGCACCGGCCACCTGCTGATCGCCGAACACTGGCTCGGCGCGCGCTCGGAGCTGTTCAACGTGGCGATCCAGGCGGGCGCGATCCTCGCCTCGCTCCTCGTGTTCTGGCCGCGGCTGCAGAAGCTGGCCGTGGGCTGGGGCGAGCGCGCGAACCGCGACTACCTGGCGAAGCTCATGTTTGCCTTCGGCATCACCGCGGTCGGCGGACTGGTCGCGAAGAAGGCCGGCCTCGAACTGCCGCAGACGGTCCCGCCCGTGGCCGGCGCGCTGATCCTCGGCGGCGTGCTCATGTTGCTGATCGAATGGCTGGTGGCCGGACGTGCCGCGCTGGGCGACGTCACCTGGCGGGTCGCTTTCTGGGTGGGCAGCTGCCAGATCCTGGCGGCCGTTTTCCCGGGCACGTCGCGATCCGCCGCGACGATCTTCGCCGCGATGCTGGCCGGGCTGACCTCCCGCCCCGAGGCGACGGAATTCGCATTCCTGGTCGGCATTCCGACGATGTTCGCGGCCACAGGCTACGAATTCCTGAAGCTGCACCAGGGCGGCGCGGTGGCGGCACGCGAGGATTGGCCGGCCTTCATCGTGGCATTCGTGGTTTCGGCCGTGGTCGCTTTCATCGCGGTGAAGTGGCTGCTGCGTTATGTACAGACGCACCGCTTCACCGCGTTCGCCTGGTATCGCATCGCCGCCGGCATCGCGCTGCTCACGCTGGTGCACTGAACCGGCTGTCAACCGGCGCGCGCCAGCGCCGTTGTCCGACCCATCTGCCCACTGCCCGATGGAGTCGAACATGTCTTCTATCAGCGACAAGACCCCTGTCATGAAGGCGCGCGGCGCGCGCGCGCGACTGCTCGCGCTGGCCGCCACGCTGGCCACCGCGCTGCTCACGGCCTGCGGCGGCGGCTCGGGCGACAGCTCGATCACGCCCGCCAGCGACACCGGCGCTGCAATGGTGACGCTGCAGGATGCGGCCGGTGACTTCCAGAGCTACACGGTCGATGTGGTGTCGCTCAAGCTCACCAAGGCCGACGGCGCCGTCGTCGAGACGGTGCCGGCCACGACGCGCGTCGATTTCGAACAGCTCGTCGACCTGTCGGAGCTGATCAGCGCCGGCCAGATACCCTCGGGTGAATACGTCGGCGCGACCATCACGCTCGACTACGGCAACGCCAGCATCGTCGCCGAGGACGCCAGCGGCGGGAGCGAGGCGCTGACCCCGCTCGACGTCAACGGCAATCCGCTCACCGGCACGCTCGACCTGGCGGTGCAGCTCGACAACCGCCATCACCTGTTCATCTCGCGCGCTCGCACCGCGCGGCTGGCCTTCGACTTCAACCTGGCCGCCTCCAATTCCGTCGACGTGGCCAACGCGACGGTCACGGTCTCGCCGATGATCCAGGCGACCGTGGTGCCGCCGGCCGACATCGCCGTGCGCGTGCGCGGCGCGCTGGTGTCCGCCGATACGGGCGGCAACAGCTATACGGTCAACGTGCGCCCGTTCCACCTCGGCTCGGGCACGGCCGGCCAGGTGGTCGTGCACACGACCGACACGACCCAGTACGAGATCGACGGCACGGCCTACAGCGGCGCGGACGGACTCGCGGCGCTGGCCGCCGAGCCCGCCGGCACGATCACGGCGGCCTTCGGCCAGCTCTCGACCAGCGACTACAGCTTCACGGCCAAGCGCGTGTACGCGGGCACGAGCGTCGAGAGCAACACCGTCGATCGCGTGCGCGGCGTCGTGACGGCGCGCAACGGCGACGTGCTGACCGTGCGTGGCGCGACGCTCGACAGGCGCGCGGGCGGCTTCGAGTTCCTGCGCGGCGATGTCACCGTCAACGTCGCCGACGCCACGCGCGTGACCGAGGAAGGCGCGACCGGCAGCTTCGGCATCGGTGACATCTCGGTGGGCCAGCGCATCTGGGCCACGGGCACGGCCACGATCGATGACACCACCAGCACCGCGAGCTTCGATGCCACGGCGGGCCATGTGCGCCTCGAGATCACGCCGATGTGGGGCCTGGTCACCGGCACGGTCGGCAATCCGCTGACGCTCGACCTGCGCGCCATCGACGGCCGCATGCCCGCGATCTTCGATTTCTCGGGCACCGGCGCCACGGCGGCGAGCGATGCGAAAGCCTCGGCCTACGTCGCCGACACCGGCACGCTCGACCTGTCGGGCCTGGCGGTCGGCGCGCCGGCGCGCGTGTTCGGCTTCCCGGTGCCGTTCGGCACGGCCACGGGCGTCGACTTCAACGCACAGACGCTGGTGTCATACAGCCAGGTGAGGAACCAGCTGTTCCTCGACTGGAGCAGCGGTGGTTCCGCCAGCGCATTCCCCGGCCTGACGGGCACCAGCACCACGCTCGACCTGAGCCTCGACGCCGTGGGCCGCGTGCACTTCATCCAGACCGGCCCGTTGCACCAGAACCTGCTGTCGCTCGCCTCGGCCCCGCAGATCGTCGGCGACGCCATGGCGAGCGATACCGCCTACGTGATCGGCCATGCGCATGCGCGTCGCGTCGAGAACTACCAGGCCTTCGGCGATTTCATCACCGCGCTGGCCGGCGACCTCGGCGGCACGCAGAAGGTGCTGGGCATCGCCGCCAGCGGCACGTATGACGCGACCAGCAACGTGTTCACGGCCGACCAGCTGGCCGTGCTGGTGAACGACTAGCCTCGGACGATCGGGCGGCTCGGGACGGCCGCCCGCACTGGGCCCGCGCCTTGTTGGCGCGGGCCCCTTTTTTTCGCCACGCACGCTGCACTTCAGAACGCGTAGACGAGGTTGAGCGTCGTCACCGTATCGGTCTTCTTGCGCGGCTCCGGCGGCTTCGTGTTGTGCCGCACGTCGAGCCCGGCCGAGAGCG
>Ga0335070_10011678_pt1 | contig 10255 bp, 7 predicted proteins | sample Lox_Sample_13_FD_206722 | JGI IMG/M metagenome (GOLD analysis project Ga0335070, IMG submission 206722) | Soil microbial communities from Loxahatchee National Wildlife Refuge, Florida, United States - Lox_Sample_1.3 | ecosystem: Environmental > Terrestrial > Soil > Wetlands | place: USA: Florida... | reverse complement strand
CGTCGGGGGGAACATCCCCCAGTTCTGGAACCACATGAACTCGATTGGTTACAACGCCGATCTGGACCAGATCAGCCTCAGCGTTCGCGGCAACAGCGAATTGTGGGTGATCGACCACCAGATCACAACCGCGCAGGCCGCGAGCCATACCGGCGGACGATACAACAAGGGCGGGGACCTGCTCTATCGGTGGGGCAATCCGCAGCAATATGACGCCGGGACCGCCGCCAGTCAGGTGCTGTTCCAGCAGCATGACGCCGAGTGGATCCCCGCCGGCCGTCCCGGCGCGGGGGACATGCTCATCTTCAACAACGGCATCGGCCGTAATTACTCAACCGTGGATGAAATCACGCCACCGGTGGATGCGGCAGGCAACTACTCGCTCACCACCGGTTCGGCCTATGGGCCGAGCAGCCCGACCTGGACGTATCAGGCCCCGACGCCGGCGGACTTCTACTCTGCCGAGATCTCCGGCGCCCAGCGATTGCCCAACGGCAACACCCTGATCTGTGAAGGCGTGAAGGGGAATCTCTTCGAGGTGACTGCCGCCGGCGAAATTGTCTGGAGATACGTCTGCCCGGTCGCCAACACAGGCCCGCTCGCCCAGGGAGACAGCATCCCGGAGGATCCGGTCCATGCAGACCAATACATGAACGCCGTGTTCCAGGTCGATCGCTACGCCCCGGACTACGCCGGACTGCTCGGCCGGGATCTGACGGCGGGAGCTCCCATTGAGCTGTACACCGGCGGCGACATGAACTGCGACGGCACGGTCGACATTCTGGATGTCCAGCCATTCGTAGAGGCCTTGACCAATCCGACGCAATACGAACTTGATCACGCGAGTTGTTACTTGATGAACGGTGATTTCACTGCCGACGGCCTGTTGAACGGCCTGGACATTGCCGGTTTTGTCGCGGTACTGATTGGCGGGTGAAATACGGAATGAAGAGGAAATGAACCATGAAGAAAGCCACAGTCTTTACGCTCACGGTCGCCCTGCTGACGTCCTCGCTCCTGGCCCAGGGCCCTGGCCCAAGACCGCCGCGGGAGGAGGGTCGTCCTCCGGCGGGTCAGGCTGGCGATTCCCAGCCGCTGACGGCGGAACAGAAGGCCCAGGTCAAAGCCATCCTGGCCAGGTACGACGTGGCAACGCTGACGGCAAAGGACGCTATGGCCATCAATGACGCCTTTCGGGCGGCTGGTCTGCGAAATGGGCCTGCGTTGCGACAGGCGATCCAGGAAGCCGGCTTCGACCCTGAGAAGATCAGCCAGTTGGACCCGCCCCCCGATGCCCGGCGAGGAGAGGCGGACGGCCGCCGTCCGGCTGGGCGCCAACCGCGGGATCGCCAGGACGAGAAAGGAAGACCTGCCGATGATCGCCGCCCGCCCCGCGGCGGAGGATACTCCATCGAGCAGGCCGTCTCCGACCGCGCCCAGCTGAACACGATCGCCTTCAGCGGCCTGGCCTTCCTGACCGGCGACATGGGTTGCAACACGTTTCTGCCGCCGGGCAAGGTCGCCGACTACTGCGGATTCCAGTACATGCGCGACGTGGACACCAACGAGCTGGGTCACAACACCTCGTTCGTGCCCAGGGCGGCGAACAACATCCTGTTTATTCTGACGGGCGAGCAGAAGACTCAGCTCGTCGCTCTGGCCCAGGAGCAGGAGAAGCTGCTCACAGAGTTCGCCTACAAGCGGTTTCCGCTGATCAAGGCCTTTTGCCGGCAGCTCGAAGGCGACATCCCCAAGGAGGCTGCCGGGCTTAACCCCAAGGCAGTCATGAACTACACGGCCGACCTCTACGAGATCGACGGTCTGCTGAGCTATCGCCGGGCGGAGGTGCTGGGCGGCATCGTCCGCTCGCTGACCGACAAGCAGAAGGAATACCTCGGGAAAATGGTCTTCAACAACTCCTCCACCTGGCCGGAGCTGAAGGACCAGCTCGACAAGAAGGGCATGTCGCCGACGGCCCATGTGGCCGTCATGACGTACGCCAGCGAGATGTTCAGTTGGTACGCGGGCAGCGTGGATGCCGACGTGTACTTCTGCCCGGAACGCCACGCCACTTACTTCGGTTCGTTCTACATGAAGGACATCCCGGCCATGGGCAACCCCAACTTCTCCATCAGCACGTCGCTGACGGGCGACAGCGGGGAGGCCTTGCTGGCGGCGCTCACGGAACCGCAACGCAAACTCATCACCAGCCTGGTGGACCAGCAGCGGGCGGACCTGACTGAGATCGTCCAGACGCGTCGGGCCATCGCGACCGACCTGCGGAGATTCATGAAGGAGGCCACGGTAGACAAGGAGAAGATCCTGACCCTCTCCAGACGGTACGGCGAACTCGACGGCGAGATCTCCTACTTCTTCGCCCGGGCCTTTTCCGAGGTGGCGAAGACGCTGACGCCCGATCAGAGAAAGGCCTTGTTGAAGCTGCGCAATCTGGACGCCAAGTACTCTTGCAAGGGCGCGTACCTGTACTCGCGGCCCATCGACATGCCCGAGATTCCGAACACGGACTTTCTGTTTGCCGCATCCGCGGGGAGCAAATCGTCGCCTGCAACGGGTGCAGCCACGCCCGCCGGCGAGAAGTCGTCGTTCTCGCTCCGCAGCTCCGAAGTGGCCGACGGCGGACCGCTTCCCAAGGACTACACGGGTGACGGGTCCAGTGCCACGCTGCCGATGGAATGGAGCGGAGCCCCCGAGGGCACGAGGAGCTATGCGGTGATCATGCACCATATCCCGCCCGATGGCCCGACCAAGTGGTACTGGGTGCTTTACAACATCCCAGCCGACATTAAGAGCCTTCCGAGGAATGTCACCGGCGTCGGCACCCTGGGGAACAACAGTGTGAACGGCAAGATGGAGTACGCTCCGCCGCACTCGACGGGCCCGGGCCCGAAGACCTACGTGCTCACGGTCTATGCCTTGTCGTCGCCGCTCAAACTGGAAGTCAACCCTTCCGAGGTCAGCAGAGAGGTGCTGTTGGCGGCCATGAAGGATAAGATACTGGCCAGCGCGGAGCTGCATGTTGTCTACACGCGGGATGTGCCGGGGGACGCGCCACGGTCTTCCGGTGATCGGCAAGGACCGGGCGCCCGCCGCGACCGAGGCGCGGAGTCATAAGGCAAAAACGCTCCTGCGGCCTGCTTGATGGCTGCAACCATGCCGCGGACGGAGGACCAGATGAGACGAATCCTGGCGATGTCGGTTCCTGTTTCGCTGGCTGCGATGTTGATCGTCGCCATGGCCTCCGGGCAGGAGATGAGCCAGCCAACCAGAGGAAAACGCGGCGCACGATCCGAGAACTCAGCCCCACTGCCTGTCGACATCGCCGCCACGCGAGCGTTGTCGGTGGTCCTGGGCAGACCGACCGACAACTCGATCGCGTTGAGCATATTGTCGGCCTCCGAGATTGAAGCTCGCGTCGAATACGGCGACAGGCCTGGCGCGTACATGGGAAAGACGGAGCCCCGGACATACAAGTCAGATGCTCCAACCGAGTTTGAAATCGGGTCATTGAAACCGAACACCGGCTATTACTACCGGCTGCTTGTCAGGCCGCCCGGCGAGAGCGGCTTCCGGTCGGAGAAGGAAGGCCGATTTCACACGCAGCGTCCGCCTGGCAGCAGCTTCACCTTCGCCCTTCAGGGTGACTCCCACCCGGAGCGCGAAGGAAAAATGTACGACCCTGTGCTGTATGCGCAGACCATAGAGAATGTGGCCAGGGATGCCCCCGACTTCTATGTCACGCTGGGCGACGACTTCAGCATCGAACGCCTGATCGAAAAGCAAATGCTCAACCAGGCTGCCGTTGACCGCGTTTATGCTCTCCAGCGAGGCTTTCTTGGGGTGGTCGGCTGCTGCTCTCCCTTGTTCCTGGTGAACGGCAACCACGAGCAGGCGGCGATGTGCAATCTCGACGGCACACCGGACAATCCGGCCGTCCTGGCAGGCCGGGCCCGGATCCGCTTCTTTCCCTTGCCCACCCCCGATGCTTTCTACGGAGGAGACGCGGAAGAGATCAAGCATGTCGGCTTGCCGCGAGATTACTACTCCTGGACCTGGGGCGACGCGCTCTTCGTTGTGATCGACCCCTACTGGCACTCACCAGTACCCGTTGACAACGAGGCCGGGAAACAGGGGCGCAGCCGGGGCGATAAGAAAGGCGGCGGCAAGCAGCGCGATCTCTGGGCAGTAACGCTGGGTGAGGCACAATACCAGTGGCTGACCAGGACCTTGACCGAGAGTAAAGCCCGTTGGAAGTTCGTGTTCTGCCACCACGTGCTGGGAACCGGTCGAGGCGGCATTGAGTGTGCACCGCTCTATGAATGGGGTGGCAGAAACAGGCGGGGCGAACAGGAATTCGGGCGGAAACGCCCCGGATGGCCGTTGCCCATCCACCAGTTGATGATGAAAACCGGCGTTACGATCTTCTTCCAGGGGCATGATCATCTCTTCGCCCGACAGGAACTTGACGGTGTCATTTACCAGTCGTGCCCCAATCCAGCGGACCCAACTTACCAGGCGTTCAATCGCGAGGCCTACCATTCGGGCGACATTCTGCCGAACTCCGGCTACCTGCGCGTCGTCGTCTCGCCGGAGAAGGTGCGTGTGGAGTACGTACGCTCCTACCTGCCGAAGGATGCCACCCCGCAACATCCCGATGGCGAGGTGGCTTTTGCTTACGAGTTGCCCGAGCGGGCGAAAGCCAAGGCACAGCCGTGACTCACTTGCGACTTTTGCTGATCCTGCTGGCGGCGGCGCTTGGCGGTGAACGCGCCGTCCCGCCCGGCCACCAAGTCCTGATCGCCGCGGCGGAACAACCCAACGGCGGTCGCTCGCGCCGCGCCGGTGTCGCCGCCCGTTCGGGCCCGGAGGGCCGGTTCCAGACCGATGTGCCGAAACATGCGGTTGATGTAATCCTGGGACGACCGACCGCCGACAGCGTGACCTTGAGCGTATTGTTCTACGTCGACTCGAAATGCCGGGTGGCCTATGGGACTCGGCCTGATCAGTTGACTTTCTACACTGAGGTCCGGACCTGCCGGGCTGGCGAACCAGTTGAGATCCTCCTGGGTTCGTTGAAGACCGACACGCAGTTCTACTACGAATTGCAGAGCCTCGCCGGGAACAAGACGCAGAGCAGCGGCGTTGCCGGACGCTTCCACACACAGCGCCCTCCAGGAGGCGCGTTCACTTTTGTTGTGCAGGCGGACTCTCATCTGGATGGCGGCACGGATCCGGCGATGTACGCTCGCACCCTGGAGAATGCCTTGGCCGACGAGCCCGACTTTTGCATCGACCTGGGCGACACCTTCATGGTCGACAAGTACGGTGACGACTACGGGGCATCCGCGAAGCAGTATCTCGCGCAGCGGTATTACCTGGGATCGCTCTGCCGCTCCGCGCCGCTGTTCCTCGTACTCGGCAACCATGATGGCGAGTATGGGTGGCGCAGCGGCCGCGGAACTGATGACATCGCCGCTTGGTCGAACGAGATGCGTAACAGGTACTTCCCCAACCCGCTCCCATCGGCTTTTTATTCCGGCAACAAGGCAAAGGGCAAGCGGAGCGGCTTCCTGGAGGACTACTACGCGTGGGAATGGGGTGATGGGCTGTTCATCGTTCTCGATCCATTCTGGTACACCACGCGCAAGCCGCGGGAGGACGGCGACGGCTGGGCCTGGACGCTCGGAGAAACACAATACCAATGGCTGCAGCGGACTCTCCAAAACAGCAAGGCCCCATACAAGTTCGTGTTCACCCATCATCTGGTGGGCGGGTCGGGCCGCGATGCCCGTGGCGGCTCGGAAGCCGCGAAGTATTTCGAATGGGGTGGATGCAGCGCGGACGGCAGCACCGGTTTCAAAACCATGCGCCCCGGGTGGGCCGAGCCGATCCACGACCTGCTCCGCGATGCCCACGTGACCGCTGTCTTCCACGGCCACGATCACTTTTTCGTTAAACAGGAACTCGACGGCATCGTTTACCAGCTTGTTCCCCAACCCGGCCAGCCACGCTCAAACGCAAAGCGCATGGCGAGGGAATACGGCTATGTGAATGGTGACGTCTTCGACGGTTCAGGACACCTGCGCGTCATGATCTCGGCCTCAAGAGTGACGGTTGATTTCATGCGAACCTCCCAAGCGGATGGTTCTTCGGGACAGTGCATCAGCGCCGAGCCAGTGTATTCATACGCGGTGGATGGCGCTCGTCAACGTTGAACGGCCCACGGGGAGGCGCTGTCAAACCTTGTGTAAATCGCCAGGGGCATTTTTCGCTTCACGGCAATCTCACGCCGCATGAGTCTTGTCGGTCTTCTTCTTCGCCTCCGGCGGGTCAAAATGACTGGATGAGCACCGGCGTGGCTCGGTCCGTGTGGAACAGGGACGCGATGGCCACCGTGACCATCGCTCCGAGGAAGATGACGGCTCCGATCAGCGCGGGATCCAGCGTGTACGCAGACGTCGAACTGAACGGCGTGCTCGTGGAAGCGGTGGTCTTCGAGACGCTCATAGTGGAGGCAGGCCAGAAGATATGGCCGCTTGCGATCGTAATCATGATGAGGATTGTGGCCCCGCGAGGCGCACCTTGCAGGAGCAACGACCTGCAAGTAAGACATAACCCATGATTCTACTCACGGGCGCCACAGGCTACGTCGGCGGTCGCCTGCTGCACACACTTGAGGACCACGGATTCGCGTTGCGCTGCTTGGCTCGTCGCCCGGAGTACCTGCGCCCGCGCGTGGGGAGCAGCACGGAAGTCGTCCAAGGCGATGTGCTGAATATCGAGTCTTTGCAACGCGCGATGAGCGGTGTGCATACCGCCTTCTATCTGGTGCACTCGCTGGCTTCGGGATGGTCCTTTGAACGTGAGGAGCATCTCGCCGCGGTCAACTTTGCCACAGCAGCGCGGGAGGCCGGTGTTCGTCGAATCGTTTACCTGGGGGGATTGGGAAGCGGACCGCACCTTTCCAAGCACCTGCGCAGTCGGCAGGAAGTCGGTCGGCTGCTGCGGGAATCAGGGGTGCCGACGATCGAATTCCGCGCCTCGATCATCATCGGCTCCGGCAGCCTGTCGTTCGAAATGATGCGTGCCCTGGTTGAGAAGTTGCCGGTGATGGTGACGCCGCGCTGGACGCGCAGCCTGTCTCAGCCCATCGCGATCGAGGACGTTGTTGAATACTTACTCGCGGCAGCGAAGGCTGACTGTTGCGAGAACGCGGTCTTTGAGATCGGCGGCTCGGACGTTGTGTCATATGCGGACTTGATGCGCGAATATGCCCGGCAGCGTGGCTTGCGGCGATGGATTCTTCGCGTGCCGGTACTGACCCCGCGTCTGTCGAGTTTGTGGCTTGGGTTGGTCACGCCGGTGTACGCGCGAGTGGGTCGGAAGCTGATCGAGAGCGTGCGCCATGACACGATCGTCAACGACGATGCGGCGCGTCGCGCCTTCAGCGTACGCCCCCGCGGTATCCATGAGGCCGTCGCACGGGCGCTGGCCAATGAGGATCGCGAGTGTGCTTTGACCCGTTGGTCGGACGCCCTTTCGTCGCGCGGACCAACCCGCCAGAGGATGGGCGCAAGGTTCGGCGCTAGGATTGTGGATTCGCGTGCCATCCGCGTACTTTGCCTGCCCGCGGATGCATTCGCGCCGATTGTGCGGATTGGCGGTACGACGGGCTGGTACTTCGCGAATTGGCTGTGGCGGGTGCGCGGCTGGTTGGATTTGTTGGTCGGCGGCGCAGGTCTGCGACGGGGGCGAAGGGATCCCCAGCGTCTCGTTCCCGGCGACGCGGTGGATTTCTGGCGCGTCGAGGCCTGCGAGCCGGAGCGACTTCTGCGGCTGGTGGCCGAGATGAGGCTGCCCGGCCGCGCCTGGCTGCAGTTTGAGGTGACCAGAGATGACGGCGGATCCGTTATCCGACAAACGGCCATCTTCGATCCACGTGGCCTGGCCGGCTTGGCTTACTGGTATGCCCTCTATCCGCTACACGTGGCGGTTTTCTCAGGTATGCTTCGGAGTCTGGCGAGAGCCGCTTCCGCCATGGAGAGAAGAGCGGGAGCTTGATCGCAGCCACCTGGGACCGCCGGTTTGAACACCGCCCGCCTGCAGGCTTCAGGTGCCTGCCTGCGAACCTGCCAGCGGGTTTCCGTCTTCACGAGCAGCGACAAGGTCCACGGCAAGATGACGCCTGATTGCATTTCCCATCATCGAGTAAATGCGAACCCAAGGGCGGGTTTCGAGGAGTGCAGAGATCACGGTGCTTCTGGGTTGCGTTCAACAGGAAGCTGCACCTCGCCGATCTTCAGGAAGCCCGGCACGAACGGACTATTGTAAGCCAGGTAGCGCGGCGGACCGACGACGTGAACCTGTCCAGGATTCGCCTCTAACCAAGCCTGGAGCTTGTCGAGTCCTGCGCTGAAGTTCGCTTCCGTATACCCGCCGCGCACAGCGACCGACAAGATGGTCATCGCTGGCACGTCCTCGACAACTACACGCGGATCCGCTTCGTCGGGTCCTGCCGCTCCAAGCGACGGATCGCGGTAAAGAAACGCCATGGACTCCGCGCGTCTCGCAGCAACCGACGGCAAGCTGTCGCCATCGGCTACGGGGGCCGCACGCGGATAGGTCATCTCGACCGGTGCCGTCATCGCAATGTCATTCCGCTTGATGTGATTGAACAGCGGCCCAAACATCGTGTTCGGCCCGGCCTGCCTGCCGGCGTCCAGTGCCCGAATGCGCGCCAACCGGTACGCGGGGTAGTCCTTGATGACGACCTGCCCGGTCGGGCTGGGCGGTGGGAAGCCCAGCGGCAGCTTCGCCTCATTGAACATGAAGGGTTGTTTCACCTCTGGCTCCTTGCGAGATTCGGAAGACAATGACTGTGCCACCTGCTCGTCAGCAACGGGCCTGTTATTGCTCCCGCAGCCGGCCAGCAACGAGATACTGACAAATAAACAACGAGTTACCGGTGACTGCCTCATGATCTTGCTCGCTTAGCTGGGGTGAAAAGGGGATTCACCGGCGTCTTTGAGGCCCGCAAGCCCTTGGCGAAGGCCGCGAGTTCGGCCATGGACTGCCCGATGTGAATGTTCTCCCCGCGAACCACGTGCAGCTTGTGCAAAGCCTGGCCGCCCAACACGAACATCACGCCCGCGTCCGCCAATGATCCGGCAAAACGCGAGAGGTCCTGCTCCAGCTTGCGGGGCTCCTCCACGTGGCTGACGCTCAGCCAAACCAATGCCGGTCGATGTTGCAGTACCGCCTCGTGTAGTGCTTCAAAAGGAGTGTTGGGACCCAGGTTGACCGCCTGGACTCCTTCGTTCTTCAGAGCGATGGCGGCCAGCAGCGTCGGCAGCAGGTAAGGATCACGCACTGCTCCGCCGCCGACCGCAGCCAAGTCTCCAGCCTGCTGTTGCACAAGCAACCCGAGGTGTTGCACCGCCTGCACGCAGATCTCGGTCGCGCGGTGCTCAAGAAAGATTCCCGCGCTGTCATGCTTCCACATTTCGCCCAGTCGTTGCATCGCCAAGCGGATCGGACCATCGGCAATCGCAGCAACACTATGGCCCGCCAGGTAGAGGCTTATGATCAGTCCTCGCGCTTGCTCTACCGTGCCAGCCCGAAGGTGTAGGAACAACCGTTCCGCGCAAGATTCGGTGGCGTGCAACTCCTCGCATGTCCCCATCAATTCTCCGAGTCCCAGGGCGTCGGGCTGCACCAGCGGAATGCCTATCTCCCTGATAAAGCGGACCGCCTCCTCCATGGCGATTCGCCGGTGTCCCCCGGCGGTTCGCATGACGCGGATCTGCCCGTCATCGGCCCACCGCTTCAGCGACGATTCGCTGATGCCGATGGCCTGGGCAAGGTTTTTGGGAGATAGGACCGTTTTCACAATCAGCTCCTGAATGAACGTTTCGAACGATTATACGCAAAATCCTCGCAGCCTTCAATGCAGCGAAAGAATCCGAATACTTAAATAATTATTGATAAAGCAGTTACAAATAATCTTTGTGAATCGCGGAAATGGCCATGAATGCCACAAAAAATATGAACGATTTGAACGAATCAAGGCGGACTTCGATCAGGAGCAAAGGCACTCACATGATCGCCCAACTGAAAACTCAAAGTCGTGATGAAGGAGGCGCTGGTGTCATCCTTCGTCTGCCAAGACGAGAGCTGGGCATAGATACGGTTCGCATAGAGCGGGCCGTCCGCGAAATCCTGCTCGCCATCGGCGAGG